>Ga0209347_1000420_pt1 | contig 110938 bp, 96 predicted proteins | sample AutmiccommuBRH23_FD_187382 | JGI IMG/M metagenome (GOLD analysis project Ga0209347, IMG submission 187382) | Deep subsurface microbial communities from Mt. Terri, Switzerland - Autotrophic microbial communities BRH/23 (SPAdes) (version 2) | ecosystem: Environmental > Aquatic > Deep subsurface >...
AAAATGTAGACATTATTATCAGCGGGGATAAACATTTCTTGCGGCTTGATATGGAGCGCCCACGCACAATGAATGCAGCGCAGTATCTGGAATGGCTTGAAACGGAATAATTATTGATAAGTTCTTATATTCCTTTTTGAGACTTCATATCTTATGACACTAGCGATGTCACCCCCTCCCCATCACCTCCAAGCATCCGCACCCTTGTGCATTCTTACTTCCAAGGCCTGCATCTATGGCAACTTGAAGCAACTCAGGCGGCCCGGAAAGTTCCATCATCCCCGAGTATCCTTTAATGATTCCACCTTTATACTCCAAAATGTGCATCTTTGGATTATTGAGCATATGAAGGTTAACGCTCTTTCGCTCACCTTCTAGATGATCAATGGTGTTGTTCATGGGATAGGAGCTTTCATTTTCATCCTTTTTCGTTGCTTGATCCCAAGTTCTGATCCCTTCCCATTTCTTCTGGAGATTTTCAGCCACAATGCGCCGAAATTCCGGCTCCCCGGGCTGTAGATAGACTGTGTATTTGCTCCCGTCTCCACGAAACAGGGTACTATAGGCCACGACGGGTGATAGTGTGCGCACGCGAATAGTCTCGCTTTGCACATTCGGGTGTGAGACTTGAATCCCGGTAATCTCCGCACTGATCCCGCCGATTCTTAACGTCAACTGTTTTAGCAGTCCCCCTGCGATAGAGCCTAGAATATCGTTTATCGGTGAGGAGACAATCCAATTGGCTCCTTCAGGGAAACGGATTAACTTTTTATCCTTAGATAACTCATAACGTCCCAATAGCTTTGAAAATGTAAAGAGCCGAAAAATCCGTCCATCTCCTTCGAACCCTTGCGAATGGACCTGATCTGCGATTTCCCCTTCCATGACATGATAAATCGCGCTTTGGAGCCAATAATGATAATGGATTGGGAACCCTTCCGTTCGTGGAAACTTCAAGCTTATATTCAACCTCATAATTACAACTCCCCTTATCGTAGTAGAATTTTCTCACCTACTTTAAGTTTACATTATTAGTTAGACATTTTTCTGTTATCTTTGGCAAAAATCCCAGATTACTAAATATTTAGGTAATTCTTTTATTTCCCATGAAATCCTTTATTAATAAATAATTTCATTCTTTTGAGTGGAAGGATGATCAGTCGTGAGTTCCTTTTCGGTTAGGTCGGCAACACTCATGAGTTTTGCGGCAGGAAGCTTTCCGGGCAGTTGAATTGCCTAAAGGTACCCAATTTGAAAATTTGGCTGTTTTGAGATTTACTAAGCTAGCTTAGAAAATATCAAAAACGGCAATTTTTAATCATTTCCTCGGACACGGTCTCCACGACGTCCTTCCATCGATTGACCGGCTCCTTCCCCAGTTCCGCTTGCACCGTCTCCGCTAAACGGGTTTGACTGTCAAGGCTGCATTGTTTAACTTGTCGGACCGCTTCCGCTACCTGATCGGCATAGTGATTTTGTTCCAATATTTCTGCCGCAATCTTTTGGCCGAGCTTATCATGCAGGCTTTGCTCCAGGCTCTCCTGCATGATATTAGTGGGCGGTATTACTTTGCCTTTATCGTACAATTGGATCTTCCCCTCCAGCCAGGCAAGAAACTGCGGCGTACTCATGGCGTTCAGTTCCACCCTGCACTCCTGCAGCCATTTCTCCCACACGGGATCAACATAACTAGCCACGCCCTTTTTGCGGCATGATTTTTCCACCCTTTCGATTTCCAGCCCCATGGCGACGGCTTCTTCGGGATCTAACCCAAGATTGATGATTTTCACTTTTCGACCGGGTCTGGCTCCGGTTTCATTTTGCAGGGTGTCATAGATGGTCGTGCCATAGGCGTCCGCGTCATGAATGCAGAAAAAGGTGATCTCTTCCCCGGAATTTTCCCCGATCGCGTCCAGTAAATCCTTGACCGCCCGGCTGGCATAGCCTTTACTGGTGAGTAAGGCCATATCATATTTCTCGGGGATTTTCTTTTCTTTGAGCACATTGAAGAAGCCTTCTTTTTCAATGTACAGGACTTTATTGAACGTCCAGGCGAGCTTATGATAATTTTCCACCGCTATCGTGCCGATGGAAATATCTTCGCCGCAATGGGGATGATACAGCGTCCCCCGCTCATCCCGGTACATCAGCGGGATGTCGCCGTGTTCCGCTTCATAACTGCCGATCAGGTCCCTGCAGAAATAGGTGTAATCCTATGGAATAATCCGCAGCCGAAAATACTCAGCTCATTTTTGCTGTGGTAGACATTGATCTCGCCGGTAGCCGGGGATTTGTTGAGCAGTACCGTTATATGGGGCGCATCGGCAATGTCGGCGTACACTTCAAGGACAAACGGTAGTTCCGCCTCGTGTTCCCCTTTGATTGTCCTGACCTTAAAAGTGCCGGTTGATTTACAATAGCCGCTCCAGCCGCCCAGCTCGCCGATACGCCCCAGCCTCTCCGGATTAACATTTTTCACCAAGGCTCTGAGTTCAGCCAAAAACGCTTCCGTTTCTTCAAAACTTAAGTTATCGGCGGGCGTTTTGAGATATTTTTGGGCTATTTTCCCTGCTTTTCCACCGGTGCAGCCGTCAAATTGGGCGATCAGTTCCCTAACCGATCCGCTGAATGATTGAAATAATTCAAAGAAGTTCTCGCTGGTATACCAATAGGGCGAGGTCTTCCCCCGGTAGGTTTCACCTCTGGCATATTCTATCGCCATGTGCGCCCAGGCTAAAATGATAGGCATTTCGCCTAGAGTAAAGCTGATTTTTGTCCCCGCTTCGTGATAATCACTTAAGCTTTCCGGTAGGGCTAAGCCGTTGTTTTGGAAATTAATCTTATAATTTTTGCCTCTGGTGGAAACATATAGCTCACCGCCCGACGCGACCACCGCCCCGACCACCACGCGCAGTCCGTTCCCCAGCGCCCCTCTGGTGGGCAGTCTCAGATATTTGGAGGACCTTAGCGGCCTGCTGATGGAAAACATCTCCGGATCCAGGCCGGGCCCGCGATCCTTGACATAGAAAAAACCGCCCTCATAACCGATTTCACAGCTGCCGCATGTATCCAGCGCATTGTCCGCTAATTCCTTGCAAACCAGCATCGACAGTTTACTTTTGGGCACCCCTGCTTTTTGGGGCAATGTATCCATATTTCTGAATAACTTCCAGTCTTCACGTTCAAAAAGCATCGCTGTATTCATTCCTCCTGCAAGAATAAGGCATTGTAATCAATTTATGGAATATGATATGCTTATACACCCGCAAGGGGGAACGCCCCATTCTTTTCCGGTGGCCATATTTGCAGGAAAAACAAAAGCCTAGGACGAGTAGAACCCAGTCTTAGGCTTATTGGATGCCTTCCGTAGAAAAACATTTATTGCAGGATATGCATATTGTTTTTGGGTCTCTCCATTGCCATCGGCGCTGCGCCTGTCCATCTCACAGAAGGGGTGTGCATCGCTGCAGGATTGCTGTGTTGGTGGCTCTTTGGGCAGAAAATATCATATCATATCTCTTTTTTGTCAGCTTATACGCATGAAAACGGCAAAAATTATTGATTATAAAATAAAAAAGCCGCAGGCAATGATGCTAATCACACCATATTCTGTAGCTTTTTTGAGTTCACAACAATTTATATGTTTCAGATCCCGTCGAAGTTATAAATAAATCAACCAACTGACAATCGCCTTCTAAAGAAATAACAATTTTCACTTTTTCCCCAACTTCAAACCAGCCAGCATTTTTGTTAATAACTTTCCCATCCGGAGTTTCAAACTTTATATCTTTTATCAAAGGTGGTTGGACTTGAAGTAATTTTTCATACATGTTTATGAAAAGTAAATAACCACATTAACAAGGCCGCCTGTTTGAAATCATGAGGCCTGAGTATTGTCGTTCATGGCACCTCGACACTTCTAATGCTATTGAGATATTAAATAGTCTTGAATAAGAGCCGTTGCTTCATCTAAATGGGCGACAACGAAAATTCGATTTGTAATACGGCTGAGCACATCCAAGTCTGTCATCGTGCGAACTCTCTCTTGAAGTACTTGAGATTCTGCACCAAAACGTACTTCGAGATATTGACAAATTGTCTCAGCCTTGCCTTTTGCCTCTCCAATAACTAACCCTTCTTCTCTACCTTCTTCTTTTGCAGTATCTAAGATCCCCAATTCTTGCCCAAGGTAGGCAAGATAATCGTCATATCCCCGTCGTTCTTCCTCGCTCATCATCAGATAATCCAGCTTCTTGGCCGCTAGCAGTATTCCTGGTGACTTAAAGTCCTCACGTATTGCACCATGCTTGAAGAAATATACCCATTCGTCAATAGCTTCGTTTATCATATCTTCAAATTTTTCAACATAAATCATGTAGTATTCCGGAAATACATTCTTGCTGGTAACGACAGGTGTTTCTTTCTGTTTCGCTTTAGATTCGTGAAGAATAAGCGGTTTTTTCGTATGAAGCCCAATCAGCTCTGTTGTACCATAATATATAAAATCCGTATTCTCTTTTTCATTCACTCGCATGGAATGATATAGAATACTGATAGATATTACTTTTACAACTTCGCTATAGCCCTTCCCCAGCTCCAAACCTTCCACAACTGCCTTTGACGTACCCCAAAGCAATCGTTGAAGGTAATCTGCCTCCCGTTGATTTTGTATTTCAATGATTATTTGTTTCCCTTGTGAATCCTTACATTTTAAGTCAACCCGATTAAATTTTCGATTTTCAGCTTCCCGGTTACCTTCGCTTTCTAAAATATTTTCTATAACGATTGTTTCTTTCAACAAGTTGGAAATAAACGCTTCTAGTACATCAAAATTAGCCTTATTACGTAGTATATATTTAATAGCCCAGTCAAAGCGGATAAGTTTTTTTATAGCCAAAACTTTTCATACCTTTCCAATATCATTAACGCTGTATCATTTAAACCTCTGGTAACTTCACTTCACTTGGCATCCTATCGTATATCCTTATTGTACCATTTTATGGGGGTTGCGTCACGCAATTTACTTTGCTCTAATTGACCTTGGTCTCTTCCGCGCGTATCGAGACGAGCAACTTTATATAAAATCCCTGGATAACAAATCCCATGTAACAAATGAATTTGAAGGGATCGACCCGATGACGTACCTTTAAAAACCTAGTCTTTTAATTTAATGCAGTTTACCTCTGAATGTAACTTAGCAGCATCGTGCAACATTTAAGAATCCCTGGAATGCCTGTACTGGCCTCCAGGGATTCTTAAAATTGCAGCATATGAAGTCCGCTTGTTTCGAGGTCTATTACAACATAAGTATCGGGATAAGTACTGTCTCGCTTTTTCGCAGCACGTTTTGCCATCTGCCTTTTGCTTGCTTTGCTGAAACCCAAACGTAACTCCCCTAATTGCTTAATACGTGAAGGGCTCGGCCGCAGCATCAGCTTAATTCCGTCAAAGTCAATGGGCTCCCACGTACTGTTATGGACGCGGAAATCCAGCCGCTGTTCGTTGTTTGTATTGAATACCATGGTTACCCTGCCATCTTTTGTAGTTTCTTTGATGCGTTCCCATAATTGATCCCGTAGCCGTGCGCTAACTTGTCCAACAAATACTCCATGACTAATTTCCAACAGCCATTTGGTCAGGTCACCTCGTAACCCAATAGGGCAGTCCGTCATTGTGAGAATAATCATGTTTCTTCCTCCGGCAGCAGCGTACCATAGCCCTCAGAGAGCGCGGTCTCCTCCGAGCCCAGTTCATCCAACTCCTTCCCATAAGAGATAGCGTTCTTCACAAAACCGTTTTTATCATCCCAGAGCTGTACGGTATTGGTATCAATCTCCGACACCTCCTGCAACGATCCGTCTTCTGCGATTCCTAAAAGCAATTCACGGATATCCTTGACCATACGCTCTAAGATACTGCCGTCTGCAATCGCATCGCGAACGGCTCGCCTGGTTACTGCACCGATATCCTCCGGCTGTTGTTCTGCTATCTCAAATGCAATCGGGATGCTAATATCCGCTTTGTAAAGGTCCGCGATATCATATACAAAAGACCGCTCATATAACGTCCCAATAGCTTTGAGAATATAAAGAGCCGAAAAATCCGTCCATCTCCTTCGAACCCTTGCGAATGGACCTGATCTGCGATTTCCCCTTCCATTACGTGATAAATCGCGCTTTGGAGCCAATAATGATAATGGATTGGGAACCCTTCCGTTGGTGGAAACTTCAAGCTTATATTCAACCTCATAATTACAACTCCCCTTATCGTAGTAGAATTTTCTCACCTACTTTAAGTTTACATTATTAGTTAGACATTTTTCTGTTATCTTTGGCAAAAATCCCAGATTACTAAATATTTAGGTAATTCTTTTATTTCCCATGAAATCCTTTATTAATAAATAATTTCATTCTTTTGAGTGGAAGGATGATCAGTCGTGAGTTCCTTTTCGGTTAGGTCGGCAACACTCATGAGTTTTGCGTCAGGAAGCTTTCCGGGCAGTTGAATTGCCTAAAGGTACCCAAGGCCATAGCTTATATTTGTTTACGTCTCAATTTATGGATTATGCAAAATTACTAGGTAACAAGAAATTCCACTAACCATGAAGAAAAAGGCCCCTATCTCTTACAGCATACATATAATCCTGTCAATTGGCACCCTTGGGGGAGAGGAAGCTTTCACCCTATCGAAGAGGGAAAATAAACAGATATTTCTAAGTAGTGGATACAGCACTTGTCATTGGTGTCATGACCATTATTAACAGCAAAACCCAAGGGCAATTTAACCCCTGGGTTGTCCTACTTTTTGAAATCTGCTCAAATAACATAGCTTTATTAGCTAAAAAGGATTGTACATCTGGGTCTTTGGTACAAAAAAAAGTAGATAAGACAGTTTTGGTCTCGTCTATACCTACTTCTGATATGAGTGCTTCGAGCGAGACGAGAACCGTTTTAATGCTTCTTTACCCCTTTTAAATTCTTGTGTAACGTCAATAGTAGAATAAGAGCTTGTCTTAACGGGAGACTCTAGCCCTTTTACAATGACATCCACAGCCGTTTTATCTCTAATAACAATTTTCCTATCGAAAGAAGCCGTAGCCATTTCTATCACCTCTTTTATAAAATACCCAGATTACACCTTAAGTATAGCATTTTTACGTATTCCATATCAATATGGTTACTCATTCGGAAAAATAATTATTAGCATCTTAAACTTTGGCTATATTAATCTTGGGGTTTATTCCATTAAACTAAGCTTTACATTATCCCCTTTCATCTTATAGACATTTTTCACCAAGGCTCTGAGGATATGCATAATAAGTTCTTCTGTTTTTTGCAAACTCATATGGTTTTATTCACGAATATCGCGCATCCGGTCTCTAGCAGTTTCATTCATTGCTTTGTTTCCACCTTGATTGACAATGGTATCTCGGAAATACTTCTGGGCTTCATCCTTTAAATCATTACGTAGACAAAGTTCACCCAATAACATAGTTACACGTTGGTCTTGTTCAACTGTAGTTTGACTCCTGCTATTATGATATAAGTCTTTATACAAGGTTAAAGCCTTTCCTGAAGCCATTTTAGATAATTCCAGATCATTTACATCCTCATAAAGCCAAGCTAATCGTAACCACAACTTACCTTCTTGGGGTTTAGCAGTTGTTACATCTTTGAGCCAATCTAAAGCCAAGTAATAGGATGTAAACACTTGGTTGATATTCCGTTGGACGAGGAAATTAGCTTCTACTTTAACCTTTTGCTTAGAACGCTTTTGCAAAATCAGGCTTTTTACCTTTTCCGTAATTTTACCGAAGTCCTCGACTAAACTAGCGTAATTACACTGCGGACAAATTTGAACACTATACCAGAGTGGTTCAAAACCGACAAAATGTTTTCGGAAGTCAGGATCAACTTTTTCAATAGCTAATCTAGAAAATCGTATGTCTTGTATTTCAATAGAATTATTGCATATCGGACATGTAATCTTTTTCATATAGATAAAGTTATCAATAGGTCCTGCTGGCTCCAGAGTGTAATGTTTATGCCCCAAGGGAAATAACTCAGTAGATAGAAGATCCGTTTCAGCTGAAGAAGTCTCACTTGTAGCGTGCTGGTCTGATATTTCTCCTGTTGTTTTATCCTTTATTAATTGCATAAAACCTTTGTTTTGAGCTACGATTTCGAGAATTCCCTTTGCACCTTTAATTGCTTTTACTATTTCGCCGATTTTTTCGAGAAGGGGATTTGGAAGAACCTCCAGATTACCAAAATCTATAACCACTGCAAGAGGTTTGACAAATAAAAGTCCTTGTATAGCTTGCTGTAAAGATTTGCAACTTTCTTCAGTCAAATATTTTGTAATTTTGATCCGAAACGTATTATTAATAGATTCAATCAAAAAGGGTTGTTGAGTCACAGACTCAGTTTTTTCGTTAGATAATTCTCCAGCTTCGTCTGCCTGAGATTCTCCTGAAGATTCATCAGTGTTTAGATTAGTTAGGCTAATACCTAAAACCTTTTGAATAACTGTAATCACAGCCTCAGGCGTGACTGGTTTAATCAGATAATGCTTGGCTCCTAGCTCTAAGGCCTGCAAAACCATGTTTCTTTGATTAAGCGCACTCACCATAACGATCTTAGCATCTGGATAATCCTTGATGATTAGTTTAACTGCATCAATACCATTAATCCCTGGCATAGTGATATCCATAGTTACTAAATCCGGCAAATAAGTTCGATACATCAGTTGTGCCTGTCCACCATTCATAGCTTCACCTACAATGGTATGACCTGCCTGGCTTAAAATGCCAATTATGTTTTTACGCATTACAATCGAATCATCCACCACTAAAATACGGGCCATTTCAAAGCTGCCTCCTCGAAATAGAGTTTTGGATAAGCTCAATCTACAATTTCGCGTATATAAAGATACGTTTCTTTACTCATATCAAAGGTATCACCATTAGAAAAACCAATTATCGGTCTTGTCAAATTACGGTTGTTGATTACATAACCGATTCTGCTATCAGATACCATCACCTTACTCCCAACTGGATAGGGTGCAATTCTATTGGCAAAAGCTTTTAAAATTTCGGGATCTATATAATTACCGGCTATTTGTTGAAGAAAATCTAAACTCTCTTTTATTGGCCAACGTTTTCTATAGGGCCTTTCGCTCGTCAAGGCATCGTAAATATCTGCAATTGCTACTATTTTAGCAAATTGATGGATAGTATCAGACGTTCTACCACCTGGGTATCCAGTGCCATCTAATTTTTCATGATGCTGCAATATAATCGATCTGGCTGTGGGTTCTATGTCCAGATTTAGCTTAGATTTTCTAAACCCAATTTCAGGATGCTTTTGTATTAAGGCAAATTCAAGTGGTGTTAGCTTACCTGCTTTATTTAGAATGTTCAAAGGAATAGACGCTTTCCCGATATCATGAAGCATTGCACCTATTCCGATATTTTTCAGTTTTGAATAGTCACAACCAATTGCCATACCAGTAACAATAGAAAGAATAGCTACATTTACAGAATGCGCATATGTATAATTGTCATGGCTTTTTAAGTCAAGAATACTTATAAAGTTTTTATTGTTACTGGCTAGATCATCAATTATCGCCTTTACAATATTGTCCAGAACTACCCCAAATTTATCTTTCGATTGGATATGATCTTTCGCAGACAAATAAATTTGTTCCAAGGACTGTATAGCTTCTGCCCGTAATTCCGGTTTAATTATATCGTTACAACCAACAGTGTTGAGGTTGTCTTCGATAAATATCATTGTTATATTGTGTGATTTCATTCTATTTATTAGATCATCCGTTATTTTTGTACCCTGTCTGATCATCAGTCTTCCATTTTCACCAAAAAAAGTTTTCGCTACTACTGCTCCAGGCTCTAACTGGTCAACATTCACACAATGCAAGGAAACCCACTCTCCTTTATTTCACATCGACGGCTTATCAATATTGCATCGTCATCCATGGCACATTCGACATTAGACACATCCTGTGTCGTCAGCTTAGTTGCCCCCCTTAATCAACCTCTCCAAATACTGCGAGTAATGTGTTAACTTTTCTTTCGGCCTTAGCTGTATCAGACTAACATTTGTATCCTCCATGTTCTCTATTTCAGGCCCATAACTTGGGTGAAGGGCAATCACTCTAATGGCCTTAGATACTCCCGCTGAGTCACCGATGTATTTTAGCGAATTGGAATAGTTTTGCAAGGTGTTCATGTTTTTGGGGCGATTCTCATCTTCTACTCTGTCATTGTTCCAGATGTTTAATCGTTTTCGGTATTTGGCATCGACAATGACCGATCCGCTATAAACGTCGTTATTAAAAACATCAATTCGAATATCCGGCTTATAATTCGTTCCTTCCATATAGAGAATTCGGTTACTTCTGAGTGCACCGCGCTTCGCTCGGGACATTTTCTCATTGAACCTCACAGATAGCTGAATCTTACCCTTAACCATTTTCACTAATGTATCGTCTTGAAGTACTGGGACAATAAATTCTTGGTTTGCTCGATTGACATCATCGTAAATCCAACCCGAAACAGGTGAATAACCCGACTGTTCTAAAGCTATAATGGTTTTTATATAACACCAGTATTCATATAAAACATCGGTCCGCTTCCATTGCAACTTGAAATCCTGACACTGGTAAATTTGGAAATTCTGTGATCTAAGCTGTTTCCACCAGCCGAATACTTTCTTATACCGCCAGTCTCGTTGTATCTTAAGTGAGTAATAAGGAGTACTCACCTGTTTGAGCCCTTTAAACACTGGGTGATCCATATATTTACGCACATAAAAAATCCCTTTTTGCATTTCCCTTTCCATGAATTCAAGCCTTTCAAGTTTCCCCTTCAGAGCCCGAACTTCGTGGCTTGTAGACTTCTGGATCACTAAGTAAGGAGTTCTCACCTCAATTGCCCTATGTTCTTCCGAAAGTGTGCACCGTATTGCTCGTAAAACATACTCCAGCTCTGACAAAGCATAATGAAGGAAACCTAGAACCATTCGGTTTTCATTGGTATCGTAAGTAAGGTGATGGATAACCCCCAGGATAACTTCTGGATGTTCCACGCTCTTGGCGGCTGAGTTCGCTCTCTGCCCTTGTACAGATAACAACCATCGGTAGGACTTGGCATCTTGTTTACAAGTCACATTAGCCTTTACTTCTCGGTATTGTTGACTCAAATATTGATCCGGGCGGCGCGACAAATCTTCAAGTGTCACGCCAAGTTCTTTTACCATATGATTAAGAATCACAAACTCTGCCAACATTTTAGGGGGCAATAATTCTTTTTCCTCGTAAAGATTAATCCCATGACTTGTTCTAGCTTGGTCAAAGGCTAGACCTTGAACCATTTCATTAAGCTCCTGGCGCATCACATCAAGTTGATCTTCTGTAATATTATTGGGTCTAACCCGTAAAGTAGCTTCTAAAGCGTCCTTCGCTTCCCCTTTGCGTTTCACGAAGACCATATAATCAGCAGGAATCAACGGATAATCTTCATTGATGTCACTATAAAGAGAGAAGCGCCCAGTACCTGGCCTTAAACATGGAATCCCTTCCTCATCGAGATGAAGCTTTAAAGAATCATAGCCATCTAAGCCATCGATATAGAGGTACATATCCTCTTGGTTAGAGGAGAACGAGACATAGAGGTTTTCTCGTTCAAACACCTCAATCACGCTGTCCTGAATAACCTGGCGAGGAATCTCTTGTTTACCTGTGAAGAAAATGATTGAGATCTCTTTATCCTCAGGATGCATAGCCATGATCTAATAACTCCTTAGCCTTTTTATGACAGACATCCCGCGAATAACTGAACGTCGACACTGCCGAATACTTTACAAATAATTGAAGGATCGGGCTTGTAGCGGACTCACGGTCCGCGTATTTTCCGAAGAGCTGTTCAAGGTCGCACTCTGGGCCTTTGAACTTCGTCATGACCCGCTGCACCAATTGTAAATCAAAGGCTTTACCTCGATCGAGCAACTTTTGTCCATCCACATTTATGGGGATATTCTTTAAATAGGAACCGATTTGGCGAATAATGCGATAACCTACAACTCGGTCTTTGTCAATTTTTCGTAAAATTGAATTTAAGTCATCGAGAAAATCAATTTCGGCATCCGTTAATCCGATTACAGTCGGTGAATTATTGCACCATGAAGAGAAGACATTTCCCGGAACAGGCGAGAGTTGAGCTCGCTCCTCAGAGGGTTTTCCAGCTGCTTTTTCTTCGAATACAGTCTTCCAAGCTCGCAAGGACTCATAAATTTTGAGTCTAATGACATTCGCGCGATCAAGGACCTTATCGCTGAATTGGAAGGAAGATTCATCAATATTTACTGTTCCAACAAAAAATACATTATTTCCGATGGGAACTCGCGGCGAATACTCGTGCCTATTATACACCTCAGGTGCCAGTTTTTCGCTATATAACGTTAAGTACCGATCTTCAGTAAGCTCCAAAATACTTAGGAATTGACTAAAGTAATGTTCGACCCGTGCCAAGTTCATCTCATCAAAGCAAATGAGATAGAGTTTATCTTTGTTATCTTCAAGTGATGCTTCGATGAGTAGATCGACAAGACCAGTTTCCGACGGTCGATAAATCTTGTGAATTGCATCGTAAAAGCCAATCAAGTCTGCATCATCATTCCAGCTGGGTCGAACCGGAATAAATAAAAACTGTTTGCGTGCTTCACCTGCTTCATCCACCCCAGAAAGTCCTAAAGCGCGGGCATAGTTAATAACAAGTTGAGACTTTCCAACCCCAGACATACCTGCAATAACCACTAAGGCCCCGGTTTTGATGGCAATATGAAAATTCACGAGGTCTTCCATGTCATAAACAAGCTGATTCAACAAGGCCACCTGATTTAAATCATTAATAAACGTTTGTTCCCCGTTATCTTCCTGCGTTTCAAAATTAGGCGCTTCCGTTTCTTGCTCCTCTGCAGACCGTTCCCCCCTGATCTCGGAAGGATGCGTAGCCGACTTTACCTTTGGCTCAGCTTCGACGGTTGAGGATTTTAGCGCTTGTAAACTGTTGCTAGGATTCAGCTCTACCTGAGACAGCAACGTGAACCGTTTAATAAATTCGCTAGCCGGAAATGGTTTACCGAATAACAAATGTTTGCTGATTTCATTTAAATCCTCATCAAGTAAAAATGCTAAATTCACGCGACGTAAGATTTGGCTTTCAGGAATTTCCGCCGGAACACAGGTTACTTCTTCCCCTTCTGGACAATAAATACGCCAGTGTTGCCGAAGTTCACCTAGCCATCCGGACTTACAACCAAAAAAATGGTCCTGGTAGCCGATAATTAACGGAGGATCTTCCGGATATTGATAAGAAAGAAAATCTATACTAGGGAGCTTCTCATAGAGAATCTTTTGGACACGCTCTGCTGGAACATCTTTTGAGATAATAGGTATCGGGGTAAATTGGGAAGTGTAGGGATTGAAAGTAACAGGTGTATTGTGAAATGCAACATTTTTACCATTAAAATACACTCGTTGAGTGTCTTTCTTCACAGCTTCCACCGTGAAAGAAAGGAGTCGACTTTTCAAGAATTCCCTAGCCCGTGATTTTCTACTTTCATTAATTTCATACTGTCGAAATTGAGAGGTTGTCACAAGTTCGTCAGGAAATCCTGCCAACATTAAATCTTTGCCCCAGATAGTAATTTGGCGTCTACCGTCTAAAGCCTTATGTAGACTATCCGGTAAGATAGAAATCATATCCACCTGCAAACGCAAGGACTGAGAGTTGATATCCACGTCAATACTTTCAATTACAGGTTTTCCGATAACGACGGAATTCCATATCCTACTGTCTCTAATCATGAACTATCCTCCCACTGAAATTAATAAGTTCATCCAATCGTGAGACTCCCACTTCTACAAGTGGGAGTGGTGCCCCCCGTACTCTGCTTCGGTGACGAAAGCCTCCGGTACGATAGTCTCCAGTACGATAGTCTCCAGTGGAGAGTATCGCCGAAAGCGCACAACCCTTAACGAATACTAAGCGCTGTAGGATAGAGTATCGCCGAAGCGCACGGCCCTTCACGAATACTATCGCGCTGAGGATTGGTTTTGCCGAGCCGAACTTTCCTGTTAGGAATCCTTGGCGGCGAAGGAGGTAGACTCCCCGGCTTTCGTCACCGAAGTCTCGATGTTCAACTTTAGTTGAACGAGTTCACTACACGGAATATTCCAGTACCTAGCAATATCTCGAATCTCGTCAAGTTTGCTAAGCTTCTCTTCATTCATTTTATATAGTACAAGTTGACAAGTAGACATTCTTCGTCTCGGTCGGTTCCAATCAATCTCCATAGCCCAAATAGGAATTATGCCCAAGGCATTAAGTCTGATGTCTACTTCATTATCACGATCGGCAAAGATCAGGGCTTTTCGACCCTGATAGGATCCAAGATCGATTTCGCCACAAAGTTGGTCCTTAACTTTTTGGGGAGGCAAGGTCTTTCTCTGCTCTAGTTTCTGTTTCAGTAAATCAATTTCTCTTTCTTTTTCAGCCCGTTCCTCTTCAAGATCACTCATTCTATTTCGACATCTTCCAGTCTCTTCTTTTTCTCTGACCAATTGAGTTTTTAACTTTACCATGTCAATTCTTAGCTTTTCTAATTGTCCCTTAGTTTTTTGCCCTTCCAGACTTGCTTTTTGCAATTTGTTTTCTAAAGTTTTTATCCTTTTATAAAGGTCTTCTGTTTCTATGATTTCTATCGTCTCTTGGGCACCCCTAACTTCTATATCTTTCTCCATAATCGTCGCAGCGATTACTGCAGCAGTTTTTTCTTGTATTTCGTTATCTAGTGCTTTGTCTTCCTCAGTGCGACGACTATATAATTCTTCACCCAGTGCTCTAATCTCCGTGTTAGAGCTTAACGTAAACATGTAACCAACCTTATAACTTTCTTCTCGAGGGACATTTTCTAAAGAAAACATAGTAAAATCTTCCTGAGAGATTTCTTCTAATTCTTTTCTTAGATTCCTATTGATCTCTTGCCAAACCTTGACTCTCTCCTCTAGTTTTCCTCTCGGATGAGATAAAATTTCCTGAATGATTTCGCTTTTTGTTTGCTTTGTTTTTCGTTTTAATTTCTTAGCCAACTCTATTAGCTCCATTGTTGTGAACCCATTCAGAATCCGCTCGGGATCATATTGAATATTATCCATAACATTCCTCCCTTATAGGCTTGGTTATAGATTTTCTTCATCCACTCTCTAATTCCTTCCATATTTCATAATCTTGGCAAATAAAAGAAAATCCAAATAATATTTATCTTCTTGAACACATTCCCCCTACAGAGCATAGAGTGTACTAAGGTTAATTGATAATGGTTATCTATTGAATGCAAGGAGGAATCTTAATGTGTGGTATCGTTGGTTTTGTAGATTGGAGACGTGATCTCACCCTCCAAAAGAATATTCTGGTCGATATGACTCAAACTCTCATTCCCCGAGGGCCAGATGCAGAAGGGTACTGGCTTTCCCCTCGTGCTGCTTTCGGCCACCGCAGGCTGGTTGTCGTTGACCCTCAAGGGGGCCGTCAACCGATGCTTCGCCAACGCGGAGAACATACTTATACCCTAATCTATAACGGCGAACTTTATAATACAACGGAGATCCGTCAAGAGCTTCTGAGTCGTGGCTACCATTTTGAAGGACATTCTGATACGGAAGCCTTGCTTCTCTCCTACTTAGAATGGGGCCCCTCTTGCGTTGAGCGTTTGAACGGCATATTTGCCTTTGGCATCTGGGACAGTAGAGAACAACAGCTATTTGTTGCGCGTGACCGTTTGGGGGTTAAGCCTCTCTTTTACAGTGAACAGTCCGGTTCTCTAGTTTTTTCTTCAGAACTTAAAGCCCTTCTGAAACACCCGGATATATCCCCCACTATCGGGCGGGTAGGCTTGGCTGAAGTCTTCCTTGTCGGACCGGCTCGTTCTCCGGGAGTAGGTATTTATGAAGGAGTTTCTGAGCTAAAACCTGGTCATGTTTTATTTTATTCTGCGAACGGATTGCACATTCGAAGGTACTGGGCCTTACCTAACGATGTCCATACTGATGATCTTAAGACGACAACCGCTAAGATACGCTCTCTTTTTCTCGATACCGTGGAACGGCAGCTAGTTTCCGATGTACCGATCGGCACACTACTTTCCGGAGGTCTCGATTCGAGCGCCATTACAGCAATTGCGGCGGATGCCCTTGCCAAAGAAGGAAAAGGACCCCTTCCGACCTTTTCAGTAGATTATGCTGAGAACGACCGCTATTTTAAGTCTAATGACTTCCAACCCAGCGCAGACGGTCCATGGATTGAACGTATGTCTAAAGCCTTTGGAACCCAGCACACCAAATGTACTTTTGAAATTCCAGAACTCGCTGAAGCATTAAAAGCTGCCACACTCGCCCGTGATCTGCCTGGAATGGCTGACGTGGACTCATCTTTGTTACTCTTTTCAAGGGAAATTAAGAAGCAGGTCACGGTTGGTTTATCCGGTGAATGTGCGGACGAAGTGTTCGGCGGATACCCTTGGTTTCATCGACAAGATGCCCTCGACGCTCAAACCTTTCCTTGGACTCTGCATGTTGAAAACCGTTTACAGATACTTTCACCTGAGCTCAATGAACTGCTTCACCCCCACGACTATTTACAGGAACGCTATGAAGAAGCTCTGGCAGAAATTCCCCTGCTGCCCAGTACATCCTCCACAATTCATCAAGACAGTCGCACTCTGACAGGAAATCTTCAAAAAGAAGCGCGAATCCGTGAGATTACCTACTTGACCTTAACTCGTTTCATGCCCACCCTCCTAGATCGCAAAGACCGCATGACTATGGCTGCCGGACTTGAAGTACGTGTTCCTTACTGTGACCATCGTTTAGTCGAGTATGCCTGGAAGATTCCCTGGGATATGAAGGCAATTGAGGGCAGAGAGAAAGGGCTTCTGCGCCGAGCGCTTATCGGGATCTTACCCGACGATGTGCTATGGCGCCGTAAAAGCCCCTACCCAAAAACTCATCACCCCAGTTATCTATTGACCGTTCGCACCTGGCTAGGTGAAATCCTCGCCGATAAGACCTCCCCGCTTCTTCCCTTCCTTAACGTCCCAGCTATACGAGATCTCATGAAGCTCTCCGATACTATGCCTTCTGGTCGTCCATGGTTTGGGCAACTGATGGATATTCCACAGCTCTTTGCTTACCTTACTCAAGTAAATTACTGGTTATTGGAAAACAAAGTAAAAATTCTTTAGAGGATGAGTAGGGGCACGAGGCAACGTGCCCTATTGATCCAGTGAATTAAACTGCTTCATTTACATCGTGTACCTTATTAAATGTGCCTTCTCCAGACTTTTTCATGACCTTAACTTTGGTAATTCTATACCCTAAAACCTCAATAACCTCGAAGTTAAACCCATCAAAATAAACAATATCCCCCTTTACCGGCTTGCGACCTATCCGTGCAAAAACATATCCCCCGATCGTAGAAACGGTATCTTCCTCCAGTTGAATCTCCAGCATTTCTGAGACTTCTTCCAATAAAACCCGTCCGTTGAGGATATATTCATTTTCGGCAAGTTTCTGAATGTCCGGCTGTTCTGACTCAAATTCATCATAAATTTCCCCAACCAATTCTTCGAGCATATCCTCAAGCGTGACCAGCCCAGCTGAACCGCCGAATTCGTCCACAATAATTGCCATATGGGTTCGTTGACTCCGCATTCTCTGGACAAGATGAGAAATCGGCATTCCCTCAGGAACTGCCAAGATATCCCTCTTAATCTGAGCAATCTCTTTTGTCCCTGACTGTTCCTGTAAGCGAATGATGTCTCGCATATGGACTAAGCCCAGAACATGATCTTTATCATCATCACACAATAAATAACGTGTATGTCCGTATTTTTTTACAACCTCTAGAATCTCTTCAAATGTATCCTGTATGAAGATGCACACCATATCTTGGCGCGGTATCATCACCTCACTAGCAATGCGGTCCGAAAATTCAAATACATTATCCAAAAGCTTACCTTCCATTTTATCTAAATAACCATGCTTTTGACTGGCATCGACCAACATTCGCAGCTCTTCTTCACTATGCGATAAATCAGCCTCATTGGCCGGTTGAATTCTCATGATCTGCAAAACAAGGTTAGCTATACTATTAAGCGCCCAAATAACCGGATAAAATACCCAGTAAAAGAATTTTAAAATTCCCGCAGTAGCAAGTGCAGTGCTTTCGGCCTTCTGGATTGCAAATGATTTAGGTACAAGCTCTCCTAAAACAATATGTAAGAATGAGATCGTAAAAAATGCTATTGCTATAGCAATGGTATGAGTGTATATCAAACTCCAACCGCCAAAACCCACAAACAAGGGTTCGATAAGGGTCGCAATCGCCGGTTCACCAAGCCAACCTAAGCCCAAGGAAGCTAGCGTTATACCAAGCTGACACGCAGAAAGGTAGGCATCTAATTTCGAAGCGACATCAAGTGCGGTTTGCGCTCTCCACGAACCATTATCCGCAAGCTCCGCCAGGCGCGTCTTACGCACTTTAACCATTGCAAATTCAGCAGCAACAAATAAGCCATTAATTCCGACCAAAGTGAAAGCAATTAAAACCTTTATCACAGTCCAGAGCAGACCTTCGATGATTTTTCTCCTCCTTTTAGTAAGACTCCCACTTCTACAAGTGGGAGTGGGTCCCCCGTACTTTGCTTCGGTGACGATAGTCTCCAGTGACGATAGTGTCCGGTGACGAAAGCCTCCAGTGGAGGGTTTCGCCGTAGCCGCTTATCCCAAAAGGAATACTTCGCGGCGTAGGATTAGTATCGCCGATAGCGCACGGCTATTAACGAATACTAAGCGCTGAGGATTAGTATCGCCGAGCCGCCTTTCCCAATACAAACACTTAGCGGCGAAGGAGGTAGAGTCCATCCTACGGCGCGAAAGTATTCGTCTGTGGATCTGCGCCTTCGGCGTAAGTCTCCACTGACGATAGTCTCCAGTACGATAGTCTCCAGTGGAGATTATCGCCGAAGCCGTGATCACAATTGGAACACTTACCGGCGTAGGATAGAGTATCGCCGAAGCGCACGGCCCTAAACAATACTTCGTGCGTAGGATGACTTACGTCACCGAAGTCTCGATGTTCAGCTTAAGCTGAACGAGTTCACTTCCAGAAGCCTAATATGGTTCCTCCATATTATTTGTAGTTAGTCAGTAGTTAATTATACATTACTATCGCAACTTATATCAAAGGATTATTCTATTAACCTGAATTTATTGCCCCTTTTTGCTTAGAAAACCTCGCAAGACCTCCAGAACGGCCTCATCCTCTTCTGTGCCGATAATATGCTTCATCATATACTCAAAGCCCGCTGAGCGAATTGGTTTATCCTCTCTTAAAGATTCCTGATCGAACTCAACGACCTGCTCGGTATCTTGGTCAAGTACGTTGACTTCAAATAAAGCCTCCAAGGAAAACGATTCAGTGCTCTTAGACTCTTCTTTAAGCTCTTTTAGCTCTTCTTCAGAGGAATCCGCAGGAATTACCTTATCATCAATACTACTCGCATTTTCTCCTAATAAGACTTGTCTTAAACTGGCTTTTATAAATGAACTTCTCTCCTCTGGTTCAATCCGTTGTAAAGCTAACCAGAGATCCGTCTCAGCTTCATCAAAAAACAGCGGAATAAAGGAAGACTGCGCATCAATCATAGAGGTGTATTCGATTGCTTGATAATATTATTCACCAGAGTAGTAGCCATAATTCTAAATCCTGTAGCATTTCCAAATTGTGGATTGTCAATCAGGAGCTTATTTTCCAATTGGATATGTTCATAGATCATTTCTCCGACTTTTCCAGAAACTAAGACAGTGTGTAATTTTCCTAGCATTGGTTTTAAGGCCTTTTTCACTTCCCGAGAGATATCGGTTCCTAACTGAATTAACATGCTTTTCATGATTGGATTAAGATTAATTGAGCCGTTATTCCAAGGATACAATCCCCCATTTACTCGAAAAATTTTATCCAATTCCTTATCATCTGTTTCTATTAAATTTTCTTGATTCGCGGTTAATTCCTTCAGTTTTTCGGCCACTCCAATATAAGCCCATTTTAACCCCTTCTCTATACTAAAGGAATTGGGTGGATCGAGCATAACGCCATCATAAAAGGTGGCGATATCTGTTGTCCGAAAGCCTGGATCAATGACCACTACATAGCCGCTAAAAAGCTTGGCGCTTGACGGAATCCCATATTCATTGAGAGTTTCCTTGATAAAGACCCCATAACTCTGAGGAAGCACACGGGAACGTAAAATGTTCAGTTGGCGCGTCTGCCCTTCCAATGGACCGGAATGAAAGGTCACCGAAAAAGACCCCTTTAATTCTGATTCATACTTTTCCTTTAAACTTGCATAATACTTGACAGGTACACCAGTTCCAAGATAAACATTCGCTTTAGGACCTTTCTGAGCGAGGGCTAAAGCCACTACAAGCAATGCTGTTGCTTCTTCATCCGAAGATTTGTCTTCATCCCAGCAATAATGAGCTTCGTTTGGATTTAGGCTTTCCGCCAAACTCCCCATGAAGTAATGACGTTCCACTTCCGTCGAATTATTTGTCACAGTGACATCCAAAGAAGAAATCTGTGTTTCTAAGTCAGTTCCTTTACAAATCAAGGAATTGCCCAAGGTTGAGAAAATTCGCTCATTTCCCTTACAAATTACAGCAGGGAATAAAACTTTTGTATCTCCGGTATCCAGTTTAATCGCTCCAAATCCTGGATCCGCTCCGGCCACGAGAATATCACTATCTAACACACTAGTTCCTCCTCGATTACACTCAATCTTGTACAGACTGATAACTACAACTTCTATATCTATCATTATATACGAAGGAAACACTCTTGTAAAAATGTGTTATAAAAACTTTTCCCAAAAGAGACCAGCATATACTTGAGATTAGAAAAAGGTTATGCTATGCTAATAGAAAAAATAACTTCATTTTAGGTGCCCTTTGGGGAGAATAGGGAAGTTCGGTTCAAAACCGACGCGGACCCACCACTGTATTCGATGAGCTTTGTTACCACTGGCACTATGCTGGGAAGGTAACAAAATAAAGCCGTGATTCGATAGCCAGGAGACCTGCCTAAAATGTTTAAGTCTCTCCACATTTTGGAGAGCGGCGGTGATGACGGTAAAATCCCGACCACAGATTTATTTGTGGTCGGGATTTTCTATCTTTCAACCATATTAAAGGAGGAGAATTCTAATGGAAAATTTGACGGAAGCACAACTCTACGCTCAACTCCAAGCACTAACTGCAAACATCTCAGAACTTGACGAGGAATCCATGACCAAGGTCCAAGCACGCTTGGATATGCTGACCAAACCACAGGGCAGTCTTGGAGAATTAGAGCAAATAGCCAAGCAGCTTGGCGGTATTCAACGAACCTCTAAACCGCAAATCAATAAGAAAGCCGTCCTCTTGATGGCTGGAGATCATGGTATCGCCGCTGAAGGAGTTAGTGCCTTTCCACAAGAAGTTACCCCTCAAATGGTGTATAATATTATCAGTGGTGGCGCGGCCATTAATGTATTAGCACGCCAAGCAAATGCCGAGGTTTTTTGTACAGATGTCGGTGTTGCCTTCCCCTTAGAAGGGAACATTATTCACAAACGGGTTGCTAATGGAACCCAGAACATGGCCAAAGGCCCAGCTATGTCCCGTCATGAGGCACTGCAAGCACTACTGGTCGGTGCAGAAGTTGCCAAGGAAAAGATCCTTGCCGGATATAACCTCTTTGCTACAGGTGACCTTGGAATTGGCAACACTACCCCTAGCTCCGCGATCGTTGCCCTCTTTACCAATTCCCCCCTTGAAGATGTTGTCGGACGGGGAACTGGGATTGATGATGCTGGATTAATTAAGAAACGTCAGGCCATTCAAAAGGCCATTGACGTCAATCGACCAAATGCAGACGACGCTCTAGATGTTCTAAGCAAAGTAGGGGGCTTAGAAATTGCAGCTATTGCTGGTTCAATCCTCCAAGCGGCTGCCAGTCGTGTTCCCATAGTCATTGACGGATTTATCTCAACAGCTGGAGCACTCGTTGCCTCGAAAATAGCCCCCAAATGCACTGCTTTCATGATTCCCTCCCATGGCTCAGTCGAACCTGGTCACCGTAAGGCCTTAGCTAGTCTAGGTCTTGATCCCGTAATTAACCTTAATATGAGACTTGGAGAAGGAACGGGAGCGGTCCTAACCTTTCACTTAGTTGAAGCTGCTCTTCATATTCTGAATGAAATGGCTACTTTTGCCGATGCCGGAGTGAGTGAACAGTCAAACTAAGAGCTAGTGAACCTAAAAACATATAAGTAGGTGAAAGCAATTTCGCAATTTACGCTCGTCACGGGCGGTGCCAGTAGCGGCAAAAGCCGCTTTGCCGAACTTCTTGCCGCTCAAGCAAAACGCCCCGTCATCTACATTGCTACCGCTCAGATTTGGGACGAGGAAATGGCCCTGCGCGTCAAAAAGCACCAACTGCAACGTCCGGCCACTTGGCGACTAATCGAAGAACCCCTAAACATTCGTGAAACTTTGTTTCAACTTAAAGATGAAGACGGGGTCATCCTCCTCGATTGTGTCACACTCTGGCTTACCAATCTTCTCTTAGCTGGACATGATTTATCCAACGGTGAACTTGAACCTCAAATCTTGACTATTGTAAAGGACGTCGCTCGGCTAGCGCAAGAAATTAAACCTCAAGTATTCTTTGTCACCAATGAAGTAGGTCAAGGAATTGTCCCTGAGAACCCTTTGGCCCGAGCTTATCGGGATTTAGCAGGGCGAAGCAATCAAATTCTAGCTCACAGTGCTGAGCAGGTTTATATGGTCGTGGCAGGTTTACCTATGGAGATTAAACACTCTGGCGAGAAGCTGCTTGCTTCCTTACTCAAGGAGTGATGATTTTGCGCGGATTTCTAATTGCTCTTACATTTCTGACTCGGATCCCTTTACCTGCACCCAAAGTTGAAATTACCTCGGAGGAGTTTTCTCGAAGTTATCACTATTATCCCTTGGTCGGGCTCATACTAGGTCTATTCCTCTGGCTTCTGGCTAAAGCCTCGATTCTTTATTTTCCCCCCTTGGTTCTGGGTGCTTTCTTGTTGGTCGCAGAGTTAATCCTCACAGGTGGAATCCATCTTGATGGATTCATGGATAGTATGGATGGTTTATTATCCGCCCGTAGCCCAGAACGAATCTTGGAAATTATGAAGGACAGCCGAATTGGAGCTCATGCCTGCATGGCCCTCGTTGGCTTACTACTTCTGAAATTCACCTTACTTGCGAGCCTAACCCCCTCTCAGTTTTCCCTCCTCCTGATTATGCCCATGATCTCGCGCTGGGTATTTCAGATTGGAGTGGTCGGCTTTCCTTATGCTCGGCCCCAAGGACTAGGAAAAGGTATTCATGAAACGACCCGTTGGGTTCCGTTTCTTTTCAGTGGATGCTTAGTTTTAGGAGCCTCCTTTTATCTCGTCGGCTTTGCAGGCCTTATCGCCTTAGGAGTATGTGTCATTGCAGTAACCTTTTGGGCTGCCAAGATTTCTTCCCTCCTAGGTGGATTAACCGGCGACCTATATGGGGCGTTTATCGAGCTTTCAGAAGTTGTGTGTTTACTGGCGGCTTTTCCCTTCCTTAACTAGCCAGTTTAGCCTTTGAAAGAAATACGCTGGCTGTGCCCCCATCTCCTTCCTTTTCAATTGGAAACAATTAGACATAATATATAGTTCCATATAAATGTACAACAATGAACTTTTAGGGTACACTTATAAAGTAATTATATAATTAGCTAATGCTCATTAGCTGATCCACTCACTTGATTAGGAAGGTGAAAACAATTGAGTTTAGCAGAACATGTTGATACCATTTTAAACCACGAGGAGTATAAACAACTGGCTTCTTATACTCATCATCGGCCTTTTACAACTCTAGAACATTCCCTCCGTGTTGCTCAAATTGCTTATAACTGGTCAATTAGACTAGAAAGTAAACTTAAGTTAGATACAAACGCGATTACTCGGGGTGCCCTCCTGCATGACTTTTTTTTATATGATTGGCATAACCTTAGACCCGACGGATCGAGATGGCATGGTTTTCGCCATCCTCGTATTGCCTGCAAGAATGCGGAACGTTGTTTTAACCTAAGTGAAAAAGAAAAGGACATTATTTTAAGCCATATGTGGCCACTCACCGTTCGCATGCCCAAGAGCCGAGAGGCTTTTCTCGTTATGTTCGCTGATAAAATGGCATCGATCCAGGAATTTAGATTTAAATTTAAACGCGACCTCCCATCTTCTGAACGATACACTACTCTACGCCTTGTAAAAACGAATAAAGAAAACTTAGCTAGCCCCAAGCGCTGACCATGGATGGTCGAGTGTCCCTGTAGCCAAGGATGGCGAGAAGGGACCCTTCCGAACTGGTCGGCGGTTAAATACCAAGGCCAAACCAAGGCGACGACATTATACACGTTCCGATGTTATCATTTCTAACTTGGTACAGTCAGTATATACTTTCTAACTAGTATAATAGAACGGCATGCTTTCTTCTAGCATGCCGTTTCCGATTTTTAAGTCGTGTAAAATACTTAATCAAATGTATTTCCTGTAACTATATGCCCTTTACCATTTTGCTTTCCGAGATAAAGCCGATGATCCGAAAGCTTGTAAAGAGCTTCATAGTCCGCAGATTCAGTGGGAAATTCTGCAACCCCCATGCTTATGCCTAAGCCATACTTTTCCAAACCTAAACTATTCTTTAACCGTTCCATAATTCCCATTGCATCCTGGCCCATTTTTAGATCAGTTAAAATGACTGCAAACTCGTCTCCGCCTGTACGAGCGACAATATCCCCTTGTCGAACGGACTTCTGGAGATTTTGTGCCACATGGCTTAATGCCAGATCTCCTATAGGATGCCCTTGTGTATCATTGAGCTTCTTAAATCCGTCTAAATCGAGTAGTATAAATAGGAACGTCGACCGTCGCCTAAGTGTCCCCGCCATTTCCCCTAGGATCCTTTGCTCAAACCCTTGACGATTCATGATGCCAGTAAGACGGTCCGTCGTTGCCAAATGTTCGAGTTCTTGTCTTTGCCGAATTGTCTCTAAAGCCATACTTAACATGCGGACGAAAGCAGAGAGGATCTCCTGGGTCTGTTCAATGTCTCGCGTCCCAGAGTCTATCAACCAAAATTCTCCGATAACTCCTCGATAGGTATTAATAGGTTGTATGAGTATTTTATCGACAAGGTGAGGCATATCTTTTTGATCATCCTCTTTAAGGACCCTCAAGGTTGGTACCTGATTCGCTAGATAACCCAGCGGAAATTTCTTTTGTTTATCTTTTTGAATCCATTCTTGCCAAACCGACTCAGACTGTTTAAGTCGGCCAAAGGGCGCACGTAATTTCCATTCCCCATCCTCTTCCATATGAAAGAAACCAGCTTCTAAGTATAGAAGCTCCATTGCCATTTCTCCGGCTTCAGATAACAACTGAACTTCAGACTCTGCCTTGACTAAAATTTCTGTTCCCCGAAGGAGCAGAGACAGAGCTTGTTCGCGATCAAGGGCTGCCAGACGCAATTGTTGCTCATATACATTAGGAGAAATCAATGGAATGAGCAGTTCCAACCACTGGACATTGTCCTTGTCAAAGCATGCTGGATCATCACTGAATAACGTCAGCACGCCCAACAATTGACCAAAATGAATAAGGGGTACACCTAAAATCCGTCGCACCCCGAATTGCATAAGAATTTCGTTCCAAGCCGAAAAATAATTGATCCCCTTAGTAAGGTTCGCATCACACTCATTACAGTGGTCAAGAACTTCATGAATTAGCAGTTTCGGTCCAACCAAATCATGTCCTCCTGCCATTCCCTCTACAAAGGTACGGAAATCTTTCGGGAGATCATTGTGAGCCAAAAACTGTTCTTGCATCTCGGTTCGGGCACTAATAGCTATAGGTTGAAGTTTCTTATCTTGCCATAGCCAAATTCCTGCCATCGTACAATTAAAAAAATCAAGCCCTCGTTTGGTTAAAATTCCGAGTGAGTCTTCGAAATTTTCCTCATGATTAATCTCCTGAAGAAGTCCAAAAATATCTTCGAGTTTCAGGCAGTTTCTTTGAGGTTGGAGTGGCATGGCTTATCACCTTTCATTCTTGTATCACTGATAATAATATTTTATCATAAACTTCAGAAAGAATAACCATAATATTTCCCTTTTCAATTCATTTTTCACAACTTAACATTATTTTTCTAAGAAATTGCACTATATTATATAATATCCGAGAAAGCTCAGATAATCCGGGAAAACATGTGGTCTTCAGAGAAGCGCTGCATAAACTGGAACAAGAACATTACCACGCATGGATAGCTCAGTATCGTGTTTGAGGGAGGGTAACCGTTGAACAAGAAGCACTTTTCCTTTATGACCTTGCTAATTTCCCTCGCTATAGTGATTGTTCTTTATCCAAAACTCCAGCATCCTGCGGAATTAAGGGTGTTTGTCTTACAATGGGGATTATTTGGTATTTTTATTGACCTTACTATTATAATTATTTTAGCTTTATTTCCAGCGATACCGTTTGTCCTAATGGCAGGAATTAACACCCTTCTTTTCGGGTGGATCGGTGGTTTTCTACTTTCCCTTTGCGGAAGCTTGTTAGGTGCCACTCTAGCTTTTTGGTTAGCACGTACACTTGGACAAGCGTGGGCGCAGCCAAAGGTTTCGAAGCTAGGAAAATGGGGTGTTATTTTAAGAGGGAATAGCTTTTCCGTAGTCTTTCTCTCGCGACTTATTCCAGTACTTCCCTCTGCAGCTGTGAATTATGCCTCCGGCCTATCCCTCATGACCTTTCCTTCGTTCTTGTTAGCCACTCTGCTTGGTAAGATTCCCATGATTATTTGGGAATCTTGGGTAGGGCACGACTTATGGCGAATCTCTTATCATCCGCGTCGGTTATTGTTAGCCTTAGCTATCGGTGCTCTCTTGTTTGGGTCAGTTGGACTATATTGGTATTTTTCTAAAAAGTTTCCCAAGTCGCCTCGCTTACACTAAAGAAAACTTGACGAAAACTTGGTCAATGCCTTTCCAACCATAAACCCCACTTAATACCTAGCAAATGCCTTTGCCATCACCCTATACCCGGCAGCGTTAGGATGCCCATAATCTGGGCCGATTAGAGAAGGTTCTTTTCCTCTTATCTCACGATCTAAACAAACCACCACAAACCCATATCGTTTTGCCCAAGTAATAATCATGACATTGGCAGTGTCAATAACCCCTTGAGCCTGTGCGTAATACTGGGCGTAAGGCCCTGCCGGCAGGGGGTTATACAGAGTGGCCACTTTTACGATTGCCATCGGATTGAGCCGCTTAACCACATCTCCGACTTGAGCAAGAGTTTTGCCCATGTTACCCAAGATCACAGGTAACTGAGATGTATTAATAGATTGATTAGAGTTTTTAAAAAGATGAAGTAAATCATTGGAACCAATCGTTATCGTGATCAAAGATGCCAAGGAAACAAGATGACGCAGGCTGCGATTAAACAATAATAGCTCCAGTAGACCATGTGTCGTCAAACCGTTAACGCCTAGATTATAAACGCTCAAATCTTGGTTGTGCCGCCTAAGAAAATTGCCATATATTGTTGGGAAAGAATATGAGTTTCCTACACCATACCCTGCAGTAATCGAATCTCCCAACGCCAGATATAAACTCACCCTTATCACCGCTTTCGATACATCCGTATTGATTACAATATAGGGTATGTTTACCAATTTACATCTGTCACTCACTAGGAATAAACCAAAAAAATTAATGGGATGCTAAAAGTAGGTTACGTAAATTATACTTTCTGCCCTGGAAAATAAATTTTCCATTCATCAGTGGTGCCGCGAAGCGGCATGTAGGTCTGATAAGTATAAAGAAAGGAACTACGAGGAGGTACAATGATTAAAGCCTGGGAAATTATTAAAAAAGGAAACACTTCATCTTTTTACGCGGCCCTGGGCAATCTGTTCCTAGTCATTCTTAAGGGAATAGCAGCCTTTTTAAGTGGAAGTGGCGCTATGTTTGCCGAAGCAATGCACACAGGCGCAGATACCATCAACCAAATCTTTGTCTTTATCGGAAGTATTCTTGCTGAACGGCAAGCAACTCCCCGTTTTCCAACCGGCTTTGGACGTCTAATCAATGTGTTCTGCATGGGAGCTGTGATCATCGTTACTATCATGGCCTATGAAACTGTTCTGGAAGGGATTAATTTGATTCAACACCCTGCACCCATCGCTAATTTAGGTTTAATTATTTTCAGTCTTGGTACCTCACTTACTATTGACGGTTATGTCTTATTAAAGGCCATACGAGAAATTGCCCGAGAAATTCGTTCTGAAGGAAAGGGATTGGGTCTAATCCCAATTGCCATTCTAAATGTAAACCGAGCCTCCCCCGCGACTCGACTGGTCTTCTATGAAGACCTGGTGGCCACTTTTGGGGCAATACTGGCCCTCTTAGCTATTCTCATAACCCACTTTTCTCAGATCAAGGCGTTAGATGGCTTCGCAGCGATCATCATCGGTCTTCTCATGGGAGGGGTCGCCTATCGAGTTGGTTATGACAACATGGTCGGACTCATCGGTGTTGCCGCTCCGAAGGAAGTCGAAGACAAAGTTTCGCAAATTATCTTATCCGACCTCGACGTTACGGATATCAACAAAATGCGTATCCTCCAAGAAGGGCGTTTATATCATGTCGAAAGCTACATTGAACTACGTTCCGGCTTAACCTTGGCTCAAGCTGGCAACATTAAATCTAGAATTCGGGATCAGCTCTTGGTTTATGAAGATATTACAGATGTTACATTGGGGATTATTGAGGATAATGGTATCCGGGATTGGCAACCTACCCGATAGATGTCCTATTTAAATTCATCAGGTTTTCTAGCCTGAATCGTCTCATGAATCACTTCGGCTTGTAAATCAATAACTTCACCATGGGTGTATGGCCTCGTTTCAAATTCCCTTGATTTCTTTTTCATAAAGAAATATCGGTAAATTCCAAATAAACTGGCCACCGCAACTACTACTAAAATGAACCCAAAGGAAAATATTACAGTCGTGACAATGATTAATAGTATGGCTAGGGACCATAGAATTTTATAAAGTTTCTGCATTGCAAAAATCCTCCTTAATTTGAAAAATAGAAGGTAACTGCACTATTTTATTAGTGCTCAGTATTGAATGTTTAAACAAGCCTCTCAATTTTTGGACAGTATCGGATAAAAGTATTATACCAGAACCTTTTCCACTTTTCCTGAGTGAATAGTGGAAGGAAAAAGGCCACTCATTGAGTGACCTTTTTTGGGGGTTTGGAGTAATCCACATTATCCGGCATATACCATTTAACTTCTATGCTTTTTTTACTACTTCCGTCTGGCCCATTTCTCTGTAATTGCTCCTTAGGAATATACGTCAGATTTAACAAAAGAAAAGTTTTGTCTGGATCATCAACATAAAACGTCAGTCCCCGAATGTCATCCATCGTTGGGGTTGTTGATGCTAGGACAGAATCCTTTATTGAGTTAATGTTGATAAACGTCTTGCCTTCAAGTTGAACGCTAAAATAGCCGACAAACTTTTGGGCTCTGGCATAGTCCAGCAACCGTGAGGTTCGAGCTACTAAAACCTTGCCTTGGTCTTGATAGGCTTTGAGTAACTGCAGCGCTTGAATATCAATTGGGTTAAACGGGAATTCCGCGCTTTCCTTGCCAAGATGTTGCGCAACAATCGAGAACTTCCTTTCTTGAACCAACTGCTCTAAACGCTCTTTGGTTATTTGGCGATGTAGTTCATGGGTTTCCCACGTCCAATCATACTTCCCATTGACTACGTCATGGGTATACCTATGAAAGCCCCACACCTGCCTACCATCCCGCAGCTTAATAGGAAACAAGGGATTATCATAGGAGAATTGGCTCATTCCAATAGAGTTCCAGACATAACGAATGCCATTATCTGTTGTTAAGTCTGTATGATAGTATGGGGATTTTGGGTCGTCACCGGCCTGGTATTTAAAAAGGTTTTTAGGATTATACGCTCCGAAATTTTGAACATTGCTCTCTGAACCGTGATTGATCCATACTTTAGGTTTAAATCCGCTGTCATTCATTGCCTTCCAAGCCGCAACGGCTAAATCACGGGTAAACTGGATACTGCGATCATTGCGGGAAAAATCACCAAATGAATGAAGGGAATCAATCCAACCTTCTTTATAGTATTTAATGATTTTGTCCGCATCCTTATGAAAATTAGGATTTAACCCCTGAAAATATGACATAGAATATGCAACTTTATGGCCCTCTTTATCTAAATTAATCAAACTATCATTAACTACATAAAACCAAGCTGAATCACCAATATCTAATCCTACCCCCGGACCGTGAGTTGTTTGCTCTAAAGTATTGAGAAATTGATGATATGTCTCAAACTTTTCCACTGTTGCATAGTCTATGTCGGATGAAATCGCCAACATTGCGTCAAATGGGTAGGGAAACTTTCTCAGTGGAGCAATTGAAGTCGTGTTCGTGGCGTTCTCTAGGGCCTGTTTCACTGTGTCAGAAATTCTTTCCTCCGTAGGGGGAGTATCGTTTTGAGTGCTAACTGCAAGTACAGGTTGCGGTCCTGACTTTTTAGCAAATTCATAATTCCTAGAGATAATAAAGCCGCTAATAGCAATAAGCGAAACAAATAATACTATTGCAAATTTACTCCCTTTAAGCTTCTTCATAGTTTTCATCCTTTTAAAGTGAACTCGTTCAACTAAAGTTGAACATCGAGACTTCGGTGGCATAAGTCATCCTACGGCGAAGTATTCGTATAGGATTGTGAAATTTTTAATTAATAGTCATCCATTAATAGCTTATAAGTACATCTCGATTCACAAGACGAGCTGGAAGAGGCGCAATCGAAGCCTACGATTTCCCCTCCATAAAGTGGGGCACCATGGATTCTTTTACGAAAAATCTTGATCTTAACAATCTTACTGACCGTCGAACACGTTTCTTGTCTTTCTTCAATTACCATTTCCTCCAATTATCTGCCCCCATAAAACATCAAAAATAGTACTCTTTCCTTTAATTATACACTACAATCGTGTCGTCAAGGAGATAGTTGAAGAAGGACAATAAAATTATTATCCCTTTTTTTCACGCTAGAAGTTTTATCGCAGCCTGTATAAAGATTTTCATACCGATCTGTAGGGCATCTTCGTCAATCATGAAGCAAGGGTGATGATGCGGGTAAACATATCCTTTCTCTTTGTTCCCTCCACCAATGAAGAAAAACGCACCCGGGGCTTTTTGCTGATATGCAGAAAAATCTTCAGCGCCCATGCTCGGGTGGACAAACTCAATCGCCGCATCTCCCATGACTTCACGCACTGTCTCTTCTAAAACTCGAACAACCCGCTCATCATTAATCACCTGTCTGTAGCCTTGGACAATTTTCAAATCATAGTCTGCCCCGTGCGCGGACGTAACCCCTTTGACAATTCGCTCAAGCAAGAGGGGAACCTTTTGGCGGAGCTTGGGATCCAAGGTACGGATCGTGCCGTCTATTTGAACTTTGTTAGGAATAATGTTATTTGTTGTACCACCTACGAACCGACACACAGAGATTACTACCTGATCTATAGGATCAATGTTTCGCGAAACAATATGTTGCAAGTTAACTACCACTTCTGCCCCAACTAAAATCGCATCAATCGTTTGATGGGGCATCGCTCCGTGCCCACCTTTCCCCTTAATTGTAATATAAAATGAATCTGGCGAAGCCATCATCGGACCATAAGTAAGGCCCACTTTACCAATTTCTAAAGGCGTCCATACATGTCCACCGATGATGGCGTCTACTCCATCCATCACCCCAGCTTCAACAAGCTCTTCAGCCCCTCCAGGGGGGAATAATTCCTCGGCATGCTGAAAGATAAAGCGTAGTTCTCCGGTAATATTCCCTTGCATACTACAGAAAATCTTTGCTACTCCTAATAGCATGGCGATATGAGCATCGTGCCCACAGGCATGCATCACCCCTGGGTTATGGGATGCATAATCGACCGTAGTATCTTCTTGAATTGGCAGCGCATCCATATCTGCCCTAATAGCAATCACTTTACCTGATCTCTTTCCAATCAGTCGTGCCATCACACTAGTCTTAGTAGGCTGGGTCACCTCTAGATTTCCAAAAGCCAGGAGTGTACGATAAATAAACTGGGAGGTTGCGCCCTCATGATAAGATACTTCTGGATTCTGATGCAGATGACGTCTCCAAAAAATCACTTGATCCTTTATTGAATTTACTAAAAAATTCAAATTGCTAATCATGATCATAACTCCTTACACGTCTCCTCAACTGTTTAAACGACTAATTATAATGGATATATCGGCAAAAGAAAAGGGCCACTCAATGAGTGGCCTTAAACTCTAATTGAATCCCGCAAAGTTCCTTAAGAATTAATGGGTACACGGCTCTAGATTAATCTTAAACCAAGCATTACCGAACAGTCATTTACCGGAGCAAAAAAGGCTAGTAACTAATGCACCTTACAACTAAGCCAACAAAACTAGTCAAATCACACGTTCTGAGAAACTAATCAGGTAAGGGAGTAAATACTTTACCTCCTAAACTAAGATAATAAACCATCAAAAGCAACTTAAGTTGAGTAAACTAATCTGGACAAATCCTCCACTAGTTCTGTAGACACCAACTGGGTTCAATCTGAAAACAGCCCATTCAATTAAAAGAGAAGGGTTAGGTGTAAATCACCTGAATTCTGAACTCAATTTCCCAGCTAAAAAACCGACGACCGCTAAGGAAGACTTAACTCAGACAGACTTATTGGGAGGAACTTTGCGGGAAAACTATCTTTCTAACGACAAAAACCACCCCTCTAGGTGGCTCCAATTCTCCGAAATTTAGCATTGGATCAACTGATTGCAATGCCTAAACCTTCGAATGAATCGAAACTTTACCTAGCACGCGACCAACAAGTTCTTGATAACTAAATCTTCTGCTTTTGTGATCCTAATATCATTATAACTAATATTTGCTCGTTGTCAAGTGCCCAATGGGGGTGCTCCTAGTGAGTGAATAAACCGTCCACTAAAGCCTTGGTCCAAGTGTGTTCTGGATAAGACCCTAGTGGATGGATCAATTACTCATCAATGAACAATCATTTCCCCGGTGATCTTCAGTACGGACGGAGAGGTAATGTCAATTAGTTTGCAATTTACCCTCATTGGAACAATGAGGTCTCGAATGTTTTTCCCCAAGGATGGACCAGTGAAGCTAATACCGTTGTTATTTACCCTCATCTGGATAATCATGTCTCTGGTAATCCTTACGACGGATGAACCAGATTCTATCGCTGGATCATAATATTTTTCCAAGTCTTTATCCTTGATATCCAACTCTTTACCTTTATCTAAATCCTTAACTTTACCTTTACCTTTACCTTTACCTTTGACTTTGACTTTTCCTTTACCTTTGACTTTAACCTTACCCTTACCCTTACCTATTAGTTTATCTGAATCCAACTGAGCAATCTTTTTCTCCGTATCCGTTTCAAGGATTAATCTCTGTGTCCATGTTTCTAAGACTTCTTGTGCAACACGTTCCCAGCTGAAGCGATCTTCAGCTATTCGCCTACCAGTTTGACCCATGCTACTCCGAAGTTTTGGATCAGTTAGGAGAAGTTTAAGTTTATCAGCAAATTCAATTGGATCCTCGGGTCGCTCGACAAGTAAACCATTTTGATCGATCACAACTTCTGGATTACCGCCTCGTGCAGTCGTAAGAAAGGGTAAGCCAGCAGCCATGGCTTCGTAATGAACACGAGCAAGAGGTTCTTGCCACTGAGAAGAGCACACAAAGATATCTCCAGCCCAAAACCACTGGTGAATAAGATCAGAGGATACATACCCTGTCGTGATAACAGGAAACGGAGCTCTCTCTGCCAGGGCGCGAACATAGGCCACATAATCAGTAACAATGTCGACACTGTACCATGTTCCACCCACGATTACCAAGGCAATATTTGAATCCTCTAAAAAAAGCTCCTTGATTGCTTGAATTAATAAGTCGGTACCTTTTTTGGGGGTTAAGCGCCCCACAAATAAGATGACCGTTTTATCTTCAAGCTGATAGTCGCTACGTAGTTTCTGACGAATCTGAGAGGCCGATTTTGATGTTTCCCAAGGTATAAATGTTTTTAGGTCAACTCCCGAATAGATCGTGTGAACCTTTGAAGCAGCTTGAGGATAGAGACTGGAAATTGTCTTTCCGACATAATCACTGACTGTAACAATCCGTTCTACCTCTTTTATTGCAGTAAGCGCATCCTGTTGGTGGATTTTATTAGTACCAAACATATCGTTGTGCATACTTAAAATTAAGCGTGAGTAAGGGGCTACTTCACTAATTAAGGGAATGAGCCGCGGACGATTAAAGACGTGAATAAGATCAAAGGACTCATTCCGAAGAAAATCGATCACTTTAGTGGCATAGATTTCTAAGACTTGTTCGCTTTCAATTCTAACATACCGAATATTATTCTTATATTCCTCAAGAGGTAATGATGGGTCTGTCGTTCCTAAGATCGTTAAATCATGGCGTTGACTTAAAAACCCTGAGATCCCCTGGATATAGGTTTGAATAGCTCCACCACGCACAGGCGGGACCGGCAATTTCTCCGTACATATCATCAGGACCTTTAATTTATGGTCTTCGTTCATTTGCATGATCTTGTTTTCAATAACACCCTCGTGCTTTGTTACACCCTTTAAGAGATGAAGCTTGGGTTTATTCTTTTCGATATGATATCCCTCTTGGTCCTTCTCTGGATCGAAGGGGGACTTTTCTTTGGTTAGCAACCTTGGTAAGGAAATGTTTTCCGACGTTGCTTTAATTTGCATCATCTCAAGTTTTTCTGGTTCAAAAACGGTGTTTGACTCATAGTGTCCCGTTTGGAATTTTTCCTTGTCTAAGGTTAGTTCAGCTAGTGCCAAGGCCTTTGTCTTTTCTAAAAGAGTAAGACGCGACATAATCCCTTCTAAATCATTCGTTAGAAAATCAATAGGGTCGTACAACATCTCATTAATGTGTTTATAAAACTCATTGGGGAATGCCAAATCATTCAATAAGATCTCGTAAGTTTCTAGATCGAGCGGATTTGCTTCATGGTAGGCACTGATCATACCCTGAATCCAAGGAACGTCCCACCTTCCTAAATCGTCCATCGAACTCGAGATGAGCTTACGAAGATCGCGAATCGGTAAATCGTAGGAGACTCCATCTAGATCGATCACCCAAAGACCGCCTGTGCCAAGTTGTCCGTTAGACCATCCGTAGTCTTGGTGTACAAGTCCCCAGTGCTCTTCACCCATCGAGAGCATCTGAGAATAGGATGATTGCTCAAGAAGGGACACAGCGTCTAGAGCCTGACGCTCAAATAACTCGATGCTTGAAAGCAGTGTTTGACTACTTGGAATCTCAATGTATGCTTTGGCTACATTGCGAAACCAGTTGATTTTTGTAATTATTTTTTGATAATAAGCGGGCCACCGATATAATCTTGAAGCTCTTTTAGAACCAGTGGGGGGAGTATATCCTCGGGAATGCCTATGAAACTCCCCTAAACCATAACATAAGTCCTGAGCACCTTGAAGATCCTTACTTGCCGGAGTAAGAGATTCAATCCAATCTGTGACGATCCATAACTTCCCACCCATTTCAACATAGAGAAGGCCTTCCTTGGTCTTTATTAATCCTGGCACCCTTCCACCTTGTTTTACAATGTAGTCCTGTGCCCCTACGCTAAAGAGGCTTCTAATTGGCTTGCGATGCAACAATTTCAAACTGCGAGGTCCTTTGTCGGTTTCGATTTTCCAGATAGCCCCACCTTTGTCCGGCTTAGACGTAATTAACGTTTTAGCGTAGACCTCCATGTCATAATATGCGATAACCTGCTGTGCTAATTCATCAATTTCTGGAGGCACCCACATATCTAGGTTTATCCCAGTTAGCTCCTCTTCAGCATCCCACGGTTGAATCAGATAGTCTTCCACATCTTCCCCTCCACCATTATCTACTGCATAATGTAATCTATTCTTCTTTATCGCTGAATGGAATCGACGCCTCCACCTATATCTATGCCAAAATCTGTCACGCTTCATATCTGATGGGAATACGATGTGTAAATCGAGATTTCGTGAGATAGGGTTGACGGATTTATGAAAATATGCATTGTTGGTGCCGGTTATGTAGGGCTAACAACAGCTACTGCGTTAGCGGTTTTTGGCCATGAAGTTCTGTGTGTAGATAGGGATCAAGCAAAAATTGATGGTCTCCTTCAAGGAAAGGTCCCCATTTACGAACCAGGCTTAGAAGACTTAATTATCGAAAATTGCAAAGAAAATAGACTCCATTTTTCATCAAATGTAAAAGAGAGTATTAGAGATTATCCTATTATTTTAATTGCCGTCGGAACCCCTTCCCAAAACGATGGTAGCTGCAATCTTAGTTTTATTAAGCAGGTTATCGAAATTATCGCTTCAACTATTAACAATTACAAAATCATCATTACGAAAAGTACTGTTCCACCAGGAACCAATGAATGGATTCAGCAAACGTTTCTTGAAATGGGCATCAAGGACGATTTATTTGATATCGTATCTAATCCGGAGTTCTTACGGGAAGGAAGAGCACTATGGGATATCTTTCATCCCAATAAACTAGTTTTCGGTACAAAAACAGATAGGCCCTTGGAAGTCCTAAAAAAGCTCTATCAAAAGGGAAGCGCCCCTTTTGTTTTTACAAGTTTAACTGGAGCGGAACTGATCAAATACGCCAGTAATGTCTTTCTAGCCACAAAAATTTCCTTTGCCAATGAAATGGCCCGTATCTGTGATGTTTTTCAGGTAGATTATGCCGATCTTCATAAGGGCTTAGGGATGGACCCGCGCATTGGACCGGACTTCTTAAACGCCGGACTAGGTTTTGGAGGTTCCTGTCTACCTAAAGATCTCAGTTCTCTTAAACACTCAGCGTTAAGTCATCAACTAGAGACCAAGCTCCTCGATGCAGTGATGGAGATTAATGATACTCAAATTGAGCTCTATTTAAAGAAATTGAGCACGGAACTTCCGGACTTAGCTGATAAACAGATTACAGTTTGGGGTGTAACCTTTAAACCAGGTACAGATGATCTACGTTCCTCTCCGGCCATTGCTCTAATTCAACAACTGCTTCAAAAGGGTTGTCGCGTTCACGCGTATGATCCTATGGTGCAACTTATATCTAGCGATGTTACTTCCCATTCCAATCAGTATGAATCGGTCTCCAATTCAGATGCCCTGATTATTGCTACTGAATGGGAGCAATTTCTCAACTGCAATTGGTCAGAAGTCAAATCAAGAATGAAGAGATCTATCGTTTTAGATGCCAGAAACTGTGTTGATGGGGAAATCGTCCGGAGACAAGGATTACAATACATGGGGGTTGGAAAACGATGAAAATATTAGTGACTGGGGCTGCTGGTTTTATCGGCTCACACCTTTGTGAACGATTGCTTGAAATAAACGAGATTGAGGTCATTGGAATTGATGGCTTTATCAATCCTTCCCTTAAGCAGACAAAGCTAAGAAATCTCAGGCTCTTGCTTACAAATCCGCGCTTTCAATTCCATCAAGTTGACCTCCGTGATGCTGACTTAAAGAACCTTTTAGAAGGTGTTCAAGTTGTCTATCATTTAGCGGCTATGCCTGGTGTCCGCACAAGTTGGGGGACTGATTTCCAAGCCTACGTGGATCATAATATTGTTGCTACTCAAATATTACTAGAAGCTGTGCGAGAACATCCACTCACAAAGTTTATATATATTTCAACATCATCGGTCTATGGTGAAAAAGTGGGGAAAGTCTCTGAAACTTCGATGCCCACTCCCCTTTCTCCTTACGGGGTGAGTAAGTTAACTGGTGAATACTTGTGTAAAGTATATCAAGCGAGTTACGCAATCCCCATCGTTATACTAAGATATTTCACGTTGTTCGGCCCAAGACAAAGAGCAGATATGGCGTTTCATCGCTTCATTAAGGGAATTCTTCAGCGCGAGTCAATCCAAATCTATGGGGATGGATTACAAACACGAGATTTTACCTTTATCAAGGATTGCGTAGAAGCAACTGTTGCAGCCCTTGATGCAGAAGGAGTGATCGGGGAAATCATTAATATTGGGGGTAGAGAAAGAGCTTCAATCCTAGAAGTCATCTCGCTACTTGAATATTTACTCAACAAAAAAGCCAATCTGGAATTTACTGAACGCCTAAAAGGAGATCCGTTGGATACCTGGGCAGACATATCCAAGGCGCAAACGTTATTAAACTATAATCCAGTATGCTCCTTGAAAACAGGGTTAGAACAACAGATTATTGATATTCGCTCGAATCATATGTCGCATTAGATAAATTCTATTTTTTAGTAATTAAGACTGTTCTAGTACCAATTGCTCAAAATGATCATATATTACACAGAGAATCTTCTTTACCTACCAGTATTCTATTAGGTGGGAGATGGAGTGGATAAAATTTAAATAAGGAAAGGTGCGAGAATATGCATAAAGAAGAATTTTTGAAACAGCTTATCGATGCATTAACCAATGATAACGACGTTGAAAAAGTGAAAGTTACGTATAGAAATGGAGAAGCAATGAAAATCGCTTTTGATGACGACGATGATGACGATGACGATGACGATGATGATGACGACGATGACGATGACGATGATGACGACGATGACGATGACGATGACGATGATGACGACGATGACGATGATGATGATGACGACGATGACGATGATGATGACGACGATGACGATGATGATGACGACGATGACGATGAAGTCGTCGAAGCAGAGACCCATGATGAACCTCAAGCTATGATCAACACTGCTGGTCAGGTAGGACAGAAGGTTAATGTTATTAATCGCTAACCTAATTGGCCCTCTATCATCCAAGGATAAGCTGTTCATACGCGAATTTTGTTGATCAAAAATTTGCGAGAGGATGTCTCAAATTGTATGAGGCGTCCTCCTATGATTTAAATTATCCGTTCATCCAACGTCGAGACGCCCACTTCTATAAGTGGGCGTTCCCCCGGTCTCCACTTCAGGTGGGGTAAACTCCCCACCTGAAGCCCCGATGTTCAGCTTTAGCTGAACGAGTTTACTCGATACCAAGTTATCTTGCAAAGCTTATTATTCAAGTGGGTACCACTGCATTATTTGATGTAAATAGGTCTTTAACTCATTCGACAAATCTCCACGTCGTAAGCCATATTCTATCGTTGCCTGAATAAAGCCAAGTTTGTCGCCTACATCATACCGGCGTCCTTCAAAATCGAAAGCAATAATTTCCTGAACTTTGTTAAGTTCACGCAACCCGTCAGTTAGCTGTATTTCTCCGTCCTTGCCAGGCTGTAGGTTCTCCAAGATTCCAAAAATATCTGGATTTAAGATATATCGTCCCATGATTGCCAAACGTTTCGCTGGGGCATCTTCCGGTCTAGGCTTTTCGACCAAATTCCGAGCCCTATAAATACGCTCCCCTATTGCCTCTCCGTCGACAATGCCATATTTTGAAGTCATTTCCAACGGCACTTCTTGAACAGCAACAACACTGGTTCCAAAACATTCGTAAACCTTAATCATTTGCTGAAGACAGGGTATCCTTGAATGGATGATATCATCCCCCAACAATACCGCGAAAGGTTCATCTCCTATGAACTTGTGAGCACTATAGATAGCATGACCTAATCCTAATGCTTCCTTCTGACGAACATAAAAAATATCTGCCATCTGCGAAATGTCTTGGATCATATCCAAAAGCTCTTTCTTCGCTGTATTTTTTAAGAACACCTCAAGTTCAATTGAGCGGTCAAAATGGTCTTCTATTGCCCGTTTACTACGTCCTGTGACGATGATGATATCTTCAATTCCGGATTGAACAGCTTCTTCAACAATAAACTGGATCGTGGGTTTATCCACAATCGGTAACATTTCCTTTGGTTGAGCCTTTGTTGCTGGCAAGAAACGCGTGCCTAGTCCTGCGGCCGGAATAACTGCTTTACGAATTTTCTGCATATCTCTTCCCCTATTTATTTGTTTTAATCTAATCGTATAAGGGCAGAACAATAAATAGAACCAGACAAAAAATTAATCCGATGGCATGAGCCATCGGATAAGTTCAACTAAACTTGAGTGAGTGAACTCGTTCAGTTAAAGCTGAACATCGAGGCTTCGGTGGGGGAGTCTACCAGGAGTCTACCCCCACCGAAGTGGAAATCGGAACACCCACTTATAGAAGTGGGAGTCTCGGAATTGATTAAATAAAGTTACCTCCGTCGACCACAATCGTTTGCCCAGTTACAAACCCTGCATGAGCAATTAATGAGAATACCACTTCTGCAATATCTTCAGGTCCTGCAACTCGACCAAGCGGGGTACCGGCAGCCAGCCGTTTGATATGGTCTTCCTGCCCTTCCACCCAACGAGTTTGCACAATTCCGGGAGCAACTGCATTAACTCTTACCTCAGGGGCCAGAGCCCGAGCTAACGATTTTGTAACACTTATTCCTGCTGCTTTAGAAGCAGCATAAGCGATAGAACTACCCAGTCCAGTTAATCCTGCAATCGATGTGATGTTAACAATACACCCCCGACTTTTCTTTAGTTCAGCGGCAACAGCTCGGCAACAAAAAAACATACCCTTAACATTGACTCCCAGAATATCGTCCCAATACTCCTCTTTCATTCCCTCTAGATCAGCATGATCAACGAAATGAGTCATTCCAGCGTTATTAACTAAGATATCAAGCTTCCCAAAGTCAGTCACTACCTGACTGATCATCAACTTAACCTCAGCATCCTGCGAAACATCTGCTTTATAGGTTAAACAGCGAACTCCTAAATCCTCGATCTCTTGACACGTCTTTAAAGCATCTTCTTCTGAACGAGAAAAGTTAAGAGCGATATGAACACCGGATCGAGCTAATACTAAGGCGATTGCCCGTCCAATCCCAGTCCCTCCCCCTGTGATCAGGGCAATTTTCCCTTGCAACATCAAAATTCCTCCTTGTTAAATCATAAGTTCTCGCAACTGCTTTGCAGCCTTTAGAATGTCTTCCTGAGCTAAGATGGCAGATACGACAGCAACTCCGTCGATACCGGTCGCCATAACTTGGTGTAGATTCGTCCTCTTGATTCCGCCGATCGCGACCACGGGAATTGTCACTGACTTTTTAATTAGTTGTAATTGATCAAGACTGACCTCGGGGGCATCGGTTTTAGTAGCTGTGCTAAAAACTGCTCCAACCCCTAAATAGTCTGCGCCTTGTTGTTGGGCTAAAAGGGCTTCCGCCAAGGTACTAGCAGAGACTCCAATAATTTTATTAGGAAACAGCTCCCTCGCTTTAAGCATGGGGAGGTCATCTTGCCCTACATGTAACCCATCGGCATCGACCGCCAGAGCAATGTCTAAACGGTCATTAATAATCAAGGGAATATGATAACGAGAGGTTATCTCTTTTACCCTCCTAGCCAATTGTAAGAACTTCAGGGTGGAGACAGATTTTTCTCGTAGTTGAACTAGAGTTACCCCGCCCTTAATCGCCAGCGCGATACTATCCTCTAAATCACGCCCTCCAAGCAGACCTCGATCCGTGACCAGATAAAGACTATAATCCACCTTGCCTTCACTCATAACTGATTTTGCCTTCTTTAGCTAGAATTTCAGGGGTCAAATTGTAGATACTATCCAACAACCTGGTTCTAAACGTTCCAATCCCTTCTCCATGGTGAAGTGAAGCCTGAGCAATTTCTCCCGCTAGGCCCATACTTATTATTCCAGCGATGGATGCGGTGTAGTAATCTTTCGTTACACCGCAAAAGGTTCCAACGAGGGAAGTCGTCATACACCCAGTGCCTGTGACATCTGCTAAAATCCGATGTCCATTATCCAGCAAACATACTTGACGTCCATCAGACACGACATCTGTTTTTCCTGTGATTGCAATGATGCAGCTCAACTTAGAGGCTAGTTTTCTAGCAATTATAGAACTACCTTGTTCGTCTGCAATTGAATCGACTCCTTTAATGGCCACATTTTGGCCCGCTAAAACCATGATTTCGGACATATTACCCCGAATTACCTCGGGTTTTAGTTCTCTAATTAATTTTTCTGCAGTATTAGTTCGCAACTTTGTGGCTCCCACCCCTACTGGATCTAAGATCACCGGGACGCCTAACTCCTTCGCCCGCAATCCCGCGATCAACATACTTTCAATGGTTCTGGAATTGAGAGTGCCAATATTGAGAACTAGGGCAGATGCAAAGCCAACCATTTCGGCAACTTCTTCCAGATCATCGGCCATAACCGGAGAGCCTCCAAGGGCTAGGACGATATTTGCGCAGTCATTGACAGTTACATAGTTGGTAATATGGTGAATCAAGGGGCTTTTTTCTTTGACCGCACTCAGATTTGCCAAGATTTTCTCACGTATCTCCATTTGCCAGTCAACCTCCAAGTTATTAAATGTATTACGCTGATTATCAGCATAACCGGGATATTAGCGCCCAGAACAAAATTCAACTTAGTGAACTCGTTCAACTAAAGTTGAATATGGATAAGTTATTTTTCGAAGCTAGGTTCACTCGCTTAACCCCGCCTTCTTGTAAAGAGTATAAAAGTGATGGGTTGGTCCTACGCCTTTGCCGATTGATAAAGAATTCTGGATCGCAATTGTTATGTACTCCTTAGCTTGTAAGATCGCCTGGTTAAGTGTGTGCCCTAGAGCTAAATTGGCAGTAATTGCTGAAGATAAAGTACAGCCCGTTCCGTGGGTATTCTTTGTAGCAATTCTAGGTGAGGGAAAATAACTAAATTCTTGTCCATCATAAAAGATGTCCGTCGATTCATTCTCTAGGTGTCCCCCTTTTAGAAGTACATTCTTAGCCCCCATATGATAAATAGCTTTGGCGGACTCTTCCATTTGCTTGAGCGTGTGAATAGACATATTGGTGATAACCTCAGCCTCAGGAATATTAGGAGTTACGATCATCGCCATAGGCAGCAAATCCTTAATCAGAGTTGCTTCCGCCACCGGGTTTAACAAATGGTATCCGCTCTTCGATACCATCACCGGGTCCAGAACGATGGTTTGAGGCGAATAGTGTCTCAACTGCTCGACGATCACCTCAATGGTTTGGACTTGGGAAACCATCCCAATTTTTACTCCGTCGACCTCAATATCCTCAAATATTGCCTCGATTTGTTTGGCTATGATGTCTCTCGATATATCCTCTACAGCCAATACTCCTTGGGTATTTTGAGCGGTGACAGCCGTAATCACGCTCATTCCGTAGACTCCGTGAGCCGAAAACGTTTTTAGATCGGCTTGAATACCTGCTCCACCGCTACAGTCTGAACCAGCAATAGTTAGTACTTTTTTCATGGCGACCTCCTAAGTGAACTCGTTCAACTAAAGTTGAACATCGAGTCTTCGGTGGGGGACTCTACCCCCACCGAAGCAGAGTGCGGGGTCCCACTCCCACTTGTAGAAGTGGGAGTCTTACGATTTGGATAAAAAAGAGCACAAACCTCCAGAATAGGGTTTGTGCTCTTTTAAACTTCATAAAAGAGTAAAACTGCTTACCTACGCTGGCATTATCCAGATCAGGTTAAAAGGGTCCTAGACCTAATAGAGTCTAATCTCAGCCAGCCTTTCCAGCTCCCCTGCCCGTACAATATGTAATTTTTATTACTCTAACATGGAAAATCGTTTTAGTCAACGATACAAAAATCCTTATTTTTTTGGATTTTTCTTATCTAAATCGTAAGACTAGATGTTCAACTTTAGTTGAACGAGTTGACTTGCACTTGCAGCTGAAATTACCACCTATTCCCACTCTCCTCACCGGGTGTATTATCTCCGACTTATGGTATAGTTAAACGGATTAATTTTTTGAGAGGGCAATTTCAATGGATAAAACTAACAAGTTCTCCTTGGCTTCACTAAAGAAGCGATGCAGACTTTTAATTACTACGGGCATTTGGGTGCTAGTGATCTATTTCTTATTGATTAACCCCGCAACTAGGCCTTCTTGGGAAGGCTTGATTGATCTCCTCAGTAACCGTAACCCTCCAGCATGGTTGATTCCTTCACTACCTGGCGAAAAAACTGATGTACCACAGACTAAAATCTATAAACGGCAAAAACTAGCCCAGTTCAAAATTAAAGTAAACACAGTAAATGACGATCTAAAAACTATTGTAGGGTTAAAAACCGCTGGATCGAAGTATCCTGCCCAAAGAAATGTGACCCCCTGGGGAAATCTAAAGCTAGATGTAGCTTCTGCAGGGTATACGTTTATAGAGTTTTGGGGAATTTCCATTGTGACTTACCAAGGCCAGACTATTATTGTAGGTGAGAGTTCTCAGCCCATTAATCTTAACGACAGGGTGCTTCGTTGGCAAAAAGAAATTGAATTGGCGGCTAAGAAGTATCAGCTTGAGCCTTCTTTGATAGCGGCAGTAATAGAACAAGAATCCGGTGGAGACCCAGACTCAGTGAGTCCTGTTGGTGCATTAGGCCTAATGCAGCTAATGCCGTCGACAGCAGATTTTCTCAAGGTAAATCCCTTAGATCCCGCTCAAAATATTGACGGCGGAGCTCATTACTTGCAAATGCAACTTCAGGAATTTGGTAACCTTCCTGAGGCACTTGCCGCTTATAATGCGGGTCCAGGCAATGTAGAGAACAAAACCTGGTCTAATATCCTTGAAACTCGTAATTACGTTCAAAGTGTGCCCCGTCTCATCAGTAAATACCAACAGCTATGGAAGGATAAATAGAATTCGAAAATTAGTGAACTCGTTCAACTAAAGTTGAACATCGAGTCTTCGGTGGGGGACTCTACCACCGAAGCAGAATTAGGTGTATCACTCCCACTTGTAGAAGTGGGAGTCTTACAATTTGGATCAAAATTATTAACTCTAATAAAAATCGGAACTAATTGGGGGTCAAATTGGATGCCACTATTCTTGTTTAATTCATCAAAGGCCTGTTTTTTGCTCATGGCCTTCCGATAAGGACGATCGCTTGTCATGGCATCATAAGCATCAGCAATCGCCAAGATACGGCACTCCAAAGGAATGCTTTCTTCTTCAAGTCCCAAAGGATAGCCCGTACCGTTCCACCACTCATGGTGTCTCAAAATGTAATCAGCAATAGGCTGCAGGTCAGGAGCGGAATGGGCAATTCGATGACCAATCTCACTATGCCGCTTCATTTCCTTGAATTCCTCATCAGTAAGACGTCCTGGCTTGAATAGTATGCGATCTGGTATTCCTACTTTCCCGATGTCATGAAATTGTGCCAATAGACGTAAATCGGCCAGGTTCCGCTCCGAGAGGTCCAGAACAACGCCAAGTGAAATCACAATGTCCTGCAATCGTTCTGCATGCCCTTCTGTGATAAAATCTCTAGCCTCAAGTGTTTTCATAAGGGCCTGTACGATAGCGCTGCGGCTGCTTTTACAGCGATGAAGTTTTTCCTGGTACATGTTATTGTCCGCTTCTTTAAACACATCGCGAACATCCTCTGTCCTTTTCCCGCTCACTGCAAATCCCACTGATAAGCTAAGTGGAAACTCCTCATTTTCTAGGTTGTACATCTCGACAGCCTTCCGGATTCTATGACAGGCATGTTCTACAATTGATAATTCGCTTCTTGGCAAAAGAATCGCAAACTCATCGCCACCGATCCTAAACACTTTATCCTCCTCGCGAAAACACTTTTTGATAATACCAGCTGTTAGCCAAAGTAATTTATCACCTGTGCTGTGTCCAAGAGTATCATTCACTAGTTTTAAACCATCTACATCACATACAATCATTCCTACGGGAGCAAAACACTCCTCTTCAAGCAGACGCATCTCCTCTTCAAAGTACGTCCGGTTGTAAAGGCCTGTTAGGGAGTCATGGAAGCTCATATGCTTGAGTTTTTCTTGGAATTGCTTGCGCTCTGAGATATCCACTCCGATACTGGCTACACCAGAGACATTCCCCTCAGAATCGTAAAGGAGGGAATGGTTCCAATTAACAAATCGTACTTCTCCGTTTTTTGTTTGTATAGGGTCAAAATCATGAATAATGATTTTTTTGTTGTTTAACGACTCTCTAAACCAATCGATTGCGGCTTCCCTTATTTTATCAGGGACGAAAATATCAAAATAAGAATGTCCTATCACTTCTTCCTTCATATACCCGGTTAACTCCAATGCAAAGTCATTGATAAAAATTATGCTACCGTCCTTATCCATGATCCCTGTAAGCAGTTTTACGTTTTCAAGTAATGAACGAAATCGGCGCTCTGATTCTCTCAGTAATTTTTCCTTAGATTGAAGTTTTCCGTAATTAAACCTCAGTTCTTCCTCTGATGCCCCAAGTTCTTCGTAACTTCTCTCCAAATCTACTTGAATCATAGTTCTCTCGATAATTTCACCTTGAAGGTTGGACTTCGAGCTTTCCAGTTCAGCAAAAGTTTCCTGAAGGGCAGTCACCATCTTCCGAAAGTTAATTGCTAATGATTTCACTTCTACGACCGGACTATTAAGATGATAATTTTCCGCTTTTTTATGCAAATTGTCATTAAGTTCCGTGGAAAACTTTTCTAGCTCAGTAAGGGGGTTGACAAGCCATCGACTTAATATATACGCTAGAATAATGCCAAACACAATCGTCATCACAATAAAGTAGACTGGTAAATAACGAAGTTGATTTGCTACGTAGGTTACTGGAACTGTAACTCCTAAAGACCATTTAACACCTGGCACGGGCGCATAGGCAAGATATTTGTCCTCACTTTGAATAGAATACCGGGTAAACCCAGCTTTCCCTTGAATCATATTGTGGACAGCTTCACTATAATTCTGCGAGGCATTTCTTTCCTTAAGCACATTGTACGTCATAATTAAGCCTTCTTCCGGGTGGGCAATAATTAGACCGTCTTCCTCAACCAGAAAAGCGTAGCCGATTTCTCTGACACCTTCTGACATTACAATCTGGTCAAGTTCTGTCAGGTTGACATTGCCACCAAGAAGACCGACGACTTGGTTTCCCTTCATAATCGGAGCAGCAACTACAATAATTTGGTTACCGCTTCCCCTAGAAAGCAGGGGGTCTGATACTACAGTTTTGCCCGAAGACATAACCTTTTTAAAGTAGTCACGGTCTGCAATGCTTCCTGTCTGACCAGAATTTAAAATATAATTACCTTGATTATCCGCTATGAAAAATTCCTCATATTCTTTATTACGCTTAGTTTCTTTGTTTAAATATGAAACAATGTCCAACTTGTCCAAACTTTCAGCCAGTGGGGTATTTGCCATTGCCTCGATTTCATTTTTATGAGCGTTTAACCACATCCCGACTTCTGACCCTGAAGATACAGTTAGCGAAGAGATATGCATTTCAAAATTAGAAATTAATTGATCCCATGTCTTTATATAGTTAAAAAATGATAATCCCCCGAGGCCAAATATCAAAGCCAATAAAATAAGTGAAGTTACATTTATTTTAAAATTTTTCATTTTGTCCTCCACGTTACATATTATTGTTTACCGGACCCTTGCGACTATAAAAGTTGGACACGAAAGATAATTCTATTAACATTATAAATAATCCTGCAAATTATATTACAATTGTCGCAATATTTTTAAGAATCAATTTTCCTACACCTACCAGCCTAACTACTGTATCAACATTGGTCTTAACGATCCTAAATAATCCTTTACACAAAAAAGTCTCCCCAGTATGATAAACTATTAATTAAAAGCGAACTGCATATTAGGAGGACATTTCTTATGACAGAACAGTTACTGATCGGATTAATCATTCTTGTTGGCATTGTAACCATTTTACTTATTATCTTATTAATTCGCTCATCTCGAACCCCGTTTGTTCAGTTTGAGAGTAAGTTCGTTTCTTTAGAAAAAAATCTTGAACGTAATGAACGACTTTTCAATGGTGAAATCTCCAAGAACCGAGAGGAATCCAATTCGAACGCCAGACAAGTCCGCGAAGAACTTAATCAGTCTCTCCATTCCTTTAATGAATCAATTCTGGTGCGTATGGCAGAAATCGCCAATTTACAACGAAACCAGTTAGACATTTTCTCCATACAGTTGGGCTCTTTGACTAAAACGAATGATCAAAAATTAGAACAGTTACGCAAAACAGTGGAAGAGCAGCTTCTGCTCCTTCAAAAAGATAATGGGCTGAAACTAGACCAAATGCGTGCCACTGTCGACGAGAAGCTCAGCGCGACTCTTGAGCAACGCTTAGGAGAATCCTTTAAGTTAGTCAGTGAACGCTTAGAGGCAGTGCACAAAGGGCTTGGAGAAATGCAAACCTTGGCTTCCGGCGTCGGAGACTTAAAGAAAGTCCTGACCAATGTTAAAACTCGGGGCATTTGGGGTGAAATTCAACTGGGGAATTTATTAGAGCAAATCTTAACCCCCGACCAATATTCCACGAATGTGGTAACTAAAACCGGAAGCAACGATCGCGTCGAATATGCTATTAGTCTCCCCGCTCGGGATGGTCATGACAGTATCATCTGGCTCCCGATCGATGCCAAATTCCCGATGGAAGATTATGAGCGCTTAATCGAAGCACAGGATCAAGCCAACCTCCCACGCATTGAAGAACTCGGTAAGTTCCTAGAAAACCGCATTAAGCTCGAGGGAAAAACCATTCGCGACAAATACATCGATCCCCCCAACACCACGGATTTTGGAATACTATTCTTACCTGTCGAAGGCTTATATGCCGAAGTGTTACGTCGTCCAGGCCTTTGTGAACTCCTCCAAAGGGAATACAAAGTCATCATCACAGGGCCCACCACGCTGGCGGCTCTCCTTAACAGCCTGCAGATGGGCTTTAGAACCTTGGCAATTGAAAAGCGCTCCAGTGAAGTATGGACCTTACTGAGCGCAGTTAAAACAGAATTTGGTAAGTTTGTGGAGGTCCTTGAAAAAACGCAGAAGAAACTTCAAGAAGCTAGTAACACCATCGAAACTGCAACTAGAAAGTCTCGAACCATAGCACGAAAGCTTAAAAACGTGCAAACCCTCCCTGCCAATGAAACAGATCTACTCCTGGGACAAGGGATAGAGCACGAAGAATGAACGGTTAATTTCAACCAGTGAAGTATTATTTAGGTGATAAGCTACAATGTCTGATATTTAAGAGAGTAAGAAACGTATTCAAAATTGACTGCATTCTATTTAATTCTTCGTAAAAACCGTTCTTCCGTTAGAGTAGAATATTTATAAGCCTCTTCCTCATCATTTTTCTGACAATGTGCCTGAGCTAATGGATCAAGAAAAACAACCTCATAGCCATTGTGAAGTAATGTTTGAACTACTTTGTCTGCAATCGCATGATTCAAGCTTCCCTTCTGAGGATGGCCTAGAATAACCGAAATTTTCATTAACACCCTCCAATCGAAATGTCGCTATCGATTATTATATCTTTAGTATTACCTAAATTATGGGATATTTCAAGTATTTTTACAGGATTCACCTGATTTGTCCTACTTCTCCAATATGTCCACTGTCTTCATATTCACTAGGTCGAGAGGCAAACTCACTTCGCCAGAAGAGTTGGGGCCAACTCTAACACTGGCAATCTTCTCAACCACATCCATGCCCCCATCTACCTGACCGAAAATTGTATAGTCAGGGTTCTGGTTTAAACTAGCAACATTGGATCCCGAACCGATAAAGAATTGACTACCGTTCGTATTTGGCCCGGCATTTGCCATTGCCACTACTCCAGGGGAGTAAGTATGTTTAGACGATAACTCATCAGCAAATTTATAACCTGGACCCCCCGTGCCGTTCCCGTTCGGATCACCGGTTTGAATCATAAAGTTTTTAATCACTCTGTGAAATTTTAATCCGTCGTAAAAGTGATTATGCGCCAAGAAAATGAAGTTATTAACTGTATTAGGTGCATCCCCTGGAAATAGCTTAATACTGATATCGCCAAGGTTGGTGTGGATCACAGCGTGATAAGGTTTTTTCTGGTCAATTTGCATTGCTGGCGGTGAACTCCAGGTCTTGACTTGTGCTGCCGGTTGTGCTGGTTGATTTGGCTGAGTTGGTTGAATCGACTGGTTTTGCTGACCTTGTGTTTGGCCAGATCCAGAGGGTTGGGATGCTATAGGTGCCTTGGACGCACAACCTGCAATCGACACCATTAGCAGGGTAATTAGTATCAATAATGCCTTTTTCATTTAATACCTCCCTAGTTAACACTTATAATTTAGCACTTATAATTTAGTATTTCTTCTCTAACCCATAATTATCCTGCTTATACAAATTCGAAAAAAACACTTCCGTGGTGATCTATGAAAGGGATCCGAATATTCGGATCCCTTTCATAAAGATCTATTCATTTTACCTCTCCGTTTGAATAGCCACTAAACTTGATCCGCCGTATTTATCCCTTAAACGTGGTTTTTCAATCTTGCCGGTGGGATTACGCGGGACTTCGTCGAAAATAATTTTACGTGGACGTTTGTAACGAGGCATTGGAGCGCAGAATGACTTTATCTCCTCTTCAGTACACTTGTAACCCGGTTTTAGTTCTATGATAGCAGCCGCGATTTCACCCAGGCGTTCGTCCGGTAATCCGATGACTGCGACATCCTTAATTGCATTATGTTCACGGATAAAATCTTCAATTTGTACCGGATATAAATTCTCTCCGCCGCTGATAATCACATCTTTTTTACGGTCAACCAAATAAATAAAGCCTTCTTCATCCATCCGGGCCATATCTCCGGTAAACAACCAGCTATCTTTGATTGCGGCAGCAGTCGCTTCAGGGTCGTTATAGTAGCATTTCATCATGCCCGGACCCTTGACAACTAATTCCCCAACTTGTCCCTGGTTTACAGAGCATCCATTCTCATCGGTAATCTTGACTTCCCAATTGTGACCTGGTATGCCGATAGCGCCGACTTTATGAATATTCTCAGTACCTAAATGGACACATCCGGGACCAATAGATTCGGTCAGACCATAGTTCGTATCATAAAGATGGTCGGGGAAATATTTTTTCCATCGACGAATTAAGCTCGGTGGAACCGGCTGCGCACCGATATGCATCAGCTTCCACTGGGCAAGATCATAATCTTCCAGCTTCACATCTCCACTTTCTATGGCATCCAGAATGTCCTGCGCCCAGGGAACCAAAAGCCAGACAATCGTAATTTTTTCCTCAGAAACTGTTTTGAGTATCCATTTAGGCTTAACTCCACGAAGCAATACGGCTTTGCTCCCAGACAGTAAACTGCCAAACCAATGCATCTTGGCGCCAGTATGATACAGCGGCGGAATGCACAAAAAATTATCTTCCCGCTTTTGACCATGGTGATTGTGTTCCGTATAACATGCTGACATCAGACTTTGGTGCGTATGCAGAATTGCTTTCGGAAATCCCGTCGTCCCCGAGGAGAAATATACTACCGCATCATCTTCATCCGTAAGCGTGATCTCTGGCGCTTTAGAGGAGCAATTAGCCGTAAGACGGTCATAATTTTCAGAAAAAGAAGGACGGTTTTCACCTGCAAAAAGAAGTGTCTTTACTTTGGGTATCTGATCATAAATCATTTCCACCCGACCGATAAATTCAGGTCCGAAAATCAAGGCCATAGTTTCGGACAAGCCCAAACAATATTTTATTTCCTCAGCCGTATAGCGAAAGTTTAATGGTACTGCGATGGCTCCGGTTTTCAATATTCCAAAATAAATCGGCAACCACTCCAAGCAATTCATTAACAGAATAGCAACCTTATCCCCTTTTTTTATCCCCCTCTTCAACAGCAGATTGGCCAGCCGATTTGCTTTCTCCTCAAAAACACGCCAGGTCATGTCTCGTCGGTATTCGCCTGCTGGGTTGTTTTCAATCAGTTCATACTCACGCCAGGTGACATTATGGCTATCCTGGAGATCCAAATTAATCTCAGTTAGACATGTTTCCTGTCCATACATTTTGGCATTCTGCGATAGTATTTCCATGATGGGCATTTTCTTTCTCCTCCCGTTCTTCCAAGCAACAAAAGATACTTACTTAAATATGGCGGCCATACTACAAATATACCTATCATCAAATTATAAAGCGATACAAGCAGTTAATCAACAGGTTCTTAGCTAACATAGACTCCAAATTGAAATTCACTTAAGATAAATTATATTTTCATCAAACAAAGTCAATGTTTCCAGTCCTTTTTCCCCCACAACAAAAGTGTTTTCTATTCCCACAACACCCTCGGGGAAAATAAATTTTGGCTCTATGGCTATGACCATGTTCTTCTCCAGTGGCGTTTTAAAACCTGGGGCCAACACCGGCCATTCATTGAGTTCTATACCTATGCCATGTCCAATAAAAGACACGGGCTCGGGGTAGCCCATAAAATGCTCTCCGTATCCGGATTCGGCAGCCATGTTAATCGCATGCCAGTAAATATCCTCGCACACTGCCCCCGGCACAGCCATCTGCTTAACGGCCTCTTGAATGAGTAAAGCTGTCTCATGAGCATGTACAAGTTTATCCGGCAGTTGACCGATACAAAATATCCGGGTCTGGTCTGCCAAATAACCGTCTATAACCCCTACATAATCAATCATAACCGGCTCATTCCTGGCTATTTTTTTATAGCCTGCTCCCTGGGGGAAGGAAATGCTCACTCCCGGTCCACCGGTAGGACTTTCCATACAACTGGGTATAGCCCCATTGGTGCCGGACAATATGTGGCCATAATAAACTTCCTGGTCAAATCCCCGCATTTTTACCGTGCCCGAGTGTCCTGCCAGGCGATACACCTTCTCCAGCTGACCCGCCAGTTCTAATTCAGTAATACCCTCTTTCAAATAGTCCTTGGCACGGGAAAATAGAGTGTAATTAAGTTGGGCGGCGTCCCGAAGCACCTCCAGTTCATAGAATGACTTAACCATACGCACAGAACGAATTAATCCACTGATATCTACAATCTGGGCACCCTCAAATAGCTTTAGAAAAAGCAGGTACAGCGCCGCAGGCAATACGTCCAGCTCAAGCCCCAAGGTAGTAAGGTTATTATAACCATACTCATTTAGCATTTTGCTCAAGTCTTTCACTTTAGTCAAGGAAATGATATCTTCCAACGCCGATTCTTCCTGGGCACGGGTAAAGCTTTTCTTCACCATCAACAAAGGCCTGCCCTCGGCAGGAATAAACAAGTGGGCACGCTGGGCGGTGCCTGAAAAATAAAACAAATCTGCGTTATCCATGATTAACGCGCCGTCAACGCCTTTTTGCTGCAACAGTTTTTGCAATGGGGTAATCCGCCTGGTCAGTTCATCTGCTGGAGTTAACCTCATTTATAACACCTCTCTTGAACGTTCACTTCTTCATTAAAATAATAAGGACCTTAGTTTGAACCCTCCCTAGAACAAAAGCCCTTTCATTAATATCTACTTGTTGTCGACTAAACCTTTAGCAAGGGTTTCATGGAAAGATACGACCATTTCTACCATTTCTTTGTTGGTTATATCCTTTAATACTATCCATTTGTACAACAGGAATTTTTCTACTGCAAGTATGGCGTGGGCGATCGGAGAGACCGAAACGTTATTAAAAGCGCCCTTCTTAATGCCATATTCAATATTCCTGATATAAAACTCAATTAACTTATCCTCAAACTGCTTCAGGCATTTGTCAATGGCTTCACTTGTGCCCGCTACTCGACTATATATTTCTGACAGTTTCTCATTCCGGGCGAAGACTTCCATGGTCACACGTTTTGTTTCTATAAATCTTTTGTACAAATCTTTTTCGGTTGTGTAATAGCAGCAGACGCTTGAAATAATTTGATCCGCGAATTCTTCCAGAAGCGTTTTTAAAATATCTTCCTTATCAATAAAGTAATTATAAAAGGTACCAGTTCCAAAACCTGATTTAGCTATTATTTCGCGGACTGAAGTATTAAAATATCCCTTTTCAATAAAAAGATCAATAGCACATTCCAAGAGTCTTTGCCGACGTTCTTTGTTTTGCTTTAATTTTGGGATAGGCATCTTTATTAATACCCCCGTTCCGAGTGTACGTTCGTTCACTTGAAAATAAGAATTGACAATTGCCCAGGCAATAGCAACCCGCTGTCATTGTATGCCTCAAAGTGCACCACTAGTTCTTTTAATTTCACTACTCATTCAACTTCCACATCTTTCAACAATTTCCTGCCACGATATTTAAATAATCCCCGCCAAAAATATAAAAAAACTTGGTTGGCGCCAAGCCTCAGCGATTATCATCAATCCCGTCTATCATAATTTATACCAGTATAATTTGACTCCTATTAATATTACAGGAATTGTATTATTATACTTCAAGAAAGACTTATTAAATGAACAAACTTAGAATAATGGAGGAGTTCTAATGAAAATACACTCACTGAAACTGGTTTGTTTTTCACCTACTGGGACTACAAAAGCGATTATTCAAGGTATTGCGCGAGGAATTAATCAAAGCACTGTGGAATTAATAGATATTACCAGCCCAGATGCAAGAAAACAACCATTACAAACATCGGACAAAGAATTACTTGTTGTTGGTGTGCCAGTTTATATGGGAAGAGTGCCGGCACTGTTAATGGAATGGCTGCATGCGATTAAAGCTCGTAATACACCTGCTGTATGTATCGTCGTTTATGGAAATCGTGTGTATGACGATGCACTACTTGAGCTTAAAGATATTATGACAAAGCGTGGATGTATACCGATCGCCTGTGCAGCATATATTGGAGAACACTCCTTTTCTAGTTCCGAAACGCCAACAGCCGAAGGCCGTCCTGATGCAAGGGACTTAAATCACGCAGAATTATTTGGGCGTGAAATAAATGAAAAACTGCTATCTGTTTCATCAGTTGATCACATTTCTGATATAAATATACCTGGCAACTATCCCAATGGAGGAATTACGAAGCTATGGAGTGTTGATTTTATAGCAATTGGTGATGAGTGTACACAGTGTGGAGTTTGTGCAGAAGGGTGTCCTGTTGGGGCTATCAATTCAAAAAATAGTAATTTGATTGATACGGAAAAATGCATCACGTGTTGTGCCTGCATCAAGAACTGTCCACAAAACGCCAGAACGATGAAAACCGGTCTAGTCAAAGACGCTGCAATGCGACTAAATAAACTGTATAAAGAGCGAAAGGAGCCGATATTCTTTTTATAATTTTAATTGAGTCAATCCATCCAAAGATGCGATGGAGTTCTTCTGTGAAATTCCTATCATTCTCCCAGATCGTTAAACCAGTTCTCGTATTCAATTTCGAGTTCTTCAATAGTAAATTTGTTCCTAGCCTCAATTAATGCCTCATTCGAGGCACATTTGTCAGCATCACGGAGCAGAATTACTCGAATCGGAGCATCGTCCATATCTTCTCTCCCTTATCCACATTTTCAATCAAGTTGTCCACAAGTTATTCCATTTTTATGTTAACTATTTCTGCAAATAAACGCAACGTAACAATTCCCAATTATGTTTAGGGGTTCCATTTAATATGGCCCTGATCTCGAATTTTTTCTCCCTTCACCCAAGACAACCCAAATCCATCAACCCACGAAGTCGTCGGGTACTTTAGGTTGTTTATTAAGAGCGTCAGAACGGCGGGACAAGTGAACTCGTTCATTAAATACCCCTGATTCAAAAATTCATAAGATTTATTACCATATAGTTACATATACTCCATACTATGCATATTATGTGTTATCTCTTAAACAAAGGAGGAAATGCAAATGGCATTTGGTGCTGCTGGTGTTGACGGAGTTGCTTGTGGACCAGGACGCGGCTTTGGTGCAGGAATCGCTGCAGTTGTCGTAATTATTCTTCTGCTTATCGCTATGGGAATAGTATTCTAAATTAGAAAGGTGGAACTTCTTATGTACGGAATGGGTTATGGTGGAATGAGTGGAGCATGCTGTCCTGCTCCGATTGCTCCTATGGCCGCCCCAGTTGCTGGCGTAGGTATTGGTGTAGGTATTATCGCGATTGCTATTCTGATTCTTATTGCTTTAGGTGTAATCTTTTAGAGAAATATTTAAAACTGGCTACCGTCCCTTGTCAATTTGATCGTTAATATAAGGAGGTGCTTTTCTGGTGTATGGTTGTAGTTGTGTTAGACCTATTTGTTGCCCCCCTGCATATCGAGTACAAGACCATTACGCACAACGTATAGTTCCAGTTATTCATCCAATTGTAACTATCAATCGCCAAAATATAATCGATGTTCCCCAGCATTATTATCAAGAGACCACCCAAAACGTAGTTGTTAACCAAGGTTTTCAAGCTCAAGGTTTAGCCGGTTATCCTGCTAATCGTAGTCTCTTCTTTCTAAATCGTAGATAATAGAAATTTATATAAAGCCGTAACGAAACCTTTTTGTTTTGTTACGGCTTATCATTTTCTTTTAATAAATCCAAGGAGAGGGATACAACAGTTTCTAATCATATTGTTAAACGAGAAATTGCCAATCTATTACACAGGTTCATTCTTTAGGCTGATGGTTGTAACAGGCAACGGTAAGGCTGAACTGAATTCCACTCACTTTCACGGGAATATGTTAATGATTTTTGCAATGCTTTCATGGGCACTTTTTACCTTGGTCAATAAGTCTTTACAAGAGAAGTATTCGGGATTATTTTTGACAACTTACCAGACTATTTTTGGCACCTTATGTTTTATCCCTTTTTCGCTCTACGAGTATAAAGAATGGCGAATATTTTCTCCCACAGCCTTGGGAAATATTTTGTTCCTGGCATTTTTCTGTTCTGTTGGGGGCTATTTATTGTATACATACGCCTTAAAACGTTTAGATGTGGCCCTAACAACAATCTATTTGAATCTAATCCCTGTTGTAGGAGTGCTTAGTGGTTACATTATTCTAAAAGAAAGTGTTTTACCAATCCAGCTAATTGGTGGGTTAATAACTATTTTTGCCATAGTAATAGTCAATTTTGAGTTGATAACTCATCGACATAGAAGGCAATAAAAACTCAGCACAGTTTCTGTATTAATTGTTATTATGCGAGTAATTCACATCCTGCCTTGAGTAGATCTTTGACTTTTGATCTGAGATACCCAATCACACCACAGGACATCATTCATTCTACAGGGGCAATTAATCATTTATTTCATCATATGAGTCGGTAACCAGAGTGCAAGGGATGGGAAAATAAAAACTAAAATCATAGTCAACATATAAAGTGCCAAAAACGGCCAAGTACCCTTAATAACCGTCCCAAGGGTGCTGCTAAACCCCAAACCTTTAGCTACACTATCCACTGCGTAAATGTTAAGTCCAACTGGGGGACTCAGGAGGCCAACTTCTATATTAATGACCATTAAGACTGCATACCAAATCAGATTAATTTCATATCCGATCAAAGCAGGTAGAATTATTGGTATCATAATCATCATAATAGAGGCTCCTTCTAGGAAACATCCCATAATCATAATCATGGACAAGATGATAAAAACTATGGGAGAGAAACCTTTACTGATAAAGAAATTGCTAATCGATTTAGCCAAACCCAATTACAATTGTATCGTTTCTTTCCCACGTCTAAATTTTTGTAAAGCAGTTATAGCGTCTACCATTGCTTCGAGACCAAAAAGGATCATACCCACTGGCAAAACAATTTGGAGTAAATAGATTGGTATATGCGAATAAGGTGTTTGCCTCATTACTTGGTGAGAAACCTGAATTAAGTAGATTCCTTTCCAAGTAATCAATCCACTGAAAATCGATCTCCTCCATTTATTAAAGGTCTTACATTTGTAGCAAAATTCCTTCAAAGCCGTTGGGTGTGCCTATAGGCGGGCTTATTAGAAGCGCAGAATGACTGGGCATTACAACAGTAATTTGGCAAGCCGCCTAGCTTCGAACAGACGATATTTATGTTGTTTAATCATGCTAACTGACATTACGAATAGCATTGGGGTGAACGTGAAAAACAAAATGTTCATTAAGAATTTATATTGAGAAAGTACGTACTATCACTATCCTTTTTCATACTTAATTGATATAATGATAACAAGCATATACAATAGTTAAAATATATAAGGAGGGGGATTGACTATGATTGACCTTGATGTTCTTGATAAGCAATGCCCAAAGTGTAGTGGCCTTGGCAGAACCGCTAACCCAGCCTGGTTTCCTCTCTGGGCTACTCGCAGCGATCTAAAGGATTCCTTTCAAACTTTGAAATCTAAAGAGATACTAAACATTGTTGACAAAACGACACTGGAGGAACTAGATGAACCAGTCTTCTATGTTTGTAAGGAATGCAATGGCAAGGGGAAAATACTCACAGATAAAGGGAAAGGTCTCTTGGAATATCTTGTTTCGTAATGGCTACTTTGATACTTTCGATCTGGCTAGACAAGAAATAATTGACACGATAACTTTAGTCGCCTCTTCATAGATAGGCTCAGCCGTATTTTTATACCGCTGAGCCTATCTTCATATTCCCCACCTCACCTGAGACAACCCTTCAGATACATATAAAACCTCAAAAATGGGATTATCCATGAAGTTTTCTCCATCCTTAGTTGTTATCTTTTTAGTCTTGACGATAACCTTAAACGAGTCCTTTTCAATTAGCTTATTATCCATATCCTTATAATTAACATCAATTTGTATTATTGAAACATCTTATTCAATCATCTTAAGGTATTAATCGCCTCATAAACTTTCTCACCCCTAGGGGTGAGATAAGTTAGATATCTCTTTGACAATCATACTCTTTAGCATTATCATTGATTGATAGTAAAAATTACCATTTGCGCAAATAATCACAAGCGATATGATAATGCCAGCGACAGCGGCGAAATGGAGGGTTCATATGAAAAAAATAATAATTTTATTAAGTGTTTTATGTATTGTAGCTTTGTTACTAATTATCCATCTCTTGGAAAAAGCACCAACTTCAACACCAACTTTTCAAAGTTCAACAATTACTTCGACATGGTTATGGGATACTTCTGAAATAGTGTCAAAACCGGACAGCGTAATAAAGCAGTTGGTTGATAATAATGTTAAGGTACTATTTCTGCAGGTAAATAACACATTAAATATTAAGTCTTATAGGAGCTTTATCAGCAAAGCAACTACAAATAAGATCAGTGTTTATGCATTAGATGGCTCACCAGATTGGGTGTCTGAAAACGGATTACCACTCCAAGATGCATATATTAGCTGGCTGATAAAATATCAAAATGAAGCAGTAGCAAATGAAAAATTTAAAGGTATTCATTTAGATGTTGAACCATATGAAAATGAAAATGATCAATATGATAAGAATAATTTAGAAAGATATCAGACATTTATTATAAAATTTAAAAATCTAGCAATTGATTTAAACCTAGAATACGGTATAGATATTCCTTTCTGGTTTAACGAAGTAGGCTATAATACAAAATACGGCCAAGGTAATGTTGCCGAATGGCTTTGTAAAAATGTTAAATATATTACTATTATGGCATACAGAGATTCAGCATCTGGTGCCAATGGGATAATTGAAATTTCAGCAACAGAAATGGAATTATTCAGGCAATATAATGTTACGGGTAATATAGCTGTTGAGACTGGTAAGCTTGATGAAGCAAATATATATGTAACCTTTTATGAGGAGACACAATCTTATATGTATCAGCAGTTAGATCTCGTTTATCATAGCTATAAAAATAATCCAGCATTTAATGGAATTGCTATTCATTACTTTGACAGTTGGATGAGCATGGCAAAGTAAATTACGCATTTGCCTTCATCTCGGCTTAAAGTATTGCCCCCCACCTTTTCCAGGTATAGGATAAATTTGGTATAATTCTAGAGGACACCCAACCACTAACAAACCATACAAAGCTGTTGGTACTCTTGAAGACACCTCAATCGGCAAGCGATATGGTAGTCTATCCCTTGAATTAAGCATAGCTTTAAGTGCTGGTCCACCTGCCACATTGCAATTTCCATAAGATCAGCGAAAATCGTCGTTGTACCTTGGGGAACCATAACTTCTGCAAGAGCTTCCGGCGAAAGCAATGTAGATTCAAAGTGCATATATGCATCAAGGAGCCCCCGCAAAGCGAATTGTCCTTTACAATCAATTGTATCTTTAACTTCCAACTTAACGTGAGGATCAATTGAATTGAAAGTATTCATTATCTTTAATGTAGGGTATTAAACGAAGCCCTAGAAAAACTGGATGAGATGAAGAAGATCAGAAAAAATACCGTGACGCTTTAGAACAGGCAAAACGGAAATTTGCCAAACGCAGCTTGTCTATGGTGCTGGAACTTTCCGGAGCAGAACCTCATGGCGAGTCGGGGTTGGCCATTCGTTACGGGGAAAATTTGTACCAAGTCCAGCACCCAGGAGGCGATATCAGCCCTTGTGAATCGAAGGAACATGGGGAGTGGGTTAAAATAACCGACCGAATTCTTATTCCCCAATACCTAACAGAGGTTTGTGGGATGCCGCCAAGTGGTAGATGGATCTCTTTTAGGGAACTACCGTGGGGAAACAACCACTATGCAGCCTTTAAGCTGGAAGTGATGGATCCTTTGGCTAAGCGCTTTGGTTCCTCTCCCGCTGAGTTTGAGCTTGCCTGCCAAATGATCAACTTAACCAGCTCCTAATATTTCTATTCCTAATCCAGAATTCTTTTCAATAACTATAATAAGGTTATCTATTAGGACAATTAATTCTTTAGATAGTTCTTCTGCTTGTGTATAAAAATTATTCACCTGTATTAAATTATTGCTATTAATAGCATCTATAACCTTTTCACCCATACTATGGAACTCATTGTGAACTTTATCAATGGCTATCCACTCTCTAGCTATATTAGAATTCGTTACATTAATAGAATGATAAAAATGACCAAAAGCACATTTACTTGAATTAGTTTGAATAGGATAAATTTTCATTTCATCTGCTATTCGTTTTAAATCTTTTATCCAATTACTATGGGCTTCCTTCGCCTTTGAAAGATTCTTAAGCAAATCCTCATTCGTTATTGCATTCTTCCCACCATTTAATGATGAAATCATATCTCGAACGATTTCACTAAGTTCTTCATCTATTTTTGATATCTCTTTAGCGCTTTCTGCACTTTGAGTTGCATCAGTCTGAATAATCTGTGTCATGTAGTTTAGTTTTTCTGCATCTTTAGCTGATGATTCCATTGCTTGATTTATTTGCTTCGTGGCTTCAGTTATATCTCCCATAGATTCCGTTATTTTATCCACATCTTTAATTGTGGTTTTTAACATAGACACATTTTCTTTGATGATATCAGATATATTGTCCAACTTTAAATTCATATTATTAGTAGAATTCATTGTATTATTCATACTTTCTTGACCGCCAATGGCTGCCTGTTGAATATTGTTTACAAAATTTCTCATATCGTTTAAATTAGTTTTAGTATTGTCAGCCAGCTTTCTAACTTCATCAGCGACAACTGCGAAACCTCTTCCCGCTTCTCCAGCTCTCGCAGCTTCAATTGCTGCGTTTAATGCTAGCAAATTAGTTTGATCTGCTATTGATTCTACACCATCTACTATATTATTTACTTTAATAGCCATCTCAACTAACAGTTCTATTTGTTGGCTCATTATTGTCGCATCTTTTGTAACATTCTCTTTTAATATATTGACCTCATTCAATTGAAATATACTTTCATCATTCTTTTTAACTAAATCTTCGGAAGATGTCTGGAGCCGATGCATTATATCAGAGGTTTTACCAATAGTTCCATTTACCTCATTCATATTTGCAGTAATTTCTTCCACTATTGCCAGATTAGATTCACTGATATTTGACATATCACTTGCAAATCTAATTAATTCATATGAAGAATGTGTCATCTCAACATCAAATTTACTTAATGATGATGTAATGTTAATCATCTTTTTCGAATTCTTTGACATTGTTTCTTCACTTGTTAAAAGTCTATCAAATGTTTTAAACAAAGTTATGTGAATGGGATAATCCACTTTAGGAGGTTCCACTATTTTCCCATCAAGTCTATCTTCTACATGCTTAATTATACAAACCGCCTCATGACAAGGTGCTTCTTTTTTAAAAAACTTCATAATATATCTTCTCCTACCTTTTTATAAATCCCAAATTTCCTGAATATGGTATGTTGGATTTTTAATCTAATATCCATTAAAATTTCAGACACAGATTTCTATAGGATTTGAAGAAACAATCTTTTTGCCTTTCCAAGACAGCCACCCCAAAAGAATCTTGCGGAGGTAAAGATGTTGAAATTAGTAGGGTTGACATTAACATTCATTATATATGATTAGCTCAATTTATTAGCCCTTTTTCCCCAAGGCTTTAGTATTGACACAAAGACTACTACGATAAGTAGGAAAGCCTGTATCATCCCAAAGTACAAATTCAAGTTGAAGTTGCTTATATATTGGTAATTCTCGCTCGGCTTAAAACCAAGCTGATTTGAGAGTGTCAACATGTTGCTCAACCAGGGACCAAGAAAAAATGTTCCCATCGCTATCTGCAAAATTATCATGACCCACTTAAATATTATCCAATAAAATTTGGTGAAACCCCACTTTGTAAAAACAGAATACAAAAGCCCAGTAAGTAAACAACCCATTGCGCCTGGAATAATAATAAAATCATCAATCACTATTAACGATGAGTTTACCGAGTATAAATGAAGTCCCGAATTTGGTTGGGCTTTCATTGCTAGAATCAAAATCATCGCCAAAGCCGAACCTAACCAAGCACATGCGAACAACAAATGGAAACCTTTGAGCCAAGCCTTACTCCTAACACTTAATTCCATAAAACACCTCCGCTTTCATACTTCTTTATTCCCTCTTTTATTCTAGTACTTTCCACATCTTTCCTTTGTTTCCTCCCAAGATAGCGAAAATAATAGAACCCTTTTTGTTGCAAGAGCTCTTCGTGCTTTCCCCGTTCCACGATCTGACCCCGGTCCAGCACCAAAATCTCATCCATCCTCTCTAATCCCGTAAGACGATGCGTAATAACTAAAGTGGTACGCCCTTCCATGAGGTGATAAATTTCATCCATGACTTCCCGTTCGGTCAGTGGATCTAGCCCTGCCATGGCCTCATCAAGTATTAAAATCGGAGCGTTTTTTAATAGCACTCGGGCAATTGCTAAACGCTGTCTCTGTCCCCCTGATAGTGCAAATCCACCTTCTCCGACAAGACTATCGTACCCTTGGGGCAAAGATAAGATAAAATCATGGAGCTTTGCCTGTTGAGCTGCTCGTATTAGTTCTTCATCCGTTCCCTTGGGGTTCGCTACTAGAAGATTTTCTCGAATTGTCGCGTTGAAAAGATGCGTGCGTTGAGTCACAACACCAAAAAACCTCCTGGCATCCTCCTGCCTGTACTCCCGCAAAGAGTGGCCACCTAAGTCAATTCGACCTTCGCTGTAATCCCAAAAACGAAGGAGAAGGTTCACAATACTAGTCTTACCGGCCCCACTCTGTCCGACAATCGCCATCTTGCTATGTTGGGGAATCCGAAACGTCAGATGATTCAAAGCCCATGGTTCATCTTGATTATACCTGAAGCTCACGTCTTGAAAGGAGAAATCCAATCCTTCCGGTTGGGGAGATACTGCACCATAATCTTTAACGACAGGTTCAGTCTTGATTAGCTCCAGCAACCGATCAGCAGCGGTACGGTTTTGTTCCAAATAATGAGGGACAAGGGCTAAAGGATACAACGCTTCGAAACTGCTGAAAGTTCCCAGAGCTAACATCCCTAAGTTAACTCCGCTCAACTTACCTTTTTCCACAAGTAATATTCCGAGAACGAGGACTAACCACAGACCCAGATTGGCAATCATCCCCGTCAGGGCTGAGGAAAGTGCGGAAAGCTGAGCTATTAGGCGCTGCTGACCCATCAATTTATTGTCAGTAAGTTGAATTTTAGCCAAATGCGCCTGGGCTTGGCCATAAACCACTAACTCTGTGATTCCCATGAGGCTATCAGCAACCAGTGTATTCAGCTCTGCTTTAAGGGCGACCATCTGACGCCCAACACCATGACTCAAACTTTTTATTCCCCACGGAATTCCAAGACCTGCAACCAGAAAACAGGCAGCAAGAATGAAAGCGATTCGTAAATCATAACTGGCTAAAAAGAATCCATATCCCAAGAGAACCAATAATGCGACGAACGGAGGAGCAAAAACACGTAAATAAAGATTCTGTTGTATTTCCACATCCGCCACAATTCGACTAAGCAGATCCCCACTTCTAAAGTTTAACAACCGAGCCGGTGCCAAAGGTTCTATCCCTTGATAGAACTTCACCCGAATTTGGCTTAAGATACGAAACGTCACGTCATGTGATACATAGCGCTCTAAGTAACGAAAGACAGCGCGGGAAAGTCCAAAAAAACGAACTCCAACGATGGTTACCATTAAATCAAGTATCGGTGGATGAAGGGCAGCCCGGGCTAGCAGATAAGCCGACGTCGCCATTAAACCGATGTGACTAGTGATCGTAAGCATACTTAAAATCAAAGCCAATAGGATTCGCCACCAATACGGTAACATCAAGCGGATTAACCATGTCATGCTCTTCATATAGAGTCACCTCGATATTCTGTAACCATCTGAGAATAGAGTCCCTGCTTTCTCATCAATTCCTCGTGCTTTCCCTGTTCTACGATTCTACCTTTGTCTAACACTAGGATTCGATCCGCTTGACGAATTGTACTTAGCCTATGGGCGATGATTAACGCGGTTTTTCCCTGCATCAGGCGCTTTAGGGCTAGCTGAACTGCATATTCACTATTTGGGTCCAAAGAAGACGTTGCTTCATCTAAAATGAATAAAGGAGCATCTTTCAATAAAGCTCGGGCGATCGCTATCCTTTGGGCCTGGCCGCCGCTTAAGCGAGTCCCTCCTTCTCCGAGCAGTGTATCATAACCGTTAGGAAGGCCTAATATAAAATCATGAGCAAACCCCTTATGAGCTGCACTCCAAACCTCTTGGATTGTTGCCGAAGGCCTGCCAAAGTGTATATTCTCCGCAATGCTCCCAGCAAACAGATAAGGGGTCTGGGGAACGTAGGCAATCTGTTCACGCCAATTTTCAAGTGCAGTAGTCTTTAGCATCTCCCCATTGACGAAAACATTTCCCGCAGAAGGCTCGATAAAACGCAACAAAATCTGAGCTATCGACGTTTTACCTGCTCCACTGGGACCGACGAGAGCAACTCTCTCACCCGAAGAAAGAGATAAGTTGATCCCAGATAAGGCAGGTGCCTCTCCCGCTTGGTATGTTAAGCTAACGTCCTGAAGGGTGATCTGGAAATCAGAGAATAAAACTTGTCCTTTCCTATTTTCTATCAAATTCTCGTCGCTATTACCCTTCGTATCTGCCACGATTCCATGATATTCTTTTTTCGTGCTGTTATTTTCGAATGTGGTATTTTTGTTATCATTGTTATCATTATTGTTCTTGTTGATCTCACTGTTCTCCTCCACACTCATCAAAGGAAGGTCCAGAATCTCAAAGATTCGCGCAGCAGCATTGGCCCCAGACAACCCCGCGTGGAAATTTAAACCAAGTAATCTTAAAGGAATGTAAAATTCGGGAGCCAAAAGCAAGATAAAAAGTCCCGAAGAAAATGAGAGAGTTCCATAGACCAGCCTTAACCCAATGGTTACAGCTACGATGGCTGTGCTGATCGTTGCTAAGAACTCCAACATTAGAGCTGATAAAAATGCAATCCGCAACACACTTAGTGTAGATCTCCGGAAAGAATCACTAACTCTCTCGATTACCTGTGTTTGGTCCTTTGCCCTGTCAAAGACTTTAAGAGTCGCTATCCCTTGTAAAATATCCAAAAAATGGGCGCTCATCCAACTTAAACTTTGCCACTGTTGCAGATATTTTTTCTCTGCGAGCTTCCCAATCAGGATCATAAAGACAGGAATGAGCGGTCCCGTCAAAAGAAGAATTAAGCCAGATTTCCAATCTAGAGGGAAAACAAATCCTAAAATCAGCAGGGGTATTCCCACTGCGAGAAAGAGTTGGGGAAGGTATTTTGAGAAGTATTCCTCGAGAGATTCAATCCCTTCCACCACCGTTGTGATCAACTCCCCAGTTCTTTCTCCCCGAGCATACAGCGGTCCTAAAGCAATAATATGCTGCATTAACCGTCTACGCAGATTCGACTTGATGCGGATAGCCGCTTCATGAGCACTTATTTCACTGACCCATAGAAAGACTGCCCGTAGCACGATGATCCCGAGAATGCTAATAAGAAAATTCCAGACCGAGCTAAGGGTAGCCCCTTCTAAGAATACCCCAGCTACAACCTGAGAAAAAAACCAAGCTTGAGCGACGGCCAGTAAAGCGATCCCAATGCCCACCCCGACCGTAACCAACAGATACCCCCAGACAGGTTTTCCCTCTCGAGCTAATCTCTTATTGAACATTGAGGTCATCTCCCGTTCATAATTAGCCTTTGTTACAGAGTATCTCAAAAGCTTTTAAGAAGCAAAAATTAAGGACAAGATGTCTCTTGTCCCTTCATTCTCCGCTTACTTTCTTTGTGTCAAAAGTCGTACCCAACCCCCGTCGACCCAAGCTAGAGGAAGTTTCTTAGCTTAGGGAGCACGGAGAGTGGAATTGCGTCAATGAGCGCAGGCGATAAGGCGTGAAGAAAGGCAACGGTTAACATGCAGAATGCCCAGAGGTTTTGCCTTTTAGCCTTATCGACAAACGAATAGCAATGAAACGTGTGCGAACGTGCTAAGACACTTCCTCCCAAGCGTTCTGACCCCGTCGTCCCAAGCAAGAGGAAGTTTCTTAGCTTAGAGAGCACGGAGAGTGGAATTGCGTCAATGAGCGCAGGCGATAAGGCGTGAAGAAAGGCAACGGTTAACATGCAGAATGCCCAGAGGTTTTGCCTTTTAGCCTTATCGACAAACGAATAGCAATGAAACGTGTGCGAACGTGCTAAGACACTTCCTCCCAAGCGTTCTGACCCCGTCGTCCCAAGCAAGAGGAAGTTTCTTAGCTTAGAGAGCACGGAGAGTGGAATTGCGTCAATGAGCGCAGGCGATAAGGCGTGAAGAAAGGCAACGGTTAACATGCAGAATGCCCAGAGGTTTTGCCTTTTAGCCTTATCGACAAACGAATAGCAATAAACGTGTGCGAACGTGCTAAGACACTGACGACCTAATAGTGAAGGTCTCTTTCAGTTACGCGTTTGCGAAAGACCCAATAAGTCCAGCTCTGATACAAAAGAACAATCGGGACCATGGTCAAAGCGATGATCGTCATGATTTTCAGAGTGTAAGGGCTGGAGGAGGCATTATAGATGTTTAAGCTCCACTCTGGATTGAGACTGGAAACCATCACTCGTGGGAAAAGCCCCCAGAACAAGGCTACCGTAAACAAGAGAATAGTCAAACCATTTGCGATAAATGCCCAGCCGCCTTTACGTGAACATATCAAAACATAGGCAACAATAAGGGCGGCTCCGCATGCTAGCAGTGTAATACCGGCCCCCAGATTAGCAAACAAATCTGTTTGGAAAATGGTTAATCCGGCAAACACGAGAACAACTAGGATGGCAACCTTAGCAATCTTCTTGGCAACCTTCGATGCTCGCTCAGCCATCTCCCCTGATGTCTTTAAGTTGAGATATAAGGCACCGTGAAGCATGAAAACAAGCAGCGTGGTTAGGCCACCAACGATAGCGTAAGGATTGAGTAGGGTAAAGAAGGTCCCCACGTATTGCATTTTATCATCAATCGGTACTCCCTTAACTATATTAGTCATAGCGACGCCCCAAAGGAGTGCGGACAGGAAACTACCAGTGAAGATCATCCAATCCCAAGTGTTTCGCCAACGGGGACTGGTGTCACTGCTGCGAAATTCAAAGGCAACACCACGAATAATTATAGCTGCCAACACTAAAAACAAAGCGAGATAGAAACCACTAAACAAAGTTGCGTACCAATTAGGAAAAGCCGCAAACATCGCCCCCCCGGCCGTAATCAACCAAACCTCATTACCATCCCAAACCGGTCCAATGGAATTGATAATCACTCGACGTTCAGAATCATTTTTACCTAAGAAGGGAAGCAGAATTCCTACTCCAAAATCAAATCCTTCCAGGAAGAAGAATCCGACAAATAAGACGGTGATGAGTATAAACCAGAGGATATTTAAGTCCATAACGACGCCCCCTTTATTCCACTTTTCAGCGATTCTTCCGTGCTAGCCTCTTCAGGACCCTTCTTAATAAACTTTAGCAAGAGGTAAACATCCGCTACCGCCAAGACTCCATATATCAGAGTAAAGCCAACAAAGGTTATCAATATGGATAATGCCGAAACTGAGGTGGATAGACCAGCATCTACTTTTTGTAATCCATATACTATCCAAGGCATACGTCCGACTTCGGCCATATACCAACCCACGGTATTGGCAATATAAGGTATGGGAATAGTCCAGAGTACAATCTTTAAGAACCAAGATTTCTGGTCTAAGCGATTCGACTTATAGAAATAAAGTCCGAGGAGCGGGATCAAAATTAACCAGATTCCAGCCACCAGCATAATCCGGAAACTCCAGAACAAGGAAGTTACCTGTGGAATATAGTTGCCTGGCCCATATTGCTGAACAGCAACAGCCTGAAGCTCATGAATTCCCTTAACTTCCCCTGTAAACCTATTGTATGATAGGAAGCTTAGCAGGCCAGGAATTTTAAGCTCAAAGTTGTTTTTCTGTCCCTTCTCATCTATAGAGGCATATAACGATAAACCTGCCGGATTTTCCGACTCCCAATGCGCCTCAGCAGCAGCCATCTTCATTGGTTGTGCTTCTACAAGATGCATTGCTTGTGCGTGTCCAACTCCTGCGACAGCTAAGGCACTGAGTAAACCAAAAATGACTGCCAGGTGGAACGAACGACGAAAAACGTCCAAATGATTCTTTTTCAGTAAATGGAAAGCGCTAATTCCCATAACAAAGAACGCGGCGGTTACAAATCCGCTGAGTACGGTATGCGGAAACTGATAAAAAACATGTGGATTAGTAATTAAGGCTATAAAATCGGTCATCTCCGCCCGGCCATTGCGTAAAATATATCCGACAGGTTCTTGCATAAACGAGTTAGCAATCAGAATCCAGAGTGCGGAGACATTCGTGGCTATGGCCACAAGCCAAATACTAAGTGCATGTACTTTTTTGGGCAATTTATCCCAGCCAAAAACCCATACACCTATGAACGTAGATTCCAAAAAGAAGGCTACTAAGGCCTCAATGGCCAAAGGTGCTCCAAAAATATCCCCCACAAATCTTGAATACTCAGACCAGTTCATTCCAAATTGAAATTCTTGAACTAATCCGGTCACTACACCCATCGCAAAGTTGATTAGAAATAATTTACCCCAAAACTTAGTCATTTTTTTATAAGTTTCATTTCCAGTCCGCACGTACCAAGTCTCCATCATCGCTACTAAGACCGATAGCCCTAGTGTCAACGGCACGAACAAGAAATGATAAGACGTGATCACTGCAAATTGTAACCTGGACAAGATGAGTTCAGTCATCGTTACACCTCCAATAGATTAGTATAATTCCAAATGTGTGTTTCGTTGATTAAGGGATAACGTTTTAATTTCTTTGATCATTCCTCCTCTTTTCTAATGTCGGTAGTACTTCCTTGGTAAATCACCACAATTGAAATATATTAAATCGCCTCAGGTTTCTTTATTATTATACTAATTATTAATTAATCAGTCAATCAAATTATTAACAATTCAGTCATTTGCCTTTAATTAGAGATTTTATCCAAACGTAAGACTCCCACTTCAAGTGGGAGTCTTACACCTTATTCTGCTTCGGTGACGAAAGCCTCCAGTACGATAGTCTCCAGTGGCAAAAATGTCCACTGGACACTATCGTCACTGGAGACTTATGTCACCGAAGACTCGATGTTCAACTTTAGTTGAACGAGTTCACTATACGCGGTAAGGGCTGGAAATCACTCTATTATAGTGAAATTTCCAGCCCTAAAATTTAAAAATACTTAAACAAGCTCATAGCAACGGCGCTTTGTCTAGACAAGATGATGCATTATACTAAGCTTAATCCCAATAATCTTAAATATCAGAGGAAGCTTATCAGGATGAGCACCAATGATGATCAGGGCTTCATCAGAACCCACTAGGAACACGGTTATCAGCATACCTAAGGAAAGGTAACCGTTACCGTAGAGCTTAGCAAAAGCCACCGAAATACCGCATTGGGGGATAATGCCCAGTAGAGCTCCACCTATGACATCCAATCTTGCAAGTCGGCTAAACAGAGGTGATCCTTTTTTAATCATTCTAGTAGTCCAGTCTGATACGAGAATGATCAAAAACAACACAGGAACTACCTTGATGACATCCTGGAAGCTGTCTATCAGAATTTCAACCAATTAAACAACCCTCCGCTTTTGACCTTAAATAAGTCTCTAATTTCCTTCTCCCTAAGGTTTTTCCCAATTAGACACAACTTGCCACTGGTCTTAAACTTACTAGCCGAGACAAGATACTGGCCATTAGTGTAACTGAAATCCAAGTACCCTTGATTACTTTTGAGAAAACCCTTGCCCCGTATAACTTGACCATATTTGGGCTGACTGAGAAGGGTAAGAATGCGCTCAAGTTCTTCTTGGCTGTAGGAATGGGAAGTCTGCAAAGCCAAGGTCTCAAATTCATTTTCGCTACAAGGTTTATAGTCCGTATGAAGGATTTCGCTAAAATCTAGGTCTGCTTGCCCATCAAGGAGGTTCTCGAAATCCTCGGCTCCAAGAGCATCCCAGGGTTTGCTGATAATCTCCACATTCGGGTTAAATTCTCTAAGGGAGGCAATGATCTTGTCAATGGTTTCCCTGTCCACAATCTGGCTTTTACTTAAGGTTAGGATAGAGGCATTCGTTATCTGATCCTCAAAAAACTCTCCAAATACCTCACACTGTTGCAGGTAATTAACGCTGTCCACAATAGTTACCAGAGAGTTTATCTGGAGAAGAGTTGCAAATTCCGGCTTGTGCAGAATATCAATGATTTCACTAAGAATACTGATCCCAGTTGGTTCAATAATAATCCTTTGAGGGTGGAATTCTTCGATAATCCGTGTGAGCATTTGCACGAAATCTTTCTGCATAATACAGCATATACACCCGCTAGAGATTTCGAAGACTTCAAAACCTTCCCTCTCGATCAGTTCTCCATCAATACCGATGTCTCCAAATTCGTTCTCAATCAAGACAACCTTTTCCTTTTGGTGAACTTGGAGAAGTTTCTTCACCAAAGTGGTCTTACCCGAGCCGAGAAATCCTGAGACTACATCTACCTTAATCATCGTTACACTCCTTGATCCGTTTAAAAGCTCAAAGCCTTAACAAAATAATCCTGAAAAAGGGGATTCAGGGAAAGCTCCAACACCTCTATTTTACCCTTCAATTGATTGATTCGGGTCATCACACCTTGATTGAGCAAGGCTAAGCGAGCGCCTTCTGCTGAGGAATTGCCGACAAAGGTTATCTTCGCCATTAATCCTTTAGGCAGAAGCCCGATCTCTCTGATACTTTCAGGATTAATATGATACCCAAAGGCCCCGGCAATGACCGCTTCCTCAATAGCTTCAAGAGGGATGCCTGCTTCTTCGAGGAGTAAGGTGACCCCGGCTGCGATAGCACCTTTAGCCAACTGAATCTGGCGAATATCCGTCTGGGAAATATAAAGCTCATCGCTCAGATAAAACTTCTTATCCCTTACCCTACCCTTTAGCCTTGAGTCAAGATTCGGGTTAAAGCGTCCGCTGGTTAGAATTATTTTGTGTTTGACCATGGCAGCCGTTATATCAAGCAGTCCACTACCGCAGATTCCTTTAGGCGAAGCAGCACCGATGGTTGTGTAATGAAACTCATAATTATGATCAATAAAGAAGGTATCGATGGCCCCCTCTTCGGCACGACAGCCGCAGGAGATGTTCATCCCTTCTAAAGCTGGACCGGCAGCCGTCGAGGTGGCAATCAGCCTACCCTCCAAATTAGCCACGATTTCACCGTTTGTTCCGATATCCAGAAAAATAGCCGGATAGTCTTTTTGATCAAACCCCGTTGCCACGACACCGGCCAGGATATCTGCCCCTACATAGCCTGAAGCAGAAGGTAAAAGCGTTACATTTCCTTCCGGACAAATCTGCAGACCGACTTCTCTAGCCTTCAGGCCAACTTGTTCGAGAAAAGTCGGACGGTAGGGGGCCTTGGCTATGGACCCTGGGTAAACACCCAGCACAAAGTGGAGCATGGTCGTGTTTCCTGCGATTACTACTTGGTAAATACGCTCCGCTCTTCCTGCACTTCCCGTGAGATCTCTCATCAGCTCATTGAGTGTTTCAAGGATCGTCTCCTGAAGCTGGGTTACTCCAGGGGAATTTTCCATACAATAACTTATCCGAGACAAGACATCTCCTCCGAACTCTGTCTGAGGATTTAGACAAGAGCGCTTGTGAAGAATTTCGCCTGTGCCCAAGTCTAGGAGATATGCTGAAATTCCAGTAGTCCCGATGTCTATAGCCGCCCCCAGGATTTCACCAGGCTCAGGCCCCAGGTCAATCAGGGTGTTGTCAAATAATACCCCATAAATTTGTTGAGTGTGGGTCCGTTCAAGTTCACCGGCCTTACGATAAATTTCTAAGGAGCTAGAGTTATACGGGAGTCTTTCAAGGTAAGTCTGCGCTGTCTTTTCAGGCTCTGGTAACAAAACCTGTTTTACTAGGCTATCAACCTCTACCTCAATAGCCATGCCCTGGTTAATGGTTTTAAGGATGCTTCCCTTTGAAGGAAGCTCGATCTGAACGTCACCCTTTACCTGAGCTAAGCAGGCCAAACGAATGTCAAGGGTATCGATAAAGCCACTTTCCAATTCCGCGGGTGGATAAAGATCACCCCAGACCTTGACCCTACACTTGCCGCAAACTCCTGTACCATTGCAAGGAGTCTCTAAGCTTAGACCCGCTGCCCTTATACATTCAGAAAGCCGCTCCCTTTGTTTAACTTCTATGGATATACTCTCCCTGGTGAAGTACACCTTAACCATGTTAATGATAAGAACCTTCTTTCACGTAATCTGTCATAGTTTTGAGATTGCGGATAGAAGTAGCCATACTGAGACCGCATGCCGGAGCAACAATATCCACCCTGGAATGGATAGCATTACGGGTGATGGACACAATCTTCTCGCTCTCCCCAGTGTGCAGAAGTTGGGTATTAACATTACCCATAAGTCCCCTCTTGATTCCCACTCGGGCAGTTTTCATGTTGACGATGGAGTCAAAGCTCACAGCATTAGCTTCTACCTCATTAAGTGAATCGATAATATTCCCGGCATTACCACAAATATGGAGGATGACGGGTACGCCTTCCTGATGGAGAACCTGGATGATTTTCTGATAGTAAGGAACCGCAAACTTCTGAAAATTGCGGGGTCCGAGAATTTCTCCGGTGGCTGTGGGGTCCGAGATAGAGATAACGTCCGCCCCTGCCTTGACCATTTCTAAAGCGTAGCGGACGAGATAATCATTAATGAAAGCCAAAAAACGGGCTGCTCGCTCGGGTTCCCGTCTCAGCATTTTAAACATTTCCAGTGGGTCAACAACCGAAGTTGCCGTACTGATATGGCCGGAAACGTTGCCGATCACGGGAACCTGGCTGTTCTTAAGTTCCCCTATAGCCTCAAGGACAATCCCCATCCTGCCGTTGGTTACGTCTACCGGATAGTTTTCCATAATGCCTTCTAGAGGCTGTTCATTATACTGAGTGATTCTAGGTTCAACAAGATTATCGCCTATGTTTACGCTGGCACCAAGGGCTTCCACCTCAGCAGTTAGACAAAACGGGACTCCGTAGTTTTCAAAGCCGGCTAGCTCGCCGACTTTTCGAGCGGCACTTACCATGGCGTCGGTACCTGAATGATGACCGCCCCCGACTAAATCTGAGATCTCCGTGACACAGGCGCTCATCATACCACCAGGGCATATAACGGGAGGCCGGTCAACCCGGTCTCCCTTTAATACGGTTAATAGACGTTCTTTTTGATTCAAGATTCTTCACCTTCTTAAGTCAATCTAGGTTAGTCTACTTTATACTCATAAAGGCCATGGCTCCGAGCAACATCCATCAAGGCTTGAATATGCTCGAAAGGGACTTTATTGGCAGTTTCACATCCAGTCGAGAGGATATAGGCAGGCGAATACCCGTGCATGGTATCGATCGCCTCTCTACAAACCTTATGAATCTCTTCCACAGGGCCGAAGAGGAGTTCATTAGCTGGGTCAATATTGCCAAGAATAATTGCTCTACCGGCAACCTTTTCTCGTGCAAGCGCCAGATCACATTTGTCCAGACTTATCACATCAGCCCCTGTGTCTGTCATCTTACCCACAATCTTATGGGTCTTACCGCAAATATGAAGGGGAATAATTGCTTGAAGTTCATGGGCTAAGTCTACAAGTTCTTTAATATATGGAAAGGCTATTTTGTCAAACATCTTCGGGCTGAAAAGACTACCGGAGGCAATAGGTTCCAAGATGATCGGCATAGCACCATAACTGGCTATTTCTCGGATCAAGTTTTTACAGCTGTCTGTAGCCATTCTTAAGAGGGTATGGCAAAGTTCCGGATCAGCATAGGTATCCCGAGCAAACGCTTCAACACCCCGTAGGGTAGCCGCCGTGGAAACAGGGCCAGAAAAACAAACCGAGATGAAAACCTGGTCACCCACTTCTTGATTAAGGATTTCCAGAGCTTCGTAGTAAACGGGGAATTGACCGTCATTTTTTTCAGCAACTTTGATTTTACTTAGATCTTCCCTACATTTAATCACTGGTACATCACAACTAGCGGGTTCATCCTCAGAATAATTCAACTCGGCTCCCATAGCTTCCGCCACGCAGGAACAGTTCTTGAAGAGATAAATCAAATCATAGCCAAATTTCTTAAAGCCAGCTATATGCGCCTCGGCCATAACCTTGCCGTCAAGTTGGAATTCCTTCACAGTTTTGCCAATCAGCTGAGCGGTATTGGTGGTTACAATCGGCATACAGATAATTCTGTCCAAGGGTTTTCCGGTTAAAAGAGCCAGAACCCTTTCTTTGGAAGTCAAAATGTCCTCTCTTATTAACACATTAAGCCCTCCCCATGAGGTCTTTGGCTTTTCTGACAGCCGAGCTGGCATCATTAGCGTAAAGATCGGCGCCAATTTTATCACAGAACGTTTGGGAAATAGGGCCACCACCAATGAGGACTTTATATTTGCTCCGGATATTTCGCTCTATTAGTCGATCAATGACAGTTTTCATACCATCCATAGTAGTAGTCATTAGAGTAGACATGCAGATCATATCGCAATCTAATTCTTCAGCCTTGTCTATAAAACGATCGAGGGGTACATCACGACCAAGATCGTGTACTTCAAAACCTGAGGCACCCGCAAGAATCCTCACTAAGTTTTTACCAATGTCATGAGTGTCCCCTTCTACCACCCCGATAACCATTTTAATGGGCTTTTCTAAAGAGCTTTTATCCAGATAGGGGTTAACCACATCAAGACCGGCATTGAAAGCATCCGAACACATAAGAACTTCAGGCAGGAAATACTCTTCTTCCTCATAAAGCTTACTGACCTCATTCATGCCCGGGATTAAGCCCTCAGTTATTGTTTCATAGGCAGGAATATTTTGTTTTAGAGCATTTTCTGCAAGCTCTGCTACCTTTTGTACTTCAAATTCAACTAGGGCATGTGACATTTCTCGAAATAATGTCTCTTTATTCACGATCTTCCCTCCTATGAATATCTATTCGCTTATATATTAACATAAGCGAATAGATATAGTACAAGGGAATATTTTACTTGTTTACAGGAGTCAAATCGTGATCGTGCATTATTTCCAACCATCAAACGCACCAACATTGCTTTTGGTTATTCATATGCGTAATTTGTATTATATATCACGTTAATAATATGTGTCTACATAATCAATTGATAATTATTGCTTTTCCTGGATTATTATTAGCCTAAAACTCTATATAAACCGCCGTAGCATCATCGTGAATTTTTAGTCTTTTTAACATTAGCATTGCAGTATCTTCATTTTCAAAGTTTCTAAGCTCATCAACCAACGACTTTATTCCTCTATTTTTTATCTCATCTATTAAACTATTTCTCGTATAATATCGATCTAACAGCCTAATACCATCACTAGATAGAAGGCAACTTTGGAGATTATCTAGTTGATAAACTTTATAGATTCCCTTGGAAATCGCCATCACATCATGACTTAAAATATAATACCCCTCTTCAGTGTTCATCTTCAGGCGATTTTTCTTCAAAAGAGCCAACTCTTCTTCTGTAAAATCCTTGTAGACACACGATTTAACACGATCTTTATTGCGATTCATAAGTTCAATCACTTGTGCATCTAAAGGTTTGATACTATCATCCGTCAGTATCTCCAGCGCTCCGTCTTTACCTTTAACCGAAATTTCAACATCTCCTAATACAAAGCACTCCAAAAATGTTTCATGAACTCTGATGACTGCAATTCCTGATGAGACCTGCTCTAATTTTGACAAAGAATCGACTGGTTTGTACTGAGAAAAAGCTTCATTGAAAGCCTTCACGCCTTGTTCCAGTATATATTGAAGTGAACGGTCCATTTCATCTATATGCTTCATCAAATAACTCTCCCACCAACGCACCATCCACACAACATCGTTGACATCTGGCGTAAAATGACACTCTTCTAAGGCAGATGCTCCATCCATCACAAAAGTTCCATGATCCGTCACACCAAAAATATCTTCATTGTCGACCTTTACCGAATGCGTATAGGACTATCTTTCCTTTAATTTTAATAGCATAATAACTTAGGACTAAACAAAGGGCATTAGTATCAAGCATTAAAAGTGATATTTCTCACAATTCATACTATATTATTCGATTTGTGTTATGCAAATACATAACTTTATAATTATTCAACTTTATCTGGGCACACCGGCAAAAGATCATTATCTGGTTGGTACTCATGGTGCCGTTCCCAGTAAAGGTCAGCGTTACTTCTTAGTTGGTACTTGTATTGGAGGCAGCATAAAATGACGGGATTCATTCCAACATTTTATGCTGCCTCCAAAATAGTTTGGTTAATCCCTCCAAAAGCTTGATACCGCCCTCTTTTTACGCGAGAGCAAAGCATTTCCGGCTTTCCTCGTACCTGACAAATCCTTGCCTTAACGAACTATTAAGGTGCCTTGATACTTCAGACGGGGTCAGGCCTAAGACCGTAGCGATCTCTCCGGTTGTAAAAGCTCCTTCCCGCAAGAGTGTGATAATTTGGCTTATTGCCAATTTCTCTCCAATTGCTTCATTAAACAACCGGTTAAACTCGTCACTGGTGAAGAATTCATGATACTCTTCATCCGATTTAAAACGTACTCTTAGTCTCTCCATTTCCACCAGCTTAATGTAGGGAACTAAGCTGGTTACAGCTTCAAGTTTGGCCTTTAAAACCTTTGGCTCGATTCCTTCGCTTTTACCTAGCGGTCCAAAATTCTCAATTTTCAGGCTAAATTCGTTCATAATACTGGCAAACCTGGTTCCTTCACCGGCTGATACCCATTCCAGTCTTAATCTTTCGGGATTGATCCCTATATGCTCCAGAATTTTTTTCCCTAGTAGCACCATGCTGATGGCATCGTAATTTCCTTCAGTATTGTAATGGCAGTCATTAAGATGACAACCGCCGATAAACACCCCATCTTGTCCATTGGAGAATGCCCGAAGTATATGTTCCAGCTCAACTCTGCCGGAGCACATCACCCTTATAAGCCTTATATAAGGGGGGTATTGAAAACGAGAAACTCCAGCAAGGTCCGCCCCACCGTACGTGCACCAATTGCATATCATACCTAAGATCCTTGGTTTAAACGCAAGTTCTGTACTCAATTTATCTCACCGCCTTAGTTAGTAATCCCGGTTTTCTTCATTGTCATCGTGCTACAAAGTCTGGAATCGCTGCGTCAATCTGACTCATAAGCTCATCATTGGTATAGTGCTTTAAAGAAATAGCCCTTGTCGGACACTTTGCATTACAGAGACCATCTCCCTTACAGAGCACAGGATTAACCACAGCCTTTCTGCCTTGTGGTGTATCATGAAACTTTATGGCGCCATACGTACAAGCTACGATACATGCCCCACACGAAATGCAGTTACTCTCATTCACCTCGCAAACAGAGCCGGAGGCTACGACTGTATCATGGGAGAGAAGAGTTAAGACCCGACCTGCAGCTCCATAAGCTTGGCTAATCGTTTCCGATATTAGTTTGGGATAGTGAGCTATCCCACACAGGTAAATGCCGTCAGTGCTAAAGTCAACAGGTCTTAATTTGACATGAGCTTCTTGGAAGAAACCATCTGCACTCGTATTTACCTTGAATAACTTGGTTGCTTCCTGACTTCCCACTGATGGAATAATAGCGGCAGCTAAAGCGAGGGTATCGGCATCTATTTTCAGCCTCTTCCCTAAAACAAGATCGGTCACCCTAACCCTTAAGACACTCCGTCCTTCCTCATTAACAGCTGCTTCCACCTGAGGTTCATCCTGCGGCTCATAGCGGATGAATCTGACATCCTTACTGGCTGCTTCTCTGTAATAATCCTCTTTGAACCCATACGTTCTTATATCCCTAAACAGTACATAGATGTCCATCTGGGGATTTAGCTCTTTTAGTTTCAGGGCGTTCTTAATCGACTCGCTACAACATATCCGACTGCAGTAGTTTCTGTCTTCATTTCTACAGCCTACGCATTGGATCATCACCAGACTTTGAGAGTTAAGCAGCCTTTCCTCTCTTTTGGAAATTTGCTCCTCCAACTCCAGGTGGGTCATTACCCGATCATCTTCTCCATAAAGGTATTCGGTGGGTTGGTATACTTCAGCACCTGTAGAGAGAATGGTTGCGCCATGTTTTACCTCTGTGACCCTTCCTTCATACTTCACCTTGGTTACGAAATTTCCCACAAAACCGCCAGTCTCTGTGATAGCAGCATTAGTATAGACATGGATTAAGCGGTGCTGATAAACCTTGCGTATGACCTCACTCAAATACTCCTGAACATCCAGCCCTTCCAAGGTGTAATGGATTCTACGCGCCATCCCCCCTAGGTCTGTATCCTTTTCCACCAAGTAAACCTCATGTCCCTGGTTGGCCACGCTCAACGCACTGGTCAGGCCGGCCAAGCCTCCTCCGAGCACTAAGGCCGCCTTGTTGACGGGCAGATCAAATTCCTGTAAGGGCTCCAAACAGCTAGCTCGGGCTACCGACATCCGGACAATATCTTGGGCCTTTTGGGTGGCCTTCTCCTTTTCTTTCGAGTGAACCCAAGAGCAATGTTCTCTAATATTAGCCATGTCGTAGAAATATTGGTTAATTCCCGCTTCCCGAAGCGTGTCCCGAAAGAGCGGCTCATGTGTTCTAGGGGTACAGGCAGCGACAACCACGCGATTGAGCCCTTTTTCCCGGATCGATTTGGACAGTTTCGCGGCAGCCTCAGTAGAACATATAAAAAGGCTTTCTTCAGCGTGAACAACATTAGGTAAAGTCAGCGCATATTGAACAGTAGAAGGAACATCTACTATTCTGCCGATATTCGCTCCACAATGACATACGTAGACACCCACCCTAGGCTCCTCTTCCGAGGTATCCCTTTCCGGCGGATATATCCTTGCTTTGGTCAGATCCCCTCGCCGATAATCTAGGAGTTCACCGCATTGGGAACCAGCCCCGCTGGCTGTCACCACCGACTCTGGGATATCTACAGGACCCTGGAAGGCTCCGCTTATGAAGATTCCCGGGCGAGAGGTCTCCATAGGATTAACAGGATTAGTTTTACAGAATCCGTGAGAATTGAGCTCGATACCGAACATATTTGCCAGGCCCATTACATTAGCAGGAGAGTTTAATCCCACCGACAAAACCACCAGATCGAATTCTTCCTCTTTTACTCCATCCTCAAGAGTTGAATACCTTATCGTTACGTTCTTACTTTCTGGGATCTCTTTTCCGATTGATACGTAGCTTCTTATAAATCGAATCCCGGGAAGTCTCTCTGTTCTTTGGTAGAATCGCTCGAAATCCTTGCCATAGGAACGAATATCGTTATGGAATATCGTACACTCGGCCTCATCGTCATGGTCCTTTGTCAAAATCACCTGTTTCTGAGTATACGTGCAACATACGCCTGAACAATAGCTGTTGCCACCCGGGATAACCGTTCTGGAACCGACGCAGTGAATCCAAGCTATTTTATGGGGATGCTTCTTGTCGGAAGCGCGAAGGATCTCCCCTTCGTATGGCCCAGTGGCACATAAAAGACGTTCATAGTCCAGACTGGTTACCACGTTCTCATACATGCCGTAGCCATAGTCGTTCTTCAACTTAGGATCAAATGGCTCAAAGCCTGGGGACAGAAGTATCGCCCCTACTTTTACTTCTACCTTCTCCGCAGTTTGATTAAAATCTATGGCGTAAGACTTACAGACGGATTGGCAAATACCACATTTCTTTCCATTAAGGTAAAGGCAACTTTCATCTATATAAGATACAAGGGGAATTGCTTGAGCGAAGTGTATATGGATAGCCTTATTCTTCGATATCTCTTGATTAAATTGATCCGGGTACTTGACCGGGCAGTATTCTACACAGACAGTACAACCCGTGCATTTGCTCTCGTCAACATATCTGGGCTTTTTAATCAGGGTAACCTTAAAGTCTCCCGCTTTCCCTTCTACACTGTCAACTTCAGTATAGGTCATGATTTCTATATTGGGATGCCTGTTACATTCAGAAAACTTAGGAGATTCAATGCACATAGAGCAGTCATTCGTGGGAAAGGTCTTATCAAGTTGGGACATCTTGCCACCAATGGTTGGTGATTTATCAACTAGGTAGACCTTAAAACCTGCTGTGGCGAGATCAAGAGCAGCTTGAATACCACTGATCCCGCCACCGACAACCATTACATCTCCAAAATTACTGCCTGCCAGACAGTTAACAAGCTGTCCTTCAATTCTTTCTAGTTCTTCTTCCATTTTTTTCCGCCCTCCTTAAGTAATTTGGGATATTCCTCTGACTACCTCAAACGACTACGCTGGTTTTCCCATGAATTTTGCACACATTTCTTTATATCCTCCGTTTCTTTAAATTTCATCACCTATAACTTATCATACTTTATAACTTATTTGTTATGCAAGTACTATGCCATTATCATAATTCAAAACCTCATTTTAGCTAATCGTTTAAAAGCTATGTTAAACTGTCGAAAATTACTGCTCAACGGTAAACTCTCATAATTTTAAACTTTATTTTAGAATTGGTAGTTCATAAAACGACAAATACCGCTGCAAAATTGCAGCGGTATTTGTCGTTTCAAGCCATAAGGCTACAATAAACAAATTTCACCAAGTCAATATTGCATTGGTATAATGCGATATTGACTTGGTGGTTAAATAACTAAAGCATCAACTTTCAGTTTCTTCATATCTATAGTACTACAGTCTGCCGTGTGGCGATGTTGTGCTTGAAAAAGGGGATTGCATTTTATTCCGTTGACACTCCATTGTTCAAGTTTTGCCCTATGGCCCGTATGATTACTGTTTTATTTCCAACCATCAAATGCACTAACATTGCTCTTGGTGACAAGTACATTAGGCGACCAGTCAATGACATGATCAATTTTTTGGCCTTCCGCAACTTTGAGCATCAAAAGCACGCCGCCTTTACCAAACAAATAAGGGGACATAGCAACTGTAGCTTCCAGTTCACCTTTAGTGATGGATTCTTTGGCTTGATCAATAAAGTCAACCCCCACTACGCAAACTTGATCCTTCTTAGCGGCAGTCTTTAATGCTGTAACCGCTCCTAAGGCCATGATATCATTAGCGCAGAAAATTCCTTTAAGATCAGGATTGGCTTGAATAAGGTTTTGGGCAATATTATAAGCTGTTTGCTGATCCCAGTTGCCTGGTTGCACTGAAACTAAAATAATATTTTTATTAGTTGCAAATTCTTGCTTAGCCCCCTCTTAACACAATGAAACTATCGAAAATAACCAGTCAGTATGCCAGTCTATTTTGTGTCATACTGCGTCAGTATGTTCCCCTAATAGCCCCACTATGAGGGGAACATACCTCCTTGTCTGACGCAAAATATCCAAGGCATCTTTGACTTGTTATTTCCTTTCATATGCCTTATGGTAAAACCATAAAGATCAATTTCCACGAATCATTTGATTTATCTCTTCCTCCGTGACATTTAGCCTTGTCCCATACTGAGTGCTTTTTTAAGCGGCACAAGCATTGGCAAAGGTAATGGACTCTTTTGTACCCATTCCTTTACCATATCGAGCATAAATATAGCCTCCGTTAAAAGCATCACCTGCCCCCGTAGTATCAATGGCCTGTACCCTAAACGAATCCATTTCTAGAATTTGATCTTTAAAGAAGCCCAAGGTACCTTTTTCGCCAACCGTAAACAAGAGCCCCTGAGCTGGTCTATATTGTTCATAAACTTTTTTACCGGCTATCAGGAGATCCTTCTCGCCAGTCATCTCCAAAAGGCCTTCTCGACAAGAGAATACAACATCCGCCATCGATAACATCTCATCTAGTTCATTCCTAGTTACTTGGCAAAGCTCCATGAAAGCAGGTGAACATTGAAGGTTAAATGCTACAATAATATTTTTATTTTTGCACATCTTAGCTAGTTTTAAGGCAGGTTTGCCGGGGAACATATCTGTATAAAAGACCTTAACATCTTTCAGCATCTCCTCAGTCATTAGTTCTGCTGATAAGCTTAACAAGCTATCCCCCAGATTAGCGAAAATCGCTTTATTCCCATTTCGAGCAAGAGTAATAAATGTATGTAGGGAAGAACCCTTGGGTTTAATAAAAACATTCCTTATATCTATTCCAGCCTGGGCTAGATCCTGCAAGCAATGCTTTCCCTTAGTAATCATCCCCCATTTGGGCGATCAAACTGGTTTTTACTCCTAATTTAGTAAGAGCAACTAAGACATTGGCACAGCTCCCACCAGGTATAAGCTGTTCATTATAGATAAAAGCAAATCCATCTTCTCGCGGCAATTCTTCACACTGCAAGACAATATCCATGGCTGCCGTACCCAAACCTAAGACTTTAAAATCCATGCCCAATCCTTTACCTTCTCCCTGTTTTGCAATCTAGTTTATTTTTGCACTCTTATTTCAGAAATATATACTGAAGCTAAGATAATCACTCCTACCAGGAGCAGTTGATAATATGAATCAATTCCATTTATGGTCAAACCATTATGCAATACGGCTAAAAACAAACCTGCAAGCACAGTCCCCCCAATACTGCCGTATCCGCCTCTAATATTGGTTCCTCCCAAAATTACCGTTGCTATGGCATCTAATTCATACATATAACCTGCCATCGGATCTGCACTATTCAAACGAGCAGTAATAATTAGACCAACTACGGCAGCGAGAAACCCACTTAGGGCATAAACCAAGCCTTTATATAGGTTGACTGATACCCCGATTCTCTGCATAGCTTCTTCATTGCCACCTAAAGCAACTGCATAATACCCGAATTTGGTATAGTTAATAATGAAAAAACCCAGCACTACAATAACAAAGGTTAAAATCACCGGCATAGGTAAACCTAAGGGTCTAGCGCCACCTATCCAAGTAAAGCTGTTTGGAAAACTGAAAACCGGAATTGCTGATGTAATTATTAAAGTAATCCCGCGAAATATTGAAGTTGAGGACAAGGTAACAATAAATGGATTGACCTTTAATTTCCCAACCAATAATCCGTTTATGCTTCCCAATATGGTCCCCAATAATAATCCTAGCGCTATCGCTAAGGGAACGGGGATATTTGCCTTCATTGCTAAGGCCATTATTATTCCTGCCAGAGATGCGATTGCCCCAACTGATAAGTCAATGCCCCCCGCTGCAAATTACATAGGTCATCCCCACACTTAAAATAATATTTAAGGTGCTTTGATCCAAAATATTACGGATATTATTCCACGTGAAAAAATACTGTGAGCTCAGGCTAAGAACAACAATACTTATAAGAAGCACAAAAAATAATAGAACATGATGTTTAAACTTGTAATACATATTGGTTAGACCCCGTTTATCAAACTACGATGAAAGAGCTATATTCTTTTAGTCATATTACCGTTGAACAAGAACAAACAAGATGAATATTACAGTTAGGCTAAGAATTTTCAGGGACTAAAATCTTATGTTTGGTTAGCCATCTTCATGAGTCGCAATAATTCACCTGTCATACCGATTCCTGCCAGACGACCGCTATCTAAAAATGCCACTCTATCAGAATAATTTTCAGCTAACATCATATCATGGGTTACTATTAGAATAGTTCCACCTTGGTCACGGTAATTTTCTAACCACTTCATAACTTTTTTTAAAAGTTCTAAATCCATCATTTTTGTTGGTTCATCGAGGATGAGGATTTTGGGTTTAGTGATTAGTACGGAGGTTAGTGCTACCAATTGACGTAAGGACCGGTTAAGATCATGGGGATGTTTATCCAACATACTTTGTAAATCGAACTCTGCGGCTAGCTTGCGGGCCTCTGTTAAAGCCTCACTTTTCGGAACACCGCGCGCAAAAAGGCTCCAAGCGATTTCTTCTAGGACTGTGGAGTTAAAGATCTGATCGTCTGGATTTTGAAACAAAATTCCAACTTGCTTAGCTAGTTCCCAGGTGGGAACCTTTTCTGTATCTACGCCATCAACAAAGACCTTTCCCGCCAATGGCCGTAGTAGCCCAACGAAGTGTTTAACTAAGGTAGACTTACCTGAGCCGTTCGGTCCGATGAGAGCTAAAATTTCTTGTTGGTTAACCTTTAGAGTTATATTTTCTAAGCCGCTCTGCGTATCGTAACGATAGGTGAGGTTTCGCACCTCTAGGACAGAGTGTTCGACTTTTTCTGCCCCTGTTAAATTGGAATTGTCTTGATTAAGAAGCGTCGGAAATATCCATCTGTTTGTTTGATTCAGTTGAGATGGCGCGACCTCAGGAGACTTTATGGTTTCTTCAAACAGTTCCCCGTTACGAAAACATAATATTCTATCGGCCCATGGGGCCGCAGCTATCGGGTTGTGCATACACAATAGAATTATTTTACCGTTTTCAACTAGTTTCCTTAATGTGTGAAATAGATTGTGGGCAGACAAAGGATCTAACTGCTCGACCGGTTCATCAAGGAGAAGAATTGGAGCGTCACATATTAATGCTGCCCCAATAGCTACCTTTTGCCTTTCGCCCCCAGAAAGTGACCTTATTCTGCGTTGCAGTAATTCGCTTAGTCCTAAGCTTGAGGCAACTTCTTGGATACGTTTGTCTAAATCCAGTCCATTTGTTCCGGAATTTTGTAAGGGAAAGGCCAACTCCTCATAAACTTCTTCCAATAGATAAACGTCAGAATCCTGTAATACAACGCCTAGGCTTGGACCATCTTCCAGAAGTTTTGGGTCAGTGTTATCACCGCAGAAGATTTGGCCCTCTAGTTTGCCTGGTGTTAGTTCCGGTATGATTCCGGATAAACAGGCCATCAAAGTCGATTTGCCACTTCCATTATTTCCGCTAATTAAGATCATTTGCCCCGGAGTGGCGCTGAAATTAATTTTTTTTAGGGCTGGAAAAACCGCTCCAGAATAAGTGAAACTAAGATTTCTTATCGTGATACTCGCCACTTGTACTCCTTTTTTCTCATGCGCTTGAACAAGTATATGATCTTACTTGCCATACCCTAAGCTAATTAACAATACACAGAAGCCACCGGCTATGACCAATCTGTCAGTATGATTCCAGGAAATTTTTCTTTTTTCTCGTTTGGAATTGTATCCACGTACATGAAGTAGTTGTGCCATTATTTGAGCTCTAATTAGGGATTTAATGACGATGGGTATCATCACTACTAGGTAAGCTTTTATTCGTTGCCAAGGATATTTTCCGATCCGAAGTCCCCGTGCAATTTGGGCATTTAATGTAACTTCCATTTGTTCACGCATGACCGGCAAAATCGAAAGGACGAGTCCAAGCACAGTGCCTAGGTCAGGGTGTATCCAACTTAAAGCGGTTATTATATTCCTCAAGGGATTAACGAGCATAAAGATTTGAGTCACTGTCACAATATCCAGCAATCGCAAGGCTGTAATTAGCCCATAGTTAAACCCCTCCAGTCCGAAAAAGAGTATAAAGTGACGATTTTGGGGATTCACTAGGGTATGTAATATGATGATAACGCTTCCTAGAAAAACGATCGGTGATAAGCGCTTAAGTAAGGGGATCAAAAGGCCGTGATAAGCTGCTATCAACAGTGACACTAGGGTGAAAATAGACAAGGTAGACCAGGTACGCAAAAATAATATCGATAGGAGTACAAGCAATACCGAAACGGCTTGTGCTCCTATGTTGATGTTGAATAGTTTTCGTTTAACCGGCAACATTAGGTCCCTTACTGATACCCTTCATGTTTTGCGGTAATTTACGTATAATAGCCATGACCAAATAGGCGCTTAAAAGTTTATCTACTAGATTAGCAGGTATACGCGCTAGAAAGGCACTGGCAAAAATTTCGTTTCCGGATTTTAATAAAATTGCATAGAGTATGTCTACTCCGCCTCCAGTAACTCCACCAAATAAGTAAACTGCGATAGGCGTTCCAATGATTGGTGCCACAAAAGCTAAAATAATGCCTGCCAATAAGGGCGTAATATAGTCTGTAAATCCTCGTTTCTTTGCCAAAAATCCTACCACTAGTCCGATCACTGCATTAACTAAGGCAAACGGAATAGAGACAGGATCAGTCGCCAGTCCTTGAAAAACATTACTTAATAACCCAGTTAAAGCACCTAACCACGGCCCTAAGGTTACTGCCGCTAGCATCGTTCCGATACTATCTAAGAAAATGGGAATTTTGAAGGTTGTAGCCACCAATCCGCCTATGATGTTGATAACAATACCTGTAGATACCATGGTCAAGGCAAGTTTCTTATTCATACTTTTTTCCCCCTAGCATTTTCTCTTTACTCAAATAATCTTGCAGCTTATGTAGACTCTTGTCCGGGTCAGACTCCAAAATTCCGATCTCATCCAGTGTAATTGATCGACGACCCATACTTAACTGTAAGACCTCCATGAAAACTCCTCGACTTTTGACGAGTTTCACTGCTCGGATTTTGTTCAGCACATTATTGTTTCCCGAGAGTTCGCCACCCCAGGAACCATCACAGGTCAGCGTTACCCCGCAAGATGGACTTCCTTCTACTCCGATGATAGGACCTACGGGGATATGATGGCGTTGGTACTCTTCAGCTTGGTCAACAATGGTTTCAGCTAGTTTTTCACAATGCCGTCGGAAGAAGACTGAGTCGTACTGATATTTGGTTTGTCCCCAACGAGACACCCCCCCATGGAGCAACTCAGGACAAGGCAACTGAATGATTCCACATTTGTGCTCCCCAAGAATCTTGAGAATTCTTTCACGCAAGTCCGCAATATCAGGCGAACCTTGAATCTTTGCTTGAGAATTTAAGAAGCAATGAGATAAGAAGACAATACGATCTGGCAAATATTCACCCCCTTACCGACATATAACTTATATATTATAACATTATATTTATGATTTTGTATTATAATTATGTGATGATTAATCTTAGATCTTCCAAAAAAGCAATTCATTGTTAAATTCCAATGAATCCAATTGTGACGAAATTGGGATTTCCCCTTAATTAAGGCTCTAGTTTCACCTTCAGTATAATAATCAGTGTGAGCTTGCGTCTTTAAAAAAGTTGAAACCCGTTCAAACGTTGATCCAATATTAATGTTATTGCTTTTTCAAATGACGTAATCAACCATCATTTTCTTTACACATTCTACACAATTTAGTATCTCTACTGAGTTTGGTAATTTACTTCTGACTGTGCAATCTTGGTTATACTGCTCGCATGCCGCACCATTAACTTTACCCTTCGAAGATTGCATCAGGGCGATACCTCGATAAAGCACTTCACTGGTTACTATATTACCTGCATCGTGTGTCCAATCGTCAAAATCTGATAATGCCTCCAAGATTGAATTATATTGAGAATACTCTGGATTGCTCGCACGTTTTGGGTGCACAACGACCCATATTTTATTTGGATTGTCTTTCACTAGTTTGCCTCCCATGATCTTGACTCACATCTGTTGAACAAGTTCTCAGTATTCTACATAAAGCCATTTGACCTATAAAATCTTGACAACCTAGATTGCCGTTATTCTTTTTGTTTAACAAGTGTGCACGGTTGTTGTTTTTCAAAGTAATTACACAGTGCCACAAAATCTTCATATCTTTGAATTTTGGCCAGATAACGCAAATCAAGAATTATGCCCGTTCTTAAGTGTTTAATGAATTCCATATCCGAAATTCTTGTCTCCTCAAACAATCCGCTTTGCCAATTGTAAACACATGGAGCGAAATTGTCCCAGTTTTGATCAAAATACTTAACCTTAGCATAGCAAAGTTTATAGATTTGAAAGATCATACCTATCGGAGATGCTTTTCTGGCAAATTTTTGACTGAAGAATTGCTGTACAGGCTGGTGCTCATGGTACCGTTCCCAGTAAAGGGTAGCGTTACTTCTTAGTTGATACTTGTCTAATACCTCACACTTTACCATCCCGAGTTCTTGTCTTAAATAGTTATCCCTACTCTCTTGTGAAGCACACTTCAATAAATGATGATTCAATTAGGTTCCCCCTTCAAGCTAGAGCCCCGCTCGCTACCGGCACCTATGGCATCGGCAGGCGGTTTTTCAAAATCAGTTACTTCATGACCGAAGATTTGAATGATTTGCTCCGTAGTACGGGCTTCTGTTGCAGCACCCATTGCATCGCCCACAGCACCGCCTAAAAGGCCACCCAAAATTTTATCATACAAGTAATTTCTTCCTCATTTCTGCCGTGTGACGATGTTGTGCTTGAAAAAGGGGATTGCGTTTTATACCGTCAACACTCCATTGATCAAGTTTTGCGCTATGGCCAAGATATTTATTGAAAGCCGTTCTTAAACAGCCACTCCTTTTTGCGCTACTAACTGCCTGGCCAATTCAACAGCCCCAATAGCATTTTCCGAGTAACCATCCGCGCCAATACGATCTGCAAAAGCTTGAGATATGGGACCACCACCGACCATCACTGCAACCTGTTCTCTCAAGCCTTCTTTTCTTAAAAGCTCAATCACTTCAGCCATGCCCTCCATAGTGGTGGACATCAAGGTAGATAAGCAGAGTACATCGGCCTTAACCTCTTTAACCTTGGCCACAAAACTGGCTAAGGGAACATCCCTCCCTAGGTCATATATCTCAAAGCCTCCCACCTCCACCATCAATTTAACTAAATTCTTGCCTATGTCATGGGTATCGCCCTCGATCACTCCTATTACAACCTTTGCCCTACTTACTTCGTTAGATCGTTCAATATGTGGGGTCAAAACATCCAGCCCAGCATACATAGCATCCGAGCACATTAGTAATTCGGGCACAAAATATTCTTCTGCATTGTAAAGACTTCCTGCTTCGTTCATTCCTGTAACCAAACCTTCATTGATAGCCTGAAGCGCCCCAATATTCTTTTGCAAGGCTTCCTGAGCCGCTGCTACAGTTAGTTCTTCATCCATATCTCTGACCCCTCGAGCCAGCTTGTCTAATATTTCTTGATTATTACTCAAAATCATTACACCCCCATGTTATTTCTCCGCTCAAACCAATTTTTCAGGATCAATTGGATAACGACCATATATTCTCGCTGCATCCATCAAGGCCATAATATTTTCTCGTGGCGTATCCAGTGCGAGGCCACAACCCGAAGATAAAATATAACCTTTAAGGCTATCGTATGTCTTGCGCAAACATTCCTTGGCTTCAGCATATATCTGCTCCCGGTTGCCCTTCATCAATGTATCAATAGGCTTTACATTACCAGCCAAGCAGGCCCGGTGTCCGACCACTTCCTTGGCCTCAGCTAAATCGATAATATTATCCAGACTCAAAATAGTTGCTCCTATTTCCACCATATCTGGCCAGATCCGATTAGTATTTCCGCAGATATGCAGCATTGGTCCACTACCACACCGCTCAATAATCCGATCAGCATACATTTTCAAATAGGGCTTGGCAAATTCTCGGAACTGCTTGGCGCTGATCAAGGTCCCCGAGGCTGTGGGCTCGGAAATGCTGGGTTTGAAACCTAAGTCACAAACAGCATCAATATACCTTAAGGCACTTTCTGTCACCAGTTGTAATAAAGCATGAACCATTTCTGGATTCCTTCGTAGGTCTTTAAGAAAGTTTTCAGTGCCCCGCAGTGAGGCGGCTGCAGTAAAAGGACCTCCAACTGAACTACCCACCCCAACCTGATCGCCAATCTCTTGGTTAATTAACTGAAGGGTTTCTAAATATAGGGGCAACCTCCCGTCCTTATATGGGTCTACTGGGGTCAAAGTGCTAAAGTTGCTCCAATCCTGCAAAACTGGCTGATCAACATAAGGTGCACCATCTTCTGGAAATTTCAATTTGGTGCCCATGGCCTCCGCTATCCCAAATAATCCTGGTCCAACACCAGACCCATCCGGGCGGTAAAGGCGAAAAACAGCAATTTGCCCTTCAGCCATCAACTCTGCTGAATGGTGATAGCGTGCTACCGGCACCCCTATCAGTCGGCAGGCATGATCGCCAATCAGTGGCATACACCTGATACGGTCTATCTCCTTACCGGCGGCAAAGGCGGTCATTCTCTCCTTGGGAGTCATCTGATCGCTTTTGATCCCATAGTTCATTGTTTACCCCTCCCCATCTGATGATTGTGCTCACTCAACCCATCACAGTTTTTTTGGTAACCCACTAGGGATCTTGATCCGCCACCTAGCTGATCATTTCTAAGAAGGCTTCAATCCGAACCTTTAATTGTTCCACATCGGACTCTGAATAGTCAGTTTCAATTTGCAAAAAAGGACGACGTTTCTTTTCTTGCAGATATTGCTTCAAGCTATAAGATTCAATGTTATAGGTGTGACACCCTTGCCAAGTGAGGTCCACAATACCGTCCACTTTAAACTCTTCCACTAACTTTTCCATGAGTTCAAACCTAGAGGTGTTCGGGGACATACAAGAACAAGGCGTTCTAAGGTATCTTTCGGCAATCGCTAAAAGAGGTTCTTTATGTTCATCAACCTGGTCATAAACTGCTTTATACCCTCCGCAGCTTTCGAAACAGACAACATTACCGCCACAATCTTCAATTACCTGTACAACCTTATGGGAACCTATCCCTACTGGAACCCCAGTCAATAGTATTCTCGGAGTCTTTTGATTAAACGGGGTCACTCCTTGTTTATGCATTTCAATTAATTTTGAGGTTAAGCGATCGATTATTTGCACAACTTCCTTTTTATCAGTACAAAAGCCGCGATTATAAAGAACCATCAGTAAACCCATGCCACTTATCGGGGAGGGCTTAAGTTGAGCCACATCCTGTAAGGCCTTGAGTGAACGCTTTTCTTGGTTTGTCAGTTGGATTGCATCTCTTAAAGCTTGCTCTGTTATAGTTACGCCGAATTCTATTTCCAGCCTTGCTTTCATTTCTTTTATTTCTCCATACCAATACCGTAAGGCCTCGTCACCCTCTTGCTTTTGCGGAAGCTGGAGTAAATACAGGGGCTTAAACTGAGCAAGAAGTTCATACATTTTTTTCTTACCATCACAGGTTGTTTCGGCTATGAGAATATCAGATAAATTAAAGTAGGGACAAGTACCGGAGGCTGCAAACCCATAACTCGATTTTATAAGAGGGCATAGATTTCTCGGCAGAACCTTTTCAGCGACTGGTATAGGAACTTGACTAGTACCACAAAGAGGAATAGGTATTGCTCCTGCAGCCAAAACTATTTCTTTCGGTGAATACAGACAGTACATCCCAGCAACTTTCCGGCCATTTTCTTTGGCCTTGGCCAGCGAACTAATACTATTTGTGCGCATATCCTCGAATTCACCCAATAAGTCCTTTTTCATATTTACCCTCCTAATCAGGATTTTTCAAAGCCAACAAGAGCAGCACCAAGTGCCCCGACAATTTGAGGTTGCTCGGGAATATTAAATCTGACGCCGAGTATCGAGGACAGGATAGTACATATCTCCGGATTATTTGCCACCCCGCCTGAAAAGGTGATCTCCGCGAGACAAGGTACCCGAGACGTTAAACTAATTAATTTCTTAGCAATGGTATGAATGATCCCTGAAGCGATAGTTTCTTTACTAACTTCTTGAGCGAGTAAACCAATGATTTCTGACTCGGCGAAAACAGTGCACATACTATTAATACTAACCGGTTCGCAACCCGAGGCCATTTGTCCTAATTCGGCTAAGGTAATATCTAGGATTCCCGTCATGACTTGTAAGAATCGCCCAGTACCAGCGGCACATTTGTCATTCATCATAAAATCGGCGACCGAACCATCCTCGGCAACCGCAATCACTTTACTATCCTGACCTCCAATATCTATAACGGTTCTAGTTTGCGGAAAGAGAAATTTAGCACCCTTAGCATGACAGGTTATCTCTGTCACCTTTTTATCGATAAAAGAAAGTGAAACACGTCCATAACCTGTACCAACAATTCTCTCAACGTCTCGCTCTTGTAAATTAGCTATATTTAGCGACTCAAGAAATACATTCCGGCCAGCTTCTTTAGGGTTCCAGCCAGTTGGGATAATAGCCATACTTCTGATTGTTCCATCAAAAATGACTGCCTTCGTTGCAGTTGAACCAACATCGATCCCAGCGGTTATCACCACTTCACCTCTCATAATATTCAATAGTGAATATTAGTAATAATATTACTATTAAGAGTATATATCATTTATTGATTATATGTCCATATAATTTATTAATAATATATTTTATTACTTCAACCAAAATATAAACTAATACCTTATTATCAGCCGACAAGAAAAGGACCCTTTATCACCTCCCAGTAATCCTGGATGTAATAAAGAGCCCCTTAATTATCAAATTCCTTCTTATTTATATCCTGCTTCTTTATAGTAGTTTTTTCGAATAATGAGATCAGCCAGATCAATCCCTTTGATCTTATTCTCTAGTTCTTCATTGTTAGCTGCTTCTCCGACATATTGCTTGTTGGCTAAAACAGCGAAGTCCTTATTGGTATTTAACAAATTCCGCCCAAACACAGTATTTTTATAACTAGCCTCATTAATACCCATCAGGTAAGCCACCGTGGGCATAGTATCAATTTGTCCGCCTGTTATCGCCACTTCTCGTCCGTTCATTCCTTTATGATAGATAATGAGAGGAATCCGTTTACTGTCATCGAGCCACCAGTTTTCCTGGGGCTGAACTTCTTTTACTTCATCGTTATAGTACTTATGCACTCCAGTATGGTCTCCATAGATAACAACCACAGTATTATCCAATACCCCACTTTTATCGAGAGTACCTAAGAAATTACCAATTTGTTCATCCGTATAGTTTATACTTTGGAAATAACCACCCAATTTCGTTATATTTAAATCTTCGCTCAGAACAAGCTTCCGGTATTGATCAGGTAGTTCAAAGGGGCTATGGCTTGTTAGGGTAACCATAAAATTATAAAAGGGCTGCTTTTCACTTGCAATGATGGGTGCTATTTGCTTAAAATAACTTCCATCGCTGATTCCTAGCCCAATTTTTTCGTCCGTGTTGAAGTGAGTTTCGTCCATTGTCTTTTCAAAGCCTATGGAAGTCAGGGCAGGCATCCAGTTCCAATAAGAACCTTTATCCGGATGGATAGCTAAGGTACTATACCCCATTCCTCGCAGAAGCTTAGGAAGTGAATTATAAATATTATTGGGAAAACGAAAAAAGGTAGCACCCATTCGAATAGGATAGATCGAGGTGTTAGTCATTAAATCAGCATCCGAACTAGTGCCATTATAGACCTGTTCATAAAAATTAGAAAAGTAAATACTATTTGCAAGTAGCTTATTGAGGTTAGGGGTGACTTCCTGACCGTTAACCTTTTGCTTTAAGACAAAATTCTCTAGTGACTCAACTTGAATCATGATGAGGTTTTGTCCCTTGAAAATGCCCTTGTAATCATTGGCAGGTAACTTTTCTTGATTTTGCCCAAACCAATTATTTATTTCTTGGTTTTCCCCTGGCGTCATTTTATTGTCTTTATTATCTTTGTAGAAGTTATAAATATCATAACTATGGTATCCTAGCGGAGAAAGGTTTGACATAGTCTCGTTTGGGCACCAAGCAACTCTAAACAACATACCGTCGCTTTTCTCGTTAAGATCTAACTGAACATGTTGGTAGTATATATACGAGACGGAAAATGCTAAAAGAAGAAAGAGAGTATAAGTTTTCCTTTGAGCCTTTGTGTAAATTGACTTAAACTTAAGACCGATACCCACTAAAACTAACAGGTCGACAAAAAATATAAGATCGACTGGTCGCAGCATCGATACGACACTACTGAAAAGATTATCGAGATTCGTAGTTTGACTCAGTAAATAGGGAGTAATAAAACTGTTGAAACCACGATAATACATCAAGTCTGCCACAAGTAATGCCGAGAGCAAAGTGTTACAACTGACGAGAAACCAAAAACGAGTTCGACCCTGAAATATAAAGGCAAAACTTAAAATAATAACTATAAAAGCTATGTAAACAACCATGGGCGGCGACGAACTAAAGCTATGAAACGCTTTAAGGAGATTAAACCTAGTTGCGTTCTCATTATTAACGAGTCCCAGAAAAAGGACGGACTTAGTCAACAATATTAATGTCGTGAATAAAAATACGGTATCTTGAAGCTCCATTAGCCCAGATACTATATGATTACGAAGACTTATTGTAAAATTTCTCGTGGCATTAGTAGTATTTATTTTTGAGACACAAGTCAAATCGTTCTTTGTGCTTGGCAAGAGTGCATCATCCCTTACAATTAATTAACAATTAATTAACAACTAATTAACGTTCGACAGGAATACCTGTTTTACCTTTAAATTATGCTAAACTAATTTGTTTGGCACTATCACACAGAAAGGACAATCTCTAACTTTGGAGATTGTCCTTTCGCATGATATTATTGAATTATCTACTCCTTAAAACCGTAATCCAGCCATTTTTGTTTGACCATTTCCAAAACAGAATCCGATAAAGTGATTGGGATGGGTTTTTCCTTCCATTCATACGGAATACAGCAATCCATGATAATCCTTGAGGTTATATCCCTGTTTCCAATCGGCAAAGAGGGATCCAAAGGTGTTGAGCGACCCCGTGATATAATCTGACAACCACGCTCAGGTGCCATTCTGGTACTCATTGCCCAAATGACTCGACCCATATCATCTGCTGCAATATCATCATCGACTACTACTACTACTTTAACTCCGTAAGATCCAGTAGTACTAGCAATAACCGCATTTCCAACCATGCTTGAATGACCGGGATACAGTTGTTTTACCGAGACTATCGCCATAAATCTTCCTGATGACTCCGGTGGTATATATACTGATTGGATACCGGGAACCCTCATCGCTTCGAGATCAGCCCACAATGTGGCAGTGTGGTTCATCGCCAAAATCATGTGTGTATCTGTCACTGGTCTTCCTACCGTTGTAGCATGGAAGACCATATCATTACGATAAGTAACGGCTTTGACATTAATAAAGTGTCTGGGAGTAGTGCCTTTGCCCGAATAGTAACCAGTATATTCTCCGAACGGTCCTTCCTCTCGTAATTCTTCCGGCCATAATTCCCCTTCAATAACCATTTCTGCATTCGCAGGGATGGGTAAATCTACAAATTCTCCTTTAACTACTTCTACTGGAGCACCACGTAGAGCTCCGATATAATCATACTCATCATCCCCGGCACCAATTAACGTACTGGAAGCTAAGAACATCAGCGGATCATATCCGATAACTGCGGCTACCTGCATTGGTTTATTAAGCTTAGCGTATTTCTGTCGGTGCAAGTCACCATGTTTACCTTTAATCAGATAGATTCCACAGGTTTTATCATCAAGTATTTGCATCCTGTAGGTACCAATATTTACCCACCCGGTTTCTGGATCTTTAGTTAGGACAGAAACAAAGGTTCCAATGTATCTACCGCCGTCCATTTTGTAGAATTGTGGAACGGGAAATTTAAACAAGTTTACGTCTTCACCCTTGTCAATATTTTCTTTAATCGGTCCACTTTCGACATAAACCGGTGGTATAAGTGCTTTAGTTCTATCTACCCATGCCTTAGCCATTTGGGTCAAAGTTGTATCGATTGGCATATTCATAGCTATTGATAAACGTTTCAAACTCGATAGGGCACTTACAAATACAGGGGTTTTATAGTCTTTAACATTTTCAAAAAGTAAAGCAGGCCCGTTCTTTTCTTCGTTAACTTTAGCAATATGAGATAATTCGAGATTCCAGTCCACCTCTTTTGTGATCCTCATTAGTTCCCCATTTTCTTCCAATTCTTTGAGAAAACCCCTTAAATCCTTATTTGGCATTGGTTCTTTCCCCCTTCTTCCATCTTCAATATATTTAATGATTACCAGAAAATCTTACTCCCCAATACTTTGAGAAATCTTCATGTTAACACGCATTGACGGCTTTTATTCCTCCCCAAATGGTCACGGGTCTACTTTGCAGAATGAGTAACCCTTTATCTGACGAAGCTAAGTCGGCGTCTATCGACCACTCAATATCCTGAGGTCGTCCATAATGCTGTTCAATAGATATGGCCATCTTGGCCAATTGAATAATCTCGTCTTTACTTAAGGACGGTAGACTCTGCCTAGACTCCTCTACAGCTCTTGTTATAGTACTCCCTGTGATCGGGTCCCTTACATACTCAATAGTTTTAGGAGAAATCCAGTTTTCTAGAATCTCAAAACTATCTCTATCTACGGCAAAATGATCTGGAGTCACGTAACCACTAACAACCCCTTCGCCCAAACCCCAGGCACCCTCAATAATAATCTTTGAGCGATCACCCGTTACTGGGTCCACAGTAAAAGCAACTCCGGCCGAACGAGAATTTACCATTTTTTGGACCCCTACCGCCATTAAGGCATCATCATAAGCAACGTCTTTTGAACTACGATAATGTAAAGCTGGAGCTGAAAATAGGCTAGCCCAACATTCTTTGATTCTTTCCAGAACTTCTTCAAGCCCCGAAATGTTTAGATAGGTCTCATGTTGTCCAGCATAGCTGGCATCTGCGGCATCCTCCATTGTAGCGCTTGACCTGACTGCAACTAACACGTCTTCCTTGCCACACTTTGAGGACAGGTTCTCATAGGCCAACTGTATACTTGCTACTAGATCTTGAGGCATTGGCGTGGATTGGACAATAGGAGCAATGATTTTGGTTGCCTCTTGAAAGGATATGTCCCCATTCTGATCCAGCCCGATTTCATTCATAGCCTTAAAGATCCTTTTATCAATACCTGTTTCCTGCACAAAATGCTTATAAGCGTTAACCGTTACTGCAAATCCCGGGGGAACATTTTTACCAGCACCAATCATCTCGCCAAGACTAGCACATTTACCACCGACTAAAAGTACATCATTTTTACAACAGTTTTGAAATGCCCGAATCATTCCTCAATCACCTCTACCACCCCTTTAGTACCGTCAATCCGAATACGTTGACCAGTCTTAATATATTCAGTAACCCTTGCGCCCCTCGTGATGGTTCCAACCACAGCTGGGATATTATACTCTCTGGCACAGATAGCAGCATGAGCAAGCATACCTCCGCTATCAGTAACAACGCCTTTAATTTTCGAGAACAGCGGGGTCCAAGCTGGAGTCGTAAAAGGAGCTACCAAAACGTCATCAGGCTGAACATCCATAAAACCCTCGTATCCAAAGATCACCCGAGCAATGCCCTCGATAACACCAGGCGCACCTGGAAATCCTTCAAACCGTCCGGCTACTCTATCCTTAGTATTTGCACTACCCCTGATGACCTCATCAGTCATACCCCAAATCTTAATAAATACAGGGTCATCTACTCTTCCCTCAGGTACGGTACCGAGAATCGCTGGGCACTTCACTTCATGAAGATCTTGCCAAATTTGCTTACGAGTATACACTGTGTTAGGAATCCTCAAACTATGATCCTGAACCCCCATAGTCGGACTCAAGATGATGTCTTCCAACACTTGTTCTAACTCGGCAATAGTAAGGAAGAAAACATCATCAGGCTTTTTCAGCATCTTAAACTTCATTAGTCGATAGCCACATTCCATAATTGCATAACGAAGTTCTGTATAAGTCCATTGTTCAACATAAAAATTATGATCTTCGTTAAAAGGGTATGAGTACTGGGCATGTTTTAAAGCTGTCTTGAAACGCTCCTTGTCCTTATCGGGAATTTTGACAATAGTCTCTTCAATAAATTTATCTCTTTCCGCAATAATTTTCTTGGTATGCTCCTCAAAATCAAACCCACCCTTTTGGATATAGGTGTTGATTGTGGAAAGAGCGGGGTAAGGATCTTCATTCCAAGTCATGTAATAAGGATCAAAAAGCGCTGCAGTGGTTCTGCGCCCGTACTGTTCTAAGAAGTTTTCAAATTGATTCCACCAAACCTTGCCTAGATCAGACTCATTCATCAAACGTTTGATATTTTTAGTTCTTTCAGCACGCTTAGCTTCATTCATTGGCTGTTTATCATCTCCGATTTTCTCAGCCAAATCAAAAACACTAGACAGCTTCATCTCCTGAGCCAGGTCCGCAAGTTTCCACATAGCACGGTCTATTTCAAACATCTTAGTCTCATAACCCTGTAAAAAAACTCGCATTTCTCTTTCTTCGATATTAAATTCCTTACAAACTCCTTCGAAGGTCATATAGGCAAAAATTGAGGGATACATATAGATAAAATGAAGTTCCCAACTTCGTTTGGAAATCTTGACGGCATCTCTAAGTATCATCAGCAATCTATCAAGAGGGAGAGAACGTTTATTGATACCTCTAAGATAACTAAGGCTATTAGTCCATTCCTTAACACCGTCAGCATAAAATTGGGGCCAATTGTCTAACGCCTTCAATAATTTCTCCGCGAACACTGGTTCTTTTGCTTTAGTCTCTTCAGGATCCGTAATAGGCAGGACTCCAGGATAAATCCTCCCATCATACAATTTATAATCAAACCCTCGAGAATATGGAAAGGACATCCATTCCGAAGCAACCTGGGTGCCGCGTGGCCAATGGTAAACCGATGCCCCCATCGGACTGCTTGGTGGATTGTTGTGTAGCACGTCATGAAACCAAAGTTTTGCCTCGTCTTCCTTACGATAGGAATTTTCCGGTAACCATTCTACCATATGAGTTTGGTTTTCATTTGTCATTTACAGTTCCCTCCACTTTAAGAATCAAATTATGCCAGTTTTCCCTCTTCCTTTAGCTTGGCAGTTATGATTTCGCGTAAACCTACTTTATTAATTTTAGACTCTGAAGCAAGAGGGAAAGTATCGACTATCTCCAAACGTTCGGGAAGTTTATATTTAGCTAGTTTTTTACTGCTGAGGTAGCTTATCATCTCTTCAAATGTCAGCACACCCTCAGCTTGATTAGGAATAACGAAAGCGCAGGCCTTTTCCCCCATTATTTTGTCAGGCATCGCTACTATGGCAACATTTGATACCTTTGAATGAGCCATCAAAGCGTTTTCAATTTCGCCCGGATAAATATTTTGTCCGCCACGAATAATGATATCTTTCTTCCGACCAGCGATCATGACATAGCCGTCATCGTCAATCTTAGCTAAATCGCCGGGAGTGGCCCACCCCTCGCTGTCATAAGCTTCAGAAAAAGTTTTTACCGGATCACGATAGTAGCCACAAGAATTTTGGGGGCCACGGAAATATAATTGGCCTACTTCACCCTGGGCTAATATATTACCGTCATCGTCAATGACTTTTATTTGATTACCGGGCAAAGGTTTTCCAACAGTCGATCGCCGTTTTGCTGCAGAATCCTCAATCGAGATCCCCGAAACCGAACCAGTATCTTGGGAACCATAGGTACTAAATATTGGCCCATGGAAACGTCGTTCTACTTCTTCAGCAAGTGTAGGCGAGAGGTAACCTCCTGCACATCGAGTCGCGCGTATTGAAGTCAAGTCATATTTTTCCACATTTTCTTGCATCATCATAGCAAGCTGTGCCGGAACTACACATGGAATAGTAACCTTTTCCTTCTCGAAAAATTCCAGAGCATTTGTTGCACTATAGTCGCATAAGAGGGCGATTTTAGCGGCTACTTGTGGAGCAGCAAAATATGTTGGTGTGCCACCTGCGGCTCCTGCAGCTGGGGCAACAGCACAAACCACATCATCAGAGCTCAATTTCCAATTCTTGACGTGGGTTTTCGTACTCCAAAGACGTGCGGCAAGACTTTGCTCGACAACCTTAGGAACACCGGTAGTACCAGTTGTAGTTGTTAAAAAACCCACTTGGGTTGGATCCAGACGTCTGTCGGTTAGATAACTTTGAGGATATTTTTCTTCCAACGGGGTTTGTACAGTAGCCTCGAAGGAAATGGTCCCTTCTGGAACATCAGAACCAATCACGAAAATATTTTTAACTAGAGGCAGCGAACCTTTTAATTCTTGATACATTTCATAATAATCAAATTTTCGAAAGTTTCGGGGAATAATTACTGTCGTTGCTTCAATTAAGCCGATGATTTCCTGAAGTTCTTTATGACGTAATGTATGCATCAGAGTCATAGAGATAATTCCTGCTTTTTCACAAGCCACTCTAGATATAAACCCTTCCACACTATTCGGCAAGTTAATAACTACCCTGGCATCTTTTGGAATATTTAATTCAATAAATTTCAAGGCAAGTCGATCAGATTGAATTTTAGCTTGACGCCAAGTTAAACGGGATCCGTTAGAATCTATCAAGGCCTCTTTATCTGGGTAATCCTGGGCGTTTTTTTCCCAAAAATCCGAAAAAATTTGGTCAGTCCAATATCCTCTTGCCCGGTACTCCTCAACATCTTGCTGGCTGTATTTTACTGGTATCATCAATATCCTCCTCCCAATTACGCTGGTTTATTAATTCATTAAAAGCTTTAATTATTGCTTCTCCAAACGCGGGTTCGTCAATATTTGCATTGACCTCAATTACCTCAATATGCTTATCGGCCAACCTTTTAAACTCTTCAACAAAAATTGTATCTTTTTCCGGTTCAAAAATAGCAGTTCCCTCTGTATCAAAAGAAGCCCATCCTCTCATGGGAATCAGAAACTTCACCGGTCCCCTTGCCCTGTTCAGCTTTTCTGCCATTACTCTTGCTACAGACCCTAATTCCTCTGAATTGAGCCTTAAGAAAGTTCGGAGAGAATCCAAATCATACCTTTTTCGCTCATAATAATCTGGTTTATATTTGCTGCGTGGCGGTGTCATGAGATTAACTGCGCACGGGGCGATAATTTGAGGAATGCCTTTTTCGCCGGCTGCCTCTAAACGTTTTTTTCCTGCAGCCCTAGTACCACCAAATAGTTCTTCCCCCACACCACCAGGTGCTAAATCGATTACAGCTTTAAACATTCCCCCTTCAATAATCAGCTCTTCCATTGCTTTATCGGCAACACCCGTTGCTGAAAAGCCGATAATCTGATGTCCTTCCGCCTCAAGACGAATACGAACAAAATTTGCAGTCCGTTCACACAAGCTAAGTTGGGTCATGGCAACAAAGCCCTTGGCCCCATAATTTTTATCAGAACCAATCCCGTCTATTTTTTTAATCATACCCGCAATTGAGCCGGCAGCCCGATCCAAGATGTCTCTAATTAGCTCATTTGTCCCAGTAAAATCGATGACGGAATGAAGGATGGCGATGTCAGATGTACCAAAATACCGACTAGCAAGACCCTGGGATGCTGCAACACTGCAAACCATCAATTTCGGAACACCGAAGGGTAAAGCCCTCATAATATTTGTCTCCATTAGACTGTTTGTAGCACCGCCAATGCCTATAACGCCTTTAATCTTCCCCTCTTTATAAAGCTCTTTGATCTTATTAGCTGCCCCGGTTGTCATTATTTCTCCTAACCTTACTCGGTTTTCTGATGCTATTAGTGTTTCTCCTGGATTACCGAGCTTAAAGATCTCATCTCTGGTAATATCAGCAACTATTCCTGCTTTTCCTCTAGTCCCTAAATCAAATACTAAAGTATCACACCCTCTTGCTTCAATTTGTTTCTTCAAGTAAGCTGTTTCGACACCTTTAGTATCCAGGGTACAAAGAATTACTATTGTCATGTCTCCGTCTTTTGCTTTAATCACTATTTCTCACCTCCTTGGACATTTTTTAAATATTCTGAATTACAAGATAATAATAGCATGCAAAAAATATCTAAACTATTACTGATTTGGGTGAAAATAACTTGAGATAATTGTCTATATTAGCAAATTGACCTATTCATCCAGCTGTTCAACTTTAGTTGAACGAGTTCACTCAATTCCTCTCAAGCCACAATACCAATCGTTACCATACTTGAGCGACCTTTTGAATATTTTCGGCTGAAGATCCTAATTCACTCATGGAAGCAGAAATTTCTTCAGATGCTGCCGCTTGGCGTTCACCTAACTTAGTAGCCTCAGTTATACAATCGATCATTAGTGTCGAGTCATCCCGGATAGAAGTGAGAACTATCTTGATCTCTTTTACGGACGATGCACTCGTAAGAGCCATTTTGCGAATTTCATCTGCCACAACCGCAAACCCCCGGCCCTGTTCACCTGCCCGAGCTGCCTCAATAGCTGCATTAAGACCTAAAAGGTTAGAATTGGCCGACACATCATTGATAAATTTAAGAATATCATCAGTTTTCTTAAGCCTACCCAGAACCTTTTCGCCCATCTCTTTGATGTCAGCTAAACTTGAGGCCAATTTCATCGCCGTGGAAGTCAATTCTTCGGAAGTGGTCGTAACCTGCTGTATGGCTGTAGCGACAGATTGAGCGGTGTTTAAGAGGATATTGCGGCTCTGTAGGTCAATACCCAGACCCAACCCGCCTATTACCTGTCCGCTCGCATCCTTGATAGGTATGCCGGTCGCTTTGAAAGTGAATCCAAATGCTTCGGCAGGAACAGTAATCGAAGTTGGTTGGCCAGTACGCACTGCTTCGGTTATGGCATCCCCCGGAGGTAAGGGCATTCCGATAACATCTATTGGCATTTTTATAATATTGCCAGGTATCAAGCCAAGAAATTTTTCTGTATCGGTTACCCCAACCATAATGTCAATTGGAAATACTTTCTGATAATAAGGAGCGGCCTTGATTAACAATTCTAAGATTTCATTTACATCTTTTCCGTTAGAGTTTGGTTCGATAGACATGGTAATACTCCTCTCTTCTTGCAAGGTAGACAGAGGCCTTTCCTTATTAATCTGTTTTGAATATTCTGAATTAACAATTATAATAGCACGCAAAAAATACCCAGGCTATTACTCACCTAGGTAAAAATATCTTGAGAAAATTATCTATATTAGTAAATACCTTTATTCATTGTTTCTTTAAGTAAGAAAACTTGGCTAGCGCCTAGCGCTGGCCACGGATGGCCGAGTTTCCCTGAAGCCAAGGCTTGTAACACGATGTTTCTGATTAGAGCACCGCCATGGACGGCAAGGCGCCGTGATGGCGAGAAGGGACGCTTCAGGCGCCGGCGATAGCTTTTGTTGCACTTATGCTACAGACGACGCGAAGACACTGTCTTCGCACGAATTAGCATTCTTGCAGTATGTAACGTAAGTTATACTTTCTGATAATTATTAAATAGCCAAAAAAGAAAGCAAAAAAAGCGCGCATTAGTTACCTTTTCGCGCACCTTTCAACTCTATATTATCCTTAAGCTTGTTAAAATTAGCAATAAAAATGCTTTCCGATAGTGCGAAATAAGTCGCAAGGGTATTTGCCCTTACAACTTATTATGCACTTTTATTATTTATTAACAATATTCCTTTTCCTTTTATCTAATTCTTCCCAAGCCATTACTTTAGCTGCTTGTGTGAAAAGCCAGCAATCAACCTTAGTGCTTAGCCAAACTAACCTTTCCTCTACTGTTCCCTTTAAAGTATTAAGATAAAATATTAATCCTTCACAGGTAAAGCGAAATAATTTATCGGAATCCTTTACTATCATGTCATTATCCGATATTGTAGTGAGTCTTGAATCATGCCCGTCAATAATATTGATAATTTCCTCTGCTTTAGTTTTATCAAAATTGACTTCAGCTAAAATACCCGCAGCAATTTTCACACCTTCAACTTCATGAATACGATTTAAGGACTTATCACTTCCTGGGCCAAAAGCTTTATTCTGCATCTCTTCTGTTAACTTACTCCACCCAACATCGTGAAGCAATATAGCTGGTATCACTATTTCCGGATCGCCTTTTTCCGTTAATAGTAAACTCTCACCAAACCTTTTGGATACAGCGATATGAATTCCATTACTTCTTGTTTGCAGATAAGGTGAGGCAAGCAGATAAATACGGTCAAAAACATTCATCTTCACAATCTCCTATCTTGTCATCAATTCAGAAAGTTGAATAACGATAACCTCCCCTCAAAATATGACTTACCATAATATCCTCAAAGAAACTTCAAAGCTAATTGAACTTGTAAAGTAACCTCTGGATTTGTCAAGTCGAGCCCCGCAATTTCCTGAATACGTTTCAAACGGTATTTTAAAGTTCCATCATTAACAAAGCCCTGTCTTGATGCCGCTTGAATATTCTGGTTGCTTTTAAAATAAAGTTTTAAAGTTGAAATAAGTTCTGTATTATGTTTTTTATCATAATCAATAACTTCTCCCAATACTTTTCTGGCAAACCAGACAAATCTCTTGGGTTCAATTCCAAGCATACCGTATGCTCCAAGGTCCTCATAATCAAAGCAGGTATTCTCTTTATTTAGATGCTTCATTATTTGATTTGCTGCGCAGGCGTTAAGATAGTTCTGTCTGGTTTCAAAAATCGAATTACTTTTTGCACCCATAGTAAGCCACCATTTCAAAGCGCTAGATTGACCTAATAGCATTATGAGTAAATCTTTCAATTTTCCCGCCTGACCATCCCCGCCATTACTCAGGATAATCACCAGATTATTTTCATGTATCCCGATAAATCCATTCGGTGGCATGAAGTTTCTTAACTCATTTACACATTTATTTATGGGACCTATCTTCCCACCCTCGAATTCAAGAACTATCAAACTTAATGGATAATCTAACGTTATTCCTAGTTTCATTGTCCATTCCAATACTTGTTCTTCCTTCAAGATGTTGCTAAATAACCAATCGTCCAGAAGATTTTTCACAAGTTGTTTCTTGCTATCAACTAAAACCATTTGTTTTAAGAGCACTAAAGCAATTACAACACTTGCATCTCGTAAAATCAGCTCCTGGCCTTCCAGTAAACGTCTTTGATTCAAATCGACAGTTAAAAAGCCCAATATCTCTTTCCCAGCAATTATAGGCGTAAGACAGCGTCTGATAGGCTGCTCAGTTTTGCCTACCATTTGAAATACCGCGGTTACTCCTCTACTATAGAAACTCTCTATTAACCCTTTGTCTAATCCTTTGTCAAAGCTTTTCGAAAAAAACTCACGTGATGATATCTGTTGACTCTTATCAGCAACTCTGGTTTTTGCCAAAACCCGAAATTCTCTGTCCTCAATCCAGACAGGTAAGCCAATGGCCTGTCCGATGGTGCTAACAATTTTCTGCAATCCGGAGTTTTCAAGCACTAAGCCAATAAACTGGTTATGAAGATCAATCGATTTCTGCAAGGATTGTTGTTGAACGAGCAGAAATTCATTGACACGCTTTAATTCGGCATTCGTGATTTGCAGTTCTTGATCAGTTATGTGATATAACTTTGTGTTTTCTATAACCATCGCTAATTGAATACCCAATAATGCTAAAATATTTTTGTCATATTCGTTAAATCCATGGGAGGTTAATTTATTCGCCACCAGTAGAGAACCCGATTGACAACCATTTGAAACCAGTGGAACAGCTATAAAATCCATTATTTTACCAACGAACTTAAAATCTTTCGGTAGATCTTCTCCATTAGCCATTATCTCTGTTCCATTTTCCAAAAGATTTGCTAACGAACCTGTTATTCCTTCAATCTGTTTCGCTACAACTCGATTCGCACCCAGAACATAAGCAAAAACATTACAGCCCTTAGAATTCGGTTTCTTGATAATCAGATAAACCTTTTCACACGAAACAAATTGACAGACTTCTTGATAGAAGGCTATATCCAGTTCATTAAAATTCAAGCCATTGGAGAGTTGAAGGGCAATTTCATTCAATAATTTCCATTGGCTTACCCATTCTTTCCCCTCCCTTAGCATTAGTTGTAAGCTTTTAACGACTGTATTAGCTTGCAAATCACTACAATTTTGGTCGGCTTTACCTTCCCACTCGGATTTGGCCCTAATCTCGTATTGGCAGTATGGATCACCTTTTGCTATACATTTTGTCTCTACACAAACTGCCTCTTGCCCAAAAAAACTGCTGCTATAGCCACTGGCATAACCAACATTTGTCCAACAAACTGCCTCTGCTGAATGACCATAGGTTTTAATGTACTGTTTCGCCTCAAAGGAGTTCTCCCATTTTCCGCACATATAAAAATGGTTGGCCTCACGATCATATTCCAACACCTGATTAGTTACATGAACCAATCCTTCGCGCGTATGTATTTTGGGTCCCGCTAGCATCCAATCACTGTCATTTTCCAGATTAAAAAGAGATTTTGCACTCTGGGCATCGCTATATCCGCACCGATAGCCTAAACGAACCAATACACCTCTTGCTAGATCTAACCCTAACGTTTTAATTAACTCATCCTTAAGTTGACTTAAAGCGTCTGCGTGAAACAAAAGTAGTCTATTTCCGCGAAAAGATATTTCTCCCTCACTAGGATCCATTATTATATCCTGTATATCCAAGCAATTCGATACTCCTTTCGAACGACTATCCTTTTTAGACTGAATATTTTGAAGATTATAAATTAATTTATCATTAATATAACCTAGAATCAATTGCCATATCAGTCAAAGGCTCACAAAATTTTTAGCTACTTTAGGTAAATAATCTTAATTTTTTAACTACTTTAGGTAAATAAATCTTAATTCTTTCACCATATGTAGTAAATAGATGATGAAATTCAATGAATAATGGCGACCTCCCTGTATTATGGCAAGAGATAGCCGTCATTTTTTCATTAATACTTTTGAGCGCAGTTCGGCCAATCTTCAACTATTTCATCTTTGTCAAATTCGTCTTGAGTCTTGGAATCCTTAAATTTCAGTTCAAAACGTTCGCCAAACTTTCTTGAATTATCGGTAAATCTCAAAAATTCTGGTATTATACAATGCCACTGGGCCTTTGACACTCCTTTGAAAGAAGTTGGAGTTTGCAAAATGTGTTTAACAGCTGGGTATTTTATTAGATAGGAAGCTAACGCCACTGCCGTCTCCTTCAAGCTCTTAACTAAATAAGCATGCCCTTTTAACTGAATACCTTGAATCTTTCTAAAATCCCCATAATCCTCAGTGATTGCCGCCGCCATTAGAGGATTTCGTCGCAGATTGCAGCTATGTATTGTAGTTAGTTCAGATAGGAAATAGATTCTGAATCCGCGATTAACAAAAAAAACGGGGGTTGCCCACAGTCCATCTTCTCCATATGTGGAAAGGATTATGGTATTATGATTCGCAAGATAGTCAAGCATTAATTGGGCTTTTTCGGTCACCATTTTACTCCTCCATACTATAATAATAGCCTCTCGGCATTCGCCGAGGCAGTTGGTATAATGGTCTCCCTGAACCAACCTTATATATAGCATTCCTCCTACTTTTGTATTGCGCCCCCATAATCACGACAGGAACAATTCTCTGCATGTCCCGGATACGAATACTTGTTTATATCTATGCCCCTTCGCAAAAGCCATTCCGCTGTCTTTCCTGTAATAACTAAAGGTTTCCCGGTTAGTTCCTTCAAATTAGCAGCACCAACCATTAACATTGTATGGCGCAAATCCTCAATAATAGTGTCAACACGTTCCTTAAGACCTTGTTCTGAGCCTTGAGTAAATGCCCTCAAGAAATGACCTGCCATACCAACCAGTTTAGCCCCTAAAGCGAGAGCACACACAACATCACTTCCACCTGTGAAACCACCAGAGGCAAAAACAAATATGGGCAAATCCGTACTTAAAGATTCGATTAGGCTGATAGCCGTGGAAATGCCAATGTTCTGAAACTTTTCTTGGTAATCTCGACCTGAACGCATATATTCTATCCTAATAAAATCGGTTCCACCTTGACCGCTAACGTCGATATACCGCACACCAACATCATACATTTTTTTGAATGTCTCGCGGGATAGACCAAAACCGACCTCTTTAACAATAACCGGCACCTTAGAGAGAGCTACTATTTTCTCAATATTAGCTAGGGTGCCACTGAAATTCCGGTCACCTTCAGACATGGCGAGTTCCTGTGCGACATTAAGATGAAGTTGAACACCGTCTGCCTCAATCATTTCGATAGCTTCTTTGACCATCACTGGTGAGGAAAGGGCACTTACATTCGCCAACAAAATACCGTCGGAGTTTTCATCCCGAGCTACTCTGTAGGTGTCACGCACTTTAGAATCCTCTAATCCGGCAGTCTGTGACCCAACAGCCATGGCAATTCCTGTCTGGGATGCCACCCTTGCCAAGCTCCGGTTAATATGCTTTACGTCCGGATGACCGCCGGTCATGGCGTTAATCAGCAGTGGGGCCTTTAACTTCTTATTTAAGAAGTTAAAGGAAATATCAACCTGATCAAGATTTAATTCCGGTAACGCTTCATAAACTAAGAAAATATCAGAAAAACCATTCCCTGCCATGAATTGCGGAGTTTTCAGAGCAATTTCAACATGTTCCTTCTTCCTATGCAGCCTGGATATTTTTCATCTCCCCCATCTTAGTGAATAACAAAGCATGTTTTTCATGGGACATTTACTAATATCGCTCATTAATTGACTGAATTTATGGGCAAAATTTACGAAACTAGCCAGAGGACCGAATTTTTCCAGGCTTCTGGCTAGAAACAAACCTCCACTATTTCCCTTAAGTTGATAAATTACTTAGTATATTTACTCCTTAAAACCGTAATCCAGCCATTTTTGTTTGACCATTTCCAAAACAGAGTCCGTTAAAGTGATTGGGATGGGTTTTTCCTTCCATTCATACGGAACACAGCAATCCATGATAATTCTAGAGGTTATATCCCTGTTTCCAATCGGCAAAGAGGGATCCAAAGGTGTTGAACGACCCCGTGATATAATCTGACAACCACGCTCAGGTGCCATTCTAGTACTCATTGCCCAAATCACTCGACCCATATCATCTGCTGCAATATCATCATCGACTACTACAACTACTTTAACTCCGTAAGATCCAGTAGTACTAGCAATAACCGCATTTCCAACCATACTTGAATGACCGGGATACAGTTGTTTTACCGAGACTATCGCCATAAATCTTCCTGATGACTCCGGTGGTATATATACTGATTGGATACCGGGAACCCTCATCGCTTCGAGATCAGCCCACAATGTGGCAGTGTGGTTCATCGCCAAAATCATGTGTGTATCTGTCACTGGTCTTCCTACCGTTGTAGCATGGAAGACCATATCATTACGATAAGTAACGGCTTTGACATTAATAAAGTGTCTGGGAGTAGTGCCTTTGCCCGAATAGTAACCAGTATATTCTCCGAACGGTCCTTCCTCTCGTAATTCTTCCGGCCATAATTCCCCTTCAATAACCATTTCTGCATTCGCAGGGATGGGTAAATCTACAAATTCTCCTTTAACTACTTCTACTGGAGCACCACGTAGAGCTCCGATATAATCATACTCATCATCCCCGGCACCAATTAACGTACTGGAAGCTAAGAACATCAGCGGATCATATCCGATAACTGCGGCTACCTGCATTGGTTTATTAAGCTTAGCGTATTTCTGTCGGTGCAAGTCACCATGTTTACCTTTAATCAGATAGATTCCACAGGTTTTATCATCAAGTATTTGCATCCTGTAGGTACCAATATTTACCCACCCGGTTTCTGGATCTTTAGTTAGGACAGAAACAAAGGTTCCAATGTATCTACCGCCGTCCATTTTGTAGAATTGTGGAACGGGAAATTTAAACAAGTTTACGTCTTCACCCTTGTCAATATTTTCTTTAATCGGTCCACTTTCGACATAAACCGGTGGTATAAGTGCTTTAGTTCTATCTACCCA
>Ga0209347_1000421_pt1 | contig 110876 bp, 107 predicted proteins | sample AutmiccommuBRH23_FD_187382 | JGI IMG/M metagenome (GOLD analysis project Ga0209347, IMG submission 187382) | Deep subsurface microbial communities from Mt. Terri, Switzerland - Autotrophic microbial communities BRH/23 (SPAdes) (version 2) | ecosystem: Environmental > Aquatic > Deep subsurface...
TCAAAGAAAATTACGCGGATTCCGTTCCATGTCGCACACTTAATGTACAATTATTTCAACCAGTATTTTTTCCCGAAAGTGTGCGGCATGTTTCCGGAATGGGTGTGCGATTTCACCGGAATATGCACATATTGCCATTTAATGATCGAAAATTTCATGGTAATTTCAAAAAATACTTCAAAAAGATAAATTTATTTCGACTACTTTCATTATTAATTTCGAATAAATTTTAACGCTGGAATTGGAGTAAAATTCACTGATTGAAATGGTTTTTTGGTGAATGATTTTTTTTAGACTTCACCACGAGCGTAAATCCTGTTTTGATGAAATTAATCATCCCATTCAAAAGAGAATCATTATGTCTATCGATACATCCACCAAAAAAGTCCCCCTCTTAACTCCCCTCTTGCTGCTCTTCATGCTGGCGATGATTCTGGCAAATATGGGAGGCAACATGTATGGTCCCTTGGAAGCGCTTTACCTGAAGGAATTGGGGGCAGGAATTGCTCAGATCGGGTTGTTCTTCACTCTTTCACAAATCATTCCACTCGTTTTGCAAATTCTGGGGGGCTGGATCTCCGACTCTTTAGGGCGCTTGCGCGCTATTGCAATCGGCAGTGTGCTGGGTATCTTTGGCTACATTCCCCTGCTGCTTGCGACGCGCTGGGAGTGGATTCTGGTGGCTTCTGTAATGGGTGCTATGACACGTTCCCTGGTGGGTCCCAGTTTTGATGCCTTCATCGCAGACAACTCTGCCCCGGAGAACCGTGCGCGTTTGTTTGGGATCACTCAGACCTTGTTTGGCATTGTCAGTGTGGTTGGCCCTCTGGCCGGTGGTTATCTGGTGGAAGCAATGGGCTTTAAAGGTATGTTGTTAATCGCAACAATCCTATACGTACTGGCAACCGTCTTGCGGGTTGGCATGGCGCGCACTGCTGCCAGAGGTAAGGAAGCCAATCCCACCACGCTGACTTTTACCAGCCTGAAAAGCAACCTGGGAGTCATGATTGGCCTGGTTCTGGCAGGTGGTCTGTTCACATGGATCATGATCACCGATGGTATTCGCGATATTTTTTTCAACATGTCAATGACCTTTTTATCCGTTTATATGCAGGATATTGCCCTGCTCTCTATCAGCCAGATTGGCATCATGAACAGTATTTTTGGGGTGGCGATGATGGCGGTCATGATTCCCTCCGGTTGGCTGGCAGATAAAGTCGGCGAACGTGTCAACATCGCCATCTCTTTTTTGTTCATCTCCTTTGCGATTGCCATGATTGCGCTGGTTCCACCAGCCAGTCCTGCATGGTTGTATGCTATCGGTTGGGTGGTTGCCGGTATTGGCGTTGGATTAGCCACCCCAGCGTATCAATCTTTGATTAGTAAAGCCGTCCCGGCACGTTTACGGGGGGTGGCATTTGGTTTGTTCAGCACCAGCCTGGGGTTGGTATCCCTACCAGCACCGGTGATTGGCAGCTTTTTATGGGAAAGATTCAGTCCGCAGACCCCATTTCTGATCACCTCGATTGCATCGCTGTTGTGTATCATCCCGGTCTGGTTTAAGTTCAAGGTCACGGAAAAAGAAGAAGCAATGGTAAACGGAACAAAACAATAAACTGAGGCTGTACGTTTTCTCTTTGTGAATTTATCCGCTATTATTTAAGATATATTCGATCGGACAATATCTTGAATATCTATACCCGATTCCAAAGGAGTGAACATGTTTAATAAAGAAGACCTTTGTACCATGACACGCGAAGAAATCAACCAGACAGCTACCAACCTGCTGCATCGTATGACCTTGAAGGAAAAGGTCTGGATGCTGAATGGCAATTGGGATATGATCAGCAACCAGCTTAAATATAAAAACGGCTATAATCCTGTGCCGATCGCGACCACTGGTGTCAAACGGTTGGGGATTCCTCCCATCAAATTCTGCGATGGCCCACGCGGTGCGGTGGTGGGTAAATCGACTTGCTTCCCGGTCTCGATGGCGCGTGGTGCCAGCTTCGACCGTGATCTGGAACGCAGAATCGGCGATGTGATCGCAAAGGAGATCCGGGCTCAGAATGGAAACTTCTTTGGTGGGGTGTGCGTCAATTTGTTGCGTCACCCCGCCTGGGGACGGGCGCAGGAGACCTATGGCGAAGATCCCTACCTGGTGGGCGAGATGGGAGCCTGCCTGACTGAGGGCATCCAGGCACACAATGTGATCGCCTGTGTCAAGCACTATGCCTTTAACAACATCGAAAACAGCCGTTTCTTCGTGAACGTTCAGGCGGATGATCGTACGCTACATGAAGTCTATCTGGCACATTTCAAGCGCATTATCATAGCTGGAGCTGCTTCCGTGATGGGGGCTTATAACCTCTTCCGTGAGGACCAGGCTTGCGAAAGCCGTCTCCTGTTGACCGAAATCCTGCGCGAGAAGTGGGGTTTTGAGGGCTTCACCATCTCAGATTTCATCTTTGGAGTACGGGATGGCAAGAAAGCCATCGAAGCTGGCCTGGATATTGAGATGCCCCTACCAGTGCATTACAACCAGAAACTGCTCAACCAGGTGAAAACGGGAGAAGTACCAGAAAGCACAGTTGATCAGGCGGTGTTACGGGTGCTGCGCACGCAATTGGTGTTCCAGAATACGCCTGACCCAATCACTTATAGCAAAGAGCTGGTAACCCATTCGGAACACATTGCCCTGGCGCAGGAAGCAGCCGAGAAATCGATGGTCTTGATCAAAAATGAGAGTCAGGTCATGCCCTTCCGTAAGGATGTGAAACGCTTGTTGGTGTTAGGCAAACTGGCGGATCAGGAAAACACCGGCGATCATGGTTCCAGCCGGGTGTATCCACCTTATGTCATCACCCCGTTGCAGGGCTTGAAAAAATACCTGGGTGACCAGGTTGAGGTCTTACACCGCAATGAGACCCAACTGGCTGAAGCCAAACAACTGGCAAAAGAAGTGGATTGTGTCATCGTGATTGCCGGGAATGATTACAACGATGAAGGTGAATACACCTCACCCAGCAGTCTTGATGAGATGTTCGACCCAATTATTGCTGGATACAAGCAGATGGGCAAATCATTCAAAGCAGTATTGTTGACGTTAATTAAAAAGATGGGCATCTCCACCTTCCAGATTCAGGAAGGAATGGCACCGGGAGGTGACCGTCAATCTCTATCGTTGAAAACAGAGCAAATCCAGATGATCCAATCTGTAGCTGGGATCAATCCCAACATGGTGGTATGCCTGGTGACCGGCAGTATGATTATGCTGGATGAGTGGTCTAAGAACATCCCTGCCATCATGTATAGCTGGTATGCCGGTATGGAGGGAGGAACAGCTTTGGCGCGCATCCTATTTGGGGATGTCAACCCAAGTGGCAAGCTACCCTTTTCCATCCCCACCAGCACCGAGCATTTACCCTATTTCAGCAGCACTGACAAGGAAATCACCTATGGCCTCTACCATGGCTACAGCTTACTGGATAAGAATGGTCAACAACCAGCCTATCCCTTCGGATTTGGGCTGGGCTACACCCAATTTGACTACAGTGATTTATCAGTCTCCAGAAAAGAGGATCGATTGGATGTGTCGCTTATCATCAGCAACACTGGCCAGTGCGATGGTGAAGAAGTGGTGCAGGTGTATGTGGGGAAACCGGATTCAAAAGTGGAACGCCAAAAGAAGCTGTTGAAGGGCTATAAGAAAATCCTCATCCCGGTCGGGCAAAGTGTTAGGGTTTCCATCCCGGTATTACTGGATGACCTGCGCTATTATGATGTTGAGACGAAGCAGTGGGTATTGGAAGAGGGTGAGTATCATATCATGGTGGGGGGAAGCTCGGAGGAGAGCAATCTCTTGACCGAGGTGTCTCGTTTGACGAATTAAGTACCAATTTAAACGAATTTTCAAAAACCTCTTGCTTTTTGAAAATAACTTTGTATAATAACTTTGTAAGTCCAATGGATTTACAAAGTTATTCTTCAGCTACCTTCCCAATCCCCCTTAAAAAGGCTCACCCTATATGAAAAAAGCAACGTCTTTGCATACCAAGCTTCATAATCGCGATCTGGTTTTACGAACGATTTTTGTAAATAAATCTATTAGCCGCGCAGATGTTGCCAGAGCCACCAATCTCACACGAACAACCGTTTCTGATATGGTCAATGGTCTGCTTAACGAAGGTCTGGTGGAAGAAGTCGGAAGAGGGGAATCCATTGGAGGAAAAACTCCTATTTTGTTAAGCATTGCACCAGATTCACGTTATTTGATCGGCTTAAACCTGGCTCAAAATAAGTTTATTGGTGCGGTAGTCAACTTACGTGGCGAGATCAGGGAAAAAATCGAGGTTATTGTCGATGATAATGACGGAAAAAAAGCACTTGAGTCGGTATTCAAGATTCTGGACGAGTTAACCAACAATAAGCTCACACCGATCGTTGCTATCGGTGTAGGAGCACCTGGATTGATCAACTCCCGGGAAGGTGTGGTAGTCAACGCCGTTAATCTGGATTGGCACGATCTGAAACTTGGCAAACTTCTGGAAAAGAAATATGAAATTCCGGTATCCATTTTGAATGACAGCCAGGCATCCGCCATTGGTGAATACGTTTATAACGGAAATCATGAGCAGGAAGAAAACTATATCGTCGTCAATATAAACCAGGGTATTGGCGCTGGTATCCTGATTAATGGTAGTTTATTCCAGGGTGATGGCGGTGGTGCAGGCGAGATCGGGCATGTTGTAGCGATTGAAAATGGAGAACTCTGCCGCTGCGGAAAACGCGGCTGTCTTGAAACAATCTCGAGTATGCGTGCCATTATGAGACAGATAAAACAATCTACAATTGAAGAAGCCATCACTGCCTTTGCAGAAAATGATCCGCAGACCAGGGAGGTTGTCCTGAAATCAGGTCATTATTTAGGTGTCTCTCTTGCCAATATGATTGGAGTCTTAAATATTCGAAAGATCATTCTCACAGGTGATGTGGTTCGATTTGGTGAAAACTGGCTCAACATTGTTAAATCTTCTATGGTCGAAGCTGCTTTATCACCCATGTCGGAAAACACCAGCCTTGAGGTTGGCAGACTTGGATATGATGCCTGCGTGTTGGGAGCAGCAGTATTCTTGCTGCTCAATGATTATTCGCTTTTATATACAAAAGATAACTGACCAATGTTGCAATTAATGATAAAACCACAGGTACTTCCCCCGCTTGATCAAAATTTCATGCCAGCTGTACTGATTAACCGTCAATTCCGGCATGATGTGGAATCTTGTGGTGTCAAAGCTGTCATCGGACTGGAAAGAAATGAGCAGGAAACCTCACGGATCGAATTATTCCTTTTTCCGGATGATCATCCGTTATTTGAGCGTAACTTCTCATATGTGGAAAGAATAATCAAGTTTTTACTCTGGCAACGCGGTGGTCACACCCTTTATTTCAGCGGTTCCGAGAAAATTGCTGCTTTTCTCTCGAAAATCTATAACGCAAACGGAGAAAGGTCTTTCGATTATCACTTTTTTGGCACCCAGGTTTACGAAAAAGAATTTCGGGTGATTGCTTGCACAGAGGATGATATTCCCCTCTCTCATGAGACCGGCAAAAAACTAGGCGGACATTTGAATGGTTACCGCATCGGTTTTGACCTTGGTGCCTCAGACCGCAAAGTTAGTGCTGTCGTGAATGGTATTCCAATTTTCAGTGAGGAAAAGATATGGGAACCTCGCAAAAACACGGATCCCGACTATCACTATCGGGAAATCATGAACGCTATCCAAACAGCTACTTCAAAAATACAACGCGTAGATGCCATCGGAGGCAGCTCTGCAGGCATCATTATTGGTAACCGTCCAATGGTAGCTTCCTTATTCCGAGGGGTCCCCGAGAACGACTACAACAAAGTCAAAAACATATTTCTCCGAATTCGGGAAGAACTAGGTATTCCTCTGGAAGTCATCAATGATGGAGATGTAACAGCGCTGGCAGGTTCAATGGCGATTGGCGAAAATGGAATTCTGGGCATCGCATTGGGTTCCAGCGAAGCGGTCGGGTATGTCAATACTGATGGTCATATTATGGGATGGTTGAATGAACTGGCATTTGCACCTGTTGATTACAATCCGGATGCCCCGATAGATGAATGGTCTGGTGATAAAGGCTGTGGTGCTTCTTATTTCTCTCAGCAATGTGTTTTCCGATTGGCCGAGATCACTGGAATCGATGTTCCAGATGATTTGCAGGATGCAGAAAAACTCAAATTCATACAGGCAAAACTGGAAGAGAAGGACGATGATGCAATCAATATCTGGAAAACCATGGGAATTTATTTAGGGTATGGCATTGCACATTATGCTGATTTTTATGAGATCAATCATGTTCTCATTCTTGGCCGTTGTACTTCCGGGATTGGTGGGAACCTCCTGTTGGAAGGTGTGGAAAAAGTATTTGCTGAAGAGTTTCCGGAATTATTACAACGTATTCAACTGTATTTGCCTGATGAAACAATTCGCCGGGTGGGTCAATCTGTTGCTGCAGCCAGTTTACCTGATTTTCAGTAGAAAGATAGTTTAAGAGGATTTTTTATGAAATTACATAAAGAGACTGCTAAAATTCACGTTCCGGATCAAACAAATGAAAAAAAAGCCTTATCAAGAACAACGCATTTGTGCATCGCAGCGCACCAGGATGATATTGAAATCATGGCTGCGCAAGCAATCATTGAATGTTTTCAACACAAACAAAAGTGGTTCACAGGTGTCGTAATGTCTGATGGTCGCGGTTCACCACGGGAAGGTTCTTATAAAAACACGACCGATGAAGAAATGAGGCTGATTCGATTTTCAGAACAAAATAAAGCGGCAACTATCGGTGAGTATGCTGCCCTGATAGCCTTGGATTACCCCAGTACTGAGATCAAAGATGCCTCAAAAGAAGAATCGGTCGATGATCTCCTGCAAATTCTGTGCATTACCCGGCCAAAAACAGTTTACACCCATAATCTGGCAGATAAACATGACACCCATGTAGGCGTTACCTTGCGGGTCATCAATGCTTTGCGCCGTCTCGAGCCAAATGAACGCCCCAAGACGGTGTTCGGATGTGAAGTATGGCGATCATTGGATTGGATCAATGACTCCGATAAAGTAGTGATGGATCTGTCTACACATACGAACCTGCAAGTTGCATTATTAGGCGTTTTTGATTCACAGATCGCTGGTGGAAAACGCTATGATTTGGCAACCATGAGCCGCCGGCAGGCAAATGCTACTTTTTTTGAATCGCATGGTGTGGATTCCACGACTGGTCTGTCGTTTGCAATGGACCTAACCCCCTTGATGAACGATTCCAGCATACAACCATTAAATTATATAAACGAGTTTATCCATCGTTTTGAAAACGATGTTAAAGATCGAATAAACAGGATGAGTTAACCCGTTTTATCCCAATCCCCAGGAAAGGAGTTCAAGAATCAAAGTAATTTCAAACCAAATCACCAGTTTATAAAATTTTCCAATAAATAAAGGAGAGGAACTAATGCAAAAAAAACTAACAATCATATTATCTGTCTTAATCATTTTCGGTGTAATTCTGTCGGCCTGTACTAATACCCCGGCTGCACCCACCACCGAAGTTGTGCCGCCTGCCTCCGAAGCTCCAGCCAGTGAGGCTCCAGCCCCTGAAGCTCCTGTCAGCGAAGCTCCTGTTGCTTCACAAGATGTGACTTTGAAAGTCTATTTACTGGACTATACACCTGATACCATCGCCTGGTTAAAAAGCGAGATTAATCCAGCTTTTGAAGCAGCCAATCCTGGTGTAAAAGTAGAAATCACGGAAGGTTCCTGGTCAGGATGGGATACCACATTCAGCGGTTTCTTTGCTGCCGGGGAAGGTCCCGACATTATCAATCTCGGTTCTGAGATGAACACCCTCTATGGAGAAAGTCTCGCCGATATGGAAGCCTATTTGGGTGAAAACGCATGGCCGGATATCAAGAATTTTGGCCCTGCACTGGAAAACGCCAAATTTGAAGGCAAGATCCGAGGTTTACCGATCTTTACCGCTCCGCGTTATGTTTTCTGCCGTACCGATCTCATGGAGGCAGCTGGTTGGACAACCGGTACCCCACAGAACTTTGATGAGTGGAAAACATTTGCTGCCCAGGCATCCACGATTGATGCTGCAACAAACTCATTGACTCAGCAGGCTCTTGTTCCCGTTGATGCTGGATCCATGGCTGATTGGCAGTGGTGGCTTCTGGTCTTTTACTCCCTCGGCGGTGAATTGTACAAGGCTGACGGATCTCCCAACTTTGATTCACCCGAAGCACTGGCAGCGACAGAATTTCTTTATGATATGCGCCAGTCAATTTACGAACCGGCCGCCAATGCTGTTGGTTCACTCCCCACTGGCCAGGGTTCTGTCATTGATAAGGATGATGCCACCGGGAAAGATAATGGTGCTGTTTGTTTAGCCCATTCTGGTTGGGCCGCCCCCGCATTTGACCGTCCAATTTGGGAAAACATCAGTATCGACCCATTCTTTGGTGACCCCGTAAATTTCCCCAACAGCAAACCAGTTGTGCTGGCTTTCAATGATTGGCTTGCCGTCGCTGATTACAGCAAAAATAAGGAACTTGCAGCTGAGTGGTTGAAAATGGCATTCAGTAAAGAAGCCAACAACAAATGGAATGCAACCATGGGTTTGATCCCCGCCAGAGATGACTCTCAATTTGGTTACGTCACAGAATCACCCCAATTATTACGCGAAGCGGAACTTGCTTCTCAGTACGGTGTAGGATTCGCAGGTATCATGGAAGCTGCAAAACTTTCCACAATTATGCAGGATGCCCTTGGTAAACTAGTCACTGATGAATTAACCCCCGCAGACGTAGTTGAAAAAATCCAGACAGAATACGTGGATGCATTGAAATAATCTTTGTTAAACTAATGGCAAGGGGAGGATGACTCTCCCCTTGTCAGATTTTAATTTTGAGGTGATGCAGTTGCTTAAGAACTCGTATTTAGATTTGATTTTGACTGCAGGACTTACGGTCATTTTTATCATCACCGCGTGCTTTGGTTTGGGCATGTTGGCAAAATGGATCTCAAAAAAACGAGGAAAGTCCTCCGTTAAACAGGAAAACGCCTTTGCTGGTTACTTTTTCTCGGCACCCTGGATTGTTGGATTTATTATATTTATCATTATTCCGTTAGCTTTTTCTTTCTATTGGAGCTTCACAGATTATCGGGTTACTTCCAGGGATTCGGCAAATTGGATTGGTCTTGAAAACTACTCTACCATCCTGGTTAAAGATGAGAGTTTTCGTGCATCCATCATCAATACGCTCTATCTGACTGTGATTGGACTGCCATTGCAAATGGCTGCTGCATTGGGGTTAGCAGTTCTGCTTAACCGAAAAATTCGCGGAGAACGTTTCTTCCGAATGGGTTTTTATCTTCCGGTCATTTTGGGTTTCAACACTGCTGTTTTATTATGCTGGCGCTTAATGTTAAACACCGGTACCGGAATTATTAATCAGATCATTCGAGCGATTACAAACGCCGTTCCCATCCTGGGATATGCCAATCGGGCAATCATCTTTGTACAGGAAATTATCACAGCATTTTTCCTCGGGCTGAGTTCAGGAAAATTCAATTTACTAAACAAGGTCATTGAAGCTGGTTTTCCGGCTGCCAATCGTGTGCCTTTGTGGGTACAAAGTCCTCTCTGGTCTAAGATGTCAGTCATCCTTTTGATGGTTTGGGGATGTGGGGCAATGATGTTAATCTTCCTGGCTGGTTTGAATAATGTACCCAGGGAATTACACGAATCAGCCGAGGTGGATGGTGCGTCAAAATGGCAGCGTTTTTGGAAAGTATCCTTTCCATTGTTAACCCCCTATATTTTCTATAATCTGGTTGTAGGATTAATTAATTCGCTTCAGATTTTCGAACCAATTTTTGTGCTGTACCGGGACAACCAGCCATTGGTTTCTTCCACAATTTCCATGGTCTATTATTTGTGGCAGAAGAGTTTCAGTCATTTTGAGATTGGCTATGGTTCAGCGATTTCATGGGTTATTCTCGTCATCATTCTGGTCATAACCCTCATTCAATTCAAACTTCAAAAACGCTGGGTCAATTATGACCTTTATTAGGAGCTGTTGAATGAAACAATACTGGTCCATCCTGAAAAGTATCTTCATGTATTTTTTGTTAACCGGTGCAACACTCTTAATGAGTTTTCCCTTATTCTGGATGATTTCTTCTTCCTTAAAAACCCTGGAGGAAACTAATTCGCCCGGAATTGTGTGGATTCCAAATCAAGTTTCTTGGGCAGCCTACCTTTCTATATTTCAAAATGAGAATTTCCTGCGCTCTTATTTTAATTCGGTTTTCTATGTAACTTTTGCACTGGCAGGCACCTTAATCTCGATTGCCGTTGTTTCTTATGCTTTCAGCAGGGTGGATTGGCCCGGGAAAAATTTCGTCTTCTTCCTCATGCTTTCCACCATGATGATTCCGCCTCAGGCATTGATCGTTCCACAATATGTCTTTTTCAACAAGTTAAATTGGATCGGTACCTTCAATCCCATCATCATTCCAGGGTATTTTGCTGGTGGAGCAGCGATGATTTTTCTCTTACGCCAATCCATGGCGCAGATACCGAAAGAAATGGACGAATCGGCTTATGTGGATGGTGCCAATCACATTCAAATCTGGTGGGAGATCGTGATGCCTCTGGTCAAGGCGCCCATCGCGACTGTTGCCACATTTCTCTTCGTCGGATTTTGGAATAGTCTCTTAACCCCCTTAATGTATTTGCAGACAATTGATCTATATACATTACCAGTGTATGTTTCCACTCTATATAACATTAACAATACAGTACAACAATGGCCAACCATTATGACTGCTGCTGTATTAACTACCGTTCCGTTGATCATAGTTTTCTTCTTCGCGCAACGCTTTATTCTTGAGAGTGTCGTTATTTCAGGATTAAAAGGTTAGGATGGAAAATAATATCGATATCGTCGGGCAAAAATTGTTGCTGGCGTTTCATGGCATCCAACAACCTTCTCCCGAGATTTTAGAATCCATTCTAAGGTATAAGCCCGCTGGTTTTACACTCTTTCGCAGCATGAATATTGGTACGCTTGAACAGGTTCGGAACTTAACGGAATCACTTCAACACCTTGCCCAGGAACAGAACCTGCCCCCATTTTTGATCTGCACGGATCAGGAAGGAGGGCAGCTCATGGCAGTCGGAGAATGCACCGCATTGCCTGGAAACATGGCGCTGGGTGCCACCCGTTCTGCTGAACTGGCAAACAAAGCCGGTGTGGTACTGGGGCGGGAATTGGCAGCTTTAGGAATCAATGTCGATTTTGCCCCCAGCGCGGATGTGAATATCAACCCGAAAAACCCCGTGATTGGTACCCGCTCATTTGGCGACGATCCGCTCCTGGTTGGGGAGCTTGCTGCATCAGTCATCCATGGAATTCAGTCACAGGGAGTGGCAGCCACGGTTAAACATTTCCCTGGTCATGGCGACACACAGACAGATTCACATGTGGGCATACCGGCAATTATACATGCAATGGAAAGATTACGAGCAGTGGAGCTGCCACCTTTTGCCGCTGCTATTCAAGCTGGTGTAAAAATGGTCATGACAGCTCACATCGACATCCGGGTGATGGATGGATTAAAACCAGTTCCAGCAACACTATCACCAAAGATCGTTACCGGCTTATTGCGTCAGGAAATGGGATTTACTGGCGTGGTTGTGAGTGATGCCATGAATATGCACGCTATCCGCCAGGGTGAGTTTCTGCGTGAGGAAGCGCTCCTCGCTGCCGTGGCTGGAATTGATCTTTTGCTGGTCACCGAGGATCCGGAAGATCATAAACGCGTTTATGAATCACTTTTCGATGCTATCAACAAAGGTGTTTTGAAAAGAGAAACCCTTGGTGGATCAGTAGCGAGAATATTGGAATTAAAAAAGTGGCATTCAAATCATTTCGCCATGCCTGATTTGAGTGTTGTTCGGTGCACCAGGCACCTCCAGGTGGCAGATGAGATTGCGGAACGTGCTATTACGCTTGTTCGGAACCGAGAAAACTTAATCCCCATCCAACTGACTCCAGATAAACGTATCGCGGTTATCACGCCTGAACCTCAGGATCTAACCCCGGCTGACACATCCTCATACATTAAACCTGATCTGGCAAATGCGATCAGAGTATATCATCCGCAGGTAGATGGATTTTCGGTTTCGTTTGCACCAAATCAGGAAGAAAGATCGGCCCTTTTATCTAAACTCATGCATTTTGATCTCATCATCGTCGGCACGATTAATGCCTGCGCTTCTCCCAACCAGGCATCCCTGGTTCGAGAACTGACGAACATAAATATCCCTGTAATCGTGATTGCCATGCGCCTGCCATATGATCTGGAAGTTTTTCCACAGGCAGGCACCTATTTATGTACTTACAGCATTTTGGAACCCGCCCTGCGGGCAGTTGCAAAAGCATTGTTTGGTAAAATTGAAATAACAGGGAAGTTGCCGGTTAAGATCAAATCTGTTGATGCAGGATAATTATCTATAAGAAGGCCAAATGACACTTTATTCCGAGATCATGGAACAACCCGAAAAGGTGAGTGCACTCCTGGATGTGCAGCGCTCAAGCGTGGAACACATTGCTGCAGAGATTAAAAAGCGGGATATTCGCTACGTATTCTTAGCTGCCCGCGGTACTTCGGATAATGCCGGGCGGTATGCCAACTATTTGATGGGCGCAATGAACAGGCTGCCACTGGCATTGGCAACTCCCTCCCTTTTTACGTATTATAAAAAACCACCCATATTAAAAAATGCTCTGGTGATTGGTATCTCCCAATCCGGCCAGTCACCAGATATTATCAGCGTGCTGGATGAGGGAAAAAAGCAGGGTTGCCTGACCATTGCAATCACCAATGAACCGGATTCACCCCTGGCAAATGCCGCCAATTTTGTTATCGATATTCAAGCGGGAGATGAAAAAGCGGTGGCAGCCACCAAAACCTACACCACTCAATTAATGGTAGTTGCCATGCTTGCGTCCGCGATGAAAGGTGATGAAAACAATTGGAAAGACTTGAAAAGGGTGGCAGGTTGGATGCAGCAAGCCTTACAATTGGATGACCAAATCACAAACATTGTCCAACGCTTTCGGTATATCAATCATACCGTGGTGCTGGGACGCGGCTTTAATTATTGCACTGCTTTCGAATGGGCTTTAAAACTCAAAGAATTAACCTATACTGTCGCTGTGCCCTATTCATTTGCTGATTTCCAGCATGGTCCGATTGCACTGGTGGAGCGTGGGTTTCCGGTGATGGTGGTTTCTCCGTTGGGAGCTGTGTCGGAGCCTTCGCTGGAGATGCTTACCAAACTAAAAAACGATTTTCGCGCTGAGCTTGTCGTCATATCAAACGATCAGGCAGCTCTGCAAGTAGCCCAATCTCCCATTTCAATCCCGGGTGACATCCCGGAATGGGTATCCCCTTTGATCAGTATCCTGCCAGCACAGTTATTCTCCTATCATCTGACGGTGGCGAAAGGTTTTAACACGGAGCAGCCACGCAGCATCCACAAAGTTACCGAAACCAGTTGAGTAGCTCAAAAGAATTATTAATCATTCAGAAAACTAAAGCCTTCATTTCGGTAATGATCTTAAGCCTTTCAGAACGAATAGTGTAAAGCAGAGTGGTTTTATGTATAATAGGTTTAATTTTAATCCTGAATGTAAAAAGAAATCAATCTGCTTCATTCAGATTTGTCATTTTTTGATACAATTTTAATCAGGCTGTTGTATTGAAAATGCAGCCTGGTGTGAAGGATATGTTGACCACCTACTGGATTTTGATGAAAGCGAAAAACCTGTATGGAAAATGAAGAAAAATCCCTGGATAGTGTTTTCCAAAATCTCCAGTCTTCATTTAACCAGGCAACGTCACAAGATCAGAAAGATTCGTTAGCTCAGATCTTGAAATGGGCGAAACAACAAGAAGAGTCGTTATTCCTTTACAAAACCGCAGTGCTTGAACCTGGCATTGAACAGACAGTTGAGGAGGCTCTTATATCTGCCATTAAGACTTTGGATGATATTACCTCAGCCAAAGACATCCACAACCTGTTTGCTAATATGACTCAACTCAGACAGGTAGCTGAAAAAATTCAGCAGACAATCTGGTTCAGCGAGTTAAACAGCGGACGCATTCTTTATGTCAGTCCGGCTTTCGAAACCATTTGGGGGAGGACTTGTGAAAGCCTGTATACCAACCCAAAGATTTTGATTGAAAGTGTTCACCCGGAAGACCGTGTCCAGGTTCTGGTTTCCAAGTCTCACAATGACTACCAGACGGTCGACCAGACCTATCGAATTTTACGTCCGGAAGGCAACCTGCGCTGGATTTCTTCCCGAACTTTATTAATTCGTGATGGAAATGGGAAACCTTATTGTCATTTTTGTATTGCCCAGGATATCACAGATCAAAAGCGGCTTGAACAAACCCTTCGAAGAACCCTGGACCGCACCCATGAACTATTTACCCTCAGTCACAAGATGAGTCTGGCGCGAAGACCTGAATCTGTCCTCAAAACCCTGATGTCCGCCCAGGAACTTCGATCCGCCCTTCGGTCAGCCCTGCTATTTTTCGATTATCCTAAACTTGGACCTGCCAGTGGTGTGGAATTATTAACCTCCTGGAAAAGCAGTCAAAATCCGACTCCCTGGCCAGGTGAAAGCGATCTGTATGAGGAATCTGGTCTTTGGGAGATAGTTCAACCAAAACGACCCGTTGTGATCAATACAATTCAGTTTGATCCGCGCTTAAATTCCCAGGTGCGCAATTTATTATCGGAAGGAAATATTAAGACCTTGATCATTTTTCCGCTGGTCGCTTTGGCGGACTGGGTTGGTTGTTTAATTGTATATTTCGATCAGGAAGAACATTTCGATCATAACGAATTGCGCCATCTAAAAGTGCTTGTGGATCAGGCTTCCATCACGTTATATAATCTTAAATTATTGGTTGTGGCGGAAGACTCCCGTCGCGAAGCTGAGCGAGCAAACGAGATCAAGACTCAGTTCCTTGCAATGATTTCGCATGAGTTGCGCACCCCGTTAACATCCATTATTGGTTTTACTACCACATTGCTGGCGAAAGATGTTCTCTGGGAACCTGAAGATCAATTGGACTTCATCGAGACTATTCAATCGGAAGCATTGCGCCTTCAGGAATTAATCGATCACCTGCTGGATCTATCGCGTTTGGATGCCGGGATTCTGCCAATTTCACCGGAACCAATTTTCCTGCAAGAAATCATGGAGGATGCACTTCCTCAATTTTATACTTTAACTAAAGGCAGAACCTTAACCATGCATTTACCGGACAACTTGCCAAAGATTTATGCAGACAAGACGAGAATCTCCCAGGTACTGGTCAATCTGGTGCGCAACGCATCCGCTTATGCCCCTAAGGGAAAAGAAATTAAAATCACTACGAATACGCAAAAAGAACATCTGCAAATTAACGTCATCGATCAAGGACCTGGTATACCTTCACTTGATCATAAAAGAGTATTCAGAGCCTTTCAGAGAGGTGCAAAAGGGGATAACGGTTTTCAACAAGGAGCTGGTTTAGGCTTAGCCATTTGCAAAGGGCTGGTCGAAGCACATGGCGGCCGGATCTGGATTAGGAGAAAAACGACACCTGGCGCAACCATTTCTTTTACAATTCCGTTTGTAGCCGAAAAAAATCCGGATGGAAAAGATGAGGGATGAGACATAGAATGGGTAACATATTAATTGTTGAAGATGATCCTAATGTCCGCAAGCTAGTGCGGGTAAACCTGACCAAACGAGGCTATACTGTCAGCGAAGCGGAAGACAGTCATCAGGCGATCGCATTATTTCAAGAGGTGCCGGTGGATCTGGTGCTTTTGGATTTGGTTCTTCCGGGGCTATCTGGAGTGGATATTTGTGCCTGGATTCGTGCCCGCTCAGATGTGCCTATTATTGTTTTATCCGCCCGTTTGGAGGAAGATCTTAAAGTAGCTGCCCTGGATGCGGGTGCGGATGATTATGTAACCAAACCATTTGGTTCGGAAGAATTATTGGCGCGGGTGCGTGCTTTCCTGAGACGGTCATATGTGACAGCGAAAACCGATGAAAACATAATCCAGATTGGCTCTCTCAAAATCGATCTGGAAGCACGCCGGGTTTTCATCGATGAAACTGATCTGCATCTTACCCGCACAGAATATGCAATTATTTCAGTTCTTGCCCACCATCTTAACGCAATTGTTACCCATGATGAAATTCTGATACAGGTTTGGGGGCCGGAGTATCGCGGATCGAATCATTATTTACATACATATCTTGGCCGCCTGCGAAAAAAACTGGGGGATTATAACGACCTGCTTGAAACTGTTCCCGGGATGGGCTACAACCTGCATTCCACGAAAATTTACTAACCTAAATTTTTAAACCAGTACGATTCTGGTGGTTGGTTGTATCTGACTATAGTAATGTTCAGGATATTTTTAGGATTTTTTTAGGATTTATTTGGGACTTAGTAAGCTTCAATCAATTATGATGGCATCGTATGAAATAGACGAAGGGTGTGTAATACAAATTAAAGGTACAAATCTGATTTGAACTGGATTATTAATCAAAACCTTTCGTTTCGTGTGATGATAGATGTTCCACTTCCTGTCCCTCTCTGAGTTGCCTGAGAAATTTAAAGGTAATTCTGACAGTTCGTGGAATCTACCCCAAAGGGTTGGGGGAGGCGTCCGGTTTGCCTTCCCCACCTTTTCGTTTTAATCAGGCATATCATTCTTCTCATCTTCGTTGCCAGGGTGCGTTTGGTGTTTATTCCCGCCAATTCCGGCAGAGAAATGAGACAAAATGACCCCAGAAACCCGGTTGTAAGTTCTGCTACTGCACTTAATGCTATGCTTCCAATTGTTTTGATTCTTTTCAGACTCTATTAGGGACAAAAATACATCCTTTTTATTAAACTAACATTGTGGCGGGATTCTATTCGTTGATTAACAAGATTGTATTGTAAATTATCGAAGATGTTGGATGTCACAGAAAGTTAATCTGGTGTCAAATTGAAAAACAAAAATAACGACTCATCAGTATGTCGGTCGATAGAAGAGTCAGAGATTCGGTACCGGCGTCTATTTGAAACAGCGCAGGATGGGATATTAATCCTGGATGCCACGACGGGGATGATCGAAGACGTAAACCCTTATTTAATCAATATGCTGGGTTATTCACGAGAAGAATTCTTAAAGAAAAAAATTTGGGAAGTTGGTGCTTTTAAAGATATAGAAGCCAGCCAGAATGCCTTCGAAGCACTACAAAAGAATGAGTTTATTCGATACGAAGATTTGCCTTTACGTACAAAAGATGGTCGGCTGATCGAAGTTGAATTTATCAGCAATGTATATCTGGTGGGAACTGAAAAAGTAATTCAATGTGATATTCGTGAAATTTCTGCGCATAAACGCCTCGTTCGGGCAATGCAGGAGAACGAAAAAAAATATCACAGCTATATTGAAACGAGTTCTGATGGTATTTTTATCTTTGAATTGTCTGGCAAAATATTAAACGTCAATCAGGCGATTTGCATAGAGTTGGGGTATTCCAAAGAAGAATTCCTTTCCAAAAACGTATGGGATATTATTCCGGAAGAATTTTTAGATCAATTTAAGATCAGACTGTCGAATATTCTTCAAGGAAAAGTTTTCGATGTAGGCGTTGAATACGCCATCATAGGGAAAGATAGAAAAACACGTTTTGTTGAGATTTTATCCGCCCCTTATTACCGAGATATGGACACCATCGGTTTTCAAGGTATTGCCCATGACATTACCGTTCGGAAAAAGGTTGAAGAGGCTTTACGAAAATCCGAATTAAAATATCGTACGCTGGTTGAGCATCTTCCTACAGTTATATATCAACACACATCCGGAGATGCCAGTTCCATGCTTTATATCAGTCCACAGATTGAGACGCTGCTGGGATATTCTCCCGAGGAATGGCTGGCAGATCCAAAGTCATTGTCGAATGCGTTGCACCCGGATGATCGTGAATATGTCCTGAAACAAATGAGTGATATTGATCAGAAATATGCTCCATTTGATATCGATTATCGAATGATTTCCCGCGAAGGAAGAAAAGTTTGGGCGCACGATCATATTACAAGTGTGAAGGATCCGGATGGCAACCATCTCTTCTGGCAAGGCATCATTCTCGATATCACACCACAGAAACAAGCTGAAGAAAAATTACAGAAACAAATAAATCATCTGATTGCATTGCGATCGATAGATCGGGTCATTGCATCTAATTTTGATTTAAAATTCAGCCTCTTAGAAATTCTCACCCATACCATTGCAGAGCTTGGCGTTGATGCGGCTGATATTTTGATCCTGGACCCGAAATCACAAATACTTGAATTTGGCGCTGAGCGTGGCTTCCGTACGCTTGCGGTCCGGGCGGCAAGCGTACGATTGGGCGAAAGTTCGGCTGGTCGTGCTGCATTAAACCGACAACTGGTTCAAATTCCAAATCTCGAAAGTAAACCCGATAACTATCATTTGAGAAAATTAATGTCCAGTGAAAAATTCGTCTGTTATTACGGGATACCTCTGATTACCATGGGTGAAGTAAAAGGTGTTTTGGAAGTATACAATCGCACTGAACTTGATCCGGATAAGGATTGGTTTGATTTTCTCGACTCTTTAGGAAGGCAGGCTGCGCTGGCAATTGAAAATGTCACCTTGTTTGAAAGCCTGCAGCGGTCCAATTCGGAATTAACACTTGCATATGACGCCACAATTGAAGGCTGGTCGCATGCGCTCGATTTGCGCGATAAAGAAACCGAAGGGCATACATTGCGCGTGACAGAATTAGCCCTAAAACTTGCAAAATCTTTGAACCTGAGTGAGACAGAAATGATCCAGGTTCGCTGGGGAGCATTGTTACACGATATTGGCAAGATGGGTGTGCCTGATGAAATTCTACTCAAGCCAGGTCCTTTAACTGAAGCTGAATGGGTAGTGATGAAGAAGCATCCCATCTTTGCCTTCGATATGCTCTCTCCCATCCGTTATCTTCGGCAAGCACTGGATATCCCCTACTGTCATCATGAAAAGTGGGACGGCTCCGGCTACCCTCAGGGATTAAAAGGATATCAGATTCCATTGTCTGCTCGTATTTTTGCAGTTATAGATGTGTGGGACGCATTAAGATCTGACCGCCCATACAGGCCAGCCTGGACAGAAGATAAAGCGCTGGAATATATCAAAGCTTCTGCGGGAACACATTTTGATCCACAGGTGGTGGAAATTTTTATGTATCAACTTGGTTTTGTTTGAAAAATGATCAAAAAAATTAATAGATTTTACAGACTTTATTCGGGACATTGGTAGCCCCATTCGTTTAGGATAGTAGTGGAGAAAAATTAATAATAATCGAAAGGAACAAAAATGGGACGCAAACAGAACGACGTCCTCAACACAAAGCCTTTGGTTATCAATCTGCCAATTGATAAATCTGAAAATGATGGGCTTTACCCGCAGAAAAAAACCTTCATCCAACCGAATATCGGGTTAGAAATCGATGTCCGCATTCCGGTGGTTGAAATCCTTAATGCCAGTCTTGCCAATGAGGCGGTATTAACCCAGAAAACGCGCAGTGCCCATTGGAATGTCAGTGGAAAAGATTTTTTCGAGTTACATATCCTGTTTGAAACGCAATACAAGCAATTGAACGAAATTTCAGACAAGATCGCTGGCCGGGTAAGAATGCTGGGTGGAATTGCTATTGCCAGTTTTGAAGAATTTCTTAAACACACACGAATAATGGAACATAGTACGGAAATTCCGGACAACTTACACCTTTTGGCAGATCATGAAACAGTAATTCGGATCCTGCGTGAAGATATCAAGAAGTGTAGTGAGGAATATGAAGACGAAGGCACGGTCGAATTGTTGGTAGGTGTGATGAGTCTTCATGAAAAAATAGCCTGGATGTTACGGGCTTATATTGAGAACGATCCAATAAATGGCAACGGCCAAAAAAGGAAAAGTAAAGATGAATGAAAAACAAATGGAAAAAAGAATACAACAAGATGCCGAGAAGGTAAAAAAGGATATCAATACCTTGATGGATGATGGTGTTACCCACATGACAAGAGGATTGGAAAAACTAACCGGTGAAGCAAAGAAACTAACTGGTGAAGCAAAAGAATCCCTTGCCAGTACGGCCGATTCAGTAAAGAAAGATATTGGTCAGGGGTTAAAACAGTACAACGCCAGGGCGGATGAGTTTGCGAAAAGTATCCCCGGCGATCTGGGTAAGAAAGTTTCCAAATATCCCTGGGTAGCGATATCCATTGGATTGGGTTTTGGATTACTCCTGGGTGGTTTATTTAAACACGCACGACGATCCTGATTCTTAAAAAACAATTAATAAAAAAGGAAAAACATAATGAACAATGATATTTTTGAAGGAAAGTGGAAACAAATTCGCGGAAAAGCAAAGATCTGGTGGGGCAAACTCACTGATGACGATCTGGATAAGGTTGAAGGAAATTATGATAAATTAGTAGGCTTGCTCCAGGAAAAGTATGGTTATACACGCGAACAAGCTGAGGAAGAATGGGAAAAGAGGACTAAATGACATCCTATAAAGAAGTAACAACTTCACAACATGAGCCAGGACAGAGCGGCCGTGTTGCAACTTTTAAAGCGACTCAATTGATCTGGCTGTTCCTGGGAATTCTCGAAGCCTTACTTGCCTTGAGATTTATTTTCAAGTTGATTGGGGTTAATGAAGCCAATACATTTGCAACCTTCCTGTATGGATTGACCAATGTTTTTCTGGCACCATTTACCAGTTTAACCGGTGCGCCTTCAACCGCTGGTATGACATTTGAATTTTCGACATTGATCGCAATGTTCATCTATGCACTGATTGGTTGGGCATTAGAAAGACTCATTTATGTCCTTTTCTATCGCCCGCGCGGACCAGTGAGTACGCAACAGAGAACCGTGGTTGATCAAGCCCCATCGATCCAAACACCTTCAAATGTCAGCACCACCACAACCACCACAGAAGACAGATCACAAACGACAGATAGATTGTGAAGAGGCTTTTTTCATAAAAACCTGAACGTGATCATCCATGAAAGGAGTAAATTAAATGAATTTCGTAAATTTCATCGTGTGGCTTACTGCTGGAGCAATCGTCGGTTGGTTTGCCAGCCGAATGGTAGAAGCAGAACGCAGGCGAGTTGTTGAAGTTGTTGAATCGCTAAGTTGAAAAATAGTTTCTAACCAACCTGTTTATTTTCTTTACCCCTTCTCCAGAGGGGAGGGGTAAAGGATTAAAAAATAAGACAAAATTTCGTAAAACTAACTACAAAAGGAGAAAAAATGAACATACTTATTTACTTAATCGCAGCAGCAGTGATCGGGTGGGTGGCAACATCCATCATGCATGACCGTTCCAATTTATTAATCAATATTGTTGTGGCTGTTGTCGGTGCATTCCTGGCCGGTTGGTTCCTCAGCCCGTTATTCGGTATCGGAACAATCAATGATGCAATCACCCTACCAACGATGTTGGTGACATTACTGGGTGCGATCATCCTGATTGCAATTGTTCGCTTTTTACGGCGAAGACGCTAGATTAGGAGAAAAAAATCATGTGGACAATCATAATTATCTTACTGGTCTTGTGGCTGCTTGGCTTTTTCGGCGGTAGCATTAGTCCAAAATTTCCAAAAACTGGAAACTGGATTCACACTTTACTTGTAATCGCAATCATACTTGTCGTATTGAATTTGCTTGGAGTGATATAGCTCCCAGTATCCAATAATTATTGGCATGAGACAAGCTGATTGATATTTATTAACCAAGCACCAAAACAATCTGCCGCCCGGACTGTGTCCGGGCAGGTCGGATTGTTGTTTGTCATCATTTCTGGTTAACCGTTGAATAATCATTAACGGTTTTTTACCAGAAAGAAAATTGGTCTGTTCTTAACCTTATAAGTAAGCACTCTCCAATTATAAAGCGAGGAAAAAATGAAAATTTGCAAAGATGTAATGACCCCCAGCCCTATTTGCTGTCTGCCTACCGATAATGTTGCTGCTGTTGCACAGATTATGAAGCGGGAAAACATAGGTCCAATGCCAGTAATTGACAACCAGGAAACCCGAAAACTGATTGGCATCATTACAGATCGTGATCTGGCAATGAAAATTGTGGGCGAAGGTCGTGATGTCGAATCCACGAAAGTTGAAGCGGTGATGACGCGCAAAGTAGTAACATGTCGTGAGGATGATGAATTACAAAGAGCATTGAAATTGATGTCTGAGCATCAATTGCGGCGTATTGTCATTGTTGATCATACCAATATGGTCGTGGGAATCATTTCCCAGGCAGATCTGGCAACCCGCATGAACCAGCCAGAAAAAACGGCTGAAGTGGTGAAGGATATTTCGCAATCAATCACCGAGAAGGAGTGAACACTGTTTTACATTTGAGATTCGATTAGCTGGTCAAAGGTGAAAATGACTGGTTTTCCTCATATATTCAAAAGGAACCGCCTGATGGATGCGAAATGTTAATCCAAACAAATTAAAAGAAACGATTATTAATATGAAAGTGCAAACAAGCAAGACAGTTGAAACTAAAAATAAGCTGCCCGGACGCAGAGTTTCAAAAATCCCTTTCATTAGCCCTCATAATTCCAATGGGCATAAGCAAAAGACAGATGTGGATGAGTGTGACGACCAGGCAGATGATGCGCTTAAAGAGTCAGAAATCCGTTATCGCCGCCTTTTTGAATCCGCCAAGGATGGAATTCTGATTCTCAATGCAGTCACAGGAGCAATCAACGATGTCAATCCATTTCTCACCAATTTGTTGGGGTTTTCTCATGAGGAAATGTTAGGTAAAAAACTATGGGAAATTGGCTTGTTCAAAGATGATGAAGCAAACCGGGCGGCTTTTAAGGAACTGCAGGAAAAGAAATATATTCGTTACGAAGAATTGCCGCTTGAGACCAAACAGGGAGCCCATGTAGAGGTGGAATTTGTATCCAACGTCTATCAGTCCAATGGCAAAAAGGTGATTCAATGCAATATCCGGGATATCACGGGGCGTAAGCAAGCCAAAGTTCATCTTGAAAAAATTAACGAAGAATTGTCCGCATTGGTCGCAGAGTTACAAACACGTGACCGTGAAATGAAATTGATTAATCAAATGAATGACCTGTTACAGGCATGCAAGACCCTGGAGGAAGCATTCAAAGTCATTGGAATGGCATGCGAGGAGTTGTTCAGTGGGCAAAGCGGTGGTATGGCGGTTCTGCACGATTCCGGCAAATTCCTTGAGACGTTCACAAGGTGGGGAAAGAAGCCGTTATTGGAGGATGTTTTTGCTCTGGAAGACTGCTGGGCGATGCGCCGCGGACAACAGCATGAGGTCACAGATCCCCAAATCAATATGATTTGCCATCATTTCACCAAAACTCCAACATCGGGATATCTTTGCCTGCCCATGGTTGTCCAGGGTGAAATGTTGGGTTTGTTCCATTTGGAAACACCTGAAGAGATGTCACTTGATCAGGCAGTCAATTGGAAACAAAAGGCTGTGACCGTTAACGAAGGCGTCAAGATTTCTTTGTCTAATCTGAAATTGCGCGAGCTTATGCACAGACAGGCAAATCATGATCCATTAACCGGGCTCTTTAACCGTCGTTATCTGGATGATACCCTGCCCCGCGAGTTGAACCACGCGCGCAGAAAGAACGATCCAACCAGTGTCGCTATGCTGGATATTGACCATTTTAAGAAATTTAATGATTCATATGGTCATGAAGCTGGTGATTTGATTTTACGGGAATTGGGCCATCTGTTTCGGGAAAATCTGCGTAAAAGCGACATTGCCTGCCGCTATGGTGGCGAGGAATTTGTGATCGTTTTGTTCGATTCCAAACAGGAAGAAAGCCTAATACGATTTGAAGCAATCCGTGAACAGATTAACAATTTACAAATCCGTTATCGGGAACAACTTCTGGGCCGGATGACCGTGTCTGTTGGAATCGTTGAGGCGACAGATAATACCTTGACAGCAGCGGAGCTTGTGTCTGCAGCCGATAAAGCCTTATATGCTGCAAAACGCGCCGGTCGCGACTGTATCATTGCTTATAGTGAACTCGAACCAGAAATTAAATAAAACCTGGATCGATACAAAGATCAAATGGACTGTTGAAAAGGTTATCGCATGAGTTCTGACAATCACCATCACCGCTCCATCCTTCAAGGTATTGCCCACAGGGCAATGCTCGAAAGAGGGTTGTTTCCTGATTTTTCAGCTGGGGTACTTTTTGAGCTGGAACAACTTCAAGAACCAGAATTCAAAGAACATTTAATCCAAAAAGATCCCCAGGGAATTCGCGATTTGAGGAAGCTTTTATGGGTTTCCATTGACAATGATGACTCGCGAGATCTGGATCAACTCACCACCGCACAGGAAATAACTTCAGAGTTGACGAAAATAAGTGTGGCAATCGCAGATGTCGATGCTGCCATTAAGAAAGGTTCGTTGATCGACCAACATGCGAGACATAATACCACCTCTGTCTATACGGCAGCAGAGATTTTTCCAATGCTGCCAGAAAAGGTGTCTACTGATATTACCTCCTTAAATGTCAATGAGGATCGGTTATCCATTGTTATTGAAATGGATGTCAGGGTAGATGGGTCGATTAAAAGTTCGAAAATTTACCGGGCGTGGGTTCATAATTATGCAAAACTTGCCTATAACAGTGTTGGAGACTGGTTGGAGAATAATGGGACTGTTCCTGAGAACATTTCTGCTGTTAGCGGCCTTGCAAAGAATCTTCAAGTGCAAGATAAAGCAGCACAGAGCATGCAGAATTACCGGTATGATCAGGGAGCCCTCCACCTGGAAACCATTCAAGCCAAACCTGTTTTTTTAGGAGAAGAAATCCGTGATCTTGAAACGGAGAAAAAGAATCGGGCTAAAGAGATTATTGAGGTTTTTATGATTGCGGTGAATGGTGTAACCGCCCGCTATCTTTCACACATGAAATTTCCTTCGATCCGCCGCGTGGTACGTTCACCGAAACGGTGGGATCGAATTGTAAAAATTGCTGCGGATCACAATTTTCAATTACCTGAAACTCCTGATTCAAAAGCATTGGAGAATTTTCTAACAAAGCAAAAATCAGCAGATCCGCTGCGTTTCCCGGATTTATCTTTAGCAGTGATCAAATTATTAGGTTCGGGTGAATATATCGCAGAGCTTCCTGACGGAAATTTCCCAGGGCACTTTGGTCTGTCTGTCAAAGATTATGGTCATTCAACCGCTCCGAATCGGCGATATCCCGATCTGGTCACACAACGTTTATTAAAAGCGGCTTTGGAAGACAAGCCAGTGCCTTATAGCATCCAGGAACTGGATGAGCTGGCAGAACATTGTACCAAAAAGGAAGACGACGCCACAAAAGTTGAGCGACAGGTGGGTAAATCTGCCGCGGCGATTCTGCTTGAGGAAAGAATTGGTGAACAGTTTGAGTCAATTGTCACCGGTGCATCCGAAAAAGGAACCTGGGTTCGACTACTTGACATACCTGTTGAAGGAAAACTGGTCCAGGGTTTCAATGGGGTTGACGTTGGAGATCAGATTCGTGTGAAGCTGATCAAAATTAATGTTGAAATGGGATTTATTGACTTTCAAAGAGGTCGTTAACTGATTAATTAAGAAATCCAAAAGGAGTAACAAAATGGCAAAGAAACCAATCGAAGTAAAAGAAACCAATGAAGTAATAAAAACAAATGAAGTAATAAAACCGATGAAAGCAAAAGAAACGAAGAAAGATAAAGAAACAAATGAGGAAAAAAAACCAAAAATCAAGCGCTTGCCAAAAGGTCAACGGAAACACATCCGGCGGTTGAAGCAGGCTGAACGCAAAGAAACCATCATTTTGAACCCAAAGTAATTTAAGGGTTCAAAAAGCTTGTTTCAAAGGAGCGGTTTATGGAAAGGAAAGTAGGTTTGTGGATCGACAATCACAAAGCAGTGATTGTTTCTATTGCAAATAAGAAAATCTATGTCAGGGAAATTATTTCAAACATTGAAAAGCAAAGTCACCTGTCAAATAGTATTCAAACGGATACCTCTGTTGAGTCGCAAGGGGTTTCTGAAGAGACTATTATAGAACCTCAGTTTGAGATCCTGCATGACAGATACTATGATGTGATTATTTCATTAATTAATGATGCGGAATCGATCTGGATATTTGGGCCAAATGAGGCAAAAGTAGAGCTGGAAGATCGGCTTCGAAATGCAGGGTTTGGAGCGCGTGTAGTTGGAATTGAGACCGTCGCCGGGATGACAAATCGTCAACTGGCAATCAAGATTCAACAACGCTTTCTGAAAAAGCGAGTCGCTAATGCTTACTCAAAATATTCGTTGAGCGATGAGTAAGGATGTTGATATGAAAATATTGCTTGTTTATCCCGAATTTCCGGATACCTTCTGGAGTTTTAAACATGCGCTTAAATTTATTCGAAAAAAAGCTGGAGCTCCTCCCTTGGGATTGTTGACAGTTGCTGCAATGGTGCCTTCTGATTGGGAAAAACGGCTGGTGGACCTGAATGTAACCGACCTCACCGATAAGGATTTAAATTGGGCGGATTATGTTTTTCTCAGTGCCATGGTCGTGCAACGAGAATCAGTGCAAGCGATCATAAAACGTTGCAAATCTGCCGGGGTAAAAATTGTGGCTGGAGGTCCGTTGTTCACGGTGGAACATGAGCAATTCCCGAATGTGGACTATTTTGTCCTGAATGAGGCGGAGAACACTTTAGCACCATTCCTGCGTGATCTGCAACTGGGTCAGGCAAAACATGTTTATTCTTCATCGGAATTCCCTGATATCCACCTGACTCCGATACCACTCTGGCACCTCGCTGATCTCCGTCATTATGAGACTGTTGCCATTCAATTTTCCCGTGGCTGTCCATTCAATTGCGAATTCTGTAATATCACCTCTCTATTAGGTCATATTCCACGCACGAAAACTTCAAAACAAATCATAGCCGAGTTGGATAGTATCTATTCTTTGGGATGGCGCAAGAATATATTTTTTGTAGATGATAATTTCATTGGGAACAAGAAGTACATCAAAACTGAGGTATTACCCGCATTAATCAAATGGAGAAAAGGAAAAACGGGAGTTGCGTTCTCCACAGAACTATCGATTAATGTAGCTGATGATCCGGTTTTACTTGATCTGATTGTTAAAGCAGGCTTTGATACTGTCTTTGTTGGAATTGAAACACCAAACGAGGATAGTCTGACAGAATGTAATAAGAAACAAAACAAAGGACGTGATCTTGTTGAAAGTGTTAAACTCCTGCAACGATCCGGTTTGCAGGTTCAGGGTGGTTTCATCGTAGGATTTGATAATGATTCCCCAGGTATCTTTCAGCAACAAATTGACTTCATTCAGAAAAGTGGCATCGTGACTGCTATGGTCGGCTTGTTGCAGGCCCCCATCGGCACACACCTTTACAAAAGAATGGAAAACGAAGGCCGTCTGGTCAGTGAGTTTTCGGGAGATAATGTGGATGGTTCTACCAACATTGTTCCGAAAATGGGTCTGGCCCCACTCCAGGAAGGTTATCGCAAGATATTACATCAGATTTATTCTCCCAAGCATTATTACGAACGCGTAAAAACTTTTCTGCGTGAATACAAACCGTTGAAGGTCAGGGCTACATCAGATCCGCAATATTTCTTTGCGCTTTTGCGGTCCATCTATCATCTTGGAATCATTGGGGTCGAACGCATCGAATATTGGCGACTTTTTTTCTGGACACTGTTCAATCGTCCGCGATTGTTCCCCATGGCAATCACTTTTTCGATCATTGGATTTCACTTCCGTCAGGTAGCCACACTGCATGTTACATGACCTGAGTTGTAATGCAAAGTCGAAAGGAAGATAAACAAGACAGGAAATAATGGAAGATCAGCCAACGACACAACTTGACCAATGGACTTTCAGACGGGTAGTCGTAGCCACGCTCGCATTGGTGAGTGTCGGGCTTGGTTTCTTCCTGCTTTTCCGATTCTACAAGGTGCTATTTATTTTATTTGTCGCCATTATTCTGGGTACAGTCATCCGGCCGATCGCAAACTGGTTGAATCGAAAAGGATTTTCAAAAGTAGGCGGAGTGGTTGCGGTGTATGTCTTGATATTTGTTTTGTTAACTGGTTTTCTACTTTTGTTATTTCCCCTGATTTTCGATCAGGGATCTGCGATTGTTAAAGATATTCCGGATTACTATCAGGAGTTAAGAACCTGGGTGGAAGATTCACCCAATCAGCTGATTAAAAGTATAAACCCGTATTTGCCGGATGTCATTCCAGGATCGGGTATTGTCATCCAGTCAGACAAGGAGATATTAGCGTCTGCTGAGCTTGCTTTGAGCTATATCTCTACCCTGTTTAAGGTTTTTTTCATCGCACTGGTTATCTTGTTGTTGTCTTTCCACTGGACGCTCAATGGAAAACGTACCATTGAATCTTTACTATTACTGTTTCCCAAAAACAAGCGCGAGAGTCATTCCGAAATGATAACAGCGATAGAATCAAAAATTGGTTATTTTATCGCCGGTCAAGGGGCATTGTGTCTGGTCGTTGGCGTCATGGCAATCATTGGTTATATGGCGATTGGGTTGCCCAATGCTTTTGTTCTGGGACTCGTCGCTGGGGTTTTTGAGGCACTTCCGATGATCGGACCAACCCTGGGTGCTATCCCTGCCGGTGTGATCGCTCTATCTGTATCTCCTTCTTTATTAATCTGGGTGATTATTGTTACTGTTATTATCCAGCTCACAGAAAACAATTTATTAGTTCCACGCATCATGAGCAAAGCTGTAGGGGTCAACCCCTTTGTTGCTTTGTTAGCCATTTTTGCCTTCAGTTCGTTGTTTGGTCTGGCGGGGGCACTCATGGCTATTCCTATGGCAGCTATTATTCAACTGGTATTGGATCGCTTTGTTTTTCATCCAGCTGAGGCTGAAAAAGAGATGGTAAGTGGTCGTGATTTTGTGAGCCGATTGCGCTATCAAACCAACGAGCTAACCAAAGATCTTAAGAGTCAGGCACGCCTAACAAAAGTTGGAGGAGATGTTGAGGTGAACCAGATCGATACTGTTATGGATGAGATAGAGGCAATCACCACGGATCTGAATCTCCTTCTCTCCCAGATACCAGAAACGGGTTCTCATGATTAAGAATGTTGTCAGAGTTGGATTGGCTGTTCTGACCACAATTATGGCAATTGTGATCGTTTGGCAATTTCGGACCGCCGTAATCTATGTTTTGATTTCACTCATTCTGGCAGCCTCCATCCGTCCTTTATTCACCCGACTGATTGGCAAAAGAATCATCATCCGAATACTATGGATTCTTATCTACTTAATCGTTTTCTGTGGTCTCGTTTACTTATTTATATTTGCTGTCCAAACCGCTGCCACAGAAATGCAAACGATCGCAGATGGCGTCTCAGCACAGGATAAATGGACCCTGCTGGTATGGTCAGATAATAAAGGCTTGCAATCTTTATTTCAACGGTTACCATCCCCAAGCGTGCTTTTTCAGGCGGTTATCGGTAACGAAGGAGAGCTTCTTGTTCCTGCTTTGTTTGGGATCGTTCAGGGTATAGGCGGTATTATTGCTGCCTTTGCTATCATTCTGGTTCTGAGCGTTTATTGGAGCATGAATCAAATTCACTTCGAACGGCTGTGGTTATCGATCCTGCCTTCTGATCAAAGAAAAAAAGTGCGTGGCATCTGGCAGACGATTGAACCAGATATTGGTGCCTATGTGCGCGGACAGGTCCTTCACAGTATTCTGGTGGGGATAACACTTGGGTTGGGTTATTGGCTGATTGGATCGTCCTCTCCAGCGCTGCTGGCCCTGGTAGGCGCTATTGGTAGCATGATCCCGGTGGTCGGATTGTTTCTGGTGATTTTCACAACATTGATGTTAGGTTTATTAACCAGCGCGCAGATCAGTCTTTTTACAGTTCTTTATACAATCGTTGTTCTAACCGCGCTTGGTATCTGGGTGAAACCCAGGCTGATCAACCGCCAATGGGATAATCCAATTCTGACATTGGTGTTGCTGATTGCCCTGCAGGATACGTTAGGCATCATTGGAATCGTAATCGCCCCGCCTTTGTCTGTTGTCTGTCAAATCCTGTGGAGCCAGGTGATCAGACGCCGTACGAAAACTGATTCTGCAACGCTTCTCTCTGACCTGAAAGGACGCATGCTGATCTTGCGAGAATCGATCAATGCAATGGATGAGCCCCGTTTGCCGTTAATCACAACCAGTATTGAACGGATATCGAATCTGATTGATGAAGCAGAACCTGTACTGCAGGCAGCTGATTTGAGTTAAATACCTGGGGTATAACCTTCATCTGATGAGGGGAATTGATCGGGCTGCTGGGATTGACTCCAGAAATTAAATCAAAGTACATTCCTCTTTGATTTATTCTCAGAAAGATATATGAAACTATTGGCATTAACCTTGCATGGTTCTGTAGTTTGAGTAAACTAGACTAACATTAATTGAAATTGCAGGAACTACCATGAAAAATTTGATTCAAAAATTGTCAAATTTTAGCCATCAAAAAAGAATAGGTTTCAACAGGAGCACCCATCACTCCTCGATAAAAGCTCATTTCTTTCATTTAAGTATGTACCCAAAAAGATTTTCAGCGATCCTCTTTATCATTTTCTCCGCTTTGTTGCTGGTTTCCGCAGACGATGCACCACCCATTCCTGCTTCAGATGCGACCAAAGATGAGCTCTCAGCAGCTTTTTTCGACCGCTTGCAGACAACCTCCTCTCCTAAATCAATCACCTTCGACCTGTTCACCCCCGAACTGGATACTGCTTTCACCACTGCCGATGGAAAAACTGCCGTATTATGGTTGGCTTTGCGAGACAATTATGGACGCCTGCTGGCGACCGAGCCAGGTTTAGCATTGGCAAAACAAACAGAGGAAGGCTGGCAGATATTGCTTCCAGGAGATCCTGACTGGGATGAGGCTTTTACCAGTTTACCCAAAGGGTTCCTTCCACTGGAACACAGTCCGGCACCCAAGAATCTTCCGGATGACGCTGCCTCCGTCAAAGGACCGCTCACCGGCTATTACCTGCCATATGCGGCCGGTACCAAACACTGGCTGGAAGGCTCCATCAGCCATTTTCAATACCTTCCGGAGTTGGGTTACCCTTCCTGTTCTGCTGAATTCTGTCGTTATGCCTACGACTTTACTGATAGCTGGCTTTTTCCGCTGCTGGCTTCCAAAAGCGGAACCGTATATGCCTCACGAGATAGCTGTCCAAACGGTAACACTGCCTGCACCAACTATATAGTTCTGTACAATGCCACTGACCAGGCTTACCAGATCTATCTCCACCTGGCGTATAACACCATTCCGGATAAGTTGACCAAAGGAGCTGCCGTCCAACGTGGACAATACATTGGTGATATCGATGATACCGGTTACAGCACCTCGCAACATGTTCACTTCATGGTCACCAACAGCGTCTGGGTAGGCGGAGATGGTTACTATTGGGGTCGCTCAATCGATATCCGTTTTGCTGATGTTGCGATCAATGCCGGAATTCCTCGTACCTGTTACGAGGTCACTAATTTTCCGATCTATGATGGCGCAACCGAGTGCCTTGGCAACAAAGCCGACCCGCGCAACCCTGCCAATGATTGGTACACATCGGGGAATATCGGTGCTTTTCCACCCACCGGCACACTTACCCGCCCCGTTGCTAATGAGATTGTAAATGCTGGGCTTAATCAATTAATCGACGTCACCGCCACAGCCAGTGACGATGTGCGTGTCAAAGCATTGAGTCTGGTGGCAAAAGTTAATGGTCAGTGGGCAGAGATCGGTCCAATAGTCACCCCAGCAACACCTCTAAGCGAATATGATTGGGATGTGGATCTGTGTAAAGCAGGCCCTTTTAATGGAGCGCTTGAAGTTGCATTGCGTGTCTGGGATTATGAAGGCAATATCGCCTCCGCACTCAATCCGCGTACCATTCTGGTAGACCATGCCTGCCCGCCACCAACCAGCCAGCTCAAGCCAGCCGAGGGTTTTGAGTCATCCGCAGTACAGCTGAGTTGGGATGCCAGCAGCAAGGGCGCAGGATTGGGATCCTTTGAACTGCAGTGGCGCAGCGAACCGGGTACATGGGATCCGACCAACACTATATTCATAGCAGGAAACCAACGATCAAACTGGTTTGCCGGTCAGCCGGGGGGTACGTATGCATTCCGTTTGCGAGCCCTTGATATCAACGGCCAACCAGAAGCATGGCCAGCCAATGATGCTGCTGAAATATTTGCCACGCTGCCTGCCACCTGTACCCCAGACACCTTCGAACCCGACGATGTGTTTCTCGATGCCAAGGAATTGCCTTTTGGCGAACAGGCACTACGGAATCTGTGCGCTGTTGCTGACACTGACTGGTTCCTGGTGAATTTTGTGGAAGAGAATGATTATATGGTCAGGGTTGCGTCGTTGAATGGCGGGGCAGCCGTGAAAATCTCAGTCTATTCTGAAGACGGAGGCACCCTGCTGACAAGCACCCAGGCACCCGGGATCGGGCAGAACGCCCAGGTGATCTTCCCTGCAATGGCAGGTGATTACAGCATCAAGATAGAACCCTTGATACCTAATTTGATGGGTACCAACGCTGTCTACGGTATAACCGTAAGCGAAGGTCATGTGACCTATCTGCCATTGGTGAATCGCTAAATTAACTGATAGATCAGATGATAATAAGCGAGGTCAGAATTAAAGAAATTGTATTCCGGCCTGGTTTTTGTAGACCTAAGAATCCTGGTCTGTGCTGGCAAGGTTGTTTGGGTAGCGTTTTCTATTGACTTGGATTTCATCAGGACCTCCATATTGCAATGAATCCTCTTTATATTTTCAATAGGCTACTAGATTCAATAAAGTAGCCCCTATTCACCACAAACGTGTAAAATTAAACTATCCACGATTGGAGCAAATTCAAATTGACGTACATTATTTCTCATCCCTCCCCATCATCCGAAAGGCTGCGCGTTACGCTGGCTCAAATTAAGCATTTAAACGACCTGCCGGAAGAGGCTGTGAAAGAGATCGTAGAGTCCGCAAGTCCACACCATTTCGATACCGGGCAGGTCATCTATCTGGAGGGTGAACCGGCAGAATATGTTTACATTCTGGAACGCGGTTGGGTAAAAGCTACCCGCATGACTCATGAAGGCAGAGAGCAGGGCTTGCACTTTTTACGTCCTGTGGAAATTTTCGGAGATAACGCCGCCTTTACCGGAACAACCTATCCTGCCACAACCACTGCCCTGGAAGCCACGGATGTGTGGATGATTCCTTCCGAAACGCTGCTGGCACTGGTGAAGCGGTTCCCCGACCTTGCGTTGGCTTTCATACACATTTTAAACGAGAGAATTTTGAAATACATCGAACTGGTTGAAGATCTCTCCTTAAGGAGCGTGGAAGCCCGGTTGGCAAGCACCTTGCTGCGTAACGCTGAATTACAGGATGGGCAGCAGGTTATTCTACGACGTGAATGGACTACCTTCGACGAAATGGCCGTTCGCTTGGGAACAGTTCGGGATGTACTCAGCCGTGCCATGAAAACCCTGGAATTAGAAGGATACCTCAAGGTAGATAAACAAAAGATTGTCATTTTAGACGCCAAAGAACTGGCTAAACGCGCTGATCAGTAAGCTGATATACTGTTGTTGTAATTCATCTCAACCCTCATTGAATAAGAACGCCTCTGTCGATTAATTAGATGATTTCCATCGCCAGCATCTGGGAATCAAATAGGGAGTCCTTTTACGGTACTCAAGATATTCCGCACTAAACCTTTCTGTGAGTTCGCGAGTTTCATGCTTGTAAATAAACGTCAACAAGGATGTGAAAATTACCAGAATGAAAACGACGACCACGCATGAACCCATCCACACAGCAATACCCATGTACACAAAAAACGCTCCGAGTGTCATCGGATTACGTGTACAGGCATATGGCCCCGTTGTAATCAGGTTCTGGGTAGCAACTTTCGGAAAAGGGGTACCTTTCCCAAGCGTATATTGAATGAAAACTGACCAAACAACCAGAGCCATCCCACCCATGGTCATTAATACACCGATAACCTGATTCCACCATCCGTGACCAAAGCTACCCCATGAATCAATAAGCCATACGATCCCAACCTCAACAGCGACTAGCAGAATCAAAGCAAACAAGAAGATGCTAATCACTTTCTTTCTTACAGTTTCTGGTGTTTCATCATATTTATTCATTCGAGGAGGCTTTCCTATTTTGCAACCGCTTTATGCAGGATTTCAAGAAATTCATCATCAGATCGTACCTTTCCGGATTCATTTGCGCTACGACTTTTGTCGGGTTTGAGATCACGCTTTCCAATCATAGGATCAACACACTGATGAAAATCTGTTGTAGCAAACACGACTTAAGTCGTTCCGGAACCAAATGAAAGATCATATACTCAGGTCAATTCAGTAAACCAACCGAAAGAAAAGGAGTTCCAATGAAATCAATCCTGACGAAGATCGCAGCAGTTCTTGCCTTCATTATTGGTGGGATGGCAGTTTTTGCTGGTGCACAGGTATTGTTGGGTAACGATCCGGGCTATTATGTCATCAACTGGGTTCCCGTTTATAACTACACGGCTGGCATCCTGACCGTCTTTATTACAGGCATCCTGATTTGGCGGGGAAGAACGCTTGCCTGGTTTGCAGCCCTCACCACGTTCAGTTTGCACACTCTGGTAATGATCATCCTACAGACTGTGCACAGAGATGTTGTTGCTGCCGATAGCATCCGCGCCATGACCATACGTATGATTGCCTGGGCAATTATTCTGGTTTTGATGTTCGCCCAATCCCGAAAGGATAAAAAGACTCTGGTTCTGAACAGAAGCGAAATCTAATCTCAATGGGGGCTTCCACAGGCAATGATGAAACCCTTCGTAATGCAATTCTTACAGCATTTACAGCTAACAATCGGATCACTGCTGAAAATCTGAGAGTTGGTGTGCTGAATTCGATAGCGCACCTGGCTGGGAAAGTGGATGATTTATCGAAACGTGATCTGGCAGAAGCACTTGCCCACCAAGTACCCGGTATCCGTGGTGTTGTGAACCGGATTGAATGCCCCGGCGCACCCCGCCCGGCAAGAATCGTGAATCTAGACTTAAATCAAAAAAATAAAATTGAAGAGGTAAAAAAATGACAAAAGTATTTTCAAAATGGTTTCGAAAAATTCACCGCTGGATAGCCGTACCAACCGCCCTGGCAATACCAACAGCACTCATTATCAAATTGATAGGAAACGAGAATCTGGTGGCAACCTGGGAAAAATTGGATAAAGTTCCTTCCATATTAATGCTGGTTATGGCACTCACTGGTGCATATTTATTTCTCCTGCCCTATATCGTCAAAGGACAGCGCAAGAAGAGGGCAGTAAAGCTCAACGCTGAAAGCTGAAAGGTAAAAATATTTCCGTCTCCAGCCATCGTTTTATGCGGTGGCTTTTGTATTTTTCTTGATGCAAATTTTTTGTAAAGGAGAAATGAAATGATAAAAATATCAAAAGAAGATTTGGAACAGATGGAAAGTCAACATCCAGGCATCATAGAACAAATTATGCGCTTTGAAAATGCAGAATTACCCAATTGCACCCATTGCGGCTCTGAGAATACCGCCGATGTTCAGGTTGGAATCATTGGCAGAACGATTTACATTGCCACAGCAACGACTAAATTTCAACTGATCCCCAACGGTCCCAGACCGGGGCGATATTTCTGCAATCAATGCCGGAAATTTTTTGATGTTTGAGAAAACTCCTCAATATGCTGAAAGTTATCGATTGGATATAAAAACTGAATCAAAAAGCAGACGATAATAAACACAATCGTTTTTTTTGGTACGCAATTAACGAAAAATCACGGCCGATTTATCATCAGCTCGTGATTTTTCATTCGCTTATTATTGATTATTAGAATTCAGAAATCCAATGACTGAAGATCATCCTTCATGTGAATATACTTCCCACTTCAAATAGTTTTCCATCGCTTCTGTAATGACGGAGGATACATGATTTTTTGTCATTGCAACATGATGTTCAAAGCCATTCCTGCAGATGTATGCCAATAATTTCTGTAACCCAGGTGTGTGAACTACTGCCCGATTTCCAAAGGTATCCAGTGGATCACTTGTGATTTCTCCCTCACCGGTGTAAGCACTGATAGTACCATAGACATCATCGGTACTGACCCGAGCATAGGTAATCGGTCCTGCCGTTGCTCCCCCTGCCATAGCGCCATATGTGTTTTCTTCTCCAAGCGTGCTTCCTAAAATCGGTGCTGTTTTAATTTCAATATCCGGAATAAATGATTTTGCCCAGTTTCCACAATGGAAAAAGACACAGCGATCTGGATCATCTGCATAATTATTGTTCCAGTCAACGAGGGCACTGGGAGAATTAGAAGCAAGCTGAAGTGCATACATGGAAACAACTCCGGTGATATCTACTTCGCATGCAGAGGGTAATAGCTGGTTACTCATCATACTCATCAAAGTACAGGCATTGATACCATAATTCTTCTGAAGGGACGTCCAGCATTGCAAAGCAGTAGCCTGAATATCATTTACTTCCATCCAATCAGAAATAACAACCCCCAATTTTGCCATTCGCAGCATTGCATTCGAAGGGACACCGCCATGTTTTGCGTATGATTGGATTTCTTCCAGTTTTGCTTTCACTTTAACAGCATCATCCTTAAGCCGTGATGAATCGCCAATAATTTCTGAGAGATCTACAGTCACCACCGTAATTCCTGCGTTTTGCAGGATTTTTTCACTATATCGGACTGTGTTGAAGGAACTGGGGCGGGCACCAATGGCTCCCAACCGGACAGAACGCAAACCATTGACCACCCGACATACACCCAGGAATTTTTCAAGATCTTTCTTAAAAGAGACTGAATTGGGGTGAATGGTGTGAAGTTCAGTTAATGAAAAATCGTATCCATATTGGGTCAAATTATTACACACTGAAATCTTTCCACAAAATGCATCTCGGCGGCGTTCCACATTCAATTTTTCAAGATCATCTGGATAAGCCTGCACTAGAATTGGTACATTCAGGCCAGAGAGTTTGATTGTATCCGCTACACCTTTTTCATCACCAAAATTAGGCAACACAACCAGGACGCCATTGATGCGGTCACGATTCTTCTTAAATAGGTCGGCGCATATTTTTGAGTGATGGTACGTTTCTACGGAGCCAAGTTTGGTTTCATGCTCTTCCAACATAACACTATCGATATTCATTTCCTGAAATAAAGAAATGATATCTTTGCGAGCTTCTGATATAAGGTGGTCTGGGAAGAAGTCTCGATTTCCAAATATTACACCTAAACACATTTTATTCATCTTTGATCTCCTGTTTTTATCTTTCTTGAGTTTTTTCTAAAATTAAGTACGGTTTTGCGAGGATGCTATTACTCTGTCCTATATATTAAATCCCCATGCGCCTGCCACCAAAATAACATTAGCAAAGGGAGTAAATTCACCGGTTCGAATAATCGCTTTGGTGGAACCTGATAGTTTCTTAAATTCACTATGTGGTAATGCTTCAATCGGTAAATTTCCAAGCAGTGTTTGGATACCTGTATAAATATGAGGACTGATTGTTAAAATATCTTCAGACACATAAGCTTTTTCTACATACATTTCGCTTAAAACAACTTCAAGTGTTTCTAAAAACCCAGGCGTTCCAGGTTTTAATGCCAGATCAATGCGTTGAGTCGTCTCAGGGGTCGGAAGCCCAGCGTCAGCAACGGTTAACATGTCAGAATGTTCCAAATGAGCAATCACAGACGCTATGGGTGCATTGATAATTCCGATTTTTTTCATAGTTTTCTCCAGAGAATAAATTTTTATAATGGCTTTGAATAAATTGAGGGGTTTGCATGAAAATCGTTATTCAGACAATTTGATTATAATTTCTTTCTTAATTAATTATTTTTTTACAGTTTTTTTGGACATAGTTTGACTTATAATAAAAGGGACACCATCAAAAACATGTATTGGCTGAAACCCTGGATCCATGTTTAAGGTGTCCCCTGGTGAGGTGGCTGGCGATTAATAAGTGCCAGCCACCCCTTTGTTGGATAATAATCGAAAACAGATCGGTTATTAATCAACTATGTGAATTTATTGACAACTTGTCTTTCCATTAGGAGCAAACCCGGTGTATTGACACGCGTTTGTTGGGGTCAGCAAAACCATATCAATGGATTGTTTCTCAGGTTTACCAGTGCTGCCTGTTCGGATGAACAAATCAGCCTGAATAGCTGCCTGGATTGCCATTTCAGCAACCGGTTGTAATGCTCCAGCATCAATCTTTCCAGCCAGAATGGACTCGTTGACGTCGTCGGATCCGTCAAAGCCAACCACGAACACATCACTCATGCCAGCCGCATCCAATGCAGCCTGGGCACCCAATGCCATTGTGTCGTTTCCACAAATCACGCCCTTGACATCCGGATTTGCCTGCAGCAGACTTTCCATCACATCGAAGGCTTCAGTCTGACTCCAGTTGGCGGTCTGTTGTGCTACCATTTCCATCCCGGGAAGTGCATCCAGGACATCATGATAACCCTGTGAACGTACGTGCGCATTGGTGTCGGTGTCTCTTCCGGTCAGTTCGATGTATTTACCTTCTTCACCCATCAAGCGAGCAAATTCTTCCGCAAGAATGGTTGCACCCTGGTAGTTGTTCGAAACGATCTGGGATACGGCAACGCCTTCCTGGGTAATTTCACGATCAACAAGGAAGGAAGGAATACCAGCGTCTTTGGCTTTTTGAACTGCCGCGACGGTTGCGTCAGCGCCTGCGTTGTCCAGAATAATGGCGACGGCTTTCTGTGCGATACAGGTCTCAAACAGTTCCATTTGTTTATTGGCGTCATCGTTATGAACAAGCTTTAACGTCTTGTATCCAAGTTCCTCTGCTTTAGCTGCAGCAGTTTCCTGCATGGAGCCAAAGAATGGATTTTCCACACCTGGAACGATCACACAAATTAGTCCTGCTTCTACAGGTTTTGGAGCTGCTGCTACACAAGATGCTGTTGATCCAGTTGGAGCAAAACCTTTGTATTGGCATGCATTATCGGGGGTCAATAAAACCATATCAATGGATTGTTTCTCAGGTTTACCAGTGCTGCCTGTTCGGATGAACAAATCAGCCTGAATAGCTGCCTGGATTGCCATTTCAGCAACCGGTTGTAATGCGCCAGCATCAATCTTTCCTGCCAGAATGGACTCATTGACGTCATCGGATCCGTCAAAGCCAACCACAAACACATCACTCATGCCAGCCGCATCCAATGCAGCCTGGGCACCCAATGCCATTGTGTCGTTTCCACAAATCACTCCCTTGACATCCGGATTCGCCTGCAGCAAGCTTTCCATTACATCGAAGGCTTCAGTCTGACTCCAGTTGGCAGTCTGTTGAGCCACCATTTTCATCCCGGGAAGTGCATCCAGGACATCATGATAACCCTGTGAGCGTACGTGCGCATTGGTGTCGGTATCTCGTCCGGTCAGCTCGATGTATTTGCCTTCTTCACCCATCAAACGGGCGAATTCTTCCGCAAGAATGGTTGCACCCTGGTAGTTGTTTGATACGATCTGGGATACGGCAACGCCTTCCTGGCTAATTTCACGATCGACAAGGAAGGAAGGAATACCAGCGTCTTTGGCCTTCTGCACCGCCGCAACGGTTGCATCAGCGCCTGCGTTGTCCAGAATGATGGCGACGGCTTTCTGTGCGATACAGGTCTCAAACAGTTCCATTTGTTTATTGGCATCATCGTTATGAACAAGTTTTAACGTCTTGTATCCAAGTTCCTCAGCTTTGGCTGCTGCAATTTCCTGCATGGAGCCAAAGAATGGGTTTTCCACACCAGGAACGATCACACAAATCAATCCTTTTTCTGCTGGTTTTTCTACAGCAGCAGGTTCTTCTGCTTTTGGTTGACAAGCAGTCAGGATCATTGTCAATACAATCATCACACTCAAAAATATTGCAAAACTCTTTTTATTCATGTTACTCCTCCATTTATTGGGTTAAATTTCGATTTTTCTTTCCAGACAATAGACCATCATACTTTCAATAGCACTACTCCTTTCTGAGTTTGTTTCTCTTGATAATCATTTGATTATTTGTTGTTGTTGAAGGGCAATTCGTTCTTGCATTCTTGCCTGTACCTGGTCGATGATAACTGCCAGGACAATCACAGCACCTTTAATCACTTTTTGCCAGAATGACGATACTCCCATCATCACCAAACCATCACCCAGAACACCGATCACAAAGGCTCCAATCAGTGTTCCACCCATACTTCCTCGTCCTCCCGCCAATGACGTTCCTCCAAGGACTACCGCTGCAATTGCATTCAATTCAAAAGACTCTCCGGTTGCTGGATGTGCTGCTACCAGTTGAGAAGCGATTATTAAGCCAACCAATGCTGAACAAAAACCACTTATGCTATATACCAAAACTTTGGTTCGAGAGATACGGACACCAGATAACTCCGCAGCGCGTTCATTTCCTCCTACTGCATATACATGTCGTCCAAATGGTAAGCGTGTCGTAATAATATAAGCGATGATCGTCAGGGCAATCATCAACCAAATGGAGTAGTTGATTCCCAAAAAATTACCCGCTCCTAGAATTGGAAATCCTGTATTACCAAATTCAGGACGCCCAATCAGATTGGGAAAGGTATATCCATTATTTCGAAGACCAGCAATACCGCGGGCAACATACAACATACCCAGTGTTGCGATAAAAGGCGCAACATTGAAGCGAGTGATGACAAATCCACTTATCGCCCCCATCAGTGTACCCACAATCAAAGAAAGAACGATGATCATCCAGGTGTGTGGATAAACAATAACTCCCAATTGTGGAAGAATAATTCCTTCATTGATTAATCCCCCAGCGATCATGGCTGTCATTCCCACAATTGAGCCAACTGAAAGATCAATTCCCCCGGTAAGAATAACAAACGTCATCCCGATTGCTAACAACGCATTGATTGCCACATGTTTTGACATAATGACAAGGTTGCCTGTGCTCAAGAACTGAGGAGACATTGCTGAAAATACAATAAAAACCAGGATGAGCGCAATGAACGCTCTGCCTCGCAATAAAAATTGTTGGATATCTGTCTTTGTGATTTTGCGAGTTATCTTCTTATTTTCCTGATCCATGATTATTACCTCCATTTGATGGGCTGTGGCCAAAAGCGGAAGCCGTTACCAGCTTTTCTTCAGTGGCTTCTTTATGTGAAAATTCACCTGTTATTGCACCTTTTGACATGACAATAATTCTGTCAGACATCGCCAGTATTTCCTTGAGCTCAGAAGACACGAAAATTACTCCATAATTCTGAGAAGCCAGTCGGTTCATTAGTTCAAAAATTTCGGATTTTGCACCAACATCTATCCCACGCGTCGGTTCATCAAGTAGAAGAACTTTCGGTTTAGTAAGCAATCCTTTTGCTACCACAACCTTTTGCTGGTTACCTCCGCTTAATGAAGTAATCGGTTGTCGAATACTTGCCACACGAATGGAAAGATCCTTGACTTGTTGTTCGGTTGCTGTTTTCTCCTTCTTTTTATTGAGAAAGACTCTTTTAATATATTTTTTTAGACTGGCTAACAACATATTATCCATGACCGATAGCGACTGAACGAGACCATAGCGTTGTCTGTCCTCAGGCACCAAAACAAACCCGCGATTAATTCTTTCTGAAATCGTTTTGGAAGTAACCGGAGCGCCATCCAACCAAATTTTTCCCGAAGATTGCAAATGCATACCAGCCAGACAGTCTACCAAATCAGAACGACCCGCGCCCATCAATCCATAAAAACCCAGAATTTCACCTTTTCGCAATTCAAAAGAAACATGATCCAGAACAAACCCTCCCCCTAATCGTGGTGCTGTTAAATTTTCTACCTTGAGTAATACATCTCCTAGTTCTCGTTCTTTTCGGGTGAATAAAGCCGCTGGATTTCTACCTACCATTTTTTCGATCAACCAGGAGACACTAACTTTTGCAGCTTCTTCTTCGGCCACTTTTCGTCCATCGCGTAATACAGTGATGATATCTCCAATCTGAAGTAATTCTTCCAGTTTGTGAGAGATGTAAATGATTGAAACTCCTTGTGCCTTCAGTTCTCGAATAACTCGAAACAGAATCTCCACTTCCGCTGCGCTTAGCGCTGAAGTGGGTTCATCCATAATCAATATCCTTACATCCTGGATTAATGCTTTAGCAATTTCTATGATCTGTTGTTGCCCAATTCGTAATTCACTTACCATTGCGTTGGGATCAATTTTCTGTTCGAGCCGATTAATCATCTCCACAGCTTTTTTAACCTGGTCTTTTTTGTCAATCCACCCGTTCTGAACAACCTCTCGAGCAAGAAATATGTTATCAACCACGCTCAAGTTGGAACAAAGGTTGAGTTCCTGATAAATAATTCCAATTCCTAGCTTGGCTGCATCCAAAGGTGAATGAAGAAGAATTTCATGACCATCCAAAAGAACTCTTCCATCTGATGGTTGTTCCACCCCGGCAAGAATTTTCATCAATGTGGATTTCCCGGCACCATTTTCACCAATCAAGACATTGACCTTACCTTTGTACACATTGTATGTGACATTTTCCAATGCAACAGTACCAGGAAAGATTTTCGTGATCTTTTCAGCCTTTAAAATAATGTCATTAAAAAAGATATTTTCTTCTGGAGTTGGCTGCAATTCTTGAATTGCATTCATTTCTGACATTGGTTATTCTCCAACCATGATTTGAACCGGGACAATTTTTATTTCTTTCAGATCAATCTGGATCAAATTGAATGTGCGTATATTGAATGCGCCCTTGAATGAGATTGGTTTTCCAAGTAATTGTTCCTTATCAAGTTTACCGATAACGTCGGTAAGAACTCGTTTATTCATTTCAGATGACACTTTTCCGTATTCAGTCTGTTCTTTAAAATCGCCGAAAGTAATGAATCCTACACCATCTCGAACAGAGGTTTCGTCACTGGGAATTCTAGGACCAACATATAGTAAAACTTTGATTGGACCATCATACCCCTCTAATGAAATTTCTACTGTTCCCAGGCTGGTTTCGGTATTTACAGCAGAAATTATTCCACTGCCTTCAACCATGTAGACAAGAGCTTCGCCAACCGTTACTACTCCATATTCATTTGTAATGGCTACCAAATCTTCTTTGGGGGCTGTTCCATTCTCATCCAGATGGATTTCATTAAGGATTTTGGAAAGTTCAACTGAATTCTCTTCGAATGTTGGAAGAATTTTCGATTCCCAGATTTCGTCTACATATACTACCGGATTGAAGGTTTCACTTTGAATCGCCTTCTCCACATCCGCAATTGGGACAACAGTAAATCCAAAACGTCCTGCCAGAACTAATAAAATTAGAACAACAATTGCAATTATGAATTTGGATAATTTAAGCTTCATTCCTTTATCCTTATTTGGGTTGATACAAAATTTGTTGAACTGCTTTTTGCCAGCCAATAAATTGTTTTTTTGCTTCACTAGAATCGAGCTTTGGTTCATAATGCTCAAAGCCCGTAGGTAATCGCAACAGATCATCCAATGACTGATGGATTTTTAACCCTAACCCTCCACTGAATACTGCACCTAGCGCTGACAGTTCTGGCAACTGTGAGGCGCTTAATTTCAAACGTGACATATCAGAGACAAATTGCATTAAGAAAGTGTTGCTCACTGCGCCACCGTCAGCAAAAACCGTATCAAGCGAAATGTCAGCTTCTTTACTCATCGTATTGAGAACATCTGTGACAATATACCCTATTGACTCTACGGCTGCTCTGACGATGTGAGCCCGTGTTGTGGCTGGCGTCATTCCCAAAATGGCAGCACGTGCATCTGCTCGCCAATAGGGAGCAGCCAATCCAATAAAAGCGGGAACAAGATAAACTCCATCGCTGCTGGAAACCAAGCGTGATATTTCTTCTGATTCTGCTGAGGTTGTAATCATGTTCAATTGATCTCTCAACCAGGCAATTGTTGCCCCTGTGAAATTGATAATCCCTTCAAATGCATAGGTAGGAATTCCATCAACAACCCAACCAAGTGCTGTCAAAATCCCGCTTGTTGATAAGCGTTTTTCTTTTCCAATATTGAGGAGAATGGATGACCCTGTCCCAAATGTTACTTTCGCACTACCCGGCGTAAAACAACGTTGAGCAAATAACGCAGCTTGAGAATCACCCATTACACCATAAATGGGGATGCGACGATCCAGCAATCCTTCCAGATCAGTATCTCCATACCAATCTGAGCTTGAACGCACTTCCGGAAAGTCAACCCTTGGGATGCCAAATAAATCAAATAATTCCTGACTCCAGCTAAATTTGTCAATGTCAAAGAGAAGGGTACGGGAAGCGTTGGTGTGATCGGTGGCGTATACTTTTCCCCCGGTTAACCTATAGATTAAATAGGTATCAATCGTACCAAATAATGCTGATCCATTTACCAAATTTGCAGAAATATCTGGTCTTGCTTCCATCAACCAATGGATTTTGCTGGCGGGAAAATATGTATCGATTTTTAACCCGGTCAATTGATGAACAACAGGGTCAAGTTCATTCTCAGTTAATAAATTACAATATTCCACACCGCGCATACATTGCCAAACGATAGCGTTATGGACAGGTTTTCCTGAATTGCGTTCAAAAATCACAAATGTTTCGCGCTGATTGGTCAAACTCAATGCCAGAATATTGTTTCTTTTATCTGAATGACGCTGAAGCAATCCTGAAACTGCTTTAATCATGTTGTTATAAATCTCATCAGCATCATGCTCAACCCAGCCTGCAAAGGGGTAAATTTGTTGATGGTTTACCGTTTGTTGATCCAGAAGAATACCTTCAGGTGTAAACAGAAGTGCCTTTGTGGCAGAAGTGCTTTGATCGATTGCCAAAAATACACCCTTGTTATTATTCATTTCGATTTTTTCCCTTACGTAGAAGTTTCAAAGCGGAAGTGTAAAGACCTTGTTGATCCATACCATAATGCCTGAAAATCTCGCCCTGATTGCCAGAGACAGTATGCTCATCTTTTATACCAACTATCAATATGGGGCGAAAAATTCCTGCTTGCATCAGGAAGGATGCAACCCGGCTGCCTAGCCCGCCATTTACACTGTGTTCTTCCACAGTGATCACTGCATGGGAGTTCGTGACCGCTGCTTGAATAGCTGTTTCATCAAATGGCCTCAAAGTATGAAGACTCAAACAACAAACATTGATACCTTCTTTTTCCAATTTCTGGCTTGCGAAGAATGCCTCAGCAACCGTCTCCCCAATTGCAACAAATGTGAGATCATAATTTTTTCGTTTTGGCGTCAGTTGGATTGCTTTTCCTAATTCAAATTTTGTGGAAGGATCATGAAGGTTTGGCATTGATTTTTTTCCAAAACGGATATAAATTGGTCGCGGATGATCAACGGCTAATTGTATAATATTTCGGGTTTCAAAATTGTCTGCAGGAGCAACAATATCAATATTATTAATCGCCTGTAATACTGCAAAATCATGCAAAGTGTGATGCGTTGTTCCCAGTGCGCCATAGCTTACGCCAGCACTAATTCCGATAACTTTTACTGGATGGTCAGAATAGGCGATATCGTTCTTGATCTGCTCTAAAGCCCGAGCAGTTAGGAAACAAGCCGGTGAAACTGCAAACACTTTTTTACCCATTGCTGCCAGACCAGCAGAGATACCAACCAGATTCTGTTCCGCAATTCCGATTTCTACGATTTGTTCTGGGTATCTTTCAGCAAATGGTGTGATTTTTCCAGAGCCGCGAGAATCGCTGGTAGTAACCAGAATATTTCGATCCTGATCAGCCAGATTTATCATAGTTTTGGCAAAAACATCCAGATTCGTTTCACCTAATGATAAATTTTTGATGCTCATTGACGCTCCAGAGATAATTCAGCTTGTTCCAGCTCTTGCATTGCAATCAAGAATTCGGAGTCAGTAGGAACGCGATGATGCCAGGCTACATTATCTTCCATAAAACTGATCCCTTTACCTTTAATCGTATGAGCAATTACCAGATTCGGTTTACCAGATTCAAAAGGGATTTCTCTAAAAATTGAGATTAATTCACCTATGTCGTTTCCATCCACATGTCTAACTGCAAATCCATAGGCTGAGAATTTTTCATGTAATGGTTCCATATTCATTACTTTTTCTGTTTTTCCGGTAATTTGAAGATTATTACGATCAATGATTGCCACCAGATTATCAAGATGGTAGTGAGCAGCACTGGCAGAAGCTTCCCAGATTGAGCCTTCGGTGAGTTCTCCATCACCCATAATGGTAAAAATTTTGTTATTTCTTCCATCCATCTTGGAAGCTAATGCCATACCAACAGAAAACGACAATCCATGACCTAAAGCGCCTGTATTCTGTTCAATGCCGGGGACGCTTCTGGTTGGATGGCCGATAAATGGCGAGTTATATTTTTCAAATGTTTTCATCTCATCTTCTGGAAAAAATCCAAGATCCATAAGGACTGTATATAAAGCCTCAACAGAATGACCTTTACTGTGAATATAATGATCACGATCAATTGCGGACAGATTGTTTGGGGTAATATTCATGACCTGGTTATATAACACATTCAATATATCTACACAGGAAAGACTACCACCAGTGTGACCTGCCTTTGACAGATATATCAATTTGATAATCGATTTTCTGTATTCGATCGATTTTCGTTCTAATTTATATTCGGTTTGATGGGAGAGAAATTGGAGATCAAGTGACATTGAATAATTATTCCTGATTGAATATTTATTATTACAGTGCTATAATACAAAAATATTAACAAGAATGAAATAGATTGTGCATATTTATTCAATCATGTAATAATATTCAAGGATTAATATGGCCCGGATTGATGAACTGAGAATGATCGCGCGTGTTGCAAGAATGTATTATGAGCTGGATAAACGACAATCTGATATTGCCGCCCAACTTGGTTTATCCCAGTCAACTGTTTCCCGACTGCTTTCCCGCTCGAAAGAGGAAGGCATCATCCGCTTTTCGATCAACACCCCACAAGGTGTCTATACAGAGCTGGAAGAAGCTCTGGTGATGAAATATAACCTGCGGGATGCTGTGGTTGTGGATTGTTTAGGTGAAGATGAAAATCTGATTCAACGTGATCTGGGGGCAGTTGCTTCCTACTATCTGGAAACAATAATCCGCCCAAATGAAGTAATTGGTATATCTTCCTGGAGTGCAACCCTGTTAGCATTGGTGGACTCTCTTCAACCTCTTCATCGCAAGATGGGGATAAAAGTTGTTCAAATCCTCGGTGGTGTTGGAAATCCTGCCGTGGAAGCACACGCCACTCACCTTACTTCCCGTATGGCGCAATTATTAAATGGAGAAGCGATTTATTTACCAGTACCTGGTGTGTTGGCAACCGAAGCAGCCCGCAGCATTTTAATGGCAGATGATGTCTCCCAAAAAGCGATCAGGTTGTTTGACCATGTTACCACTGCCCTGGTGGGAATTGGTGCGATAGATCCATCACCTTTACTGGCACAAAGTGGCAATATTTTCTCCGCCAATGAAATGGAGTTATTGCGTCAGAAAAAAGCTGCTGGGGATATTTTATTGCATTTTTTTAATGATGATGGCAACCTGGTGGATACCGGATTTGACAATCGCGTTATTTCGATGAAACTGGAACAATTAGTAAAAGTTAACCGTGCAATAGGCGTTGCTGGTGGTTCAAGAAAATTCAAGGGGATTCGGGGAGCTTTACGTGGACATTGGATTAACATTCTAATCACTGATCGCTTCACAGCAGACCGTTTATTGGCAGAATGAGGAAGAAAATATATATTCCATTACAAACAATTCTCTCATCACCCAGCGCTGGAGATTATCCGATGGATTTTCCAACAGTGCGCGATTCACTTCAATAGCATGCTCAAGCGTTACCCATTCCGGTCGGAACCCATACTCCCGTTCATACTCATCAAGATTTTGCTCCCCATAGTCATCCTCCACCTCGCACAAGTAGTAATACGAGGTCATTTTGAAGATATCAAACTCCTCTTCTTTCACCAGATCATACTCAACCACACTACCAAATTCCCTTAGTATACCGGTCAGCCTGGTGCCACACTCTTCCATGATTTCCCGTTCCAGCGCTGTCCGATGCTCTTCTTCTTTTTGAATTCCTCCGCCTGGAAATTTGTAATCTCCATTGATTGGTGAAAAGACCATCAGCAACTTGTCATCTTTTACGATGATCGCACGTACAGCTTCTCGGGTTACCATCCGTCCATGCAAAGATAGATTTGGTTTGTGATAAATCTCTTTCAAAAGTTGCATGATTTTTTTATCCTAAAAGTACAGTTGGATTATGTTTTGGTTAATTGTATGTCTGATGATCAAATTTGTCTGGGAATCTGATTCTGGTATCCATCAATTTAATCCTAACCTTTGCTCTTTTTTTGTTTTTTTATAGGAATCATTAAATTGATTTAAAAGATTCTCAAAACAACATGTCTTTTCATCTTCCAGGTCTTGGTGTTTTTGGCGAGCATCACTGCCAAAAACACCAAGCAACCCCTGGATATTGAGATGATACACAATATCTAAGAATTTCAGATGGAGATCCGAATAATTGGTTGGGAGCACACTTGCCTTTTCGCAGAAAGATTTTTTGTTGGTATAATTTTAACGAATTTTTTTTCAAAACGTGATTTTACAATTCAATCCAATAGTTTTCTCCTCAAGAAAGAGCGTTATCTTTCAATAAATTTATGCCATCACAGTAGATAGGTAAATCCATGAAAATATTAAGAACTCAAAAAAATTCTTTGATTATTTTGCTAATTTTTTTCTTTCTCCTCAGCTCAATAAACACAATAAGCGCATCACCTCAGGTAAACCAATCGATTGAATTTACTGCCATTGACTCCTATATTCAAGGGCAAATGCAAAAACACGGTTTGAAAGGTGTCTCTCTGGCAATCACAGAAAACGATAAAATTATTTATTTACAGGGGTATGGTACTGCTGGTAACAACCAACCCATGACAGCACAAACCCCCATGTATATTGGATCACAAAGTAAATCATTTGCTGGGCTGGCAATCGCACAACTCATTCAGGCTGGAAAAATCGAACCCACCGCTCCAGTGATCAATTACATCCCTGAATTTAAAATCTCTGATCCTGAATCTTCTCAAAAAATCACCATCAATCATCTTCTGCATCATACCAGCGGGTTGTCGGAAGCCGGGTTTACCGAGGTTCTCCCGGAAGAAGCTACTACCGCAGATTTGCTAATTGCTCTCCAAAAAGCTGAATTAACCGCACCCATCGGTTTTAAATTTCAATATTTCAATTACGGTTATTCGCTTTTATCCATCGTAATAGAGCATGTGACCGGGATGTCTTATGAATCCTATTTACAGGAAAACATTTTTAACCCACTGGACATGAAAAACACCTTCACCAAACCGGAGAAGGCTTTACAGAACGGCCTCTCACAGGGTTATTCACGCTTTTTCGGTTTTACCGTTCCTGCCAGGCAACCACATCGTGTGTACGATCTGGCATCCGGATATCTCATTTCAACAGCAGAAGATCTGGCGCACTTCAGTATTGCTTTATTAAATGAAGGCCAATACATGGATCGACAATTGGTTCCAGGCAACCGTTTTCAGATGATTTTCCAGCCTGTACAGGGATATGGCATGGGGTGGTTTATTGGTCCGGATCGCATCTACCACGGGGGAGCCAATGAAACCTTTCGAACAGAGATGGAATTATTTCCATCCAAGAATCTAGGTATCGTTTTGCTAACCAACCAGGGTTATATGATGGATCATTTCATTTCCGCTCCTCAAATGATCAATGGAGTAAGGGCAATTGTTTTGGGTGATGAAGCTCCAGCCATATCATCCGGTTGGTCTGTCCGGGTGATCGGTTACCTGTTAGGGGCTCTGGTATTGGGATTAATCCTGCTTAATATTAAGAACTTTCGAGATCTTTCCACCTGGCGGACACGCTCTCAAGGTTGGTCTTCCGGAAAACGCATCTGGGATGTCGCAATCAGCTTTATCATTCCCACTGTTATTCTGGTGGTGGTTTTTTCACAAGTTAAAGGATTCTTTGGAACTCGATTTAATTGGACTTATCAGATCTTAATGATGTTCCGATCGCTCCCTGATATTTCTGTTTTGATGATTGTTGGTTCTATCCCCGATTATGTTCAGGGATTTATCAAGTTGTATTGGGCTCTGGGCAGAAAGAAAAATCAACTCATTAATCCTTAAATTTGGTTTTTCCCTGGAAAAATGGATATGAAATTTAATTCGGGCGTGTTTTTGGTTCTATTCACGTAGTCCCATTAACCGCCAGTCCATGCATTGCCTGAATCGTGGTCTCCAGATCAGCAGCACTGACGACCAGGCTGATGGACACTTCGGATGATCCATGTGCGATGGCCAGCACGTTCACCTCACTCTCCGCCAAAGCTGTGAAGATTTTACCAGCCACACCCCAACGATAACGCATCTGTGGGCAGACAGCAGTTACGATTACCACCTCCTCACTTGCCCAAATCCGATCAATATTGCGTTGCTCAATTTCATGTGCCAGGTTTTTTTCCAATACTGCCAGCACAGCTGGTGTCATATCAGATGGAACTGCGAAACACAAGGACTGTTCTGAGGAAGCCTCGGTGATAAAAGGCACCGTAGCGCCAGTGGTCGCTACCGCACTGAATATTCGTGCTGCCACACCTGGCACTCCGAGCATGCCACGACCTTCCACGGAAATCAGCTGCACCTCGCGCACCGCTGTTACTGCTTTGATAATACTGCTCTGTTGCTCTTTTACATTCATTTCATTCGTAATGATGGTTCCCGGATGGGATGGTTTGAAGGTGTTACGTACTCTGAGTATTTTTCCTGCTTCCACCACTGGGCGAATAGTTTTTGGGTGTAAAACCCGCGCACCAAAATACGCAAGCTCGGAGACCTCTCGGTAAGAGAGCTCAGGAACAGTTCGTGCATCACTTGCCAGTCTGGGGTCAGCTGTCATGACTCCGTCCACATCCGTCCAGATCCAGACTTCATCGGCATCCAAGACCACCCCCAGTATGGCAGCGGAATAATCCGAGCCACCACGTCCCAAAGTAGTTAACACACCATCTACTGTTGCTGCGATAAACCCAGTTACCACCGGCACAATCCCTTTTTCAAACAACGGCTGCAGTACCTTACCTGTTTTTTCCTGGGTGGCTGGCATCAGCGGAAAAGCTGCCTGATGTTGATCGTCACTAACAATCAATTCGGTAGCGTCCACTGCTTGTGCTGGAATTCCCCGACTTCTCAAGATTGCAGCAAGCACCAGTACCGCCAGGCGTTCACCTAGCCCCGCCACCGCATCCAGTGCTCGTGGGGTGGTTTCACCCAACACGACTATCGCTTGGATCAGATGGATGTAGTAAAGGATCAATCCATCAATTTCGCTTGCAACCAATTTCTCATCAACTGGTGAGAAATATTGCAACGCCTGAAGATGGCGTTTTTTTAGCATTTCCAATGTATCCAGATAAGGAGCTTGATTCCCTCGAGCAGCCTGCCTTGCACTATCGAGCAATGCGTCAGTCACTTTTGAGAAAGCCGAGGTAACCACGACCACCTGCTGCCACTCTTTATTTGCCTGACTCACAATCTGTACCACACACTCCATTCCTTCAATTGAACCAACAGATGTGCCGCCAAATTTCATTACCAATGTATTCCAGTCTGTTTTTGTGCTCATGTTTGCTTCCTTTATGTCTGGTTTTTCAGCCAATCAAACGCCTGTTGCAAATCATCTATCAAATCCTGTGCGTCCTCAATCCCCAGGGCATAACGAACCAGGTTGTCTTTAATTCCCCAGGCGGCACGGTCTTCTGCACTAATCGAATAGTAGGAGAGTAACGCTGGCTGGCTTACCAGACTCTCCGCTCCTCCCAGAGATGGGGTGATATAGGGAATCTTTAAACGATCCAGAAAACGCGCAGTCCGCTCTAGATCAGACAGCAAGGTGAATGAAACCACTCCACCGAATCCCGTCATTTGTCGTTTGGCTATATCATGATCGGGGTGATTGGTTAAACCCGGGTAATAAACCTGTTCCACCAACGGCTGAGTGAGTAGATATTCAGCCAGCTGCATAGATGCCTGGTTCTGGTGTCGTACCCTCAGAGCCAGTGTTTTCATCCCGCGCAACAACAGGTAAGCATTGTATGGATCAGCCACCGCACCCATCAGGTTGACATGCTCGCGGACAAGGTCAGCCAATTCTTTGCGTCCGATCACCACCCCGGAGAGCAAATCATGGTGCCCCCCTAAATATTTTGTACCTGAATGGATCACAAGATCCACACCAAATTCCAGCGGACGCAAATTGATGGGTGTGGCGAAGGTAGCGTCAATGATGGTCAATAAACCATGCTGTTTGGCAATTTCCACCAGCCTCTCAATATCGACCACCCGCAGATATGGATTGGTAGGCGTTTCCGAAAGAATCAAGCGGGTATTACCGCGGATGGCCGCATTTAATTCTTCTTCATTTCCAATCGCCACCACCGTGCTCTCCACTCCAAAGCGCTGCAAGAAGTTCTGTCCAAACTCGCGTGTTTTGCGGTAAATATCATCGGTAAAAATGATGTGGTCTCCCGCTTTTAAGAAGGTTAACAGCGTGGTGGTAACAGCTGCCATACCGGAGGCAAATAACAGAGCTTCCTCCCCACCTTCCAATGCAGCCAGACGCTGCTCCACAGCACGAATCGTGGGGTTTCCATAACGGCCATATTCCAGCCGGTCAGTTGGCACAGCATTGTTCTTGTCCTGGGTGAACTGGCAAATATCCTCATAGCTGTCAAACACATACGTTGAGGTTGGAACAATCGGGTCAATCAGAGAATGATACGGCTTTTCGCGCTGTTCTCCTGCATGTACGCTGCGGGAGGAAGCGGAATTTTGGAAATCGTCATTGGTTTTGGTCATCGGATGCTCCTTAACATAAAAAAAGCTGCCTGATCAGGCAGCCGTTTGTGGATCAAAAGATAGAGACGCTACATAGCGCTCACCTGAATGGCGGCTGCCCTTTTATGTCCACAAGACATCAACATCGTGATCATCCAGAAGGAGTCACGGCAAGGGATTAACTGTTGAACAGGATTCATATTTTTCATTGAAGAAGAGTGTACTGGAAGAAAGAGGATAAGTCAAGCAGAGCAGAGCTATGTGTTTTCAATTGTTTTCCAGCTGGCTAATTAGACTTCAAGCGTCAACCCATCATAAGCAATTTCATATCCATTTTGACTTGCATAATTAACCAGCTCTGGATAGACCGGATTAGCATCGTGAGCAATATGTGTAGCAAAAATTCTGGCATTGGGATTCAATAATCCTTCACTTCGCATGCGGGTAAAGTGGTCCATCACTTGATTTGCGTTCATATGAAAAACACCGGGCTCTTTTATACCTTGTGTGTGGTCAAGGATAACAACATCAAATTTCATTTTTAAATCATGAAACGCCTGCCAGGTCTCGTCAAAAAATGGACCGGTGTCTGTTCCATAAAAGAAGCGTCGATTTTCTGATTTAACAGCATACACCATGGCACCCATGGTCAATGCATGGTTGGCTGAAAACGGTGTAATCAGATAGTCCCCGATTGCTTGTGTTTGCAGGGGTTGGATTGATTGGACCTGCATATTAAGGCTTTTTTGTAGATCTATCGAAAGGAGACTGTCACCCCACAGGTCGCGGACAAATGTTTCAGCTGCTCGTTGAATGGTCTCATTAGATGCGTAAAAGTGCAGACATGGTGCACCCATCACACCCAGAATGGGGCTGCGGGATATGAAATGGGATAAATCCAAATGGTCCCAGTGGGGATGTGTCTGAATACAATATTGAACCTTTGAAAAAGAGATTCCGTGAATCTGGGCAGCAGACATGATATCCGGACCGAGATCAATCAATAAATCATCATTAACCAACAATGAAGACCGTTTTCTCAGATTTTTCCCTCCTAATTTTCGTGCCTGTTCACAATTTGAACAACTACAAAAAGCTTCTGGATAAGCATTTGCCCCGGATGTTCCAAGAAATGTAATTTTCATATTTCCTCATTTCCATTTGTTATTTCGACATAGAGCCATCTCTTGCTCTCAGTGGCCAGCTTGTTTTTGGAAGGTTTGTGGATCAATTCGATTTTGCTTGTTTTATTTCCTTTCCTCCCGTCCATCAACATATTTCGCAAATCGGCCTTTCGATTGAGGAAACACATTATCATCGCGATCCCATGGCCATCCACCAAAATGGGTGCGGTGATAATCCATCATTGCCTGTTGAATTTCCGCTCGAGTATTCATCACAAAGGGTCCATATTGCGCGACGGGCTCATCAATTGGTTTGCCTTGCAGGATAAGGAAGTGCCCCTCTTCTTCACCATTGATGAGTTGTAGTGGCTGGTCAGCCAGTAATTCCACAGATTGCTCGGAAGAAATCTTTGTTCCAGCAACTGTCAATGAGTTTCCCCGATAGAAATATAAGGTACGGTTTACGGGTTGTGAGGCTGCCGGTAGCGTCCATTCCGCCTGCGGGGCCAGTTTCACTATCCAGATTGCTACTTCATTTTCAGGTTCTGCGGCCCACGAATCTGGAGCGGGTGGTAGTGCTGTCGTTTCCTGAAGTTTTCCGGCAATTACCGTAGTATCTATGGAATTTCCATGTTGATCCAGTTCATGGCGAACAGGAATTTCTTCTGCCCACAACATTTTATAAAAGGGCTGAGAGAATTTCTTTGCCTGGGGTAGATTTAGCCAGACCTGAAATAATTCCAACGGATTGGGTTCTTCCTGGTGAACACACGGAAACATCTCGGAGTGTTGTAATCCACTCCCAGCTGTCATCCATTGCACATCCCCATTGCCGTACCTGCCGGCTGCAGCATTGGAATCGGAGTGATCCACGTAACCATTTAACACAATTGTCACCGTTTCAAATCCACGGTGTGGATGCGCTGGGAAGCCAGGTACAGTCTTTCCGTGATACATACGCCATTGATTTCCCGGATCAAAATCCTGCCCAAGATTTCTGCCCACCAAAGAAGCAGCCGGTCCCAAATCGGCTTTTCCTTTAGGATAGAAATCTCTATGGTGTGCACAAAAAAGAAACGGATCGTTGGTCTCCCACATAAAACCAAGCGGTTTGATGTTAATAATTGCCTTGTTATACATTGAAATCCTCCTGTTTCAAAAGAATTATGACTCCATTGTATAGATTAATTTTTTAAATACCATAGCTATTAAATAATTATTCTTCTTTCAAAAATCTGGGTTTGGCAGTTGTTTTCGGAAAGCGCTTTTTCTAAAAACACTACGACCATTCAGAATTCTCCGAATTTCTTATCGAGTAAACGTACCGGTTATTTCGGAGTGTTCCCATCCCAACTGGTCAGAAATACTTCTTTGGGTTTTCGTTTGATCAACCAAATAGCAGTAATCATCAATAAAACCAATGTTATTTCCATTACTATGATCTTCATAAAGCCAAGAAATAATGATGTGTCCGCAACAGGCAACCAGATCCTCCACCAGGATTGACCTCTTGCCCAGTCTGCTCCTATCACACCGCCAATAAATACCAGCATAAAGAATGCATATGGCAAGACTGGTTTGAAGCGTTTATTAAACAGGCAGATGCAAGTGTAAAACATCATCAAAGCAAATTTGACAGAAATCAACCACGTGGGAACAGGACCAATCAGGTAATAAAAAAGGATATCCGGCATATCGGATATCCATAATAATGAGATCCAAACCATCAACATGTTTTTGGTTCGGTAAGCTACGTTTGTAAAATGAGTATCTGCAGCCATTTCATCCTCTAAATAAACTCAGAACATCTGTTTTTGTTTCACAAATCTTCAAATAAGAGTGTTTTTGTCTGAAAATTCACTTAGAGTATATGCTTTGGGAATATCAAAATCACTCACCAAACGGCCAGTTCTTAACCAACTTTACGCCAGTAAATCACTCGACATCTGGTGGAATCATTATTTCTTGTGTTTTGTAAAGGAATGCTTTTTATCCAGCCTTTTCCTGTTTTTGTTCAACATACGGCTGATGCAGCTTGATTGGCTCACGGATCGTCTTGCGCAACCGCAGATTGAGCATCTCAACCATAACGGAAAATCCCATGGCAAAGTAAATATAACCCTTTGGGATATGCTGGTGCAGGCTCTCAACTATCAGGGTGAAACCGATCAACAACAGAAAGGAGAGTGCCAGCATCTTTACCGTGGGGTGTCCTTCCACAAAATTACTGAGCGCATCTGCTGAGAGGATCATCCCGATAGCAGCAATAATAACAGCGGCAATCATCACCTCCAGATGGTCAACCATGCCCACTGCTGTAATCACGGAATCCAAAGAGAAGACCACATCCAGAATCATCACTTGTAGAATTACATTCCAGAAAGTCGCTTTGACTTTAGAAGAAGAGTGACCTTCCACCCCTTCTAATTTCTGGTGAATCTCACTGGTAGCTTTGCCTATCAGGAACAAACCTCCTACCAATAAGATGATATCCCTTCCAGAGACAGCAAAGTTAATAATTGTGAAGAATGGTTTGGTCAGGCCGATGATCCAGGAGAGTGAGAAAAGCAGCAGAATTCTCGAGATCACCGCCATGGCAATTCCGGTACGGCGGGCTTTGGATTGTTGGTTAACAGGCAATCTGCCAGCCAGGATTGAGATAAAAATTACATTATCCACGCCCAAAACCAGCTCAAGGGCAACCAGGGTTAAAAATGCGATCCAGATTTGAGGGTCGGATATCCATTCCATGTGATTTCAAAGCTCCTTCATTAAATAATCTAATTGGATTCTAATCCCAATTGGATCATGTTGATAGATAAATTGGTAATCGAATCTTCTTTCATCTGAAAGTACAAATTTCTGGTAAGTCCTTGCCAGAGCGACCCTTTCTTCGATAGAATTGTGCAATGATATCTATTCAGGAGCCACGTATGCAAACACCCATCAAAATCATCATCCTCGGAATGGGAAAGGTCGGTCGCGAACTGATCGTTCAACTTCAGAAAAGTCCCTTGCATTATAAAATCATTGCACTGGCAGATCGGTCGGGCTGTCTTGTCGGTCAACCACTTAATACCGATCAAATTTTCAACGCAATAAATACGAAATTCAGTGGTCTTTCCCTCGCAGATATTTCTGGCTCGATACCTCTGGAAAAGCTTGAGGATTATTACGCACCTGACACAATCATCGTTGATACCAGTGCGGCACGAGATCTGACGTGGAAAGCTGCAATTCGTAGCAGTGCAAAATTGGTGTTTGCCAACAAAAACGCCCTGAGTGCCGCCTTGTCTGAGGCTTCTGCCTTATTCAATCACCCCCATATTCGTTACGAAGCGACAGTTGGCGCGGGTTTGCCGGTGGTCGCGACTCTACGATCCATGGTAGCCAGTGGGGATCAGATCCAACGAATTGAAGGTGTGATGAGTGGCACGCTGGGTTTCCTGTGCAGCCGCCTGGAGGAAGGCATTCTTTACAGCCAGGCTGTTCGGGAAGCGTATGAATCCGGTTTCACAGAACCAGATCCGCGAGACGACTTGAGTGGTTTTGATGTTTTGCGAAAGGCGTTGATCTTGGGGCGAACTACTGGCTGGAGACTGGAGCAGGATGATTTTTCCGTCCAGCCACTCTATGATGATCGCCTCGTTGGGATTCCAGTTTCAGAATTCTTCCAGTGTACTTCATTAGTAGACTATACCTATGCGCAAATGGTTAAAACAGCTGCTGAAGAGGGCAGGGTCCTGCGCTATCTGGCAACAATCACCCCCCAGGGTGGCAGTATTGGCTTGAAAGCCGTTGAGCGCAATAGCGCATTGGGTTCTTTGCACGGACCTGGTAATTATTTTGCGATCTACAGCCAGAACTATAACGAGATTCCATTGGTGATCGCTGGTCCTGGCGCCGGGATTGCTGTCACCGCCAATGGCGTCCTCAATGATATAATCGCGCTATCCAGTTTGTAGCAGGTAAACAACAATAGAGATGAAAAAATACGAGCGAATGGAAGAAATCTATGAGTCTGGTTCAGTACCCTGGGATCAGACAGACCCACCACCAGAGGTAATTGATACCACCTCCTCGATCCCGGTTGGTCGTGCTCTCGATCTTGGTTGTGGATTAGGTCGAGCGTCCATTTACCTTGCACGGCTTGGCTGGCAGGTCGATGGAGTCGATTTTGTTGAAAAAGCAATCAAACAAGCCAGATCCAGGTCCAACCAGGCTGGTGTATCAGATCTTATCAACTTCTATCAAGCTCCTGTGACAAAACTGGATTTTTTGGAAGGTCCTTACGGCTTTGCCATGGATATTGGTTGTGCACATGGTCTTACAGATCAAGAACTTCAAGAATATCACGGGGAATTGTGTCGATTACTTAAGCCGGGAGCAATCTATCTCCTGTTTGCCCATTTAAATGAAGAGAACACCCAACCAGAAGAACAGAACTGGTTGGATGAAGCCTACCTTCAGGCATTATTTACTGAAGGATTTCAATTAGAAAAAGTAGAATACGGTCAGACACAGGTGAATGATCAGGCTCCCTGGCGATCTGCCTGGTTCTGGTTTCGAAAGGAAAATTGATGAATAAAATACCGGTTTCCATTTTGGGTGCTACAGGCGCCGTCGGACAGCGTTTCGTGGAGATGCTGATACATCACCCCTACTTTGAGATCGTTGCTCTGACAGGCTCAGATCGCAGTGCTGGCAAGCCGTACGGGCAAGCCTGCCGCTGGGTGCTGACTGGATCCATTCCCGAAAAGGTGCGCGAGATGCAAATTCAACCCACCTCCACCAACCTGCCCGGTAAAGTCGCCTTTTCAGCATTACCAGCACCAGTTGCCCGCGAATGGGAACCGAAACTGGCACAGTCTGGCTACGCCGTCTGCTCGAATGCGTCCGCCTTGCGGCTGACCACCGGGGTGCCTTTATTGATTCCAGAAATCAACTATGACCATTTGGAAATGATCCCTTTACAGCACAGCCAACTTGGGTGGAAGGGTCTGGCTGTCACCAGCCCGAACTGTACCACCAACGGGATTGCCATGACCTTGAAACCGTTGGATGATGCCTTTGGTGTCGAAGCAGTCTTTGCCAGCACCATGCAGGCAATTTCCGGTGCCGGTTATCCTGGCCTGGCTTCGCTGGATATCCAGGACAATGTCATCCCCTTTATCAACGGAGAAGAAGAAAAGATCCAGACGGAAACCAACCTGCTGCTTGGCAAGATGAAAAACGGCATGCGTGTAGACGCACAAATCCAAATCAGTGCGCATGCCAACCGGGTCGCCGTGTTGGATGGACACACCATAGCGCTTTCGATCAAATTCAGGCATAAACCATCAGTAGTCGATGCCATCCAGGTACTGGAGAATTTCCGTGGACCCGCCGAAGTGCAGCAAATGCCGACGGCTCCCCAGCAGCCCCTTCTCGTACGTCAAGAACCCGATCGCCCACAACCACGCCGTGACCGTGATGCCAATAATGGCATGTCGATCAGTGTTGGCCGCATCCGACCCTGCACGCTCTTTGACTTGCGCATGGTCAGCGTGGTGCACAACACCGTTCGCGGTGCTGCTGGCGGTTCGGTTTTGAATGCTGAATTGTTGTATGCCAAAGGATTATTAGACGCATGATTCAAGTTGGGATGACTGACTGCCCTGCTGTCAGAGATTTGTTGATTAGCAATGAAATACAGCTGGATTATCTTGAAGTTCATGGTCCGCATGCGGAAGAAGCTCGGATTGCCTTTCCGGAGATGCCGATGCTGTTGCACAACAGCCTTTATCAATGGTCATTAACCCACCAGGACGGTCTGCAGCACAAAGAAGCCAAGGCAATTACACAACAACGTCTGAGGTTGACAGGATCGCCCTGGTACAGCCTGCATTTAGGTTTCTCCGTTGAGGAGGTTGATTTTTACGACGAAGCCATGCAAGCGCTTTCCCCGCTGCAATCCCGCGAGGTAGTCCTGGAACAATGTATCCAGCGTCTGAACCAGTTAACCGAACTTTTACCCGTGCCTGTTCTGATCGAAAATCTCGATTTCAACCCGACCCAGGCATATGAGTATGTCTGTGAGCCGGCTTTCATACAACAAGTATTGTCCAGGACGAATACCAGGTTGCTGCTGGATCTGGCGCATGCCCGCGTGACAGCCCAGGCTTTTGGTCTCCCGGTAGAAGAGTACATTGCTCAACTGCCACTGGAAAAAGTACGTCAGATTCATCTCAACCGACCCGGTTGGAGGGACAACCGACTGGTCGACGCCCATCTTGCTCTGCAGGAAGACGATTATGAGCTATTCGAGGAAATCCTGAAAGGTTGTCAACCATGGGCGGTAACACTCGAATATAATCATGAACGCAACTTAATACCTCAGCAGATTTCCCGGATCCGAGAAATCATTAGCACACACACTTCTTAATCTCCCGGTCTTTTGTTCCTTTTTTTCGATTTTGTAATTAAGTCTGATTCTCAGGTTGAATTGAGATCAAAACAAGATAAAATAGAAGAAGTTGTATCTTTTCATGATCGCGGTTTAGGTTTTTTCAGCTGGTAAATACCGGTAATAAAACCTACTTACCCTGGTTTAAAGATTGATACAAGATATTAACATAATTGGGAGAACAGTTTTGAAAAGACAAACTTTACAGCGGATCATGTACTACCTGTTTGATCACATCACCGTGACCCGCTTTTACGGCACTGAGAATATTCCTAGAGAAGGTGGTATCATCGTTGCGACAAATCACATGAGCCGCATAGATATACCGCTCTTATTTGTTAACCCGGTTCGTCCAGATATCACTGCGCTGGTCACGGATAAATATCTGAAATATCCAATCATTAATTGGTTTATCAAAACAGCTGAGGCTGTTTATATCGATCGGGAGCGGGCTGACTTTGGTGCATTTCGTGAAGCGCAAAAGCTGATTAAGAGTGGCGTTTCGATGGGGATTGCTCCGGAAGGCACCCGTTCTCAGGTCGGTGAACTGATGGAAGGTAAAGCTGGAATGATCCTGTTAGCTATTCGCTCCGGTGCTCCGATTGTCCCGGTGGGATTAGCCGGAACGGATACCGCCTTTAAGCGGTTTCTTTCTTTTCGTAAGCCGCGCCTGGTAGCACGCTTCGGAAAACCGTATCAAATTGATGAACTTCCCCGTGAAAACCGTGAAGAGGCGATGAAAAATGCCATTGATGAGATCATGTGCCGAATCGCATCGCTCTTGCCACCGCGCTATTGGGGATACTACAAAGACCATCCACGCTTACAGGAACTGATTGCAGAGCAAGGTGGACCTGTCTCAGACGAGCATAAATAATCTAATGCAAACCGGCTTCTGGTGGATTCTATTAGCTTTGTTGCTCTATGGAGTGCTTCATTCCATTCTTGCTGCCCACCGAACAAAGAAATGGGTAAAACAATGGTGGGGAGAAGCAAACTATAACCGTTATTACCGCCTTTTCTTTTCTATACAGGCCGTTGTGATGTTCGCTCCGGTACTTTTACTGGTAGCATTTTTCCCTGATCAGCTCCTCTACCGTATCTCTCCTCCCTGGGTATATTTGACGATTGCGCTACAAATTCTGGCAGTATTGGGTTTATTGCATAGTATTATGCTGACAGGCATGCTGCGTTTCACCGGTGTGCAGCAGGCTCTCAGCCCGGAGCAAGCAGATAAACCGATCGCAATGGTATCCAACAGCCTGTACCGTTGGGTACGCCATCCAATTTATACCAGCATGTTTCTTTTCATCTGGCTAATGCCAGTGATGAGCTGGAATATTCTTGCTCTCAATATTGGCATCTCGGTCTATAATGTACTGGGTGCGTTACTGGAAGAACGCAAATTGCTGTCTGAGTTTGGACAGCCCTATGAGGAATATCGCAAACGAACAGCTTTTATTATTCCTGGTATAAAAATCAGAGATTAGTAGTAGAATCATCCTGCTGATCTCTCACGGTTCTTTCGAACAACCTAATTCTCAGGACTACCAAATGGCAGAATCTCCCAAACAACGCTCTACACTCACTCGTTACGCCTGGCTTTCCATTGCTGCTGCGCTGGTCACCATGGCATTAAAAGCTGGGGCTTATTTGCTGACAGGTTCTGTCGGTTTGTTGTCTGATGCCCTTGAATCGATCGTCAACCTGGTTGGCGCGATCATGCTGTTGAGCATGCTGATTCTGGCTGCAAGGCCGGCGGATGATAACCATGCGTATGGACACAGTAAGGCTGAATATTTCTCCAGTGGTTTCGAAGGCTCTCTCATTCTGATCGCTGCTGGCAGCATTATTTATACCGCTATCATGCGCCTGATTAATCCAAAACCGCTCGAACAGTTGGGGTTGGGTCTGCTGGTATTGGTGATTGCCTCCTTGATCAACCTGGGAGTATCCCTGATCATGCGGCGGGCAGGCAAGCGTCACAATGCCATTTCATTGACAGCCAATTCACATCACTTGATGACCGACGTGTGGACTTCGGCTGGTGTGTTGGTGGGTGTGGGGGCTGTTGCCATTACAGGTTGGCAGCCACTGGATTCAATTGTCGCTATCCTGGCTGCGCTTAACATTCTCTGGTCAGGTTTTACGATCGTGCGAGAATCAGTCTATGGATTAATGGATACAGCCCTGCCACAGGAAGATCTGGATCTGATTGATTGGGTATTGGATAAGTACAAAAGCCAGGGGGTTGAATTCCACGCAGTACGTACGCGCCAATCGGGGGCAAGTAAGTTCGTCAATATGCACGTATTGGTACCGAATGAATGGACTGTACAACATGGGCATGAATTGCTCAACCAGATCGAAAATGAATTAAAAGATAGACTTCCCACCAGCAATATTTTCACCCATCTTGAACCACTACACGATCCGACATCCTATGCGGATATTGAAGTCTGTTAAGTACAGCTCTTAGCTTTTGAGCTCTTGAGCTGTTACGATTAGCTGACGATTGATAATCAAATGTGATTCTGCTTGAAATCCATTTCCTCAACACTCAAATCTCCATCCTGATTTTCTATCGCTCTGCCCGGATCTCTGCACCGAGCTGCTCGTAGAATTGGGTCAGGAAGGCATCACGAGCTTCAGCAATCTGGATAGCGCTGGCTGTGAAGAGACGTTCCCTGACCTTGCTCAGCTTGAAGAGATACTCATGGTAGGAGCTATGCGGCTCACCCGGCTGCTTGACACCACTTTCAATGAATTGCTCAGATGGTTCTGCAAAGATCGGCTGCCCGGCTTGCACAGCATAGCCAATGGTGCGTGCCACTCCAATCGCGCCCAGAACATCCAGCTTGTCGGCATCGAAAAGCACTTTGGCTTCGATCGTCTGCGGTTCGTTTTCCTTCTCGCCACGATAGCGATGTGCCCGAATGCAGTCCTGCACAGCCCTGATCCTATCGTCCGGCCAGCCTTCCCCGCGCAATACCTGTTCAGCGAAGAGTGCGGAGGCTTCATGGTGGCTGAGGCGTTCACCACTATTGGGGTCGCTGCCACGTGAGTCGTGCAGCAGGGCTGCAGTGTGCACAATCTCCAGGTCGGCCCCCTCGAGCAGAGCTAATTTCTCCGCCATGTGATAGACGCGTTCGATATGATCAAACCCATGCACCGGATCAATCTCCGGATACCAGGCTTGCGCTTTTTCCAATGTTAACATCCTTGAATTCCTCTCATTCCTTTAGTATCGTTCAGTTCTTCCAATTACTGATTTTCAACAACCCATTTGCCACGTTTCATCACACGCCAAACCAGATTACCTCCGAACTTGTAACCCAGGTTGCGGTAGTCGTCGACAGATAGAACCAGCAAATCCGCCTGCTTGCCTGGCTCGAGCGAGCCGATGCGGTCAGCCCTAGCGATGGCGGCAGCAGCATTGATGGTGGCTGCGGCGATTGCCTGGGCGACAGTGATCTTCAAGTAGCGGCAGGAGAGTGCAATCACAAACTGCATGCTCTCACACCAGGCTGTTCCCGGGTTGAGATCGGAGGCGATTGCCAGCAGACCGTTGGCTGCAAGGATCTTCTTCGCCGGGGCGTATTCCGTGTGCCCGAGCCCAAATGGTGTGGGAGTCAGCGAGACCGCTACCGTATCAGAAACACCGAGCGCCTGGATATCCGCGCTGGAAGTCTTGACCAGATGGTCGGCGGAGACAGCTCCCATTCTGGCTGCCAAAGTGGTACCGCTGAGGTTCTCGAACTCATCAGCATGAATCTTGAGCGGGAAGCCCAGCTCTTTAGCTTTTCTCAGAATCTGCTGGGATTGATCAAAGGAGAAAGCGCCTACCTCGCAGAAGACATCCACGAAGGGCAAGGGACGCTGGGGGACATTGCGCTGCCACCACAACAACACACCGGGCAGCATCTGCTCAATAATCAGATCCGTGTATGCCTGCGGGTCGAGCTTGTATTCCATCGGGATTGCGTGCGCAGCCAGGTAGGTTGGCACCAACTCCAGTGGACCTTCTTCCCCCAGCTTGAGGATCGCCTGCAGTTGCAGGAGCTCGCTGCTGGGCGTCAGACCATAGCCTGTCTTGGCTTCGGCAGTGGTGGTACCATGGCGTAGCATTCCCTGGGTGCGCGGGCGGGCTGCGGTGACCAGTTCGTCCAAGCTGGCATCGCGGGTGAGACGCACGGTGTTGAGGATCCCGCCACCAGCCGCCATGATCTCCTGGTAGGATCTGCCCTCCAGCCGCATCTCGAACTCGAAAGCACGGTTGCCGATGAAAATCAGATGGGTGTGCGGGTCAACAAAGCCTGGCATAACCACCCTGCCTACCGCATCGAAGCGTTTCTCTTTCGGATAGCGCTCGAGCAAATCGGCTGTGGAACCGACCGCCTGAATCAGTCCATCGCGTATCAGTACCGCCCCATCCGGGATCAGCCCCAGTTCACCAAGGCGTTTCCCGCGTTGCGGACCCCCAGCAAGGGTCAGTAGTTGTTTGGCGTTATAGATGAGCATACATCCTCACATGCAAAGTCAAAGAATATGTTAATTATACAGGTTCAGCACTGGTCTGTCCGATCACAGATTGCTCAATTCACTCAATTGCAGATATGCAATATATCAATATAATGGAAGCTTAGTACTCAATACCACCTCTTTTTCATCATTTCTGGAGGATGAATGCCTGCTCAACCCATGCTGCGTCAATGGATCATTGTGTTCCTGATTTGTGTCGTTGGCTTTGCTTCAGCCTGTAACCTCACCCAATCAATTAATAAGGAAGCTTCTGACGAGTCTCCTGGCAGCGCACCAACCAGCCAGCAAAAGGCTGACCCGCAACCGTCCACCACCGTTCCTACGGGGTATGCTCCTGATCCTGCACCACCCGAACCCATTGCGCCTGTTGTTTTATACGATGAAGGTCTGGTACGCATGATTTTGCTGGATATCCAAAAGTACCCAATGGAGGACTATTATCGGAAGGATCGGGCTACGGACATCAACGCGATTGAAGCGATTCTGCGCTGGGATGCCGGCGTACGTGTGACCAACGCGGATGAGCTTGAGAAATTGGTCATCGATGGCAGGATGGAGATCGTACACAGAAGTGAACCCTCCGTGCCGATTGACTTTATGGAAATCCTGCTCTCAACAGACTAAGAGGCTGAGAAGGGTGGCTGATTTTAACAGCTGGAGAAACGAATCCCACAGCACAGGCAGCCTGAAAATCTAACCCACCGGATTGGGTATTTCCCCATTGCGGGCGTCCAGATCATCTACCCCTGCCGTATGAATTTTCCGTAGCAGGAAGTAGCCAGCAACAATCAGCAGGATGGCGGCGATCAGATTAAAGAGAAAGCCAAGATTGTAGAGCCGCGGAGCCAAAAACGCACCTAATGCACGCCCGAGGGAGAAACTGGCGATCGTGAGTGCCATTACGGTGGCACGTGCAGCCGGGTAGACCTCGCTCATCAGCGGCAGGCTTGAGACCAAGGTGAACTCAAAACCGAGATAGAAGAAGAACAGCCCGGTGAGCGCACCGGCAACCGAACCACTGAAAAAGTAGAGGATGAAGGTGGCGACTCCCGAAGTGATCAGCCCCATCGTGATCGCGAACTCCTTGCCGAGACGGTCGGATAACAGGGCAGAAAGCCCCTCGCCGCCCAGCTCGGAGATGCCAATGATCGCCGATGCTGCACCCAAAGCTGCCAGCTTGAGGGCAAAACGATCCTCGAGCCAGACACCGAAAACCAGATTGACAACCTCGTTGGCTGCCGAGACTGAGATCGCAAAGCCCAGGCCTGCCAGCACGGGGGTGACACGAAGCACCATCCGTATGGTGGAGATGCCACTGCCCTTTGCGGGGACGAGCGAACGGTTGTTGGGAACCCGCCACGCGATCAGCAGCAGACACAGCAGGCCACCAATGGCGATGATTGGGAAGGGAACCAACCAGGCTTTGTCCGGGTTTGCGCGTGCCATCAACCAGCCGATGAAGGGAATCCCGGCGATAAATGCCAGCGCCCAGGAGAGTTCGGTGATACCCAGGATTCGCCCGCGTTTCTCATACGCCACTCGGTCGCCGATAAACGCCTGCATGGCAGGGATGAACATCAGGTTGCCCAGCATGGCGAGCATGAGCCCTCCGAAGAAAACCGGGAAGGTGGGAAAGATCCAGATGATAGTGGAGGCGATAGTCACCAATCCCAACCCCAACAGCATACTGACCTTGCGACCATAACGGTCGGCAATCGTCGCCAGGAAAGGACCGAAGAAACCCATCAAGGAGCGGGATGTCAGCACCAGTGAGAGCTGTGCCAGATCGACCCCCAACCCGCGCGAGAAGACGCTCAGGAAGGGATAGACCATGCGGTAGAGCGTATGCAGAACCACACGTGTGACGGAGAGGATCGCAACCTGTTCGTTGAGGTTTTTAGACTCGTTGAAAATCAGGCGCTTTTGAGGATTGGGTGGCGTTGTTCGTAAATCCATAAGGTTAACTGGGCTCCGAGTAAAATAGTGAGGATGAGAATGAGGGTATAGGAACCCATAATGGTAACAGATCCGGATTGGGCGATCGGGTTCTCGGGGTGCAGGATGTTCACAACCCCGCCCAGCTGCCACCAGAGCGCGATACCAAAGAGCAGGTTACCCATGGCGGTGAGACGGTCGTTGTTGAAGACCCACAGTCCGCCCTGCAGCAGCACCGCGATGATGCCCAATAGGAAGGGAACCCGCCAGCGTGGCTCGTCAAAGAAAAAACCGCCCCAGTTGACCTGCATGACGATCAGCGACATGGGCAAATAAGTGAGCCAGAAAAAGAGTGCTGTGTAGGCTAACGAACGGCTGGCCTGTACCCAGCGCTGCTGCTTGAAGAAGATCAGTGCCAGCAACCCGGCGATGGCGGAGAGTCCGAAAGCCAGTTTACCGGTCCAGACCCAGGCGGCGTGCACGAAGATCAGGCGCAGATTGCTGCCGAGGGTCTTCTCCATCGGTCCCAGCAGGGCGACCAGGATGATCAGAGCGAGGGTGAGGAGAATAGCTATTGGCTGGCGGAAGAAGCGGTGAGAAAAAGACATGGTTGGTTCCTGATTGAAAGTTTTAGTGATTATAGTACAGTTTGGCGGAAAGCTGAAAGCTGAAAGCTCAAAGCGGGCCGTCAACGAATGATTTAACGAATACACGAATAAAATAACGGAGTGGCTTTAGGAGGACTGGTGACAGTCCACGGCAAAAATCCGAACTGGGATTTACGGGATTTCAAGGATTAACAGGATTGGATTTGTGGTTATGGTGTTCATTTGTGGAGTTTTTGTTTTTACAGGCAAATTTTGAACGATTATGAAGGGGAATTGATCCTTGTACCCGACCATTTCATTGGGCACATCGAAACGCATCGAACAAGTCGATTTGTTTCTTGGAAACAATTAGAAACAATTCATTTAGTGGTTAGGGACTGGGGGTTGGGGGTTGGTTGAAAAGCAGAAATAACTCATGGGTAGCCAGGAGTTTTGATTGACGAGGTATGTGGTTGTTAAGGTTCAGGCAGTATTGTACGTGGATATTATAGAATAATTGTTCTATTAAGTCAAGAGGGAAAGGGGACTGACTGGAGACCGGTGACGGAGGACGGGGAATTATTCCTCCCCATTTTCCTAGATTCCATGGTGCGTTGCACTTAGGGATTTTCAACCTTCACATTCCCGGACGAGCGTCCTGGAAAGAATCTGTCAAAAGTGCACTGCACCTGCTGGTGTCAAATTTATACTGCCCCACGCCCCGGGTTCGTGTACTCGGAACGGGTTTATACCCTTCCGCCCGGGTTCGTGTACTCGGAACGGGTATATGCCCGTCCGCCCCGGGTTTAAACCCGGGTCTGTCAATACCAAAACCGATTAAAATCGGTTGCCTATTCGGGCAGGACAATTTCTAGGCGACAAGGATTGCTTCCTGTAAAACTTCATCCTTAATTTGTTGTTTGAGAGATCGTTTAGTTCCCAAATCTACTTTACAGCCAAGAAGGGTTTCTAATCTTTGTTGTAATTCAATGAATTCGAATAAACCTATTGGTCGATTAAATTCAACCAGCAGGTCAACATCGCTATCTGGACTTGCCTCATCTCGTGCAGTTGAACCAAACAAATAAAGCGACTCAATCCCATATTGTTCAACCAGCACCTTGTTGTGTTTTAGTGCATTCAAAACTTCATCACGTTTCATACTGTAAAGGATAACGAATCATTTGTTCTTTGTCAATTAATTTTCTGGATCAGTAAGTAGGACAAAGCTGATAGCTGACAGCTAACTCTTTCAGCTTTGAGCCTTGAGCTTTGAGCTATTTTGATCCTATAATAAGAGGAAAGAAGGAATCCTTTTTGTTTCGAAAGGAACCAAACCATGAATTACAAAAACCTGGGAAAAACCGGTGTGAAAGTCTCCGAGCTGTGCTTCGGTACCATGTCCTTCGGCGGGGATGCCGACGCCGAGACCTCCGAGAAGATGTACCGGCGCTGTCGCGAAGCCGGCATCAATTTCTTCGACTGTGCCAACGTCTACGTGGGCGGGAAGTCCGAAGAGCTGCTGGGAAAATTCATCGCCGAAGAACGAGAGGAAGTGATCATCACCAGCAAGGTCTACTTCCCCACCGGCAAGAGTCCCAACGCAGGGGGTGCCAATCGCCGGCACATCCAGCTGGAAGTGGAAAAAAGCCTGCGCCGCCTGAATAGCGACTGGATCGATGTCTATTTCATCCACCACTTCGACGAGAACACTCCGATCGAGGAGACCCTGCGCGTGCTTGACGACCTGGTAAAGCAGGGCAAGATCCTCTATCCGGCGGTCAGCAATTTCTCCGCCTGGCAGATCATGAAGGCACTCGGTATCTCGCACTACCAGCAGCTGGCACGCTTTGAGGTGATCCAACCGATGTACAACCTGGTCAAACGCCAGGCAGAGGTCGAGATCCTGCCACTGGCGTTATCCGAGGGACTGGCGGTGATCCCCTACAGCCCACTGGGTGGCGGACTGCTGAGCGGTAAATATGCCGGCGACGTAGTCCCTCAGGAAGGCAGACTGCTGAACAACAAGATGTATGAAACCCGTTACGGTGACGAGTGGATGTACACAGCCGCCGCGGACTTCTCGCACTTTGCCCGCGAGCAAGGCTTTTCCCCGGCGTCGCTGGCGGTTGCCTGGGTTGGGTACCACCCGGCTGTGACCGCCCCGATCATCGGTGCCCGTAACCTGACCCAGCTGGAGGATTCGTTGAAGTCGGTCGAGATCGAGATGACGGAGGAGTTGTACGAGCAGATCAGTGCGTTTACACCGAAGCCGGCTGTTGCGACGGATCGGAGTGAAGAACGCTGATCGCTGAAAGCTCACGGCTCACGGCTGACCGGGGACGGGGGACGGGAGACCGGGAACAAGGAAAAACCAGCGACATAATGGCAAAAGCTCAATACTTGCGAAGCACCTGTAGCGAAGCGTAAGGCTAACACTCAAAACTGATATGCCGGTCATCTGTCTCCCGTCTCCCATCATTGATGCACTTCGCGGGTGGAAAGAGTCTGAACTATGATTGATGACTGCTACCGGAAGATTGCGAGAGGATGGGGGTTTTACTGCAGGTAGCGCAGGAGCAGGGAGAGAATCAGGATGACAGCAATGGCGGTCAGACAACCTCTGAAAAACGGGTTGCCTGGGGCATCTTCGTATGAGTCGTCCTGGTAGAGGTCGTCGGGGTGTTCTTCGGAGGATTCATCGGAGGGGAACATGGGGGAGTCTTCAGACATATTTTCCTATTTATTCGTACTCCACACTTCCATCTTCCTTTGCCCAAATATATGCAATTTTCGCTGCTGCTTTAACCCAGGAAATTTTCTTTGACAGATTGCGGCAGATAGGAAAGTCAGGAAATGCGACAGCACTAAGCTTCTTTACTACGTTCTCGATATTCATCCTTGCCTTTACTGTACTGACAATTCATATAGATGTCCATTATTACTTTATACAAAATGATTTTTCTGGAAACAACCACTTTTTGAAAAAAAACCTCTTGACATGTTATAGTGTTATATGCTACTATAACTCTAATATTCATAATTCTAGGGTATTCTATGAGCCAATCAATATTTATCCAATCACTTCAAAACTTAAAAATAGAATTTGATAGTGGCCAATCATTAGCTGGGCAACTTGCTGAACAAATAACCTGGTTGATAGCCAGTGGTCAGATTTCAACAGGATTCAAATTGCCTGCTGTTCGTACTTTGGCTGTGCACCTTGGAATAAATCTTCACACGGTAAGAGCTGCTTACCTCAAATTAGAGGAAAACAATTTAATTGTTACACGTCATGGAACTGGTTCAATGGTTCTTCCATTTGATAGAATGCAAATTGCGGAAAATGGGTCATCGCTCTTAAGTAACACTGTAGGAGTAATAATACCAGATAGCGCAAATCCTTTTTATCCAAAGATAATTTCAGGTATCTCTGAAATCGCTGCACAACATCATATTCTGTTAATCACTTGTGATACACATGAAAGTCATTTAGCCGGGAAAGAATATTTGGATATGATGATCGCAAAAAAAGTAGATGGCGTCATTATAGCTCCTTATGGATTGCAGGTAGAAAATTATGGTAACGACAATCCTTGTGTGCCAAATTGTCCAATTCCTATTGTCTATATAGATTGTCCCAATGAACCAGGATATGCTGTTCTTATTGATGCAGAAAATGCAGGCTTTAAGGCAACTCAACATCTGATAGACCATGGACATCAAAGAATAGCGATTATAACAGGCAACACACAAGTTTCAACCTTATATCAATGCTTTTCCGGTTATAAAAAAGCACTGGAAATTAATGGCATTTCTATAGAAGAGTCTTTTATTTCGGAAGAAAATTTCTTTTCCAATGCAGCTGGTTATCAATCAACTCAGAAGTTTCTATCTCTTGAAAAAATACCTACTGCTATTTTCGCGGCAGGAGATTTATATGCTATTGGAGCAATGCGGGCAGTTTTTGATCATGGTTTGCGTGTTCCAGAAGACATTGCCATTGTTGGCTATAACAATATAGATGTTTCAGCTTACATTGAGCCAAAGTTAACCACAATAAATACTCCTATGTATGAGATGGGTGTATTAAGTATGCAGATGCTGAAAAAACTGATACATAATGAGCCGGTTTCAGAACAAAGAATAATACTCCCTACAGAGTTGATTGTTAGAAGAAGTTGTGGCTGTTCATCACATTGAGTAAATATTTAGAAGGAGGTGTCAATAATTAAAGAATTTTCAAAATATAAAGTAAAAATTTTAAACACAAATCTTATTGTTAATAAATGAGGTACAGAAAAGAAGTCTCCTGCTAGAGAAAAGCATCCAAATCCGCACCTCAAATTACGCAGCTATAAATTAAGCCTGCTTAATTATGTTACCACAAACATCCCCGTAACCAAAACCTAATAAAAAATAATATGAAGGAGAAAAAAATGATTAAGAATTTGCGAATCTTGCTTTTTGTTTTTATTGTATTTAGTTTGTTGGCTGGTTGTACAACAACAGCACCACAAACAAACACCTCAAATGAACAACCTCCTGTTGAAAACTCTCCTGATATGGCTGACGACCCTGTTGAGAGTAAAGCAGTGCGGGTAGGCGTTTTTGTTGATAACACCTTTGGCGATAGGGCTTTCTTTGACATTGCTGTAGATGGAATCAAATTGATTGAAGAGAAATTTCAAGCAACTACCCGCAAATATGAAGGCAGATTACAACCTGATAATTTTGTCCCAATCTTGACTGATGCAGCCAAAAACAACGATCTTGTCTTTGTTCTTGGTTTCGAAGCTATTGACGCAATGTTAAAAGTTGCTGGCGAGAATCCGGAGACAATGTTTGTGTTCATTGATGCGCCTATAGAGTCCCCTGATGTCGCTTCTCTGGCATATAAAGATAACGAAGGTTGTTTTGTGGCTGGGGCACTTGCTGCTGAAGTGACCAGCAGAACAGATGTTAAAAATATTAATGAAGATAAGGTAATAGGCTTTATTGGTGGAGTTGATGCACCAGTTATCCGAAAATGTGAAGCCGGTTATGTTCAGGGTGCTAAGTATGTAGATCCGGATGTTAAAGTAGAGACTATTTTTGTAGGTTCCTTTGTAGATCCTGCCAAGGGAAAGGAAGCAAATCTGGCGTTGGTTGAAAAAGGGTCGGATATAAATTATCAATACGCAGGATTAAGTGGTGAAGGTGGATTTAACGCCGCAAAAGAAGGTGCTGCTTTGTATGTCATTGGAGCTGGATATGACCAGCGCTGGTTAGCACCAGACCAAACGATTGGAAGCATGTTAAAACGAGTTGATTACTCGATTGAGTATCTTACGCAGCTATTTATTGAAAATAAACTAGAAAAAGGGCAAGTGTTTTTCTGGGGATTAGCTGAAGGTGGAGTTCCATTCACATTCTCTGAAGATCTTGTGCCAGCGGATGTTGTCACAAAGGTATCCGACATCCAAGATCAGATTAAATCTGGGAAAATTATCGTAAAAGAATCACTGGATTAAATGTAACCAAAAGGGAGTTGGTTGTTTAAATGCCAACTCCCTTTAATTGGAGTCTTTTGTGAACACAGAAATTATCTGCATGCAAAACATTTGGAAATTTTTTCCAGGTGGCGTTGTCGCCAATAAATCTGCTAGCTTAAACGTGGAAACAGGTGAAATTCATGCAATTGTTGGAGAAAATGGTGCAGGAAAATCTACATTAATGAATATATTATATGGTTTGCATTTGCCAGACAAAGGCGATATTTTACTAAATGGAAAACATAAAAATATAACCAATCCCCGCATTGCAAAAAAATTAGGTATCGGAATGGTCCATCAACATTTTATGCTGGTACCATCTTTTACTGTTTTACAAAACATCATCATTGGTTATGAACCAAAGTATATGAATGTTTTTATCAATGAAACTCAAGCAAGTAGGATTGTTAGTGAGCTTTGTGCACGCTATCATCTTGATCTACCTTTAAATGAAAAGGTGGCAAATCTTTCTGTTGGGTTACAACAAAGAGTTGAAATCATCAAAACTGTTTATCGGGGGGCAAATATTCTCATTCTGGATGAACCAACCGCTGTTCTGACTCCCCAAGAAGCTGATGAACTTATTAAAATTTGCCGTGAAATGGCCAATCAAAACAAAACGATTCTTTTTATTTCTCATAAACTACGAGAGGTTTTAAAGATTTCAGATCGAATCACCGTAATGCGTTCCGGAAAAACATTGCAGACAGTAAACACTGCCGAAACAAATGAAAGAGAACTTGCTTGCCTAATTGTAGGCCGTGAACGAATCTGGACAATTCCAACTTTAGTCTGTTCTGGTGAAAATAAACCAGTTTTAGAGATTAAAGATATCTCCATTTTGGATCATCAAAATCGAAATATTATCAGTAATTTTTCTATTCAGGTGAATGCAGGAGAAATTGTTGGAGTTGCTGGTGTTGAGGGAAATGGGCAATCAGAATTAATGAATTGCTTGGCTGGATTGTTGCCTACTAAAGCAGGATCCGTTACTCTAAATCAGAAGGATATCACTCACACAAGTGTGGCAAAGCGTCGGCTTCTGGGTATTCGGCATATTCCAGAAGACCGGATGGAAACAGGATTATGCCTTAAAGCTTCGATTACAGAAAATATGATCGTTGATCCGGTAAGCAGAAAACGCTTCATTAATCAAAGCGGATTCATTAAATGGAAGTGTGTTGAAAAATATGCTTGCGATAAAATACAGGAATTTAAAGTATTAGCTCCAAGTGGTCAAACCTTAGTAAAAAACCTCTCAGGAGGTAACATGCAAAAGGTAGTTGCTGCCAGGGAGTTTTCTGGTGATTATAGCTGCCTTTTAGTTATGCATCCAACGCGTGGACTAGACATAGGTGCGTCAGAATTCATTTATCAACAACTGCTTGATGCCCGAAAAAATGGAAAAGCAATTTTGTTGGTGTCTGCTGATTTAGACGAGTTGTTTCTGGTTAGTGACAGAATTGTTGTCATTTATGAAGGCCAGCTTGTGGCGGAATTTCTTCCGCAAGATGTTACACCGGAATCTCTAGGATTATATATGACTGGTGCAGAAAAGAAGACTAAGGAAATTCTTTATGAAACCTAATAATAAATGGATGGCCTTCTTAAGTTCATCAGCATTGATCAGTGGCGCACTCCTTGTAAATGTATTATTCGGTGCCATTATTATATTATTGATTGGATCAGATCCAGTTGTTGCATATAAGTCTTTATTGCATTATTCTTTGGGAGATCCTGTTTCTTTTACCAATGTTTTAACCCGAGCTACCCCCCTTCTTCTGGCTGGTTTGTCGGTTTCAGTTGCTTTTACTGCTGGAATTTATAACTTGGGTGGTGAAGGTCAAATATATTTGGGGGCATTTGCTGCTGCTCTGGTTGGTTTTTCTCTTAATGGATTAACCACTCCGATTCATTTGTCAATTATTATCATTGCAGCCATGTTGGCCGGAGCAATTGGAGCGTTTATACCTGGTTGGCTCAAGGTGAAATACAATGTAGATGAAGTTGTTTCAACAATTTTGCTTAATTCAGTTTATATCCTCTTCACGAATTATCTTGCAAATTATCCATTCCGCGATCCCACACGCTGGAGTGGAACGACCCTTCAAGTATTGGATTCAGCGAGAATGCCTGTAATTTATCGATCAACGGAATTAAATGCAGGCATAATCATCAGCTTATTCTTCGTTTTTATTATTTTCATAATTTTTCGCTCCTCTGATCTTGGATATCGTTGGAAAATAATAGGTTTAAATAAAAGATTCTCTATGTTTGGTGGTATCGCAAGCGGACGTGATCAATTAATTGCCATGATCTTCAGCGGAAGCCTGGCAGGACTTGCTGGTGGTTTACTGGTGACTGGTTCTCAATACAGATTCTGGGCTCAAATTGGTGGTGGGGTAGGTTGGGATGGTGTTTTGATTGCGCTCTTAGCCAATAATAATCCATTAGGTGTTCTGATTGCCGGGTTAGGGTTTGCTGTGGTAAAGACGGGTTCACTTGCAATGGAACAAGCATCGTCTGTTCCATCGGAATTAACCAATGTTTTATTGGCTTTGTTAATCCTTTTTATTACAGGCCGAAAATTTGCTTTCATTCTTCTACAACGTAAAAAGAATTTGGTGGATATCCAGGAGTGATGCATGGAATCTATTCTATCGTTTGAAACGTTATCGACTGCTCTTCGCATGGCAACACCTCTCATTTTAGTTGGTCTCGGTGGAATGATCAGTTTACAATCTGGTGATTTAAATATTGCGCTGGAGGGGATGATGTTAATCGGCGCTTTTTTTGCTATTTTGGGAAGTTTCTTTTTTGAGAGTGCGTTAATGGGAATATTGTTTGCTGTTATTGCTGCGATTTTTTATGCAGTGATATTTTCTTTCTTCATTATTCGCTTAAAGAGTGATGTGTTTGTTGTCGGGATTGCAATGAATATTTTGGCGTCAGGCTTAACGGTTTTTCTATTAAGATTATTTTTCCAAGTTAGGGGGTCATTCAGCGACCCACAAATCCAACCATTAGCAAAAATCCAATTCGGTTTCCTTGAAAACATACCTGCACTTAACACACTGTTCAATAATCACTCACTGTTTGTTTACCTAAGCTGGGTACTGGTAATCTTATTCTGGATCATCTTTTATCGAACCCCTTTTGGTTTTTATGTGCGAGCAGCGGGAGAACACCCAGAAGTATTGGAAACTGCAGGTATCAGCGTAAATCGCATTCGCTGGATGGCTTCGTTGATTTGTGGACTCATGTGTGGCTTGGGGGGAGCCCATCTTTCACTTGGATATCTAGTCTTGTTTTCTGAAAACATGACTGCAGGGCGGGGGTTCATTGCCTTGGCGGCAGTGATTTTTGGTGGGTCTAATCCAGTCGGCATGGCGTTGACCTCGCTGTTATTTGGTTTCGCAGAGGGTTTGTCGCTGCGTATTCAAAATATTGGCATTCCTTCTCAAATCACCTTGATGTTGCCCTATGTCACAACACTTATTGCACTATTTCTGCGATCCAGGTCACATCTCTTGAAAAGGAAGTCAGATATGCTTAGAAGCATTGAAAGTGAATAACATAATGAGCAAACAAATAAAATATGATCAAAGCGACATTCAAACCTGGCCAAAACTGGATTTACATCGACATCTAGAAGGCTCATTGCGCCCACAAACAATATTAACGCTACTTCAAAAAAATAGTTTGCAGTTTGCCGGTTCTCCTCTGCATGAATTATTGCCCCATATTCAAGTAACGGGCAACGAGAAAGATTTATTTGATTTTTTGAGAAAGATAGATTTTGTGATGTCCTGCTTAAAAAAGAGCGAGGATCTGGAGCTTATAACAATGGAAGCAATAGATGATGCATCTGCAGATGGCGTTATCTATCTAGAGTTAAGGTTTTCGCCGCATTATATTGCTAGTTTTACGGGTTTGGACCCATATGATATTGTTTTGGCGATTGTCACAGCACGCAACCAGGCTGAACGGATTTATCCGATTTTTGCTGAACTAACTCTGATTGTCCCACAATATGGAGGGAAAAAAATAGGCGATGAGACCATTGATTTAGCTTTAGAGTTTCAAAATCAACATGTATCCTCGCTAGATATCGCTGGAGACATTCGTCAAGTTCCGTTGGTTGAATATAAGCAAGTATTCTCGCGCGCTGCAAGAGAAGGCTTGGGAATTACTGTGCATGCTGGTGAAATCACACCAGCAGATACGGTTGCACTTGCTGTGGAAGAATTGCATGCTAATCGAATAGGGCATGGCATTCGCGCAATAGATGATCACAAGGTGCTTAAACTGTTAAAGGAACGAGGTGTTTTACTAGAGATCTGTGTTACTAGTAACTTACAAACTAGAGCGGTTTCTTCTTTAAAAGAACATCCAATTCGAATGTTGTTTGATCAGGGGATTGATATTTCGATTAACTCAGATGACCCAGGTATTTCAAAACTAACCCTTAGTGATGAATATAAAACACTTTTAGAAACCTTGTCATTCACCAAAGACGAACTGCTTTCGATTAACAAAAAGGCAATTCAAAAGTCATTTTGTTCGGTTTCTAGGAAGCTATTAATTGACCAGCGTTTTTAACATAACTTAAAATACAGCTTTTGAATTTAATTCAAGGAGTACATAAATTTAATGAACCCATATGAGCGACATTTAGCATTATTATCAGGCGAAGAACCTGATAAAGTGGATATTATAGCAGCTGAAGGACTAAGGACGGGACCACTTGGTGGATGGTTAAGAAGATTATCTGGGCGCGGAATGGGAATTACTCACATCGTTCCTCCTTATAAACCAATGTTTTTTTATGATAATTGGATTAATCCTGAGATTAAAGAAATTATATATACACAATCTCATTATATTGAAAAGGGTATCCGAAAAATCAGACATGGATTTGAAACATCTGTGGGAAATGTTTTTTCGATTGTTGGAAGAAATCCAGATAATCTAATTACAAATTCTCCAGAAATTCCCTTTGTAAAAAATAGATCGGATTGGTGCATTGTAAATTATATCTTTGAAAAAATGATCGAAAATATGAGGCCGAATTACGAAGAAATGTTTCTTGACCAGGATACTCTTGGTATGAATGGAACGACCATAGCGGTGGTCGATAAGACACCTTTTCAACGCTCCTGGATTGAATTAGCCTCCTTAGAACAAACCGTTTTTGACTCATTGGAAAAACCGGATGAATTTCTGGAATATATCGACGTTCAAACGCGTTTTCATGAAAAAGCTGCAGAAATTACTGCTGGTTGCCCGGCCATGCAAATAAACATTATTGACAACATTACGAATACAATTTCACCTAAGTTGTACGAAGAATATTGTCTTCCTATATATAAAATCTATGCCCAAAAATTAGCAGGGACAGGAAAATGTTTGGCGATTCATTTTGATGGTTATTTTAAACATTTAAGAAAAGCAATTACTAATTCTCCTTTTCAGGTGATAGATTCGTTTACAGTTCCTCCTATTGGAAATGTATCATTGTCCGAGGCAAAAGAATTATGGCCAGATAAAATACCTTTTATTAATTTAGCTCCGCATCTTGCTTTCGCAGACAAAAAAGAATTACACGAAGGCTACGAAAAGATCCTGGCAGAATGGGGAAACAAAAAAATCGCCATTGAGCATGTGGAAGACCTTCCTCAAGATCGCCTAGAAATGCATCTTTCCGCAGTAATGGATGTCTGTGGGTATTGAATTAATTATTTTTATTACCCAATCTCTTTTTGATTATTGGAACCCCTTCCCCGTTTGTTTTTATGTTTTAGAACCCAAGATACTTTGAGGTGTATTTATTCGTACACCACACTTCCGTCTTCTTTGACCCAAAGATATGCAAATTTTACCGCTGCTTTAAACCAGGTTATCTTTTTTGCCAGGTTGCGGTAAGTTGGAAAATCAGGAAATGCAACCGTGAGTAAAGCTTCTTTATCTCTTTCACGATATTCGATAATATCAAATATTACTTGCTTGAACCAATGCCGTGATTGGGTAGACGTGTTTGGCTTTTCTGTTCCTCGAGGGTATCCTTTTACAGACACCCATAGCTTTTTTCCATTCTTCTCAGCAATAATATCGATTCCTGTTTGATGAGATGCTGTATCTGCTACAGAAAGAATTTGATATTTTTGAGATACCAGAAAACTAACAATTTTTGATTGAACATTCCCTTCCCAAAACCAAATTTCTGATTTTTGTGTTTCGGTTTTCTTTTGTGGTTGTTGATTGCTTTTATTTAAGGAAGATATGTTTGTTTTATTTAAAGTTTTTGTTGAATAATAATTATCTGCCCAGAAATTATGGATTTTTTCCGCGATGACCACTCTTTTTACAAGACCTTCTCTTTCCAATTGTCGGCACCGTGAATTGGATTGTTGGCGGCTATTGAGCCCGAGGTTGAAAGCCAGGTCATCGTCATCAATCCCTTAAGGGTGATTTTTTAAGTAATCTATTATCCGGTCTCGAATGGTCATAATTCTCTCTCTCTTAATTCTTCCATCATGTCTGGTAATTCACTTTCCAATGTACTGACTATACTTGTCCAATAGAGATCGTTCAGCAGGTTATCAACGATATCTTCGGTTATTTTTCTCATTACGTCGTCTGTGAGTTGGCTTTTAATATACTCTGAATCAATATTTTCAAAGGTATCTTTTACTGTTTGGATCACATCATCCAGGTGAAGCTGAGTTAGAAAGTAGTATCCATTATTATCTTTATGCCCTGTTTGTGGAAAAGTAATATTGCCTTGAAACACACCAGACTTATCGAGGCTTTTTGAGTAGGCATACGCCTCATCAAAGGAATTGAATTGTGCCAGCAGTCGAGATTTAACGGGAACTCTATTTTCTTCACCTTTACCATAAACCTCCGATTCTCCATTCTCATACCACCAAACAGAAAATTCTTTAACCATTTTGTAGTCCCTTTCTCAAAGCATTAATAAAATTGGCTATTGTTTAAAAAACCCTAATTCTTCCAATCTGCGCCGAGCTTCTACTATTTCTTTTTTAGTAAATAGAGGTTGAAATCGTTCATTTAATACAGCTGCTTCAACCAATTCGTGTAATAAACCTAACTCCCAAAGTGTAAAGAGCCCTTGTTGCGCTTCTGATTTATTCAAAAGTCGTTTTGCAGTTTCAAATTCCCCGTGATCTTCTAACATTCTTAAAAAGTATGTAGGATTATAGTTGTGTTTCTTGGCGGTTTCACCAATTTGATGTAAATGCTGATTGAATTCTTCCTCAACTGTCATCAATTTCTCTCATTATAGGTTTTAAAGCGTTTCTCATCTAATTATATGATTTTTCAAATCAATATTATTCTGTGTTGCAGTAGTAAAATGTGAATAGTGCACATAACATTAATAAAAGGGGGAAAATGACACGTCTATAGCCAAAATTACTAAAACATGCTGTTTTTATTTTGGTTTTTATCAATACTGTATAATTTAATAATCATTCTGAAATAAATCCTCTTTGTCTAATTTTTGTTTTTTTAAGATACTAGCCAAATCTAAAATTATTGGTTAAAAAATTATAAAAATTCGTTATTTTAAAGGGACCCTTTCCAATGGAAAAACTAATAGAAATTATACATTCAGCTCCAGATGATTGGACAAATGCTAATCAACAAGCATTTGATGAATTATTTGGTTCACAAGGTGGTCGCTATCCATCGAGAGCTAAGGATTCTGCAAAAGTGCGTGCACCCAAAATGTCTACTGGAGATGGGGTAAGTTTTGCAGCATACATCCATCCGTCTAACCCTGATTCTGGTGCATATGGTGGAATGAGTTTTGTGATTTTTCCTGTTGAGAATGGACCCTGTTTAGTTGGGATGGGAGTAGGAACGCAAGGCTTGAGTCCTGATGAAATGATATTAAGTCGACCGGGGCATGAACGAAAGATCTCAGCAATATGTCATTGGTTAAATCAAAAACATAGCAATGGTAACCTCATTGCCTGGTCAAAGCAAGATCCGACTCGTATTGATATAGATATTCCTGACAATATTAGAATAAAATTTAATGATTATCAGTCAGTGTTTACTCGTTATGGAAAAGTAATGTATGCCATTTTTAAACCAACTGAAGATAAAGCATTGACTAAATTAGCGATTAGTGCGTTTCTTGATTTAATGTTTGCTGAACGTGGTTTTGAAACGCTTACTCAACACAATAATCATTCGAATCAAATTCGTCAGGAATACTTCAATTACATCCTTCCTTCCTTGCATGAGAAAAAAGTTGAAAAGATTCTAAACCAACAGCACTATGTTGTTTTAGAAGGCCCGCCGGGAACCGGAAAAACCAGGTTAGCCTTAGAGATGCTTGAACATCAGTTTCGAGGCAATGGTATGTCAATTCAGTTTCATCCTAATACCACTTATGAAAATTTCATTGGAGGATTATCCCCCTCAGAATCTGAGAACGAAATTGGATTTAACTTTAAACCAAAACGGGGGTATCTAATGGAAGCAATTGTGAACGCTCAACAAGATCTGTCCAAACCATACCTTTTACATATCGATGAAATTAATCGCGCTGATCTTGGAAAAGTATTGGGTGAAACCATTTTCCTTTTTGAGTCACAAGATCATGGACAAAGAGTAATAAATCTTTCATATGACTTTGGAGAACCTGTTTATAAAAAATTAAGTCTTCCTGAAAATCTTTTTATTCTTGGAACAATGAATAGCTCTGATCGCAGTATAGCCATTATGGATATTGCAATTCGAAGACGTTTTTCCTTTGTAAAATTATGGCCACAATTGGATGTCGTTGAAAATAACTCTTGTGGCCTCATGAAACAAGCGTTTACTGATATCCTTTCAGTTTTTGTTGAATATGCTAGTGAAGAAGGTCTTTCATTATTACCTGGCCACGCCTACTTTCTTGAAAATGACGAAGCGGTAGCTGTCGATATTCTTCAAACAAGTCTATTGCCCTTGTTAGAAGAATATCTTGCACAGGGATATGTTGCGGGTTTTTCTGAACACATCTTGGCATATATGCAATGGCTAAAAAGTTTATAAATCAACCTCTGCTTTTTGAGTGTATTGATTCTTCTCAATACAAATTTGATGCTGCTCGTTTAATTCTTGGGGGAATGCCTAGAGATCCACAAGCCTTATCAGCTCGATTAGCAAAGCAATTTATCAATCAGAACAGAGGAATTCTTAGAAATTTTGATGAAAACGTAAATCTTGATTATGATGGTAGTAAAACTTGGATAATTTTTAATGCCGGGATTAAGGCTGGTGCTTTTCCTTTATTGTCTCCATCTAGCGGAAAACCAGAATATGGAATGGTCATTAAGCCAAGGTTTGAGTGGGCTGGAGTTGGCGAAATGCTTGGAGAAATGGGGTGGAGAGTTGTTCCAACTTTATTACAATTACCTTTGATGCCTGGTACCGAACGTAAGGTGCCTCCTTGGATTTTGTCATCTATTGTACTTAACCGAATTCAAGCTTTATTAAATCAATTGGAACGCAGATTTGAATTAATACATTCTATACAACAAGCACCGAAAGGAACAGTAAATTGGGAAAGTTATGCAACCCAATATATTCCTAAAGCTCAATTTATGAATATTCCATGTCAATATCCTGATTTACGTGATGATAGTCTGCTTAAAGCAGTTATTCACCACACTCTTAGAAAACAGCTAAGTGGATTAGAAACTCAAAGAGGTTATTCAGGTGTTGTTTCATCATTGATTGAACTTTGTCAAACCTTAATTAAAAAAGTCTCAATGGTATCACCTCTGAGGCCTTCACCAAATATGATCCAAAATTGGTTTTCAGGCTCATTTCGATTTGATGTTTTTAAAGAAGGTATTCAGGCTATTGAATGGACAATCGATGAAAAAGGGCTGGCTGGTATTGCGGATTTACTTGGTCTTCCGTGGATATTACCTATGGATCAGTTTTTTGAAGCGTGGGTTGAAACAATAATTTCTCACCTTGGTAAACTAACTGGAGGAATAGTTTCTTCTGGTAGAAAAAGGGAGACTATAGTTCCTATTCATTGGGATAAACCATATCGAGGAACTCAAAAATATCTATTACCAGATGTAATTATGGAAAGAGAAGATGCTGTTTTTATAATCGATTCCAAATATAAAAGACATTGGGAAGAATTTGTTTCATCTAGCTGGATTCATATAGAGGATGAGATACAAAAAAATCATCGTCATGATTTAATGCAAATTCTTGCTTATTCATCATTGAGAACATCAAAAAAAGTTGTTGCTTGTTTAGTTTATCCATGCCAAACATATACGTGGGAATCTCTTAAACGAAGGAATATTCTATTTCATCATGCTATTGTTCCTGTGAGTGGTCGCAATTTAGAAATTATCTTAACGGCGGTACCGATGAATGCAAAAAGAAAAGAAGTTGTCGATAGTATTAAAGAATCTTTTTCCGTAATTTAAAAAATAAGCTGCCTTTCTTAAAATTATGTCCTCAATCCATTTCCAAACCACCTACCAACTCTCCCAACAATACGACTCCATCAAATCCCGCGCACCTGAAATCCTGGGTAAATTTATTACTGATTCTTCCTTCTACAGCTTCAACGACCAGGCCAAAACACTGACCTTTACCTCCGAGCGGTTGATCCCGGAAGTTCGTAGCGGCCGGCAGCGAGTCTTGCTTTTGTTTTCGAATCCACATCCGCATTCCATTCAGCAGGGGATGTTTCTATCGCCTTCTATTAAAGGAGGAAAGAGTTTGTTCTGGACGGGTATGCAGGATGCTGGCTGGTTCAGTCTGCCGGAGGATAGTCCTGCTCCTAAGCGATTGGCTGAGATTTTTTTGAAGCTAGAATATGAGAGTCCATTTGAGTTGCTATTCTGTTGCTATTACTCGTTCCCTACCCGCTATCCGGATCACATCGTGAAGCTATTTGGAAAGGAATTTTTTAAGGAAGTGATTGAGCCGGAAGCCCGTGAAGGGTTTCTAAAGATCATGAAAGAGGAATCGCCGTCTGCTGTGGTCACTTTTAATAAGGATGTGTTTAATCTGGTGTCCACACAACAGGTTGGTAAGTACATTGGAAGGTTGAAAGCAGGAGAGGTAATTTTCAGTCAGGTGAGAGGTGTGGAGAGAGAAGTACCGATCTATCTGACGTATCCAACAGGCTGGCGGTATGATTCGGATTTTTGGGAGTATCGTAGGGTGAGTTTGAAGAAATTAAAGAATTTAGTTTTGAGGGTTCAGAGGGTGAAGGGTAATATTGAGAAACGTATTTGAATTGTAGAATTCTTGTATAATTAATTTAAAGAATTAAAGGCTGGCATAGAAGATTCAATGAAGTATCGTCTTTACGTTGATGAAGTAGGAAATTCCGATTTGGGGGCTTCTTCAAATCCTAATCATCGTTACTTAAGTCTAACTGGTGTAATTTTTGAATTAGAGTATGTCAAAAATTCAGTTTTTCCAGCGGTTGAAGAGATTAAGCATAAATATTTCAATTCTCATCCTGATGATCCCATCATTCTACACCGAAAGGAAATCGTTAATAAAAAACCTCCTTTTGACTCATTGATGGATTCAAATGTAGAAGTTTCATTTAACTCTGATCTTCTGAAGTTGTTAATTAGCCTGAATTATAATGTAATAACAGTAGTAATTGATAAATTAGAACATAAATCACGTTATCAAGTCTGGCGATTTGATCCCTATCATTACTGTTTGACAATTCTTGTTGAGCGATATGTTCGTTGGTTACAAGACAATGATTCTTTGGGTGACGTAATGGCAGAATCGCGCGGGGGTAAAGAAGATAGGCGGTTAAAAGATTCGTTTGAACGAATATACAATCAAGGGTCAGATTATATTCAAGCTGATTTGTTTAGTTCATATCTGACAAGCTGCCAACTTAAGGTTAAACCAAAAAATAATAATATTTCTGGATTACAAATAGCTGATTTGCTTGCACATCCCAGTTATAAGGCTTTACTTAATCGTCACAACAATCAACCTCTTCCATCTAACTTTGGTGGTAAGATTGCTTCCATTTTAGAGGAAACAAAATTACTTCGTAATCCATTAGGAACAATCAATGGTTGGGGAAGAAAATGGTTGCCATAAAAAAGACCCCTATAGGGGGTCAATCTCGAAGGCTTCTGCCTTCCACCTCCAGATAACTGGATTAACTTCAATATACAAGATTTCTTTTGTTATGTCAATAACTAATACTTATTAATATTATTAATTGAACACATAATTATTCATTTCCCTATTCTCATCCACAATCCATCCTTTCACCTCAGCATCAATATCCTCGACGGAATAAAATTCCAGGCGGTGGGTAAGGAAGCTGGAGCAATTGTTCACGCATTATGTGGCTTCCGCCACAACCATCATATTTTCAGGAGAAAAAATTTGGGACAATTGCTCCAGTCTTCGCGCAGCAAGCTGTAATCACACACCAGCTTATGCCAACACAAACTCCATGGGGGTCATTTTGTGGATGTTATCCGAGATCGGGCAACGCTCGTCGATCTCGCGCAGGTACTGCTCCTTTTCGGCCTGAGTCATATCCGCATCGATCGTGGTGATGACACGGATGCCTTCAAACCCGGCGCGCGCATTCTGGCGCTTGCCCATCAGGATATCCAGGTCCAGCTCGCCTTCCACATTGACCTGGATCCCGCGCACCGGCAAATTGCGCTGCTTGGCGATGATGTGTCCGATGGTGGCGATACAGCCAGCCAGCGAAATGAAGAGATAATCCAGAGGGCTGGGACCTGCGTCCGACCCGCCGCCGGCCTTGGGTTGATCAACCAGCGCAACGTGTGTTCCCGCGCGCGTTTCAATTTTGAATCCGTCTAACTGTTTTGCTTCAATACTTACTTTTTTGAGTGTAGTCATTTCAATTTTCCTTTACCATTAATGCGGGCCGCTGTGCTTATTAGCAACCCATATTTTGTGAATAATTTCACTTAGTATAAACGTTTCGAGACTCACAACCCACTCCGTGTATAATGTTTTTGTATAGTCTTCTGGTTGAAGGATTCCAGCGGAAGGGGTTGGTGCGTCCCGGACAGCACCCTACGATGGGTAGAGAAGGCGGAGGGGTTGGTGCGTCATATCATACCCTAGGCCTATCATGCCCTTTGGGTACGGACAGCACCCTACGGAATTCTTGCTGATTTCTTTTGCCTTGAGTCTTGTGCCTTGTGCCTTTTCGTCATACAATCAGACCATCAAATAGGAAGAGGGAACGACATGAAACCTGCAATCGATGAATTGATCCGCCTGGCAAAAGGCGCTGGCACGATCCTGAAGGATGGCTTTGGCAAACAACACGAGATCAAAATGAAAGGCGTGATTGATCTGGTCACCGAGATTGATAAACAGGCTGAGGACTTCCTGATTTCCAAAATTCACAACATGCACCCGAATGATATGATCACCGGGGAGGAGAGCGGCGTGCACAATGGCAAGACCAGCGGCGCGCAATGGTTGATCGATCCATTGGACGGTACGCTCAACTATGCGCACGGTGTGCCGATCTTCTCGGTTTCGATTGCGTATGCAGTCGATGGCGTCATTGAGCAGGGTGTGGTGTACGACCCGATGCAGGATGAGTGTTTCAGTGCGGTACGCGGTAAGGGTGCTTTTCTGAATGGGCGAAAATTGCAGGTCTCGGCAGTCGACCAGATGGTTGGCGCGATGCTGTGTACTGGTTTTCCGTACGATGTTCATACCGTTGAGGAAAACAATCTGAATTACTTCACCAATTTTGTGCTGCAGGCGCAGGCAGTACGGCGTCTGGGATCGGCTGCGCTGGATCTGTGTTATGTGGCGGCGGGGCGGCTGGATGGTTTCTGGGAGTTGTCTCTGAATGCCTGGGATATTGCTGCCGGGGTGTTGATGGTGGAAGAAGCTGGTGGTGTGACGAGTACCATGGATGGCAGTAAGATTGTTCTGCAACCTCCTTATAGTATTGTGGCGTCCAACCCGGCTATTCATGCGCAGATGATGGAGGTGATAGCTAATAGCTAATAGCTGGTAGCCTGTAGGAAAAAGGCGAAAGGCTAAAGAAAATTAGTTTAAAGTTGACAGTCGAGAGTTGACAGGAACCCATCCTAGAAAGGAAAAAGACCAGGGACGCAAAGGGGATAATTGCTTACGGCTTAAAGCTGAACGTTGAAAGGACAACCTCAGCGTGGGGACTTCGTGGGCGGCTCACCCTGGGCTTTGATTTCAAATATTCTGCTTTGACAATCCTTTTTCATTATTCAAAATTCTGAAAAACAGGTATGATTAAGGCATTCTGATAACTTGATCATACGCATGCCCGAGACGAATCCGCTTGAAACTGTAGAAATTATCATCCCTGTCTATAACGAAGGTGCAGGGATTGAGTCATTCCACCATCAGCTTTCCGGTGTTGTTATCGGGCTGCCATTCCGTTTCCGCTTCACGTATGTCAATGATGGCTCCACAGATACCACCCAGGAAAGATTGGAAGCGCTGGCTGCTGCCGATGAACGCGTACAGGTGATTGAGCTGAGTCGCAACTTCGGACACCAGGCAGCCATCACCGCCGGGCTGGACCAGGCTGACGCAGACGCTGTGATTACGATGGATGGGGATGGGGAACATCCTGTGGAGATGGTGGCCGAGATGCTCACGCTGGCACAATCCGGCTACGAGGTGGTTATCGCTCAGCGAATGGAAGACCAGAAAGCTTCCTGGTTTAAGCGCAGCACTTCAAACGGCTTTTATTGGTTGATCAACCGTATTGGTAATACCCGTATTCAACCCGGGGTGGGGGATTTTCGCCTGATTCGGCGCAATGCACTGGATTCGTTGAAGAGCCTGCATGAATACCACCGCTTTCTGCGCGGGATGGTTGCCTGGATGGGTTATCGCACCGTGATCCTGCCCTATACACCTGCCAGGCGCATCGCTGGGGAGTCAAAATTCTCGCTCAGGAAGATGGTCAAGTTGGCAATGAATGCAATTTTTTCGTTCTCACTGGTACCGCTCTATATCGCCATCTCACTGGGCGGGATATTCCTGCTGTTGGCGCTGGCTGAGGCAATCTATGTGCTACGCTTCTGGGTGCTGGGGCTGGAATCCGGGTTGGCACAGGGTTGGAGCTCACTGATGTTTGTGCTCCTGATCATCGGCGGCACCATCATGGTCACGCTGGGCGTCATCGGCATCTATCTTGGTTACATCTTCCAGGAAGTGAAAGGTAGACCGGTCTATCTGATCCGGCGTATCCTGGGGAAGCGCGGGTCCGAAGAGTGATTTGTCTGCTCACATGCGTATTATGAAGCAAATTCCGCGGCCGCTCGCTTCCATCCTCAATCTCATCAGCCAGCCGATCATCGCTCTGTTGATCGCCACGCTGCTGATCTACGGCTTTTTCATTCCCTTTCTGGGCTTCTACTGGGATGACCTGATGATCCAGTGGATTGCACAGGTGTTGGGAAAATCCGGTCTCGTCAATTATTTCTCCACCAATCGTCCCGTGATGGGCTTTCTTTATCCGCTGAATACTTCCCTGGTGGGGGATGAGCCCTGGCGCTGGCAGGTCTTCGCAATCTTCTGGCGCTGGATCGCTGCCTTCGGGTTCTACTCGGTATGTAAAGAATTGTGGAAGCAGAAGACGCCTGCCCTGCTGGCGGCGCTGGTATTTCTGTCGTATCCCGGTTTTGCCCAGCAGTTCATCGCCACGATTTATAGCCACTTCTTTCTGGTGCTGAGCGCTTTCTTCTTTTCGTTAACCTTCAGCCTGAAGGCTGCGCTTTCTCAAAACCGTCAGCATTTTTGGCTGCTGACCGGGGCTGCGCTGGGACTGTCGGTGGTCAATCTGTTCAGCCTGGAGTACTTCTTCATGCTCGAACTGTTGCGGCCTTTTCTTTTGTGGATGCTGCTGCGGGATCAGCAGGAGGACAACTCTACCCGGCAGAGACTTGTGTTGGTATTCAGGTTTTGGTGGCCGTACCTGCTGGTATTTCTGGCTGCGGTCTTCTGGCGTACTGTTCTTTTCGACTACCAGACCACCAATTACGAGGTTGGTTTGTTGGATCTGCTGCGGGCGAACCCTTTGCATGCGGTCTTAACCCTGGCCGGAACCGTGTTGAAGGATTTGTGGCAAACGCTGGTGGGCGTCTGGGGGCTGGTAGTACAGTTTCCGGGGGCGGATTTCGGTCAGCGCGCCTGGCTGATTGTGATTATTTTCAGTTTGGCTGTCCTGTTCTTCAGCTCTCTGGTGATCTTCTGTACCCAAAAGAAGAAGGATACAGGGATTGCCAAAAGCACTTACGTGACCAGTCTCTTGATCGCTCTGGTGGCTGTACTGCTGGCAGGGATACCTTTCTGGTTGACACAGATTCCGATCGGGCTGTCTTTCCCCAATGACCGCTTTACGCTGCCTTTCGTTATCGGCGTGGCGATCTTCTGGGTGAGCGTTGTGATGCTGATCCCGGCGAAGCGCTGGATAAAGGTTGGCTTTCTGATCCTGCTGGTTGCCTTCTCAGCCGGATATCAGCTACGAACAGGCATCCTGTTCCAACGCGATTGGGAACAACAGAGCCGCTTCTTCTGGCAAATGACCTGGCGCATCCCTGCGCTGCAGGAGGACACGATCGTTTTCGCACACGAACTGCCACTGCATTATTTCAGTGACAACTCCCTGACCGGCGGTCTGAACTGGATCTATGCCGAACCGCAGACGTCGGATGACTCTATTCCGTATGTACTCTATTACCCGACTGTGCGGGTGGGTCTGGCGGTTAAAGCTTTGACCCCGAATGAGCCGGTGCAACAAAATCTACTGGTGGGTGTCTTCAATGGCAATACCAGCCAGTCCATCGCGATTTTCTATCAACCTCCCGCCTGCCTGCGCGTTTTGGACTCCGAACTGGAAATAGATAACTGGATGGTTCCGCTGCAGGTGCGTGAGACCATTCACCTGACTGATTGGGATGTTATTCTGCCCGCTCCACAGCATTCGCCGCCATCCCTCTACGCTCCAGAACCAGAGCATGCCTGGTGCTACTATTTCCAGAAAGCTGACCTTGCCCGGCAATATCAAGATTGGGAAGAGGTGGTGCGTTTGGGCGAGATTGCCTTCAATCTGAGCGACCAGCCCAATGACCCGGCTGAGCGGTTTCCGTTTATCGAGGGCTATGCCAACCACGGATTGTGGACAGAGGCTGTGGAGATGAGCGGGAAAAGTGCTGAGATATCCCCTGTGATCCACCCGGCGCTATGCCGTTTGTGGCAACGCATTGAACACGAGTCACCGGACTCAGAAGAAAAATCAGCTGCTATACAAAGCATGAATGATCAATTACAATGTGACCAGCAACCATAAAGGAGCACTATGAAATTCTTAATCACTGGAGGAGCCGGTTATATCGGCAGCACCGTCGCCTCTGCCCTAGAAGAAGCAGGACACACCCCCATCATCCTGGATTCACTGGTGACAGGCCGGGTTGAATTTACCAAAGATCGCATTTTTTATCAGGCGGATATCGCAGACACAGCAGCGTTGGAACGGATATTTGCGGATCACCCGGATATCGAAGCCTGTCTTCATTGTGCTGCTTTGATCGTGGTACCGGAGTCGGTGGAGCAGCCATACCTGTATTACCGCGAGAATGTTGCCAAATCACTGGAATTGTTCATGAATCTACACCGCATGGGTTGTGATAAGGTGGTCTTTAGCTCTTCCGCCGCGATCTATGCACCGGTTGCCGGCTTCATGGTCACGGAAGAATCACCACTTGACCCAAATTGCCCGTATGCACGCACAAAGTATATGATGGAAATGGTGTTGCGCGATTTCTGCCAGGCGTATGGCATGAAGGGAATTGCATTGCGCTACTTCAACCCAATCGGCGCAGACCCGAAAATGCGTTCCGGTGTTCATATAAAGAATCCAAGCCATGTGTTGGGTAAGCTGGTGGAGACTGCCCTGGGGATAAACCCCGAATTTCACATTACCGGTACCGAGTATGAAACCCGTGATGGCACCGGCATCCGCGACTACATTCACATCTGGGATCTTGCCCGTGCTCATGTGATCGGTCTGACCGATTTTGATACAGTTTTCGCGCGTTCTGGCAACCCGACAGAAAATTATCTGGTGATCAATCTGGGAACCGGGTTGGGGGTGACCGTCCGTGAGCTGGTGACCGCCTTCGAGAAAGTCTATGGTCAAACGATCCATAAACGCGATATGCCACCGCGCTTGGGAGATGTCCCAGGTGCATATGCTAATGCAGATACTGCGTTACGATTGTTGAAGTGGAAGGCGGAACTCCCGATTGAGCAGGGTATTACCGATGCCCTCCAATGGGGTGAGTTACGCCAACAGATTCTGCATTGGGACTGAGTTGCCACAAGAAATTTCATCAAAGGTTGCATAGACTGATAGACAAAATTTTTGTCAATTGTCAGCGCAATTCATGACAAAAGACCGCTACAAATGGGACTCTTTTGTGCTATCCTTTGCAACAGAAAAAACATTGACAAATTTTATCCATTGTTTGAAAGGAAATTAATATGGCACACGTAATTATTGCTGATGAATGTTTGATGTGCGGCGCTTGCGAACCGGAATGCCCACATAGCGCAATCTCTGAAGGTGACGGTTACTTTGTAATCGATGCTGCTCTTTGCCAGGATTGTGGCGACTGTGTAGAAGTCTGCCCGAACGAAGCAATTCGCCCTGCATAACGGACAAGAAAGAGACTATGGAAGAGACTGGAAAACCAGTCTCTTTTCATTTTAGAACGAGTTTTCCACAATTAATCATGTTTATCCACAGATTTAGGGGTAGTTATCCACAATTTCGTCGTAATAGTGCTTTCTTTCATCATTATGGATCACTGGAATCATCATTTCTCCACCATTTGCAAGCGGTTATCCACAATTTTTGTAGCTTTTCCACAGTGTTATCAACAGCTATTCAACAAGTAGTAAGATTCCAGCAACCATTATCCACAGATTATTCCACATTCAATCTATTTTAAGGATGTATATTTCTGAATTGATGGTTTAATTAAATAGAAGAGCTTTGAGATATTCCTCAAACACTTTTTATTGAATGGAGACAAACCAACACCATAAGGAGAATCAATGAAAAAATATATTGCAGTTGCCGGAAATATTGGTGTTGGGAAGTCAACACTGGTGGAGATGATTTGCCAACGAATCGGATTTCAGCCATTCTACGAGCCAGTGACAGAAAATCCTTATCTGGCGGATTTTTATGCGGATATGAATACCTGGAGTTTCCATTCACAAATTTTCTTTCTTACACACAGAATTCGACTCCACTGGCAACTGACACTCTCCTCTGGATCAGTGATTCAGGATCGCAGCATTTATGAAGACGCGGAGATTTTTGCCCGTAACCTTTTCCTGCAGGGGAAGATGGATGAACGCGATTATCAGACGTATCACGCCCTGTACCAGACCCTGACGGAATTTCTGACGCCTCCCGATCTTGTCATCTATCTACGCGCTTCAGTAGATACATTGGTCCGGCGCATCAAACAACGAGACCGAACCTACGAACAGACAATGCCGGAAGACTACCTGGAACAATTGAATACATTATATGAAAGCTGGATCGCAAATTTCACATTCTGTCCGGTTCTCACAGTTCCGGCGGACTCACTTGATTATGTCAAACACCCCCGACATCTGGCGCTGATCATTCAAAAAGTACAGGATAAACTAACAGGCAAAGAAGAAGTAATTTTTTACCCTGATGAAGTCTTTCAGGCTTCTGAATAAAAAAAGACAGTTAACGAGGTTCTACGTTTAACTTGATCGCTGTGCGTACCTTTCCATCAATATCTACATCAACAAATTGCGGAATACAAACCACCGCGATACCGTCTTCGGCCAGGTATCCTGTTGCCAATACCAGCGCTTTAACTGCCTGATTTATGGCACCAGCCCCTATTGCCTGTACTTCTGCGCGATGATGTTCACGTACGACACCGGCAATAGCTCCCGCCACTGCAGCTGTACGTGAGTTTGCTTTTACCTTAATGACGTCCATTGTTCTTCTCCCTTGTTTAATCTCTCTTTTACTTGCGGCGGTCAACGATAAGCAAACATATTAGTAACAATATCAATAAAATTTAAATTGATTGTACAGGAAAAAAACTCAAATAACAAGCGTAGATCACCTGACAGGTTAAACAAGATAAGATACTTATTGTTAAGTATTTATATAGAATAGTATTAATAGTAGGGACAGTGGATATGTGGAGAAATGAAGTTAAATCACAATATGTGGAGATTCTATTTAAATAATTTCTGTATATGGTGGAAAAAAGCATGATTTTATACATAGTATCTGTTTATAAAAAAAGGATAAGCGGTTAAAACTTTTTAATGACTGATTCAGTAATAAGTGAGGAATACAATAGATGTGGACAAAAATTTATTTATACCGCCAGATATAGTGGTTTTTTAAAAAATGGATTAGAAATAAACCTGAAATTTATACCATTTTATCCACAACAAATAATGGTATAAACAGGATATTTTACACATTTTATCTCGGTTTATACACAGAAATATAAACACAAGATAGTGTCCTCATTAGATAGAAAACGCAAATTAATGAGCATTTTAATGAAGAGTAGACAGGTCAATTCCGTTTTGATCTGCCCATTTTTCGATAATTTCTTCTACCTGATCTAAAAATTGATCGAAATTGTTCATGCAATTCTGGAAATGCTCACCATAAATACCTAAGTCAGTCAGACAGGCACTCCATTTTTCCAAAGATTCCTGATCGGTTTGGCAACTGAGGATCGCACGTGTCCAGCTATGAAGGAGAATCCAGAGAGCAGCAGCAGGTTCATCGGAGACCAGGGCTTCGACAGCCCGGGTGTAATAGCCATGCCGGATAGGGCTGAGATGGATAGGACAATCCGGATCCTGACCGATTCTTGTCAGGGTTGATTTCCAGTCTCCAATCCACTTATCAGTCGTTTCAGAGGAAGGCATTTTAGGAGCAATTAAATCAATGAGTCCGGCTGCCATTCCGGGATAACCGAGATCTGCGACGCGTTGAGGAAATTGAAGCAGAAATCGGCGTTCGGTTAAAGGAACACCTTCCAGCACTGCCAAAGAATTGGCTGCCATTTCAAGCGCCTGCAAGTATGCCCAGACTCGCTCCGGATCGGGATTCTGAGGGTCGAGTTGGAAATCCAGCCAGGTCTGGCGGGCTTTTTCTGCCAGAGGGAAAGCACGTTTTAATACCGTTTCCGGCTGGTAGAAGGTGGACCTCACAGTGGATTGAATATATTCAAACCAGTGTTGGGTACCGTATAAAGTGATTGGATCTTTTAGTAAAAAGGAACCAATCCAGGGATCGATACGCAATTCACGAGGCTGGTTGTAAATTGACTGGTCATGATGTGCCAGATCAAGGTGGACATCTGGGGTTAGCCGGATGATTTCACGTGGTTGAGTAGGTGGTTGATCGTGTACGAAGACCAGGTCGATATCGGCGGTACCTCCTAGGAGAGGAAGATCGTCGATGACAGAGCCGGTCAGATAGACACACAAAATATGTTTGTCACGCATGGTGCGTTGTTGGACGACGGTTCTGGCTGCTTTGAGTAAAATATCGCGGGTGATGCGCATGGTCCGAATCCTTTCCAGATTGAGAAAATTTAAATAGGCAATTGAGGTTGATAGGGAGAGAGTTGCAGTACCTGACGAATGCGGTTTTCAATCCAATCAAGTTGTTCCGGGAACCGGACAAAGTCAATTTCGTTACACTCAAGAATAAGAATCTTAGATTTGTGAGGGTTTTTGATGAAGTAATCATCATAGGCATGATTCAGCTGGTGAATATAATCTCGCTCCATGGTGCGCTCATAGGTGCGGTCGCGCATGGCGATGCGTTGCATGAGCACATCGGTGTCGGCGCGCAGATAGACCATCAGATCGGGGGGAGGAATCTTCTCCGCCAGGGCTTCGTGAATCTTGAAATACATATCCAATTCGTCGCCCTTAAGGTTGATTCTGGCGAAGAGCGAGTCTTTATCAAAGGTGTAGTCACTGATCAGATGTTGATCGCTGGACAGCAATTCAGGCACACGCTGATTTTGCTGGCGGTAGCGGGATAATAGGAAGAACATCTGGGTTTGGAAGGCATAGAGCGTACGGTTGGCATAAAAGTTACTCAGGAAGGGGTTTTCTTCAAAGACCTCCAATAGTAAATTAGCTTCAAAGGCTGGCTGTAACATGCGCGCCAGGGTAGTCTTGCCCACGCCAATCACGCCTTCAATCGAAATATACATGCTTACTCCTAATCATGACAATTTTTTACTTGACAGTCAGATAATTAAATATAAACTATTTTAAGGTTTTCATGATTAAAAAATGAACACAGATTGGGGTTGAATAATCATCCGATTGATCGCAGCCTCGTCCCAGCAATAATCGCAAAAACAAAATAACACTATTAAACCAGGAGGTTGGAATGGCATCGTTGAATCGTGTGCAGTTAATTGGACGTTTAGGCAAAGAACCGGAAACGAAAAAGACGCCTAATGACCGGAGCGTGTGTACATTTTCTCTGGCAGTCGATCGGCGCTGGAAAGATAAATCGGGAGAAGTAAAGAAAGAAACTGATTGGTTCAATATTGAAGCCTGGGGAAAAAAGGCAGAATTCTGTGAAAAATATGTTCACAAAGGTGAGTTGGTTTATCTGGAGGGACAGTTACGCACTCAGAAATATGAGAGTAATGGAGAGAATCGCACCTTCACGAAGATCATTCTGGACCAGATCCAGCTTTTTGAATGGCGTGGAGAAGAAGCTGATTTGGACGTGGTTGAAGAGACAGAATAAATTCAACCAACAAGATCAAATTTTTACCCCCTGACAGAAGAAAACAAACCATGAGAAGAATCCCATTATTCTGGATATCTTCCGCTTTCCTCATCAGTATTCCGATGGCGGCAGTGCTGCCAGTTCCCGTTACTGTATGGAAACTGGCTTTTTGGGTCTGTCTGGGATTGACGCTGGTCGAATGGCTGGCAAGAAAAAGATGGAGGTCTTTGCGGATCATTTGCCTGCCAGTGTTTTTGCTACTGGCTGTATTGATGGGTGGCGGTTGGCGCTATACCGCACTCCAGCAGAAACCCTTTACCCCCAATGATGTAGCTTTCTATAATGACCAGCAGGAACTCCAAATCACAGGGGTTGTGTGTGCTGACCCACAACAGTATGAGCGGCATACACGCCTGATTGTTTGTGTCGACAGGTTACTCGCTCCGATTACCAGAAATCTCGATGGTAAAATACTGGTGATCCAAAGAACGGGGGAATGGAAATATGGGGACAGGGTAAATATTAGGGGAAAAGTACTGACACCGGATGAGAATGAAGCGTTTTCCTATAAGGACTATCTGGCACAACGCGGTATTCATTCCATGATGGTGTATCCATATTTACAATGGTTGGAGAGCGGGCAGGCAGGTTGGGTAAAAACCGGATTGTTTGCTTTACGGCAAACGGCATACCAGCGAATACAAACATTTTTTCCACAACCGGAAGCAGGTCTACTCTCCGGCATTCTATTGGGAATTGAGACAGATATCCCGTCCGATTTAAAACGTGCTTTTCAGGATACCGGTACCGCCCATATCGTCGCAATTTCCGGATTCAATATGACCATCCTGGCGGGCATCTTCCTCAAGGGCTTTCGAAAATGGTTATCGATCTGGTGGGCTGCCCTGCTGGCGATCCTGGCGATCAGTCTGTACACCGTGCTGGTAGGTGGTGCTCCGGCGGTAGTGCGCGCAGCTGTCATGAGTTGTCTGGCGATGAGCGCCAGTCTGATCGGACGTGGCCAGTCCGGAATCTATACTTTGTCGCTGACGGCTGCTGTGATGTGCCTGTTCAATCCACTGCTGCTATGGGAGGCCGGCTTTCAATTATCTGTGACAGCCACATTGGGATTGGTGTTGTACGCTGACCGTCTGATGAACTGGTTCAGAGTTTTGGCTGAAAAATATTTACCCGAGACGCTTGTGGAAAGGGTGACGGGTCCGGTGGGCGATTATTTTCTGTTCACCCTGGCTGCACAATTAACCACATTACCGGTAGTGTTATACCATTTTGAGCAGCTTTCACTTACAACACTGTTGGCAAATCCATTGATTTTGCCGGTTCAACCACTGGTGATGATTCTGGGTGGAATTGCTGTGATCGTAGGGTTGGTGATCGCACCGCTGGGGCAATTGTTGTCTTATCTGGTGTGGGTACCACTCTTGTACACCAATCAGGTTGTGACAGGACTGGCGGAACTCTCCGGTGGCGTGTTGGAATTGGGCGAAGTGAGCATTGTCACCGTGGTGGTTTTGTACTTGTTCATTTTCTATTTTGCCCGCAAGAAAAAAGAATCAGGGATGCCGTCGCTGCGCAAACCGGTCTTTATTTCAAGTGTTATGGTGGCTTCTGTATTTCTGGTGTGGAATGCGGTATTACTCAAACCGGACGGTAAGCTGCATCTGTGGATTCTGGACGATCCCAATCAGGGGGTGGTGTTAGTGCAGACACCAAATGGAAGGAGAATTCTGGTCAATGCCGGAGAATCTGCCAATCACCTCAGCAGTGAACTGAACAGACATATTCCAACGCTGGATCGTTCAATTGATCTGGCAATTGTGACCCAACAAAATTCCAAAGCCTATCAGGCTTTTCCGGTGATTTTGGAACGCTTCAGGGTGGATCAATTTCTGTGGGGCGATGCTATTCCATCCTCGAAGACAGCGGAAGAGGTGCAGAAAGAACTACAGTTCAGGAAAGTGGAGTTTGGAATCCTTGAAACGGGAGAAATTGTGGACTGTGGTGATGGTGTCCGGTTGGAAAAGCTAAATGTCGCGGATGATGGACTTTCCTTGCTACTGACCTATGGCGATTTTCGGTTTATCTGGCAGGAAGAGAAGATGAGATCAATCGAGGGAAGTCAGCGCATGGAGGGAGCGGTGGTGTTGTCAAGACCAGGCTTGAAAGATTCTCTGGAAGTGTCAACATGGCAGCCGATGGTGTTGATTCAGCATGAGTTTGTCAATGGAGAAGAGCCCGGGATGATCAGTACGAAAAAAGAGGGAACGATTGAGATCACCACAGATGGGGAGCAGATGTGGATGTTGGGGGAAAAATAGCGAGTAGTAGGGTAGCGTCGCTGACGCACCATTGAATGTCAAAAAAAAATGGTGCATCACGAATGCAACCTACATCCATTTCACGCCTTTTTCCTTGCTTTCGCGCACACGAAAGACTGCGATCTCGTAGATGAGGTCGGATGGTAAAGGTTTATCCAGCGGAAATTGGATGGTACTGCTGGAGGTTTTGTACTCCGTCAAGCGATCTTGAAAGGCTTTGACCACATCAGGATGAGGGTATAAGCCTACATGCTTTTTAAAACCAGCAAACTGGAAGAGGATCCATTGATAGGACAGGGCTGGTTGTCCCCATTTAAGATTTTCTTCAGCGCCGGGGGCTGCTTTGCGCAGAATTTCCAGAAGCTCCCATAATTTAGGTTGCGCTACTTCAGGCGCAGTATTGATATATTCGGTGATATTTTTTGGTTTGTCCATAAAAGCCCCTAATTATTACAGGCAATATTTCTTTGGTGATGTCAATTATCAATAGAAAAACAGGGTTTACAAATAAATGTATACATTTGCAATCTAAAACCTACACGGTGAAAACACTTATTTACCCGTGGATTCAAATCCACGGAAAGGGATTGCCCCTACTCAGCCAATTCCTTAATAATCGGCAGAATGAAGACCGGGCTGTCGGTCAACTGCACCACCTGCTGGGCGACGCTGCCCATGAAGACCAGATCGAGACCACCACGCCCTTGTGAGGTGATCATGATCAGATCCACCCCTTCGCGCTTACCCACATCCACAATCGTGCGTGCCGGGTAGGAACCGGTGACGATTGTGCGCACCGTTAATCCCTCTACGCGCAATCGTTCTGCTACAGAATTCAGGTACTTCTGTATACTACCGACAGCCTGCTTGCGGATTGCCTGGATGACGCTGGCAGGTGCGCGGTATTTTTCACTCTCCGGCACAGAGGGGACGGATATCAGCATCAGCTCGCAATCAAACAGCTTGCCCATCAGGCGTGCATAAGGCAGAAGCTGCTCGGCAAAGACTGAGCCATCCAATGAAACCAGAATGCGATTCAAAATCGGCGCTTCTGAAGCACCGCTTTCAAAGACCTGTACCAGCAGTACAGGAATATCCAATAAATGAACCAGTTTGCTGGTTAACCCTTCGCGCAGCCAGTTCTTTCCTCCGGACGTTCCATGGGTGGTGATTACGACAAGATCTACTTCTTTTTCGGTCACAAATGCTTGAGCAGCTTCTGCTGGTGATTCGGGAAGCACCAGACTATTGACTTTAATACCGGCCGCGTGGATTTTTTCGGCAACGGAAACAAGATAATTTTCAGCTTCCTTGAGTTTATCGGGGTCCGTCTTAAATTTTTTGGAAGCAGACAGCAGCGTCAATTGAGCACCAGTTGTTTCACAATAAAATTGAGCATAGGGCAATGCCTGGGCAGCATAACTCGATCCATCCAACAGTACGAGAATATGCCGCAGCTTCGTTTTTCCATTCAGGCGGTTTTGCGTAAAGATCGATTCCGGCATCCAACCCAATTGGAGCGGGATGGCTACCCCATTTCCATTTCTACCAGCGGGAGAAGAAGTCTGACCAAACCCAAAGCCAGCCAGCAGGGTGGAATTGATCTGACCCAGGTAATCCATCTCGGGAGAAGGCGCGCCAATGCGTTTACGGAAGTATGAGAAGGCGAAATACAGGATCGGAATCAGGAGGAAGTACGCCCAGGCACCTTCTAAAAAGCGTTCTTCAAAGATGATCAGGGTGGCACCGGTGGTTAAAATAGCAGCAATGGTCGTACCGATGGTCAGACCCGTCTTGCGAAGGGAGAATTTGTCACGAACCTGATTGACAAGTCGATGGGTAACCGCCCAGCCGGTCATGCTCAGCAGGATGAATACCCCGGCGGCATAAAGCGCCAGGTAGGTTTCTTCATGCGTTCCGAACAACAAAAAACAAAAAATGACTACGCCAATCTCAATCCAGACCGGTTTATCTGCCACTTCGAATTGATTCAATTTTCCCAGAACAGGCGGGATGTAATGGCGTTCTTTGAGTCCCAATGCCAGGTTTTGTAATCCCTGCGCACTGGCAGCAGAAGCAGACATCAGAACAAAAATACCCACCAGGGAACCAAGGTAAGGCAGTGGATCAGGCAGAAGTTGATCCATCGTCTGGGTGAAGACGGAAACTTCGCGGATGGATGGATCGGAGAGAGAAAAGATCGCCGGACCGACGATCAACATGGTCGCAGCGGTAGTGCTCATGATGATGAGCATGCTCTGAAAGGCTTTGCGACTCTTTTGTTTTGGTGTGCCCTCAAAAGCAGCCACCAGGTTGGCAAACACTTCAATGCCGGTCATGACTGCCAGAATGCGGACAAAGCCCCCGATGGTGAAGTGCAGATTAGGGGGTGCAAAAGCCTCGAAAGAGAAAACCGGCAGATGAAACCCCGTGCGAATTATCGTGGAAAAGATCATAATCCAGAGCAGAATTAAAACCGCAGCGGTCGCTGGTCCAAAAGCGCGTGCCGCCATTTTGGGACCCCGATTCACCAACCAGCCAATTAAGAGAGACAAACCAATGGCAGTCAGCGTTCGCAGAGGAAGACCCAGCAGGTCTCCATTGAGAGCAGGAAAACGATCTGCGATGAAGGTCACCATGGCTGCCATGCTGACCAGGAAGGTGAGGGTGTATTCGATGAAGGTGATGCCCGCATTGACTTTAACAGCCCAGCCACCAAACTCCTCCTCACTCAGCCCGCTGCCGCCAGAACCATCGGTGATCCATTGCATCACCAGGCGGTACATGGCAGAGACCACCGCGATGGTCAGAACAGCCAACCAGACCGCACCCCCAAAGACGACCCGGGCAGCACCTGACACCACAACAAGGCTTAAGAAAGGGCCAAACACATACAGTGGAGAAGTTGCAGGATCTCCTCCGCCGGCGAGAGCACCTTCCAAAGGGTTTTTCAGTTTATGGGAAATGCGCGCCATGATGTTACCTTTTCAAATAACAAAACCAGACCACACGGATTGATTAATCCGGAACCTGGCAAAGCGACAATTTATTATCTAATAAAATTCGAGGTTTGGCAAATAAAAAAATGGAAAAATCGGGTTCCATGTATTGTAGGGGCAATCCCTTGTGGTTGCCCTTTCTTTATGGTTGCCCTTTCCCCTACCTGCAAATAAGGGGAAAATATTGATGAAAATCCATGCAGATCAGACCAGGGCCGTGCCAGCCATCACCAACCAGGGCTTTCCAGGCAAGAAATTCAGGGGCGGTTGGTTCACACAGTTGGGTGCCGAAGAAGTAAAAATCGGTCACATTCTTCAGATTGGTATAACGTAGAGGAATGCTGCCACTAAACGAATTTTCAAAAATGATTAACTCTTTAAGCAGTGAGAGGTTTCCCAGGGACTCGGGGAGCTCGCCACTTAAATTATTTTTATATACCTCAAACCGGTCCAGGTTTATTAATTGTCCTAATGAGTCCGGAATTGACCCGGTTAATTGGTTATTACCTAAAGAAAATTTTGTTAAGGTAGTTATATTTCCTAAAGACGCAGGAATTTCTCCGGATAATTGATTTTCATTAAAAGAAAGCTTAACAAGGGATGACATCCCATCCAATGTATCGGGAATAGGTCCAGATATTAAATTATTAGTTAAGCAAGCTTCTTCAAGATAAGTGAGCAACCCTAAGGATTCCGGAATTGACCCGGTCAATTGGTTTCCAGCTAACTCTAATAATTTTAGATAGGGTAGCTGACCGATCTCATCCGGGATAGTACCAGATAATTGCTTACTATATAAAGACAGAATGGTGACATGTCCTTCTGAAACTGTCACCCCTAACCAGGTGCCGACATTGTAGCTCTCCAGCCAATTGGTACTATAAGTCCAACCCGCCCCATTTGTGCTCAAATAAAATGCCACAAGTGCCTCGCATTCACTCACGGGAACCACAGTGACCCCTTCGCAACTGAAGGATTTAACATCCGCGAGGGTTTGAGCAACGATATCGGCTGAGGGTGGCGAATAGCCTACCCCGTCATTTGCCTGAGTGGTTACGGTTGGCAATAACAGAGAAGCCAAAAAGGACAGCACGGCGAAAAATAAAAGAATTCTTTTCATGGGAAGAAAATCTGAAGTCGATGTATTAACAAGTATAGGCAAGTTTTCTAAAAAATCCAGCAGTCCATATCAGAAAGCCTATTCTCTCGATCCCGCACTAAAACTGCATCAAAAGCGATCGGACATTAGAATCTTCTTTGCAAATGGGCGAGCAAAATGGTAAGGTAAAGGTCAAAAGGAAATTATGACCAATAAACTTGCCGACTCTACCTCTCCTTATCTACTCCAACACGCCCACAACCCTGTGGACTGGTATCCGTGGGGACAAGCAGCGCTGGAAAGAGCCAGAGAGGAGGACAAACCGATCTTCCTGAGTATCGGATACGCTGCCTGCCATTGGTGCCACGTGATGGCACACGAATCCTTTGAAGATCCGGACATCGCAGCGCTCATGAACCAGCACTACATCAATATCAAGGTCGATCGCGAAGAGCGTCCCGACCTGGACAGCATTTACATGTCCGCTGTGGTAGCCATAACCGGACAGGGCGGCTGGCCGATGTCTGTTTTCCTTACGCCCGACCTGATCCCGTTTTATGGCGGTACCTACTTCCCACCGCGATCAAGATACGGACTGCCCTCCTTTCGCGAGGTGCTGGTTGCCTTGTCAGATTACTGGCAAAACAAACGCGACGAGCTGATCCGCTCGGGTGGCGAGATCCTCAAAGCGGTGGTCAAACAAAAATCTGGGAACGAACGTAGCGGTCGTTTTACACCCAAAACCTTGCAGCAAGCCACACAGACATTGCTCAGCAGCTATGACAGGCAGCATGGTGGCTGGGGCAGAGCACCCAAGTTCCCCCAACCGATGGCGCTGGAATTTCTCTTGGGCCGCCATGTAGCCGGGGATCCGAACGCCCTTGAACCGGTCCTGCACTCCCTGAACGCGATGGCAAGCGGTGGCATGTATGACGTCGTTGGCGGAGGATTTGCCAGATACTCCACAGATAATGATTGGTTAATCCCCCATTTTGAGAAAATGCTGTACGACAACGCCCAGTTAGCCCGAGTCTATTTGCATGCCTGGCAGATCACCGGAGATGCGCACCTCCGCAGGGTGGTGGAAGAAACGCTGGGCTTTATCCAACGCGAAATGCTGTCGCCGGAAGGCGGCTTCTACTCCAGCCTGGACGCGGACTCCGAGGGCGTGGAAGGAAAATTTTACGTCTGGGCACTCGACGAAATCCGACCTGTGTTCGGGGAAAAAGACGAACTGTTTGAAGCAGCTTACGGAGTGTCCCCACAAGGGAACTGGGAAGGCAAGATCGTCCTGCAACGGGTTGTATCGGATTCAGACCTTGCAAGCCGCTTTGACTTGCCAGTGAGCGAAATTATCAGCAAACTGGAGAGTCGCCACGCACAATTACTGGCGCAGCGCAATCAGCGCATCCGTCCCGGCACCGACGACAAGGTGCTGACTGCCTGGAATGGTTGGATGCTCTCAACCTTTGCCGAAGCTGCCCGCGCCCTGGATAACGACACGTATCTTCAAACCGCACAAAAGAACGCCAATTTCCTGCTCAGCGCTTTACGTGTGGATGGCAGGCTGCGGCGCGCCTGGAGAAATGGGCAGACCAGCCAGGAAGTCTTTCTCGAAGATTACGCCGCGCTGATTTTAGGCCTGATCGATCTTTATCAGACAGATTTCAATCCGCGCTGGTTCGCAGAAGCCAATGCACTTACCAAAGAGATGATCCAGCAATTCAGTGACCCGGACGGAGGATTTTTTGATACCACCAGCGATGCCGAGACCGTGTTGCTGCGTCCCAAAGATATCCAGGACAATGCCACCCCATCCGGGAATGCCCTGGCATCCGAAGCCTTGCTGAAAATGGCAGCATTCTCGGAGAATGAAGCATGGCTTCAACTGGCGGAGAAATCCCTGGGGCAGGTGGCAGGGTTCGTAAGCGAGTATCCCACCGCCTTCAGCCGCTGGCTCTCCGCCGCCGATTTCTACCTGAATAAAACCCGGCAGATCGCCATCATTGGGGATCCGCAGGACCCGGACAAAGCCGAATTCCTGAAAGAGATCAATCAAGCCTATCGTCCCAACACGGTGGTGGCAGCATCCAATCTTCCCATCCCGGAAGGTAGCCCGGCGCTGTTGGCAGATCGTCCGATGCTGGATGGCAAGACGACGGTGTACGTGTGCGAGGGCTTTGTGTGCAGGAAGCCGGTGAATACGGTGGAGGAGCTGAAAGAACTGCTGACGGCTGACGGAAGACGGAAGACAGGGGACCGCTCAATGCTCGTTGACAGTTGATACTACTCGCTTTGCTTCCCCGTGCCAAGGACTTCGCGGGTACTGCGTGGCTCATACCTAATGGGCATATCATGCCCTTTGGGTATGATATACCCTTTGGGCATGATATGTCTGTAGGGTGCCGTCGCTGACGCACCATCTCATTTTACACAGGGCACACTGAAAACTCAAAACTCAAAACTAAACCCTAACCCCCAGCACCTAGCCCCTCATTCTCCCTTTATCAGCAATGATTCTTTTAACCTTTACATCTTTATCTTGCCGATAAAGCTGCTCAATCTTCGTTTGAGAAATGGATTGACTTCTCGTACCCACAGACTTTGCCAGAATTTGGATCACCCAGGTGTTCAGGCTGACTCCCTCTTGTTCGGATTGTTCCACCAATTCACGGTGTAAAGACTTGGGTAATCTGATTACAAATTTTCCACTATAATTTTCTTCAATGCGTGGTTCAGGAACAGGTATTCCATCTTCCAAAGCCACTATAATCCAACTTTGCATTGCATCTATGATCATTGTTTCCAATTCTTCAAAAGAATCAGCCTGTGTAATACAGCCGGGGAGTTCTTTGACTCTTGCTACCCAACCAGGATTTTCATCATCGGAATCGCGAATGACTTCGATGGAGTATGGAAGACCCGTGTAATACTCCAATGTTCTTTGATTTTCTTTCATTACATACCTCTTCATTTCCTATTCATCCAGGTCTATTATTTCTTCAATCACTTCCAACGCTTGTTTGACATAAACAGCCTTTAAGAATGGTCTTTTGATTGGAACAATAAGAATGTTTTTTCCTTTCGTAAACACCACATGACTGGAGCCTCTTTGTCTTTTCGTAAAACCAAATCGTAAAAGGATTTTTTCCAATTCTTCATTCTACGTTTTTCGGGTTTTGTTTTAATTTTGCTTTATCCTTTTCAAATTTGCTCATTTATTTCTCCTATAGTATCACATATAGTACTATTTTGCAAACAACGATTGTCAATAATGGCCTACCCCAGTTCGTCGGTCTATTGCACTGTCTTTTAAAATCTTCCCCAACCGCCAGGGACGGTACTCGCGGACTTCCACGCTCATGTTGATATGGTTGGGTCCGAGTCCCGAGCCTTCCAGTGGCGGTGGATTATTATGAATATGTCCGTGAAGGTTGATCCAGCCATCATCCAACGGGACAACCGGACGATGCGAAAAGATAAGCTTCCGCTGTTCATCCAATTCGATTCGAATGGGTTCTTTGATCAGAGTCACGCCTTGGTTTTCACAAAAGGACTTACTCAGTCGATCGTGGTTGCCCTGAAGGAGGAACAACCTACCATTTAAGATGCCTGTCAATAGTATAAAATTGCTCTTCTTCCCCAATGCAAAGTCACCCAGGTGGAGCACGGTTTCATGCGGGGCAACCAGTTCATTCCAGTTCCTGATGATCAATTCCTGCCAATTTTCGACACGGTTACAGTATTGCCCGATGTTTTCATGATAGAAATGGGTATCGGAGATGATCCAGGTGTTGGGGGTGATTATGATGGAGGAAGAGGGAGGCATTCTTTAATGATAGTGGAAAAATCATTCAAGATCGATTTTGACCCTACGATAATTCTAAAAATATCTCTGGTTTTTGTTCGGCAATTCGTAACAATGCCAACGCTGGACCACTGGGTTTGCGCCTTCCCTGTTCCCAATCCTGTATTGTCCTCAAGCTTACACCCATCATCCCCGCGAAAGTTGATTGTGATACGTTCAGCTTTGATCGTATGATTTGTGAAGGAGCCGGCTTAGTCAAGGTACGCGTTTTTAAATTTCCTTCCCCTTTTTTGAAAGCTTTGATTTCTTGTATACCATCCAGAATTTCCTGGCCAATATCTCTTTTAGTCATTTTCAATCTCCTGAGCGATCCTCTGAAAATGATGCTTCGATGAATTCCATTATCAAAATTATACGGCATAGCCGTAGTAATGGCAAGTGGAATCAGCACAGCTACCCTCAGAAACTGGGAGCAAGGCCGCCGAAAGCCCGAAGGCCCGGCCATGGCATTACTACGAGTTGCCCAAAAACATCCCCACGCAGTCCTGGATTCCCTACTCAACCATACTGAAAAGTAAAATTCAATTATTCTAATCTTCCTCACCTCCTCGGGTTGACCCCCGTGCCGAGGGCGCGAACCCAAGGTTACCAAATCCAAACCGGTTCCCAATTCCCTCAGCTGTAGGTGCCGTCGTTGACGCACCAATTAATTAATCCTGCCCTCGGACACGGGGTGTAACTCAACCCTTGTCCTATCATACCCTGTGGGTTCGTCATCGTGGGTCATTCGTGGCCGCTTTCAGCATTGAGCTTACTTTATCATACCCTTGTGGTACATAGTGTCCAGTGCACTATCATACCCTTTGGGTATTCGTTCATTCGTTTAATATTCGTTGACGGCCTTTTATCCCTATTCCACCGGAACGATGTTCTTACACTTCGGATAATTCGAACACCCCCAAAAACGCTTGCCCTGATTGGGTCCAGACTTAGCCGAACGCTGAACCATTTCCGACCCACATTTCGTGCACCTGGGTGTTGTCCAGGATTGTTGTGGTTTATCGTCGGGCGGCAGCGGTTGGCTGGCATCCAGTTGAATGTACGGCTGCAGCACCGCCTGAACTTCCTGCAGGGAATAGGTATGCTTGACTGGTACGCGCACCAGTGGAATTCCGGCTGCTTTAAATACCTGATCCACAAACTGGTCCCGCTCCTGTCGATCCTCGCGTTGGTGGCTCTTATCATCCAGCTCGATCCCCATAAATGGCCGCACCGCCTTGGGATTACACAGAAGAAAATCAACATGCTTTCGGTCGATCTTATTGGTGTAAATCCTGTACTTGCTGGCATCACTGGATTTGACATAAAAGATGTCACCCAGAGAGACCTTGCTGAAGACCTGGGTAGTTTCACCCACGACGGACCGGACGACATGATAGAAGCTGATCTCGGCATTGGATAGGAAGCTATCCCTAAGATGATACGGAAATTCGATCGGTGTTTTTGGCTTTTCATCTTTTGCGCCAAGAAAATCGCCGATCAGATCGACAACGTCGTCGACGGCTTCTTTGGACAGGCCGAGTTTACCCAGGAAGACCCGGATGAGTGAGAATTTTTCTGTTGACATTTTGTACCCTTCTTTGGGTTATGGTAACCACCCTGATGAAAAAATTTAATGGTCTAAAAAAAGATATATATGTAGAAAAGATAGATATGAAAGTAATACTTGATTCTACGTTGTATAAGATTTAGTCAAATTAATACTTACTTTATTACCCATTTACTATAATAAAAATCATTATTAGAAATTAACCAGACAACATCTATAAATTCATACTTATTAGTATTTAATAACCCTTTAGTTATCTCTTCAGCTTTTTTGATACATTCATTAAAACTATAATCAGACCCTTTAACAACCACAACTTTTATTAAATCAGGAGGTGCATTATTGACAAATACTTTTCTTAATTGATTGTTTTTATCTTTTAATGTTCCTTGTATTAATTTTTTGATTATCTTTTCACTTTCTGGATGATTGCAATCCTCAAGATTACCAAAGGCTAAACTTGGTAAAGTTTTCAAATTTCTCTTATGAGTTACTTCAAATACATATTTTTTTTCATGTTTCTCAGCAGCTATATCAACACGAGACATACTTCCAGAAAATGGTATCTTACTGATATTAATATACCCATGATCTAATAAGAAATTTAAAAGAAGTATTTCAGCAAGCAATTCTCTTGCAATGTATTCATTTAATTCTCCTTTATCAGCTCCTGAAGCTGGTTTATACTCCTTCGTTAATTCTTCAACACCATGTATATCAACAATTCTTGATATCCGTTTCTCTAATCTATTATCATTTTCAAATAATATAGAGAGAATATTACTTGCAAGTAAATCATTTTGTCTAATTCTTGCCAATATAATTTTGCCAAAAAACTTATTAATATTAGGAAATTCATTTAATTTCCTTTTTACCATATTCTTAAATATATTCATTTTTTCATATACTTTATTTAAATTATTTTCTAAATTTTCTGGGCTTTCATTTCTTTCTATACTTTGATCGTGTAAAACACAATAACTGTAAAATGCTTTCCTAATCTCTTCATCAGTTAGGTCAAACGAAATTGTTGCCATATAGTCCTTTCATAAATAAATATGATTTATATCTTTCTTAACTTAATTCATTCGGTAACGCAATAAGTCATTTACCTTATTTAGATTATTTTTATCGTTACCAGAAATCCTTGATCACCTGAACAAAAATATCCAATGTTTCTTAAAAATAGGAGTAATTACATTTCCTGGCTCAACGGGTTTTGGATCAACTGTGGTGAAGTTCAAATTATTGATACCTTAACCTCACTATTTTTCATTAAAGCTTTCTAACCCTTTAGGAGCAATATTTTCATTTCTTGATAATATGAAACCTGTATAAAGCATAAACAATCCAGTAAGAATAAAAAAAGCAGAAATAATTATTAAATTTACTTGTTTATCCATATCCGTCACAAGAAAAGTAGATTTAGGAATTAAAGGATAAAAAAAATAATTTAAAATACCAAGTAATATATAAATAAACCCACTAATTATTCCGAATTTGCTTGTTTTTTTATTTGATAACTTTCTCGATGATATTTTCTTAGTTATCGATTTTATCCAATTTGGATAAGCACCTTTTTTGTTGAAGGATAAAACTCCCTTTATATCTCCTACTATACATAAATCATTGGACGATAAACCAGTGTGAATAACTTGGATCACACATCCTTGGTTTTTATCCAAATAGTCAAAAAGTAAATTTATACAATTATTATTCTCATCAAAAGTAGTCGTGATTTGACTCGAATTATTATTTGATTCCAATATTTTCACATCTAATAATTTGATATTTTCTCTAGAAATAATTCGCAAGGGATTTATAGTCTCTAGATCTTTTTCATTAATTGTTTCAGCACCATCATTCCAAAAGAGTATTTTACTAATCGTTAAGTTTTTTAGATTCTTTGCTTTATATAAAATTTGTAAATCTGGAAGCTCACTTTCAAACCCTGATATTAAATTATTGCTCTTTATTGCCCAACAAGGGGATTTTTCTCGTTTACTCTTATAATAAAAATAATATGAGACTGCTGCTCCAACCAGGATACCTAATACACCAATTATTTCACCAGCTAAGTTTTCTTTCATAAATCACACCTTAGATCAGTCTAACAATTCCTTGATTTTTGTATTTTGAAGAATACGCTTTCGCTTTTCTTGATATTCAATTTCAAGTTTAATTTTTTCTCTTTCTTCTTCTTCTCTCTTTCTCTGCTCCTCAATCACAATTCTCGCATAACCATTATTTGCATCAATCAACCAACCTTTAAAATATTTAATTATTGAGTCAATTTGGTTTTCATCTGCTTCAATAGAAGCAGAGTCTTTTGAAAAACGAAAGCTCTCTGGACCTTTTCCTGATACTTTATATCGTGCACCCATAGTTTTTATGCAATAAACCCATTTTTCATTAACAGGTTGACTTAATTTCAGAATTAATTTTCCATATTCCCAGTCGTAATCTATCAATCGAATTGGATCTAAAATGATTGGATCGTCAATTTCAATTGTTGGTATTACTTCATTGTTTAATCGACTTAGCTTTTGTTCTATTAAT
>Ga0209347_1000426_pt1 | contig 109369 bp, 107 predicted proteins | sample AutmiccommuBRH23_FD_187382 | JGI IMG/M metagenome (GOLD analysis project Ga0209347, IMG submission 187382) | Deep subsurface microbial communities from Mt. Terri, Switzerland - Autotrophic microbial communities BRH/23 (SPAdes) (version 2) | ecosystem: Environmental > Aquatic > Deep subsurface...
GCTAGGGGTGGGGGGCGACTCCGTCGCGTGCGGACGCCTTTTAGCCCTCCACCCGGTTCGCTTAGCGAACCACCCTCCCCGCCGCTTCGCGGGGGGAGGGTTGGTCACGGGCTGGCTGTTGGCGCAAGGGGAGACTGCGTAGTGGCCGAACGCGACCTTCTCTCAAAGCTCAAAGACGCGCCCGTCCCGCCGCCCGATGGCGAGGCGAAGCGCAGAGCGCTGGCGGCGGCGATGGCCGCTTTTGAAAAAGGCGCGGCCGAGGCCCAAGGATCCGCCGCGCCGCAACGTCTCAGTCACGCATCCTCTCCGACGGAAGGAAAAAGAAAGATGCGTCAGACGTTTCACTTCAACCGCGCGCTCGCGGCCTCGATCGCCGCGCTCATGATCGGCGCGCCAGCCGCCTTCATGCTCTCGCGCAACTCTGCGCCGGGCGGCGGAGGCCTATCCAATCATCCGGTCGGCCCCATCTCTTCGCCGGCCGAAATGGCGGCCGCGCCCCGCGTTGATGCGCCGACGGCGGTTCAGCCCGCGCCCGCGCCCTCGGCGTCTGTCGCGGGACAGGAAAAAGCGAAGACGGCGATTGCAGGGGGCGCGCTTTCCGGCCGCCGCGAAGGCCTTGTTGCGCCGCCGCCGGCGCGGCGACTGTCGCGATCTCTTCAGCCCGCGAAACCCGTCGCCGCGATCGGCGCGGAAGGCGTTCGGCCGTCGTTGCCGGTCGACGCCAACGTCGCGCCGGAAAGCGAGTTTCGCGACAGATTCGACTCAAAGGAGATCAACCCCGTCAAAATCACTGCGGCGGAGCCGGTGTCGACCTTCTCGATCGACGTCGACACCGCTTCCTACGCCTTCGCCCGCCGCGCGCTCAATGAAGGCCGCCTGCCGCCGAAAGATTCGGTGCGGGTCGAGGAGTTCATCAACTATTTCCCTTACGACTATCCCAAGCCCCAAGACCCGCAGACGCCGTTCAAACCGACGATCACGGTGACGCCAAGTCCGTGGAACGCCGACAACCGGCTCGTGCATGTGGCGATACAAGGCTATGCGCTGCAAAGCGCCGAGCGCCCGCGCGCCAATCTGGTTTTTCTAATCGACGTCTCAGGCTCGATGTCGCCGCAAGATCGGCTGCCGCTCGTGAAGAACGCGCTGCGGATGCTCGTCGATGAATTGAAGCCTGAGGATTCTGTCGCGGTCGTCACCTATGCGTCGGGCTCAGGCGTCGCGCTGGCGCCGACGAAGATCGCCGACAGGGCCAAAATTCTGGCGGCGATCGACGCGCTCGGCGCGGGCGGCTCCACCGCAGGCGCCCAGGGCATTCAGGACGCCTACCGGCTGGCCGAGGGCAATTTCGACGCGTCGGCGGTCAATCGCGTGATCCTCGCGACCGACGGCGATTTCAATGTCGGCGTCACCGACCAGAGCGAATTGAAAGAGCTGATCGAACGGAAGCGCGAGAAGGGCGTTTTCCTGTCGATACTCGGCGTCGGCCAAGGCAATTACAACGACGCGCTGATGCAGGCGCTGGCGCAGAACGGCAATGGCGCGGCGGTCTATGTCGATAACCTCAACGAAGCGCGCAAAGCGCTGGTTGAGGAAGCGTCGTCGACGCTCTTTCCTATCGCCAAGGACGTTAAAATCCAGGTGGAGTGGAATCCTGCGCGCGTGTCCGAATATCGCCTCATCGGCTATGAAACCCGCGCGCTGCGCCGCGAGGATTTCAACAACGACAAGGTGGACGCCGGCGATGTCGGCTCCGGTCACCGCGTCACCGCGATTTACGAAATCACCCCGGCGGGATCGCAGAAGAAGCTGATCGACGATCTGCGCTACGGACAGCAGATGGCGCCGGCGCAGACGCGTGCGGCAAGCGAACTCGGCTTCCTGAAGCTGCGCTACAAGCTGCCGAAGGAGGCAGCCTCACGGCTCATCTCGCAGCCGATCATCGACTCGCCAAGCGTCGAGAGCCTGGCGCGCGCGCCGCAGGACGTGCGCTTCTCGATCGCCGTCGCGGCCTTCGCGCAGCTGCTTAAGGGCGCGCCCTATCTCGGCGACTACGGCTATGACGACGTGATCGCGCTGGCGCAGAGCGCCAAGGGCGACGATCCGTTCGGCTACCGCGCGGAGTTCGTCAATCTGGCGCGGCTGGCCAAGGCGGCGCGGCCGTAAGCCGGTTGTCGCGCAGATACAAGAAAAGCGTCGGAGCCGCCGCGCTCTGCTAGAATGCCCCTATGCCGAGACGCGTCTATCTCGATCACAACGCCACATCGCCGCTGCGCCCCGAAGCGCGGGCGGCGATGGTGTCGGCGCTGGACACGCTCGGCAATCCTTCCTCGGTCCATGCCGAGGGCAGGGCGGCGAAGGCGCTGCTGGAAGAGTCGCGGGCCGTCGTCGCCCAGACGGTTGGCGCGGCGCGACGGGGCGTCGTCTTCACCAGCGGCGCGACCGAAGCGGCGGGCCTTGCGCTTTCGCCGCTGCTTCGCCGAGACGCGAAGGAGCCCCCCATCGACGTCCTGCTGATCGGCGCCGGCGAGCACTATTGCGTGTTGCAGGGCCACCGGTTTCCGTGCGCGGCGACGGAAACCGTTCCGCTGACCCGTGAAGGCGTGATCTCGCTCGGCGCGCTGGAGGAAGCGCTGGCGCGCCGTCCCGGCGCCCGCCCAATGCTGGCGCTACAGGCTGTCAATAATGAAACCGGCGTCGTCCAGCCGGTCGCCGCGGCGGCGGCGCTGATCCATGGGGCGCATGGCCTCGTGGTCTGCGACGCCGTGCAATCCGTCGGCCGGCTGGACACGACATTTGCGACGACCGGCGCGGACATATTGTTCTTTTCCTCACATAAGCTCGGCGGGCCGATGGGCGTCGGCGCGCTCGCCTTGCGCGACGAAAATCTACATCTAGAGGCCCCGCTGCTGCGCGGCGGCGGCCAGGAGTTCGGACGCCGTGCGGGAACCGAGAACGTCGCCGCAATCGCCGGCTTTTCCGCCGCGCTGACCGCCACGCGCGCTGATATGAGCCGGGAGGCAGCGCGGCTCGCCGATTTGCGCGACGCTCTCGAGCGACAGGTCTTGAAAGTCGCGCCAGACGCCCGATTCTACGGAAGAGAGGCGCAGCGCGCGCCAAACGCCAGCGCTTTCTCGATTCCAGGCCTTGCCCCGCGCACCATGCTGATGGCGCTGGACCTCGAGAATGTCGCGCTCTCGGCAGGCTCGGCCTGTTCTTCGGGCAAAATGGCGGAATCACATGTTCTTGCGGCGATGGGCGCGGCCGAGAAGGAGGCGCTGCGGGCCAGTTTCGGTTGGTCTTCGCGGCAAGAGGATGTAGAAGAGTTTGGAAAGGTTCTTGCACGTGTCGTGGATCGCATGAGGTCCCGACATTCCGCCGCCTAGTCGACGTCTAAACGGCGCCTACGCGAAGGCGGCGGCGGAACGATCGGCCGACGGGCCTTGAACCCGTCGTGACGAGGAGAAAGCAAATGGCGGCTCGTCATGAGACCGTTGCGCGCGTCGAGGCGATCGACGTCGACGCCTATAAGTACGGGTTTTCGACCGATATCGAATCGGAAAAGGCCCCTAAGGGCCTGAACGAAGACATCGTTCGCTTCATCTCGGCCAAGAAGAGAGAGCCCCAGTGGCTCACCGACTGGCGCCTGGAAGCTTACCGGCGCTGGCTGACGATGATTGAGCCGCGCTGGGCGCGCGTTCACTATCCGCGCATCGACTTCCAGGACCTCTACTATTACTCGGCGCCGAAATCGACGCCCGGTCCGACGTCGCTCGCCGACGTCGATCCCGAACTGCTGCGCGTCTACGAGAAGCTCGGCATTCCGCTGCGCGAGCAGGAAATTCTCGCGGGCGTCGAAACCCGCCGCGTCGCCGTCGACGCCGTCTTCGACAGCGTGTCCGTCGCGACCACCTTCAAGGCGGAACTGGCCAAAGCGGGCGTGATCTTCTGCCCCATATCCGAGGCGGTGCAGACCCACCCGGAGCTGGTGCGCAAATATCTCGGCTCCGTCGTGCCGGTGAGCGACAATTTCTATGCGACTCTGAACAGCGCGGTCTTCTCCGACGGCTCCTTCGTCTATGTGCCGAAGGGGGTGCGCTGCCCGATGGAGCTGTCGACCTATTTCCGGATCAATGAGCAGAATACGGGACAGTTCGAGCGCACGCTGATCATCGCCGACGAGGGCTCCTATGTGAGCTATCTCGAAGGCTGCACGGCGCCCAAGCGCGACGAAAACCAGCTGCATGCAGCGGTTGTCGAACTCGTCGCGCTCGACGACGCCGAAATCAAATATTCGACGGTGCAGAACTGGTATCCCGGCGACAGCGAGGGCAAGGGCGGCATTTACAATTTCGTCACCAAGCGCGGCGATTGCCGCGGCCGCAACTCGCATATCTCCTGGACGCAGGTGGAGACCGGCTCGGCGATCACCTGGAAATATCCATCCTGCATTTTGCGCGGCGACGGCGCGCAAGGCGAGTTCTACTCGATCGCGGTCTCGAACGGCTACCAGCAGGTCGACAGCGGCACCAAGATGCTGCATCTGGGCAAGAACACCAAGAGCCGCATCATCTCCAAGGGCATCTCGGCCGGCCGGTCGCAGAACACCTATCGCGGACAGGTTTCAGCCCATCGCAAAGCCGACGGCGCGCGCAACTTCACCCAGTGCGACAGTCTGCTGATCGGCTCTGAATGCGGGGCGCATACGGTTCCCTATATCGAGTCGAAGAACCCGAGCGCGCAATTCGAACATGAAGCGACGACCTCGAAGATTTCCGAGGACCAGCTGTTCTACGCCATGCAACGCGGCCTGACGGCGGAAGAAGCGACGGCGCTGATCGTCAATGGTTTCGTGCGCGACGTGCTGCAGCAGCTGCCGATGGAGTTCGCCGTCGAAGCGCAAAAGCTGATCTCGATTTCGCTTGAAGGCAGCGTGGGGTGATGGTTTCAGCGCGTCATGGCCGGGCTTGTCTCGGCCATCCACGCCGACCGAGCGCGACGCTCGAGGCGAAATTACGTAACACTAACACAGACGTGGATGGCCGGCTCAAGGCCGGCCATGACGCCAGAGATCGGGAAGAGTTTTAAGGAATGCTCGAGATCAAGGATCTGCACGTCTCCGTCGGCGAACGCGAAATTCTCAAGGGCCTGACGCTCAGCGTCAAGGCTGGAGAAGTCGCGGCCATCATGGGGCCGAACGGCGCCGGCAAATCCACCCTCTCCTATATCGTCGCCGGCCGGGAAGGCTATGACGTTACGCAGGGTGAGGTGCGGCTCAACGGGGAGAACATTCTCGATCTCGACCCTGCGGAGCGCGCCGCCAAGGGCGTCTTCCTCGCATTCCAATATCCGGTCGAAATTCCCGGCGTCGCGACCATGACGTTTCTCAAGGCGGCGCTCAACGCGCAGCGCCGGACCCGCGGCGAGCCTGAGTTGCAAACGCCGGAGCTGATGAAGCGCGTCAAGGAGGCGGCGTCGGCGCTCGGCGTTCCGCAGGACATGCTGCGCCGGCCGCTCAACGCCGGATTCTCGGGCGGCGAAAAGAAGCGGATGGAAATCCTGCAGATGGCGCTTCTGCAGCCGCGGCTCGCCATTCTCGATGAAACCGATTCAGGGCTGGACATCGACGCGCTGCGCGTCGTGGCGGACGGCGTCAACGCCCTGCGCTCGCCCGAACGCGCCTTCGTCGTCATCACCCATTATCAGCGGCTGCTCGACTATATCCGGCCCGATACGGTGCATGTGATGGCCCAGGGCCGCATCATGCGCTCGGGCGGTCCGGAGCTTGCTTTAGAGTTAGAGGAACACGGCTACCGGGATTACATCGCGGAAGAGGCGGCATAGGCGATGGTCAAGCTGGCGAGCGAAGCGGAAGCGGCGCTTTCCTCCTTTTATGACGAGATGCGCGACAAGGCTGCGCCGCGTCTGCGCGCCGCCGCTTGGGCGACATTCTCGGCGCTTGGCCTGCCCAACCGACGCGTAGAGTCCTGGCACTACACGGATTTGAAGACGGCGATGAGCAAGCCCGCGCCGCTCGCCATCGCCTCGCACGCCGCCGTGTCGCTGCCGCGCGCCCATGACTCGCTGCGGCTGGTCACGCTCGACGGCGTTTTCCGGCCGGATCTATCGGATATCGCGCGGCTTCCCGATGGCGTCGTCGTCCAATCGCTGCGCGACGCCCTGGCGCAGGGAGAGATGCACGTGATGTCGGCGCTCGCCAGCGCCGATCTTGGCGTGCAGGACGCGATGGTCGCTCTCAATGCGGCGCTGATGCAGGACGGCGTCGTCATAGAGATCGCGCCGGGCGCGCGGATCGAGCGCGCGATCGAAGTTGCAACCTTGGCGTCCGCGGAAGCGGCGCAGTCCTCATACACGCGCGCTCTCGTCGTCGTGGGCGCGGGCGCGCAAGCGACATTAATTGAAACTCTTGGCGCCCTGTCGCCCGCGCCGTCTCAGGACAACAGCGCCCTCGTGCTTCGATTGGGCCCCGAGGCGCGCGTCGACCTCGTCACCCATCTTTCCGGCGGGATCGATCAGGCGGTCCGCGTCGCCTCCCTGCTCGCGCATCTCGAGACGAACGCCACGATCAACTCCTTCGCCCTTGTCGAGGGAGAGGGGTTGAACCGACGACAGATCTTTGCGCGACTCGACGGCGAGAACGCCCACGCCGCCTTCAATGGCGCGACGCTTGGACGCGGGCGCCTGCACGCCGACACAACGCTGGTCGTCGATCACGTCAAGGCCAAAGGCGAAAGTCGCGAGCGCTTCCGAACAATCCTCGACGATCAGAGCGTCGGCGTGTTTCAAGGCAAGATTGTCGTGCGGCCGGGCGCACAGAAGACCGACGGCGCGATGCATTCAAAGGCATTGCTGCTCTCTGATCAGGCGACGATGAACAACAAGCCCGAGCTTGAGATTTTCGCCGATGACGTGCAATGCGGCCATGGCGCGACCTGCGGCAGGCTCGACAGGGATCAGCTCTTTTATCTTTGCGCGCGCGGGCTGCCGCGCCGAGAAGCCGAGGCGATGCTGATCGAAGGTTTCGCCAATGAGGCGATGGAAACGCTCGACGATGACGAGCTGCGCAAATTTTTGGGCGATCGCGTCAGCGCGTGGCTTTCACGAAGGATTACACGATGAACCAGCTTACGCGCATTGACGCCGCCTATGACGTGGAATCGATCCGCGGGGATTTTCCGATCCTTTCGGAGCGCCCCTACGGCAAGCCGCTCGCCTATCTCGACAACGCCGCCTCGGCGCAAAAGCCAAAGGCGGTCACTGAGCGATTGACGCATTTCTACGAACATGAATACGCCAATGTGCACCGCGGCCTGCATTATCTCGCCAATGCCTCAACGGAAGCCTATGAGGGCGCGCGCGAAACCGTGCGCCGGTTTCTCAACGCCGAGTCGGTTGAGGAAATCGTCTTCACGCGCGGCGCCACAGAGGCGCTGAACCTCGTCGCCGCGTCCTTCGGGCACGCGCATGTCGGCGAAGGCGATGAAATCATTTTGTCAATAATGGAGCATCACTCCAATATCGTGCCCTGGCATCTGCTGCGCGAACGTAAAGGGGCGGTGCTGAAATGGATCGAGGTCGACGCCGACGGCCTTTTTGATCTCGACGCATTCGAGAAGCTGTTCACGACACGCACGAAGATCGTCGCGCTGACCCATATGTCCAATGTCCTTGCGGCGCCGACGCCGATTGCCGAGGTCGCGCGCATCGCCCACGCCCACGGCGTTCCCCTCGTCGTCGACGGCTCGCAGGGCGCGGTGCATCTCGATGTCGACGTGCGCGCGCTCGACGTCGATTTCTATGTGGTGACCGGCCATAAGCTTTATGGCCCGACAGGGATCGGCGCGCTTTACGGCAAGCGTAAATGGCTTGAGGACCTGCCGCCCTTCTGCGGCGGCGGCGAAATGATCGAAACCGTGACGCTCGACTCCGTCACCTACAACGCCCCGCCGTATCGCTTCGAGGCTGGCACGCCGCCGATCGCGCAGGCCGTCGGGCTTGGCGCCGCGCTCGACTATGTTGAGCGCATCGGCCGAAAGGCCATCCGCGAGCATGAAGCGGGACTGACCGCTTATGCCCATCAGAGACTGTCGCAGATCGAGGGCCTGAAAATCTATGGCCATGCGCCCGACAAGGGGCCGATCGTCGCCTTCGACATGGCGGCGGCGCATGCGCACGACATCGCCACGGTGATCGATCGCTCCGGCATCGCGGTGCGCGCCGGAACGCATTGCGCCATGCCGCTTCTCTCCCGCTTCGGCGTCACCTCCACCTGTCGCGCCTCCTTCGCGCTCTACAATACGCGCGCGGAGATCGATTGGCTGGCGGAAGCGCTTGAAAAGGCCCGCTCTCTTTTCGCCTAAAGGAGAAATTCGTGTTCATGAACGACGCTCACAACGCCAGCGAAACTGAACACGCCGCAGCGCTGAGCCAATCGCCCCAGGCCATTGAAAATGAGCGGCTGACGAACGACATCGTAAAGGCGCTCAAGACCGTCTATGATCCGGAGATTCCCGCTGACATTTATGAGCTGGGCCTGATTTACCGGGTCGACATTTCGGAGGAGGGCGTCGTCGAAATCGACATGACGCTGACCGCGCCGGGCTGCCCGGTGGCCGGCGAAATGCCGGTGTGGGTCCAGAACGCCGTGAGCGCCGTGCCCGGCGTCAGCGACGTGAAGGTGAACATGTTGTTCGATCCGCCTTGGGATCAGAGCCGTATGTCCGACGAAGCGCGCGTCGCGCTCGATATGTGGTGAGCGGACACGCTCGAAGGGAATGATAGTGCGATGACCTCCATGCAGAAGATGAGCGTGATGAACGTCAGCCCCGCGGCGGCCGAACGCGTGCGCGGGCTGCTGGCGAGAGCCCCGGAAGGGAGCGGGTTGCGCGTCTCCGTGGAAAAGGGCGGCTGCGCCGGCATGTCCTATAAAATGGAGATCGCCGAACCCAAAAAGGGGGACGAAATCATTGATGTCGCGGGGGGACGCGTGATCGTCGACGCAGCCGCGGTGCTGTATCTTCTCGGGACCACGATGGACGTGAAAACGACGCAGTTCTCCTCGACCTTCGTGTTCGAAAACCCGAACCAGACGTCGGCCTGCGGTTGTGGCGAAAGCGTCGAGCTGAAGCCGGCGGCCGCGCAAATGACCGGCGCCGCGACCGGGATGTCCTGAATCCATCGAGGCGCCATGGACCGCGCGGATCGAGGAGCTGTTTGCCCCTTTCGCGGCGGTGTCCGTCAAGCGCATGTTCGGCGGCCACGGCGTTTACGCCGACGGCCTCTTCTTCGCCATTGAAGCCGCCGGCGAGATCTATCTGAAGGCCGATCAGCATAGCGCTTCGCGGTTTCAGGAGGCGGGCTCCCGGCCTTTCATCTACCAGGGCAAGCGCCGGCCGATCACAATCTCCTATTGGAGCCTTCCTGAGCAGGCGCTGGAGGATGACGGCGAACTCATTCGCTGGGCGAAGTCGGCGGTCGAAGCCGCGCGCCGCGCCGGCGCGAAACCGCCGAAAGGCCGGTCGGGGCGATCATTTGGCGGCGCAGCGCGCCTCTTCGTCAAAAAAGGCGGCAGCAGTCCTATAAATGGTTGAATTTCATAGAAGTTCATGAGGCGCTGACGCTGGCGTCGCGCGTTCGAATCGCCTATAGAAATGGGACGTAGAACGCTCTTCTTGAACTGGCGCGCAATTGGCCGACGACGAGACCAAAAAAGACGATTCCGACAAGCCCGATTCGGACATAAGGCCGGTCTCGATCGCCGACGAGATGAAGCGCAGCTATCTCGATTACGCGATGAGCGTCATCGTGTCGCGCGCGTTGCCAGACGTGCGCGACGGCCTGAAGCCCGTGCATCGGCGCATTCTGTTTTCCATGCACGAGAACGGCCACACGCCGGACAAGTCCTATGTGAAGTCGGCGCGCATCGTCGGCGACGTGATGGGCAAATACCATCCGCACGGGGACGCCGCGATCTATGACGCGCTCGTGCGTATGGCGCAGCCCTTCTCGATGCGGCTGCAGCTCATCGATGGCCAGGGCAACTTCGGTTCGGTCGACAATGATCCGCCGGCGGCCATGCGCTACACCGAATCGCGGCTCGCTAAGCCTGCTCTGGCGCTGCTCGAAGACCTCGACGAAGGCACCGTCGACTTCCAGGCCAACTATGACGGCAAGGAGCACGAACCGACGGTCCTGCCGGCCCGCTTCCCCAATCTGCTGGTCAACGGCGCCGGCGGCATCGCCGTCGGCATGGCGACGAACATCCCCCCGCATAATCTCGGCGAGATGATCGACGCCTGCATCGCCCTGATCGAACGGCCCGACATGAGCGTCGCCGAGTTGATGGAGATCGTGCCGGGGCCGGACTTCCCCACTGGCGCGAAGATCCTCGGGCGCGGCGGCATCCGCAACGCCTTCGCGACCGGCCGCGGATCGATCATCATGCGCGCGAAGTCCGAGATTGAGACGCTGCGCAAGGATCGCGAGGCGCTCATCTTCACCGAAATTCCCTATCAGGTGAACAAGGCGACGCTGATCGAGCGGATCGCTGACCTGGTGCGCGAGAAGAAGATCGAAGGCGTCTCGGATCTGCGCGACGAATCTGATCGCGACGGCATGCGCATCGTCGTCGAGCTGAAGCGCGACGCTGTCGCCGACGTCGTTCTCAACCAGCTGTGGCGGCACACCGCGCTGCAGACGAGTTTCCCCGTCAATATGATCGCGTTGAACGGCGGGCGCCCTGAGCTGATGACGCTCCACGACGTGTTGCGCGCCTTCGTCGATTTCCGCGAGACGGTCGTCACCCGCCGCACCAAATTCCGCCTCGCAAAGGCGCGCGACACCGCCCATCTGCAGGTCGGTCTCGCCATCGCCGTCGCCAATATCGACGAAGTCATCCGCCTCATAAGAACTTCGCCAGACGCCACGGCGGCGCGCGAGGCGCTTATGGCGCGCGACTGGCCGGCGAAGGACATGGCGCCGCTCGTTGAGCTTATCGCCGACCCGCGTCATCGGCTGAGCGACGAGGGCACGATCCGGCTTTCGGACGCGCAGGCGCGCGCCATTCTGGAATTGCGTCTGCAGCGCCTCACCGCGCTGGGCCGCGAAGAGATCTCCGAGGCGTTGAACAAGCTTGCCGCCGAGATCGCCGACTACCTCGACATTTTGCGCTCTCGCGCGCGTCTCTTCGGCATCATCAAGGATGAGCTGATGGCGGTGAAGGACGCGCACGCGACGCCGCGCCGCACCCAGATCATCGAGGCCGACGGCGAGGTCGAGGACGAGGACCTGATCGCGCGCGAAGACATGGTCGTCACCGTCTCCCACAGCGGCTACATCAAGCGCGTGCCCCTCTCGACCTATCGCGCGCAGCGGCGCGGCGGCAAAGGCCGTTCCGGCATGCAGACGAAGGAGGAGGATTTCGTCCACCGGCTCTTCGTCGCCAATACGCATACGCCGGTGCTGTTCTTTTCGTCGCTGGGCAAGGCCTATAAGGAAAAGGTCTGGCGACTGCCGCTCGCTGCGCCGCAGGCGCGCGGCAAGGCGCTGGTCAACATGCTGCCGCTGGAGCAGGGCGAACGCATCACCTCCATAATGCCGCTCCCCGAGGACGAAGAAAGCTGGGCGACGCTCGACGTCATTTTCGCGACGACCAGCGGCACGGTGAGGCGCAACAAGCTGTCGGATTTCGTCGACGTGCGCCGCAACGGCCTCATCGCCATGAAGCTCGACGAAGGCGAAGCCATCGTCGACGTGGCGACCGCCACCGAACGCGACGACGTGTTGCTGACGACGCGCGATGGGCAATGCATTCGCTTCGCCGTGCCGGAAGTCCGGGTGTTTCAAGGCCGAACCTCGATGGGCGTGCGCGGCGTGGCGCTGGGGCAGGGCGACAGGGTGATCTCGCTCTCCATCCTCAATCATTTTGAGGCGGCCGGCGAGGAGCGCGCCGCCTATCTGAAGCGGGCCAACGCGCTGCGCCGGCGTATGGGCGAGGATGTGTCGCCCGAGGCTGGGAACGAGACTGAGGAGCCGGCGGCCGCCGCCGTCGAGCTGTCGGATACGCGCTTTTACGAGATGCAGGCGGCCGAGCAGATCATTCTGACCGTCTCCGAGAACGGTTACGGCAAGCGTACGAGCTCTTACGAATACCGTACGACAGGGCGCGGCGGCAAAGGCATTGTCGCCATGGCGGTGAACGCCAGAAACGGCAAGCTGGTCGCCTCTTTCCCGGTCGGCCATGGCGATGAAATCATGCTGGTGACGGACGGCGGCCAGTTGATCCGCTGCTCCGTCGACGGCATCCGCATCGCCGGGCGCGGCGCCCAGGGCGTCATCGTCTTCGACACCGCCGAGGACGAGCATGTCGTGTCCGTCGAGCATATCGGCGATGTCGGCGATGGCGAGGACCCCGAAATCTGACCTCGGCGTCCAACGATGGGATAGGCGCATGAGCGAGGGCGGCGACGACGCGGACGGTCCGGTGCTGGTGACCGGCGCGCCGCGTCGCATCGGTCTCGCCCTCGTGGAACGCTTCGCGCGCGAGGGCCGACCTGTCGTGCTGCACGCCTCCTCGCGCTCAGCGGAGGCGGCGGAACTCGCGGCGCATGCGATCCGGCAGCGCGGCGGGCGCGCCGCGACGGCCATCGCCGATCTCGCCGACGCCGAGTCGACGCAGCGCCTGATCGGGGAGGCGGCAACGCCCTTTGGGCCGCTCCGCCTTCTGGTCAACAACGCTTCGATTTTCGAGATAGACGCCGCGCAGGATTTTTCTCTGGAGCTTTATGAGCGGCAGATGCAGATCAATCTGCGCGCGCCGCTGCTGCTCTCGCGCGACTTTGTCGCGGCGCTGCCGGCAAGCGCAAATGGCGCCATCGTCAATATTCTCGACCAGCGCGTGTGGCGTCTGACCCCGCTCTATTTTTCCTACACGCTGTCCAAATCGGCGCTTTGGGCGGCGACGCGGACCATGGCGCAGGCCTTCGCGCCGCGTGTCCGCGTCAATGCGGTCGGACCAGGGCCGGTCTTCCCGAACGCCGCCCTCGGCGAGCGGGAGTTCGAAATGGAGGCGCGCGGCGTGCCGCTGCAACGCGCCGCCGACGTCTCGGGCGTCGTCGACGCCGTCATATACCTCAGCCGGGCAAAAAGCGTGACCGGACAGATGATCGCGGTCGACAGCGGCCAGCATCTCGGCTGGCGCACGCCCGACGTCGGCTCGGCTTAGATATCTCGCTAAAGCGGCAAATCGAGCGATAGCGAAGGATCTGGATCCTTGCGGCGAGAGGCTTCGTTGCTGAATCTAATCGGCGCTCGGCAGTCTTCGGATGGTGAATTCGATCCGCCCATCGTCCAGTTCGCGCCAGAACTCGATCTCGGTCATATAGGCGGCTTTTGGAAAACGCTCGAACCATTCTTGCGCCTTCGCCCGCGCCGCCAGCCGCTCCAGGGTGAAGGTCTCGCGCCGCCAGCCGACGCCGCGTTCTTCGCGCTTCGCGGCGAAGCGCTTCGCAAGGTCCCTCGGCGCGCTTTTTGAGACGCTCATACTGGTGCTCCGCGAGATCAACTTAGCGCATGGGCGACGGGAAGGGGAGTCGCAGATCGGCAATGGCACGTTCAATTGGCTTCCCGCCTGTCGCGGCTTCCGGCGCAAAGCTCTTGATCCTGGGCTCCCTTCCCGGCAAGCGCTCGCTCGAAGCGCAACAATATTACGCGCAGCCGCGCAACGCCTTCTGGCCGCTGATGAGCAGCCTATTCGGCGTCGATGCGGACGCGTGTTACGCCGATCGTCTCCGCGGCTTGAACGATCACGGGGTCGCCCTGTGGGACGTTTGCGCCAGCGCTGAGCGGCTCGGCAGTCTCGATCAGCGGATCGAACTCTCAACGGTTCGCGCCAATGATTTCGAGCGCTTTCTCACGGAATATCAAGAAATCAGGCTGATTTGCTTCAATGGCGCCAAGGCCGCCAGCCTGTATCAGCGGCTGGTTCTGCCCGCCCTATCGGCGCGGGCCGCCGCGATCCCGTCGCGGCGACTGCCCTCGACCAGTCCCGCGCATGCCTCGCTGACATTCGCCCAAAAATGCGACCATTGGCGGTCGGCGCTCGCGCCATTTCTCGAATGACCCCACCGGCCGCTTTCCCGTTCCCGAAAACCGCGCTAGAGACCCAACCATGTCCGAGCGCCCGCCTTACATGATCACGACCGCCATTCCTTACGCGAATGGCGCGCCTCACATCGGCCACGCCTATGAGCGCATCGCCACCGACGCCTTCGCCAGGTGGAAGAGGCTTGACGGCTATGACGTGCTCTTTGTCACCGGCATGGACGAGCACGGGCAAAAGATGCAGCGGACCGCCGAGAAGGAAGGCCTAACGCCCCTGGCGCTCGCCGACCGGACCGCGGCGCAGTTCGCCCGCATGGGCGAGGCGCTGAACGCGCGCGCCGACGACATCGTGCGCACGACGCAGGCGCGCCACAAAGAGACCGTGCTCGAAATCTGGCGGCGCATGGAGGCAAGCGGCGATCTCTATCTGTCCAAATACGCCGGCTGGTATTCGGTGCGCGACGAGGCCTATTACGACGAGAACGAGCTGACGGCGCGGGACGGCAAGAAATTCGCGCCGACGGGCACGCCGGTGGAATGGGTCGAGGAGGAGAGCTGGTTCTTCAGATTGTCGGCCTATGCGGAGAAGCTGCTCGCCCATTATGCGGCGCATCCGGAATTCATCACCCCCGAACACTACAAGAACGAGATCGTCGCCTTCGTGAAGCGGGGGCTGACCGACCTTTCGGTTTCGCGCACCACCTTCGACTGGGGCATCGACATTCCGCCGAGCGCGCAGACCGCCGCAAAGCACGTGATGTATGTCTGGGTCGACGCTCTTACGAATTACATAACGGCTACGGGATATCTTACGGAAGGCGGAAACAGAGCGCGCTTCTGGCCGGCCGACGCACATGTCATCGGCAAGGACATCACCCGCTTTCATGCGATCTATTGGCCGGCGTTCCTGATGTCCGCCGGCGCGCCATTGCCCAAGCAGGTCGTGGTGCACGGCTTCCTGTTCTCGAAAGGCGAGAAGATGTCGAAGTCGGTCGGCAATGTGGTCGATCCGATCGATCTGGCCGAGCGCTACGGCGTCGATCAGCTGCGCTACTTTCTTCTGCGCGAGATTCCCTTTGGCCAGGACGGCAATTATTCGCACGAGGCGATCGTTGCGCGCATCAACGCCGATCTCGCCAATGACCTCGGCAATCTGGCGCAACGTTCGCTGTCGATGATCGCCAAGAATTGTATGGGCGCCGTACCCCGTAAACATACTTTTACGGAAGCCGACAGCGACATTCTCGCGCAGGCGGCCGGCGTCGTTGCGAAGGCGCGTGCGGCGATGGAGGATTACGCGCCGCATCATGCGCTCGCGGAAATTTTCCGCGTCGTCGCCGAGGCCAATCGCTATTTCGCCGCGGAAGAGCCCTGGGCGAAGAAGAAGACCAATCCCGCGCGCATGGAGACCGTTCTCTATGTCACGGCCGAGACGCTGCGCCGGCTCGCCATTCCGCTGCAGCCGTTCTTGCCCGAGTCCGCCGGCAAGCTTCTCGATCTGCTGGGCGTCGGTCCGGACGAGCGGGACATCGCTCACGCCGGAGAATCCAACGCGCTTCAGGAAGGCGCGCCGCTGCCGCCGCCAACGCCGGTGTTCCCGCGGTTTGTAGACGAGGAAGGGGAGGCGCGGTAGCTTCGCGCTTCGAGAGGTTCAAAATTCATTTAGCGAAGCGGTTCTGGCGAACCGCTTCGCGGTCCGCATTTGAACAGGAGAGGCCATGAGCATCACCGACCTCCAAATCATGTTTTGGTTTGGGCTGGCGCTCATTCTCACCGGGCTTGTCCTGCTCCCCCTAAAGTTTTCCGGCGGCGGAGCAAGCAAGATTAAGCTGCCCGCCATCGAGATGGAGCTCAACGGGCCGGCGCTTTTCGTGATGTTTCTTGGCGCCGGGCTGATGTGGGTTTCGGTCTCGAAGAGAGAATCGACGGCCCCCGCTGAAACGCCGCCTCAAGCGCCCTTCACAACAATGACTACGCCTGCGCCGGCGCCCGAGGCGACGCGCCCGCCGCCGGCGCCGCCAAAGTCATCTACGGCGCTGACTGGAGAAAAGGGGTTTGGCGTCGTTTTGATTGCATCGAGCGCCCCATCCGTAGCCGTTCAGCAGGCTGCAAAGGCGAAACAGCTCGCGCCGGACGACTCGGATATTATTCTCTACCGTCGAAAATCGGCATGGGCCGTCGTCGTTCATTACGCCGACAGCCAGAAGGCGGCGGAAGATCTGTCCAAATACAAGAAGGAAAAGGACTGGGCGAGCGCTTATGTGGTCAATCTCGGCGCATGGTGTCCTCTCGCCCTGCCAACGACGGCGCCGCTCCCGCCCGGCGAACAGCCCACCGCGGGGTTCGACTGCCGGCTGAAGTGAGCCGGACGTCCGCGCTCGCCACGCGCTCACCATAATCACCCGCTTCAAATGGCGTTCGGCGCTCCGGCGCTGAAATCGGGCGTTATCTTTGTCTTCGCGGGCTTGTCGGCCAAAGCGTGGGCGTGCGAATATGACCGGGCTCCTGTTGAAGGAACGCCCATCGCGCCGCTCAATTCACCGTTGACGCGGCAGCGCCTGCCTTCGTTACGTCGTAGCTCAAACATCTCAATACGGCACCTTTTCTCACAGAGGACTCAATGGAATGGCGCGTGGTATTTCGACGATCCTGACGGCGGTCATTTCCGGCGTGATCGGATTTGGACTGGGAATCTATGCGGCGCCGACCGAGGGCGTCGCCAATCTGAAAGCGGCGATTGAAGGTCGGTTCAAGCCCGCCCCTCCAGCAGAGGAAGCCACGCCGGAGGACGCGCCGGCGACTCCCGACGAGTCGGAAACGACGGCCGAACCCGACGTCTCGGCAACGCCTGCGCCCGAGACGCCGAGCGCAGAGGAGAGCGCGCCTGAGCCTGCTCCCGCGCCGCCGATGACGACCGAAGCGCCGCCTGCGCCGCCTGAGGAGGCCGCTCCCGCTGAGGAGCCGGCTCCCTCTCCTCCTACCGACGAAGCTGCGCCTGCTGAAGAGGAAGCCCCCGCGGCCACGCCGGAACCGCCGCCGCCGCCGCCGGAGCCGGTGAAGCCAAAGGCGAAGCCGAAGCCGAAGGCGAAGGCCAAACCCAAGCCGAAGCCCGCCGCGCCGGTCGAGGAGCCCGCGCAATAGAGCGGCTCGCATAAGAGCGCTGCGCCGCCAATCCTGCTTCGCCCCGTCCGGACGTGGCGGAGCGGCGGGGCAGCGCGGGTTGCTCGGGTAAATGAAGGAATGTCGGGATGGCCAGCGACAATGCGCGCTTCATCGGCGACATTCCCCTCACTTATGACAGTGGTCTCGGCCCGGTGATCTTTGAGGATTACGCCGCCGATATCGCGCATCGGACGGCCGCGAGGATTCCTCTCGACGTTCTCGAAACCGCGGCGGGCACGGGGATCCTCACCCGCAAGCTGCGCGACGCGCTCGCGCCGCAAGCGCGGCTGACGGCGACCGATCTCAACGCGCCGATGCTCGATGTGGCCCGGGCAAAATTCCGCGCCGGCGAGCAGGCGGCGTTCGAGACGGCCGACGCCATTTCGCTGCCTTTCGCCGATGAGGCCTTCGACGCGATCGTCTGCCAGTTCGGCCTGATGTTCTTCCTCGACAAGGACGCTGCGCATCGCGAGGCGCGGCGCGCGCTGCGCGCCGGCGGAAGCTATATTTTCAACGTTTGGGATTCGCCGCGCTACAATCCGTTCGCGCGGCTCGGGCTTGAACTCGCCGAACGCTTTTTTCCGGCCGATCCGCCGCAGTTCCTCAAGACGCCCTTCTCCTGCGCGGACATCGATCCGATCAAGGAGGCGTTGATCGCGGCGGGTTTTGCCAACATCGTCGTCTCCGTGCTGCCGCGCGTGAAGGAGATCGCCGATCCCAGACCCTTCGCGCGGGGCCTGATCTGCGGCAATCCCTTCGTCGATCAAATTCGCGCGCGCGGCGGCGCCGCGCCCGAGACGCTGGTCGAGGAATTGGCGAAGCAGCTCGCGCTCGAATTCGGCGCCGGTCCGTGCCGCCTGCCGATGCAAGCGATCGTCTTCGAGGCGGAGCGGGAATGAGAATATTAGTGGCCGCCGTTTTCGCGATCCTCGCCGCGTCCAGCGCGCGCGCGTGGAGCTGGCGCGTCTATCATAACGAGCGCTTTGGAACGACGGCGGCGGTTCCCGCAGACTGGCGAATGGGCGCGCCGCCGGAGAACAACGACGGGCGCATCTTCACATCGCCGGACGGACGCGCGGAGATCGTCGTGTCCGGCATGTTCTCCATCGGCCCGCGCAGCGAGGAATTCGCGCTGAGACTCGGACCGCTCGACGGCGAGATCATCGAATATGAGCGGCGGGGCAGGGATTGGCTCGTCGTTTCCGGCCTCAAGGGCGACAGAATCTTTTATCGAAAGTCGCTGCTGTCCTGCGGCGAGACGATCTGGAACAATGTCTTTCTTCAATATCCCGCGAATGAGAAGGACAAATACGCGCCTCTGGTCGCCCATGTCGCGACGTCGCTGCGGGCGGGAAAGGGCTACACGACCTGCAAATGACGCCGGCGCGGCGGCTTATTGCGGTACGGTCATCAGCTCCAGCACATGTCCGTCGGGGCTTTTGAAATAGACGCCGCGTCCGCCGTTCCAGTCGTTAAGCTGACCGTCCGTGAGCCGGCCCGGCGCGCTGCCGAAGGCGCTGCCCTTTTCCTTGACGCGACCGAAGATCGCGTCAAATTCGGCGTCGCTCACATGGAAGGCGTAATGCCCGGTCTCGAACGACGCGTGCGCGTCGAAGAGAAGCGTCAACGTATCGTTCACCTTGACGGGCGCGAAATGACCCTTCGCGCCGTCATAATGCAGGCCGAAAATCTCCGCGAACCATTTCGCCGCCGTCTCCTTGTCGCGCGCCGGCACGATCACATGGTTGAGGACGATCGCCATTGCCTGAACTCCTCATGTCTGCTCCCGGCCTTCCATATGGGTTCGGCTTGCAAGCCGTCACGAGCGTCGCAATCGGCCCCAAGACGCAAAGAAGAGCGGAGCGGGGCGGCTCCTATAGGATGCGCGGGAGCTCCTCTTCTTCGTCATCGGCGGAAAGAAGCGAAACGATTTCGCCCGCGACATCCTTCAGCGGCGCCCCCGCGCCGAAAACGTCGCGGTCGCCGGATAGCCACACCGAAGCTTCTTCGACATCCGCGATCGTCGGCCGAAGCTCGATGATCGCCGAGAGCGTGGCGTCGTCCATCTCGCCGAGCACGTCCCTCACATCCTTAGCCGTCGCCAACGGACGGCTCGCGTCATTTTGCGTCAATGCATCCTCCTGTGATTGGACCGTCGATTTCAGGCCGCTTTCGGCTGCGCGTTAGACGAGGCGCATAGCGCTATATGGGAAGGGCGCCGGCCGCTTGCCAATCCAGCAAATCGCCGCGCGATGAGCGTCGATCGCCATATTGATAAACGTCATTATATACAGGTCCCGCCAAGGCGGCCGACGATCGTCGTTGCGTAAACGAACGACGCGAGGCCGATCTTGGGCGTCGGCGGGCCCGTGCACAAACGCGCCCGTCCCGCACGGCAAGTTTCCTGCTAGAACCCGTTGAAAGAGCTGTTCCCGGAATGACCATGCTTATCGACACCCACTGCCATCTCGATTTTCCTGATTTCGCGCCGGAACAGGCGGAGGTCGTCGCGCGGGCCAAGGCGCGGGGCGTCGGGCGGATGATCACCATCTCCACCCATCTGTCGCGTTTCGACCGTGTGAAAGCGGTGGCGGAAGCCTATGAGGACGTGTTCTGCACCGTCGGCACGCATCCGCATCATTCGCACGAAGAGGCCGAGCCGACAGTCGAGGCGCTGGTCGCGCTGTCGCGGCATCCCAAATGCGTCGGCCTGGGCGAGGCGGGCCTCGACTATCACTATGACCACGCGCCGCGCGACGTGGCGCAGCGCATCTTTCGCACGCATATTGAAGCGGCGCGCGAGAGCGGCCTGCCGCTCGTCATCCACACGCGCGACGCCGACGAGGATTGCGCCGCCATCCTGAAGCAGGAGATGGGGAAGGGGGCTTTCCCCGCCCTGCTCCATTGTTTTACGAGCGGCCGCGCCTTGGCCGAGACCGCCCTGGAGCTTGGCCTCTATCTTTCCTTTTCGGGCGTCGTGACCTTCAAGAACGCGGAGTTTTTGCGCGAGATCGCCCGCCACACGCCGCTCGATCGAATGCTCGTCGAAACCGACGCGCCTTTCCTTGCGCCGACGCCACATCGCGGAAAGCGTAACGAGCCGGCCTTCGTGGTCGATACGGCTCGGCTTCTCGCCCAGCTCAAGGGGATCAGCGAAGCGGCGCTCGCAGAGGCCACCACCGCCAATGCGCTGCGGCTCTTTTCCAAAATGCCGCCGCTGAAGGCAGCCGCGTGACGCTCAGAGTCACGATTCTGGGCTGCGGCTCCTCGGGCGGCGTGCCGCGCGTCGGGCAGGGCTGGGGGAAATGCGATCCCAAAAACCCCAAGAACCGGCGCCGGCGCTGCTCCATCCTCGTCGCGCGCGGACCGCAGGACGCGGCGACTCAGCTCCTTGTCGACACGGGCCCGGATCTTCGCGAACAGCTCATCGACGCCGACGTGAAGCGCCTTGACGCGGTGCTCTATACCCATCCGCACGCCGACCACACCCATGGCGTCGACGACGTGCGCGGGCTCGTCATCATGAACGGCCGGCGCATCCCGGCCTATATGGACGAGCCGACCTCGCGCGCCTTCGCCACGAAATTCGGCTACATCTTCGAGACGCCGCCGGGCAGTTTCTACCCGCCGCTGATGACCGAGCACCGGCTGCATCCGGGGCGCGCGATCACGGTCGAGGGTCCGGGCGGCGAGATCGGCGCGACGCCGTTCCGCCTCGACCACGGCGACATGGACGCGCTGGGCTTTCGTTTCGAAAATGTCGCCTATACGCCGGACCTCCATGCGATCCCGCCCGAGAGCGCGCAATATCTCGAAGGGCTCGATCTCTGGATCATCGACGCGCTGCGCCACCAGCGCCACGGCACGCATCTCTCGGTTAGCCAAGCGCTGGAGTTCATCGCGCATTTTCGGCCCAAGCGCGCCGTGCTGACCGATCTGCATGTCGATCTCGATTACGACGCGCTTTCGGCGAGTTTGCCGGATAATGTCACGCCCGCGTTTGACGGACTGGCGCTCGAGGTCTGACAGCCGAGCATCTGCCGACTGGGCGCATCATTGTAGTTCCATAATATGGATTATGCGAATCATGGATGGCTGTTTCTGACTCGTTGGCGACCTCCTTGGTCGACATCCTCTTCGCGCCGCGTTCAACGGCGCGCATTCCCCTGCACTAAATTTGGGCTATTCGTCCGCGAGACGCTTTGTGTCGGGATTACGGCGCAGGACGGCGACGGCCCATGCCCATCTGACCGCGAAAATGATCTAAGGTGCTGCAAAAGCAAACATTCCGGCGCGCGGCGCAGCGCGATGCGCGCCGTCAAACCGTGGCGGTTGCTTGATTTTTGGATCGCTGCTCGAAATTCTCTGGCCTTTCGGGCCGAAACTCTGGTAAAAGGCTCGCTGCGCGGGACTATATGGCATTCAAGAGGCACATCATCGTCGTTTCCGGCCGGGCGCGTTTTTGCGACGCGCGAACGGGGACGTCTGGGCGCACAAGGTTGGCATAGCGGTCTTGCCGTTTTTGGCGGAGACGAGCAGGTAGACATGAGCAAAGGTCGAGATTTCCGGGGCCCGCGTAAGCGCGGTTTTGATGACGACGCCCCGTACAGCTATGATGCGCCCCGGCCGGGCCGGGCGCCGCGATCGCCGTTTGGCGGCGGATTTCCAGACTCGCCGCCGCCGATGTCCAATGAGCCCGCCGTCGACGCCATCGTGAAGTGGTTCAAGCCCGACAAGGGCTTCGGCTTCGTCGAGCTTGGCAATGGCACTGGCGACGCCTTCCTTCATATCGGCGCCGTTCAGGCAGCGGGATATGATTCTTTGCCGCCCGGCGCCAAATTGCAGGTTCAGGTCACCAGTTCGGTGAAGGGCCAGCAGGTGGCGCGCGTTCTCGAAGTCGATCTGGCTGGCGCCTCTGAGCGCGCCCCGCCGCCGCGCACTGGCGGTTTCGACAGCCCCCGCCCGCGTCGCCAGGCGCCCGATCCGTCGACCGCCGTTCCGGTCTCCGGCAAAGTCAAATGGTTCGACGAGACGAAGGGTTTCGGATTTGTGCAGTCGAACGACGGCGGCAAGGACGTCTTCGTGCATATTTCGATTCTGGGTCCGTCGGGCGTGAGCCGGCTCGCCGAAGGGCAACCGGTCACGATGCAGGTCGTCGACACGGCGAAAGGCAGAGAAGCGCTGTCCATCACCCTGGATTGATCCACGCTTTCGCTTTCGACGCGCCGCGATCCTCCTCAAGGGCCGCGGCGCTTTTCTTTGGGGAACCCCATGTCCGGCCGATCCCACGGCGATGTCGCCAGACTCATCGAGATCATGGCGGCGCTGCGTACGCCCGGCAGCGGCTGTCCTTGGGATCTCGAACAGGATTTCCGCTCGATCGCGCCCTACACGATCGAGGAAGCCTATGAGGTCGCTGACGCTATCGAGCGCGACGACCTTTCCGATCTCAAGGACGAATTAGGCGATCTGCTGTTGCAGGTGGTGTTCCATGCGCGGATGGCGCAGGAACGGCACGCCTTTGTCTTCGCGGACGTCGTCGACGCGATCTGCGACAAGCTCATCCGCCGGCATCCGCACGTTTTCGGCGGCGGCCAGTCTCTCGATGCTGCGGGCGTCACCGCGCAGTGGAGCGCAATCAAAGCGCGCGAGAAAGCGGCTAAGCCGGGCGCGCCGCCGCCCGCCGGCGTTCTGCACGGCGTGCCGCTCGCCCTGCCCGCGCTGACGCGCGCGCTAAAGCTGCAACAAAAGGCCGCCGAAGTCGGCTTCGATTGGGACGACGCCCAGCAGGTTCTTGGCAAGATTCGCGAGGAAACCGAAGAGGTCGCCGCCGAACTGGTCCGTCCTGGCGTCGAGGCGTCGCCGGCGCTCGAAGAGGAAATTGGCGATCTGCTCTTCGTCGTCGCCAACCTTGCCCGCCACGCCAAGGTCGATCCCGAACAGGCGCTGCGCCTCGCCAACGCCAAATTTGAGCGGCGGTTCGGGCATATCGAACGTCGCCTCGCCGACGCCGGCCGTTCGCCCGAACACGCGACGCTCGACGAAATGGAAACTCTCTGGGGCGAGGCGAAAAAGCTCGAGAAGTCAGATGCTGGCCCCGGCCAAAATTTCGACGGCTAACGGCGCGAGAAGCGGCGCTGCGAGTTTATCGCGTTCCGGCCGGCAAGGGGCGAGACGTCAGGACGCTCGCTTGCGGCGTCCGCCCTTCTCGCGCATCGCTTCGGCTTGCGGGAAGCGCCGCGCGAGGCCTTCCGAACGCTCAGGATCGACGCGAACGACGAGATGGACGCCGCCCTCCGGCAGGGCGTCGCGTTCGAGCACTTCGGTATGGGCGTGAAGCCAGGCGAGCCCCTCGCCGTCGGCTGCGTCCAGGTTCATCTCAAACCTGACGCGTCCCGCCGCGAGCATGGCTTCGATCCGGGCAAGCAACTCGTCGAGTCCCTGCCCGGTCAAGGCGGAGACGAGCATCGGCCGGCGCTGAGGCTCGATCCCCCGGGCGGTAAGCCGCAAGGCCGCGAGCCGCTCGGGATCAAGCGCGTCGATCTTGTTCCAGACTTCCAAGGCCCGGCCTTCCCCTTCGCCTTTCAGACCCAGTTCGGCGAGAATCCCCTCGACGTCCTTCGCCTGCGCTTCCCAATCCTCATGCGCAACGTCGCGAACATGGAGAACCACATCGGCGAGCGTCACTTCTTCCAGAGTGGCCCGGAAGGCGGAAACGAGCGTCGTCGGAAGGTCGGAAATGAACCCAACCGTATCGGAGAGCAGGATGCGTGCGCCATGCGGCAGTCGGATCTGCCGCAGCGTCGGATCGAGGGTCGCGAACAGCATGTCCTGCGCCACGACTTCGGCCTTGGTCAGCCGGTTGAACAGCGTCGACTTTCCGGCGTTGGTATAGCCCACGAGGGCGACGACCGGATAGGGAATGTCGCGCCGCGTTTTTCGGTGCAGCGCCCGGGTGCGCTTCACCTTCTCGAGATCGTGCTCGATCCGCCGCATCCGCTCCTCGATGAGACGCCGGTCGGTCTCGATCTGCGTTTCGCCCGGCCCGCCGAGAAAGCCGAAACCGCCGCGCTGGCGCTCAAGATGGGTCCAGGAGCGCACGAGCCGCGATTTCTGATAGGCGAGATGCGCCAGCTCAACCTGCAGCGCACCCTCCTTCGTGCGGGCGCGCTGGCCGAAAATTTCGAGGATGAGACCGGTCCTGTCGATGACCTTGGCGTCCCACGCCCGTTCAAGATTGCGCTGCTGGACGGGCGAGAGCTGGCAATCCATGCTGACGAGCGTCGCCTCCTTCGCCTTGACGATGTCGGCGATTTCCTCGACCTTGCCCTTGCCCAGATAGGTTGCCGGCCGCACCTCGTTGAGAGCCAAGGAGAACTGGCCGGCGACATCAAGATCGATCGCCTGCGCGAGGCCGACCGCTTCGGCCAGCCGCGCCGCCGGATCCCGGCCACGCGCCGCGCCGCCCTGGGCCAAATAGGGTCCAACGACCAATGTTCGGGCCCCGGCCCCATTCGGCGCCGCGCCGTTCCGTGTTTCGTTCTCAGCCCTCAATCGCCTACCGCTGCTTGTCCGCCTGCGCCTCGTCGTCGCCCGGCTCAAACATCTGTATGGGGTGTCCGGGCATGATCGTCGAGATGGCGTGCTTGTAGACGAGCTGAGAATGCCCGTCCCGCCGCAGCAATAAGCAAAAATTGTCGAACCAGGTGACAATTCCCTGGAGCTTGACGCCATTGACGAGGAAGATAGTGAGCGGAACTTTATTCTTCCTGACGAAATTCAAAAATGTATCCTGCAGATTCTGCGAACGCTCTGACGACATCGGCTGTCCTGTTCTGTTTTTTGAGCCGAGCGGAATGACGCCGCCCCCAAGGGATCGTTCTTCTTTTTTCGCCGCCATATTTATTAGAACCTTTCGAATGGCGAAGCGCAAGGCGCAAGTCATTCGGACCGTGCCGCCAATTCAGGGCATTGGCGGCCCCTTACCTTTGCGCCGGCTCCTCCGACAAAGCTAATGTAACACTTTAACAGTTTCGTCTATCTCAATGTTCTTACGACTCTACCGAGAGCGACTTAAGTTTTCTGTGTAACGCCGAGCGCTCCATCCCGATGAACTCCGCGGTGCGGGAAATATTCCCGGAGAAGCGGTTGAGCTGAGCGACCAGATATTCGCGTTCAAAGACTTCCCGCGCCTCTCTCAGCGGCAGGCTCATCAATTTTTCGCCGCGCACGCCGGCGGGAGTCGCCGGCACCAATTCCCCGACATCGGCGGGCAGCATTTCGGCGGTGATCGTCCCGCCCGATTCGCCCGACGTGAGGATCATCAACCGCTCCACATTATTTCTCAGTTGGCGGATATTGCCCGGCCAGTCGTGCAATTGGAGAACGGCAAGGGCGTCTTCCGAAATCCGTCGCCGCGGCAGGCCGGAGGCGAGCGACATGTTCTCCATGAAATAGTTGATGAGCGCGGGGATGTCCTCGCGCCGTTCCGCCAGCGAGGGGATGCGGATCGGCACCACCGCGAGGCGATGAAACAGATCCTCGCGCAGCGTTCCCTCTTCGATCGCCGACGCGAGATCGCGCGCCGAGGAAGAGATCACCCGCACGTCGACCTCGACCTTGTTCGATCCGCCGACCCGTTGGAAAGTCTGATCGACCAGAACCCGCAGGATCTTGGCCTGGGTGTCCTTCGGCATGTCGGCGATCTCGTCGAGGAACAGCGTTCCGCCGTGCGCCTCCTCAAGCGCGCCGATCTTGCGCTCGCCGTCCACGCCTTCGCGCCCGAACAGCTCGATCTCCATGTTCTCCGGGGTGATCGTCGCCGAATTGATGACGACGAATGGCCCGCCGGCGCGGCTAGACGCCTCGTGGATGCAGCGCGCGGCGAGTTCCTTGCCGGTCCCGGGGGCGCCGGTGATCAGCACGCGAGAATTGACCGGCGCGACGCGGCCGATGAGCTGCTGCAGCTGATGCGCCGCCGGGGAGTCCCCGACGATGCGGTCGAAGGCCCCTGCCCTTTGGCGCAAGGCTGAAAGTTCGCGCCGCAGCTGATAGGCCTCGAGCGCGCGTTCGGCGACGAGCACCAGCCGATCCGCCTTGAAGGGCTTCTCGATGAAGTCATAGGCGCCGATCTTGATGGCGCTGACCGCGGTTTCGATATTGCCGTGGCCGGAGATCATCACGACCGGCAAGCCCTTGTGCTGCTTTTGAACGATCTCGAGCACCTGAAGGCCGTCGAGCCGAGATCCCTGCAGCCAAATATCCAGGAACACGAGGTGCGGACGGCGGTTGGCGATCGCCGCGAGCGCTTCGTCGGAGTCTTTGGCGGTACGGACGCCATGCCCCTCGTCGCTGAGAATTCCGGCGACGAGCTCCCTGATGTCCGCCTCATCGTCGACAATCAAAATATCGGTCGCCATTATGCCCCGCCCTGTCCCGCCTCACTTGCCTGCGCCGGCGCGCTTTCCGCCTGGCCGCCAGCCGTGTGCGGCTCTTCCTTCGTCGTCGTCTCCGCGGCGAGGGGCACGATAAGCCTGACGCAGGCGCCCCGTCCCGACGGCGCGTCCAGCAACTCCAACCGGCCGCCGTGATCCTCAACGATCTTGGCGACAATCGGCAGGCCCAGACCGGTGCCGTCCGATCGCGTCGTCATGTAAGGTTCGAGCAAGCGCTGCCGGTTCATTGCCGGGAAGCCCTTGCCATTATCGATCACGTCGATCTCCGCCATGTGATCGCGCACATTCAATTTGATTTCGACTCGCCCCTTCTCCTGAGCCTCATCTTCACGGGCGGCGATTCCTTCGACGGCGTTTTTCACGATATTTGTGAGCGCCTGCGACAGCAAGCGGCGATCGAACCGCGCCACCACGGGGGTCTCGGGCAAATCTTCGACGATGTCGAGATCGGCGTTGCCGACGCGCATCAGGAACGCCACCTGCCGAATGCATTCGTTGAGGTCGTCGCGCTCCGGGCGCGCCTTCGGCATGCGCGCAAAGGATGAAAATTCGTCGACCATGCGCTTGATGTCGTCAACCTGGCGCACGATCGTATCCGTGCATTGGTCGAAAACGTCACGATCTTCCTGAATGACCTTGCCGTATTTGCGGCGCAGCCTTTCGGCCGAAAGCTGGATCGGCGTCAACGGATTCTTGATCTCATGCGCGATGCGCCGCGCGACGTCCGCCCAGGCCGAGGTGCGCTGCGCCATCACCAGATCGGTGATGTCGTCGAGCGTCACCACGTAATTGTGCTGTCCCGCGTCGGCCCGCGCCGAGGTGACTCGCACATTCAAGGTGCGCTCGGCGACGCCCCGCTTGATCGTGATCTGGCTTTGGACCGCGCGCGGGAACACTTCCGCCGCGTCCTTCAGGATCGGGACGATTTCCGGCAAGACCGAAGCCACGGAAGCCCCGACCGTCGCCTTCCCTTCGGCGTCCGCGAGCGACAGTTCCTCTGCCGAGCGGTTCAGAATGGTGACGACGCTGTCCGAGTCCACGCCCATCACCGCCACCGGCACGCCGGAAAGGACGGCCTCGGTGAATTCACGGCGTTCGTCATTGATGCGATTGGCTTCGATCAGCCGGTTCTGCTGAAGATTGAGCTCAGTCGTCATCTTATTGAAGACGTCGCCAAGGCGCGCCAATTCGCCATGTTGCTTGTCGACATTGACGCGCACGTCGAGATTGCCGGCCGACACTTCATCTGTCGCGGCAATGAGATCGCGGATCGGCGTGACCAGACGATCGGCGAAATCGAGCCCGAACCAAATGGACGACAGCAGCATGATCGTCGTCAGGAACGCGTACATCAGCACGAAGGCGCGCTGCACGGCGGCGCGATAGCCGTCGAAGGCGTCGTAACTGCTGATCAGGCTTTGCGCCTGCTTCGGAAACTCCACCGCGATCGGATCGATCGGCCGCGTGACGTAAAGGAATGTGTCCTGAAAGGCGTTGAGCGCGCGCAGCGCCACGAAGCTCTTGCCGTCGTCGATCACCAGGCACAGAGGCTCCCCGCGCCGGGCGTCGTCGAACTCGGATTTGGGCGGCGCAATGATGATCGACGCGGCGTTCTGCGCCACGTCGATGCGGTCGAGAATTTCGCCGTTGGATTTCACCAGCGCGGCGACGGAGAACCCCAGGAAATACGCCCGCGACTGGAAGATCTGGTGAAAATAAGGCCGGTCGGAATTATAGAGAATGCTCGCGCGATCGAGATCCGACGCGGTGAGCTGCGCCTCCTGCAACAGCGCCCGACACTGACTCTCGCGAAACACCGCCGCCGCCTCCGCCGTATTGTGGACGAAGACCTTGACGCTCGACATGAAGGCGGGATTGAGCACGCGCTCCAGAGTCAACGAGCCCGCCACCGCCAGGAGAATCGCCGGAATGAGAGCGATGACCGAGAAGAAGCCGACCGTGCGCACGTGAAGGCGCGCCGCCGCTTCGCCGCGTCGCCACACGCGATAGAGCCGCCATGCCTTGACCAGCACCATCGCCAACAAAACGGCGACGAAAACGCCGTTGACGATCAGCAACGGCAATACGCGGTCGTCCGTCGGCGAGAGCGCGCCGAATTCCGCGATGACCAGAAATGTGGCCAAAGCGCAGCCCACGGCGCCGATCACGATGATCGGACCGAACCAGCTGCGAAACGGCGCTCGGCCTTTCGCCTTTGGCGGGGAAGCCGAGTCTCCGGTCAGGGCCATGGCGCCTGTATAGGCTCCGCCCGCGCCGCTTGCAATTGAACGGGCCGGCTGCGCGCTATCTTGGCGAGCGCATCAAGCGGATATCGAGGTCGTTGACCTTTTTGCGCAGCGTGTTGCGGTTGAGGCCCAAAAGCTCCGCCGCCTTGATCTGATTGCCGCGGGTCGCCGCCAGCGCGGCGGACACCAGCGGGATTTCGATCTCGCGGATGATCCGGTGATAGAGCCCAGGCGGCGGCAACTGATCGCCATAGTCGCTGAAAAGCTTGGCGAGATGCCGTTCGACGGATGTCGAGAGCGTCTGTCCGTCAGGCAATTCTTGCGACGGCGCAGCGGCGGCCCCGCTCTTTTCGCCGCCGGGATCGGACTGACGAAACTCATGTTCGAGTTCGGCCTCGACCAGCTGGTCGGAAATGACCTCCTGCGGGTGGAGCGCCGCGAGCCGGCGAATCAGATTTTCGAGTTCGCGGATATTGCCCGGCCAGCGATATTTCTTCATCTGGTCGAGCGCGGCCTGATCGATGTATTTCTGCGGCAATCCTTCGCTCGCTGCCACCTTGAAGAAATGATGGACGAGATCGGGAATGTCCTCGGCGCGCTCGCGCAGCGGCGGCAGGCGAAGCGGCACGACGTTGAGCCGGAAATAGAGATCCTCGCGGAACAGACCCTGCTGGATCAGGATCCGCAGATCCTTATTGGTCGCGGCGATGATTCGGACATTCGTCTTGATCGGCGTGCGTCCGCCGACCGTCGTATATTCGCCCTGCTGCAGCACGCGCAGCAGCCGCGTCTGCGCCTCCATCGGCATGTCGCCGATTTCATCGAGAAACAGCGTGCCGCCCTCGGCCTGCTCGAAGCGGCCGGCAGATCGCTGGTTGGCCCCGGTGAAGGCGCCTTTCTCGTGGCCGAAGAGTTCGCTCTCGATCAGATCGCGCGGAATCGCCGCCATATTGACGGCGACGAAGGGACCCTTCTTGCGTTTGCCGTAGTCGTGCAGCGCGCGGGCGACGAGCTCCTTGCCGGTCCCCGACTCGCCATTGATCATGACCGTCAGGTCGGTCTGCATCAGTCGCGCCAGCGACCGGTAGATTTCCTGCATCGCCGGTGAGCGGCCGACGAGCGGCATGCCTTCGATTTCGTCGTGGCCGTCGTCTTCGGGTTGTTTGCGCGGCTCGGCCATGGCGCGTCCGACGATGCCGACGAGCTCCTTGAGATCGAAAGGTTTGGGCAGATAGTCGTAGGCGCCCCGCTCCGACGCCCGGATCGCGGTCATGAAGGTGTTCTGCGCGCTCATGACGATGATCGGGAGTTCGGGACGCAGTTTCTTGATGCGCGGCAGAAGCTCGAAGGCGTTCTCATCGGGCATCACCACGTCGGTGACGACGAGATCGCCCTCCCCCGACTGCACCCAGCGCCACAGCGTCGCCGCGGCGCCGGTGGTGCGCACCTCGTAGCCGGCGCGGGAGAGCGCCTGCGCGACAACGGTGCGTATGGATGCGTCGTCGTCAGCGACCAGAATTTCTCCTCGCGTCATTGAGTGGTTCTCCCGCCTTTGCGAGATGTCATGCACGCCGTTCCTCGCGTTGCTCTAGCCGTTTCAATCTGTACATCGGCATCAGCACCCGAAACGTCGTGCGTCTCGGGAGGGATTCGCATTCCACGATGCCGCCGTGGTCGTTGACGATCTTCGCAACCAGTGCAAGTCCGAGGCCAGTTCCCGTCGACTTGGTGGTCACAAAAGGATCAAACAGATGCGCGGCGATGTCGTCGGGAACGCCGGGGCCGTTGTCGCGCACGCAAAATTCGAGCGGCAGGCCGATCGGGCTTTTCTCGCCGAGCGCGCGCAGGCTGACGCCGGGCCTGAAGGCGGTGGAGAGTTCGATTTCCCCATCGACGGCTTCGCCGACCGCTTCCGCCGCGTTCTTCACGAGATTGAGGAACGCCTGCACCAGTTGATCGCGGTTGGCGTTGACCGGCGGCAGCGACGGGTCGTAGTTCTCGACGAAGCGAACATGGCGGGCGAATCCGCTCTGCGCGACGCGCTTGACGTGATCGAGCACCGAATGAATGTTGACCTCCTCGCGCTGCAGCGGACGCGCGTCGGAGAAAACCTCCATCCGGTCGACGAGGCGGACAATTCGATCGGTCTCGTCGCAAATCAGCCGCGTCAGGGCGCGGTCCTGATCGCCGAGCGACGTTTCGAGCAATTGCGCCGCGCCGCGGATGCCGGAGAGCGGATTCTTGATTTCATGGGCCAGCATCGAGGCCAGCCCAGAAACGGAGCGAACAGCGCCGCGATGCGTCAACTGCCTGTCTATTTTATCGGCAATCGTTCGCTCTTGCAGCATCACCAGCACGAGCCCCTCCCCCTCGGGGAGCGGCGCGCAGTGAACGTCGACGCGTCGGTCCGCCTCCTGGCCGGGCCGGCCGAGATCCACCTTGTATTCATTGATCGTCGCGCCGCGCTCGCGAACCTGCTCGATCAGCGCGGTCAGTGGCGATCCGAACGGCAGCAGCCGATCGAGCGACTGACCGATGAGCAGCGGCTTGCCGAGCTCGAAGAAGGCTTCGGCGGCGGCGTTGGCGTCCTCGATCACGCCGCCGCGGGCGACGGTCAAGATTGGGTTGGGCAAGGCTTCGAGCATGCATGACCGGCCAGTGTCGCTCTCGATCTTGAGCGACCCATAAGAGCCGCAATGCGCGCCGTTCCTTTGAGGGCGATCGAAAATGCTCATGCGGCGGCGCTCTGCTCTGGGATTGGGCTCTGCTCGAAGATCAACTCGATCAGCCGCGCCGCCTCGGCGGGCGAGTCCGTCGTGACCAGCCGGCGACGCAATTCTGCGGCTGCCGGCTGCGCGAGGCGATCGACATAGGCGGCAAGATGCTTGCGCGCGTGCCTCAGCCCGGCCGCCGCGCCCATGGACAGCAGCAGGCCTTCGAGGTGCTCGCGGGCGATTTCGGCGCGTTGCTCGAGCGTCGGCGGCGCCCGCCGCTCCCCGGATGTGAGAAAATGCGCGATGTCGCCGACGAGCCAGGGCTGCCCCATCGCCGCCCGCCCGACCATGACCCCATCCGCGCCGGAATGTTTGAGCATGGCGACGGCGTCGTCTTCGCCGCCGCAGTCGCCATTGGCGATGACCGGCACGCTTACCGCCGCTTTGACCGCCTTGATCGCCGGCCAATCGGCGCGGCCCGAATAAAACTGCTGGCGCGTGCGCCCATGCACGGTGACCATGGCGGCGCCTTCGGCTTCCGCGCGGCGCGCCAATTCGGGCGCATTCCGGCTCCCCTCGTCCCACCCCAGACGCATCTTGACGCTGAGCGGCACGCATATTGCGTTACGGGCTGCTGAAATGAGTCGCGCCGCCTGATCGAGATCGCGCATCAGCGCGGCGCCCGCGAGGCCTCCGGTGACACGCTTGCAAGGACAGCCCATGTTGATGTCGATCCAGTCAGCCCCAGAATCTTCGGCGCATCGCGCCGCACGGGAGATTTCTTCCGGCTCGCGCGCGGCGATTTGAATGACCCGGGGACCCTCCCCGGCGTGTTCCAGCCGCATCGCCGTCTCGCGATCGCCGCGAGCGACGCCTGCCGCCGTCACCATCTCGCTCACCGTCGCCGGGGCGCCGAGGCGGCGCGCAAGTCGACGCATGACGGGATCGGTGACGCCGGCCATCGGCGCGAGCAGCGCCGGACCCGTCAGCGTCGTCTCGCCAATTCTGAGAGGCGAAGGGGCAAAGCCAACGCCTGTTTTTTTGGCAGCAGCCATCTTGCCCACATCATAAGCAGTTCTCTTCGCACTTGCAACATAGCATTTAATCAGCCCAAGGGCATTTGACGGCGCTGCCGAAAAGCGAGACAGAGCGGGCATGGGCGCCGCTCAACCTACCCCTTCCATCGCCATTCTTGTCGTCGCCGGGGGACGCGGCGCGCGCGCTGGAGACGGCCCCCCCAAGCAATATAGAAGAGTCGCGGGGATGACGCTGCTCGCCAGAACGCTGCAGGGGCTTCGCCTCGCCGCGCCTGAGGCGCCGGTCAAAGTCGTGATCCACCGCGACGACCTCGAACATTACGCCGCGAGCGCGGCCGAGCTCGCCGCCGCTGATCGCGAGCGGCTTCTGCCGCCGGCGTTCGGCGGAGCGAATCGGCAGGACAGCGTCAGGAACGGCCTTGAGGCGCTCGCGACCGAGGGCGTGCCGGACATCGTGCTGATCCACGATGCCGCGCGGCCTTTCGCGGACGCTGCGCTCGTGGCGCGCGCGATCGAGGCTGCGGCGATCCACGGCGCCGCCGCGCCCGGCGTGCCGCTCGCGGATACGATAAAGGAGATCGACGCGGCCGGCGTCGTCGTCGCGACGCCCGACCGTGCGCGCCTGCGCGCCGTGCAGACGCCGCAGTCGTTTCGCTTCGATCTGATTTTGCAGGCGCATCGCGCTGCGGCCGCCGGCGGCCGCGAATATACCGACGACGCCATGATCGCCGAGGCGGCCGGGGCGCCGGTGCATGTCTTTGAAGGCGACGCCGCCAATTTCAAACTCACGACGCAACAGGATTTCGCCCGCGCCATGGAGCAGCTGAAGCAACCCGCATTCGCCGATCTGCCCGACATTCGCATGGGCCAGGGCTATGACGTCCACGCCTTCGGACCGGGCGATGAAGTCTGGCTTGGCGGCGTCGCGATCCCGCATACGCATGGACTCGCCGGCCATTCTGACGCCGACGTGCTGTCCCATGCGATCACCGACGCCATTCTCGGGGCCATCGCCGCGGGCGACATCGGCGCGCATTTTCCGCCCTCCGATCCGCAGTGGAAGGGCGCGGCGTCGTCGATCTTCCTGGCGCGCGCTTGCGAATTGGTGCGCGCGCGCGGCGGGGCGATCGCCAATATCGACGCCACCGTCATTTGCGAGGCGCCAAAGATCGGCCCGCACCGAGAGCGCATTCGCGAGAGCCTGGCGGCGACGATGGGGCTCGACCTCAGCCGCGTCTCCGTCAAGGCGACCACCACCGAGAGGCTGGGCTTCACCGGCCGGCAGGAAGGCATGGCGGCGCTGGCGATCGCCACGGTCCGGCTGCCGTGAATCAGCTCTCGCGGCGCTGAAGGCGCCGATCGCTAGGCGGCGGGCGTCGCCATCGCGACGGCTCCGCCCCCCTTAGGCCAGTGCGCCGGCCGCGCCAGCCCCTCCGGAATCACCGTGCGATGATCGCCGAAGGCCTCGGCCAACGACTTTTCGGTCAGCCCCATCGCATTTCCGAGCGCGGAGCCATGCAGATGCGCGCCCTGCAGCCTCGCGCCCTCGAGGTCGGCCTCCACCATATGCGCCCCCTCGAAATGAGAGTCCCCCACATGGGCGAACCGCAACGACGCCCCCGCCAGTCGCGCGCCCTGAAGATGGGAATCGAACATCGAGACGTCGTCGAGCGTCGCCGATTCGAGCTTCGCGCCCTGGAGATGCGCTTGATCGAGCAATGCGTCTCTTAGGCTGGCGCGGAAAAAAGCGGCTCCTTCCAGGCACGAGCCTGTGAAAATCGCGCTGTCGAAGTCGAGAAGCGCCAGATCAGCGCCGGCGAGATGACAGAATGACAGATCGAGTCTCTTTTGCCGCGTGGGATGCCGGTGACGCCGCTCATGCGCTTTTTGCTTTTCCGAGCGCCGCCCGATGACGGTGAGCGCCGCCTGAACGTCCGCCGCCGGCTTCAGTATTGCCTGTCGGGCCTTCAGCGCCGCACGCTCGCCTTCGTCTCTCTCTCGCGCGTGCTTGGCGTAGATGCTGCGAAACTCAGGCGAGCAATGCGCGGGAGCGCCGGCGTTGGCTCTGACATAGGCGCAGAGCAGCTCCATGATCTGCCAGTGAAGCGCCAAGTAGTCGCACGCGAGCTTCTCGAGCGCATAGATCGCGCCCAGGCGGACCTCCCTGTTGGCGCTCCTCCTGACTTCTCCGTTCTCGAAAATCTCCTCTTTCGTCGCGCCCAGCATCTCAATGGTCCTGGTCAGGAGGCCGACATAGAGCTGCTGCTGCGCCAGATGTCTGTGCCGATCGGCGACCCAGGTTCGCCAGACAATGAAATAGACGCCGAACACGCCGGCCGCCGTGAGCGTGAATTGGTTGATTTCCTCGACGCCGCCCGTCTTCAAGGCCGTCTCGAAGCGAGGAAAAAACGTCAGACCGACCCAGCCGACGAAACAACTAAAAAGAAGAAGAAACGCGATAACGCCCGTTTCCGCGGGATTCTCGGCGAGTTTGCTAAAGTGTAACTTCATCAATGCCTCAACGAACTCTACCGCCATGCAAATCTTAGCGCCCAATTGTCAGAAAGCGAGCACAGAAATCGCAGCAGCGATGTCGCCAAGCGGACGCCAAGCGCTCTGCCGCGCGATACTTTCAGATCCGGCGCTTTCCTCCGCTCCACGGGCAAGCCGATCTCTCGAGCCTTGGCCCTCATCCATGAGCGCCAGCCGCCGGAGCGCCTCCGCGCTTTCTGCTATAAGGCCGCTTTGCAGCGCCGAGACCCTTCATGATCCTCGTGACCGACACGATCGCGCTCCACGACTGGGAGCTTGTGGAAGAATTCGCGCGCGCCTCGGGGCCCGGCGGCCAGAATGTGCAGAAGGTCGAAACCGCGGTGCGACTGCGCTTCGACGCCCGCCATTCGCCCAGTCTGACCGATGAGGTGAAGGCGCGGCTCGCGCGGCTTGCGGGCCGACGCGCGACCAAGGACGGCGTCATCCTGATCGAGGCGCGTCGTCATCGCACCCAGGAGCGCAACCGCGCGGACGCGCTCGAACGCCTCCTGACGCTCATCCGCGCCGCCGCAGCGCCGCCGCCGCCGCCCCGCAAGAAAACCAGACCGACGCTCGGCTCGAAGCTCAGGCGCCTCTCCGGCAAGAAGCAGCGCGGCGACGTCAAGGCGCTGCGCGGCAAGCCGACACATGAGTTATGATGCGGATTCCGGCTGATCCGTTCGGTTGGGCCGTGTCATTCCCGGCGGGCCGAAGGCCTGATCGGGAATCCAGGGCCAATCATAGAACGCTGGTTTTGCTCTGGATTCCTGATCGCGTCCAATGCGCCCGTCGGGAATGACATCCGAGCCGCTCAATGGATTTCGTATGACATACGTAATCATGATTTATGAGATACGTAATGAATGAAAATACGACTTACGTTAAGGCTATTACGCTTCTCGACGCCGCGCGCGTCAAGAACCTGCGGGTTGCGACGGCAGAATCCTGCACCGGCGGTCTCGTCGCCGCGGCGCTGACAGCGATCGCTGGGGCCTCCGACGTCTTCGACCGCGGCTTCGTCACCTATTCCAATGCCGCCAAAAGCGAGATGCTGGGGGTTCCGCCCTCGCTGATCGAAGCCCATGGCGCCGTCAGCGCCGAGGTCGCCCGCGCCATGGCGTTGGGCGCGATCGAGCATTCCCTCGCCGATGTCGCGGTTGCGGTGACCGGCGTCGCCGGACCGGGCGGCGGCTCCGCCGAGAAGCCTGTGGGCCTCGTCCATTTCGCCTGCGCGCGGCGCGGCGGCGGCGTGGACTGCGCCGAGCGGCGCCATGGACCGCTTTCGCGCGGAGAAATCCGCGCCGCCGCCGTCGCGCAAGCGCTGGACATGATGATGAACGCCGTGGCCGCGTTTTAGCGGCGGCCGTAAACGTCGTCCGCGCGTCTGGCGAAAGCGTCCGCATATTTATGGAACGCCCGATCGAACATTGCGCCCATCAAAAGGCCCAGGGCCGCGCTTTTGAACTCATAGGCGATGAAAAAATCGACCGTTGACCGGGGCGCGCTCTCGCTCGTCCCCGGCGCGTCGCGAAAGGTCCAGTGATTTTCGAGCTTCCGAAACGGCCCCTCGGCGCTCTCGACCCGGATTTCGAGCGTGTTGACGTTGCAAATGACGCGGCTCGAATAACGCTCGCAGATCGCCTTGAAGCCGACCTGCATGTCGACAAGGCAAAGCTCGACCCCTGGCGAGAGCTCCGACCGGCGGCGGATGCGCACGGCCTCGCAAAGCGGCACGAACTGCGGATAGGACTCCACATCACGCACCAACGCGAACATTTCCTGCGCGCTGTGCGGAACGGAACGCCGGTTGCGGAAGCTCTTCATGACCAAGAGCTTCTAATTCATCGATGAGCGCCGCAAAAGTCGCCGCGTTCGGAAGGACGGAACAATTGCGCATCGGCGCAGTTTTATCGACGAGCTTTCGCTAGCTCTGTGGAGGAAACCATGGCCGACAAAACCAATTTCACAGCCGACGAATGGAAAAAAGTGCTCGAATCGCCTCTTCTTGCCGGCTTCGCCGTGAGCGCCGGCGACCCCAGCGGCTTCATCGGCACTTTGCAGGAGGGTTTTGCAAGCGCCAAGGCTTTGGCCGCCGCAAAATCCGATCCGAACGCCGACGTTCTGATCAAGGCGGTGGTCAACGATCTCTTAACGGCGGAGGGACGCGCCGCCGCCCGCGAGGGCGTGAAGAATGTCGTCGACGGCGCCAAGCCGGAGGAATTCAAGGACCGGGCGCTTAGCGAGTTGCGCCGCACCGCCTCGATTCTCGATTCCAAGGCGCCCAATGAATCGAAAGCCTTCAAGAACTGGCTCAATCATATCGCCAGTCTCGTGGCCGAAGCCGGCACCGAGGGCGGCTTTCTCGGCTTTGGCGGCGTGAAGGTCACGGACGCCGAGCGCGCGACTTTGGCGGAGATTTCCACCACGCTCGGCGCCTAAAGCCGGATGACGGGCGGGGTCGCGCCCGCGGCGCCCGCCTGCCCTTAGCGCGCCGCGACGCGTTGCTGGCGCGCCGCACGCAATTTGGCGAAATCGTCGCCCGCATGGTGGGACGATCGCGTGAGCGGCGACGAGGCGACATATAGAAAGCCTTTGGCGTAGGCGAGCGCCTTATAGGCTACAAACTCTTCGGGCGTCACAAACCGCGCGATCGGGTGGTGCTTGCGGGTCGGCTGCAGATATTGGCCGATGGTGATGAAGTCGATATCCGCCGAGCGCATATCGTCCATCACTTGCATCACTTCGATACGGCTCTCGCCGAGCCCCAGCATGAGGCCCGATTTCGTGAACAGCGACGGATTGAGTTCCTTGGCCCGCTGGAGCAGCCGCAGCGAATGGAAATAGCGCGCGCCGGGTCGCACCGTGACATAGAGCGACGGCACGGTCTCAAGATTATGGTTGAAGACGTCCGGACCTGCATCGATCACCTGCTCCACGGCGCCGGGTTTGCGGAGAAAATCCGGCGTCAGGACCTCGATCGTGGATTGCGGACAGGCCGAGCGGATCGCGGCGATGGTCTTGGCGAAATGACCCGCGCCGCCATCGTCAAGATCGTCGCGATCGACCGAGGTCACCACCACATGCGATAGCCCCAGCGCGCGCACGGCGTCTGCGACGCGCGCGGGCTCGGTCGGATCGAGCGGCGCTGGGAGCCCCGTGGCGACATTGCAGAAGGCGCAGGCGCGGGTGCAGACCTCGCCCATGATCATGAATGTGGCGTGCTTCTTTTCCCAACATTCGCCGATATTGGGACAGCCGGCCTCCTGGCAGACGGTGGCGAGCCCCGCCCCTTTTAAGAGATCGCTGGTTTCCGCCCAGGCTTTTGAGCCCGGCGCCTTGACCCGAATCCACGGCGGCTTGCGCAGGAGGGGACCGTCAGGCCGGGCCGCTTTTTCCGGATGACGCACAGACGACGCGCCCGATTTTTTCCGGGGATCGTCGTTCAAGAGGTCAAGCAGGGTCAAAGGCGGAGAGTCTCCTCTCTCACCAAGCTAGGCGCGTCCCTGCGGAACGGCAATATCCCCCATCGGAACATCGGCGTGATCGGGCGGCGCATCGGCATGATGCAGCGCCCAGCAGCCCGCGCAAAACAGCGCCGCGCCGACGGCGCCCGCCATCAGGACTGCGGCGGCGCAGCGCTGGCCTAACCCGACGCGAAAGGCAAACTCGGCGACAAGCCATCCCCCGGTGATCGCGGAGAGCAGCAAAGCCCCGGTCCGAACATGCAGATGGGCCACACGCGCGAGCTTTGTCGCGCCCCAGCCGATCGCCCCGCCAATGAACAGCAAGGCAAGGAATTGCGCGTTAGGCGCGCCTATGGCGGCAGCTGCAGCGGAGAGCGTCGCGTCCATGAATGCCTCCCGGCCAGCAGGAATGGGCTAACGCGCGATTAACTAATGTGGCGGGCGTTTGTTCCAATCTGGTCTCTAGAATTTTTTTTGCAAAAAGCGCCTTTGACCGCGATCGCTCCAATACCCTCATTAAAAATGATATTTTATAATATAATCAATAATATATAATCTAATCTTCTAGTTTAACTTAAGGTTGGCTTCTAGAGGTATTCGACGTCCAGCACGCCGGGAATGGCGCGAATGGCGCCGGCGACGTCAGGGTCGACGGAATAGCTCCCCGGCAGGCGAATCTCAACTTCCCGCCCCGCGTCGCGCTTGACAAGAATCGACACCTCGCCGTCGCCCCGTCCGATGAGGCGCGTCTTGATCCCATCGAGCGGCGCCGCGTCGCCCACCACGACGCGCAGCCCCTTCTGCGCGCGCGCCGCGGCTGCCGCGAGCGACTCAACCGACACGATGCGCGCCCGCACGTCTTCTCCCTCTACGGCCGCGGACAGGGCTACAAGAACCGGCGCGCCCTTTTCCAAGAGGTCGCGATATTGCGTCAGACCTTCTTGAAACAGGATCGCCTCATATTGCCCGCTGACGTCCGACAGCTGCACGATGCCCATCTTGGACCCGGACTTCGTGCGCCTCTCGGCGCGGTCCAGAACCACGGCGGCGAGCCGACCGGCGGTCGCGCCGCGCTTGACCGAGGCGGCGAATTCGCTCCAGCGCGACACGCGCAGCCGCGGCAAGAGGCCGGCGTAGGCGTCAAGCGGATGGCCCGACAGGAAGAAGCCAGCGGCTTCATATTCGCGCCGCAAGGTTTCGGCGGCGGGCCAGGGCGGCGTGCGGGGAACCGCTAGGTCCGCCGGCTCGGCTTCGCCAAAAAGCGCGTTCTGCCCGGCCTTGCGGTCGTCGGCGTGCCGGTTGGCGGCGGCGAGCATCGGCTCGATCGCGGCGAAAGCCCGCGCGCGATTGGGCTCGATCTCGTCGAAGGCCCCGCAAGCCGCGAGGCTCTCCAGAGTTTTCTTATTGATTTCGCGGGGGTTCAGCCTTCTCGCGACGTCGGCGAGGGAGGCGAATCGACGCTCTCCCCGCGCACGCACGACAGATTCGGCCTGCCCTTCGCCGACGCCTTTGATCGCCGAGAGAGCATAGCGGATCGCGAGCCTGCCTTCGGCGCCCGGCCCCACGTCGAAATCCACGCCGGAATGATTGATCGACGGCGGCTCGACCGCGATGCCCATCCGCCGCGCTTCGTCGCGAAACTCGGCGAGCTTGTCGGTCTGACTCTTGTCGAAAGTCATTGAGGCGGCAAGGAATTCCGCCGGATAATGGGCCTTCAGATAGGCCGTTTGATAGGTGATGAAGGCATAGGGCGCCGAATGCGATTTGTTGAAGCCATATTCGGCGAATTTGGCGCAAGCGTCGAAAATCGCGTCGGCGGTCGTTTTCGGGAGGCCGTGCGCCGTCGCGCCCGAGACGAAGCGTTCCCGCTGGGCGTCCATCTCCGCCTTGATCTTCTTGCCCATGGCGCGGCGCAAAATATCCGCCTGCCCCAGGCTGTAGCCCGCGAGATCCTTGGCGATCTGCTGCACCTGTTCCTGATAGGTGATGACGCCGAAGGTTTCCTTCAGGATCGGCTCGAGTTCCGGATGGTCGTATTCGATCGGCTCGTCGCCGAGCTTGCGGGCGCAATAGGTCGGGATATTGGCCATGGGCCCGGGCCGATAAAGCGCGACAAGGGCGATGAGATCCTCGAAACGGTCGGGGCGCATGTCGACCAGCGCCTTCTTCATGCCCGCGCTTTCCACCTGAAACAGGCCGACCGTCTCACCGCGCCGCAGCAATTCGAAGGTCGGCTCGTCGTCGAGCGCAATGGCCGTCGGATTGAGCGAAATCCCGCGCTTTTCGAGCAGCGAGACGCAGGTCGAGATGACGGTCAGCGTCTTCAGCCCGAGAAAGTCGAATTTGACCAGCCCTGCAGGCTCTACCCATTTCATATTGAACTGGGTCGCGGGCATGTCGGATTTGGGGTCGCGGTAGAGCGGCGTCACCTCATGCAGCGGCCGGTCGCTGATGACGACGCCGGCGGCGTGGGTCGAGGCGTTGGAGTAGAGCCCTTCGAGCGCTCCGGCGATCTTGAACAGCCGCTTCACCCGCTCGTCTTCCTCGACGGCCTCGCGCAATTTCTGTTCGCCCGCCAGCGCCTCGGCGAGCGTCACCGGCTTCGCTGGATTTTGAGGGACGAGCTTGGCGAGCTTGTCCACCTGCCCGAGCGGCATTTCCAGCACGCGGCCGACGCTGCGCAGGACGCCGCGCGCCAGAAACGAGCCGAAGGTGATGATCTGGGCGACGCGATCGGCCCCGTAGCGCGCGCGCACATAGTCGATCACCTCGCCGCGCCGGGACTGACAAAAGTCCACGTCGAAATCCGGCATCGATGTGCGTTCGGGATTGAGAAAACGCTCGAAGAAAAGCCCGAAGCGGATGGGATCGAGGTCGGTGATGGTCAGCGCATAGGCGACGAGCGAGCCGGCGCCCGAACCGCGCCCCGGCCCGACCGGAATCCCTTGCGATTTGGCGAATTTGATGAAATCCGAGACGATCAGGAAGTAGCCGGGAAAGCGCATCTTCTCGATCACCGACAATTCGAATTCGAGCCGCGCGGCATATTCTTCCGGCGCATGGCCCTGCGCCGGCCCATGCGCGGCGAGCCGCTGCTGCAGCCCGTCGATCGCCTGGCGGCGAAGCTCCTTCGCCTCGATCTCGTCGAGCGCGCGCGCGTCGCGCGCCTCCTGCACGAAGCGCGGCATGATCGGTTTGCGGGTTTGCGGCCTGAAGCTGACGCGCCGGGCGATTTCCAACGTATTGGCCGTCGCTTCTTCGAGATCGGCGAAGAGCGCCAGCATTTCGGCGCGCGTCTTGAAATAGTGGTCCGGCGAAAGACGGCGGCGCTGATCCATGCTCGTCAGCGCGCCTTCGGCGATGCACAGCAGAGCGTCATGCGCTTCGAAATCAGCGGGCTGAGCGAAATAGGCCTCGTTCGTCGCCACCAGCGGAACGCCGCGCCGATAGGCGAAATCAAGCAGCTGCGGCTCGACCTCCCGTTCCGACGGCGAATTGTGACGCTGGATTTCGATGTAGAGCCGATCGCCATAGAGGCGTTCGAGGGCGGCAAGGCGCGTGCGCGCCTGATCGGGCCGGCCCTGCGCCAAGGCCCGATCCAATGCGCCGTCCGGGCCGCCGGTGAGGGCGATCAACTCCGCGGCGTCGGCGGAAAGCATGTCGAGAGTCACATGCGGATCGTCGCCCTGCGCCGTGTCGAGAAAGGCGCGCGAGGCGAGGCGCATCAAATGGCGATAACCCGCCTCGGTTTTGGCCAGCAGCACGATATTGGCGAAACGATCGTCTCTCGCGGCGTTGGTCCCGCCCTTGCCGTCGGCGAAATCGACGCGAAGCTGCATGCCGGCGATGGGCTGCACGCCCGCCTTTGCGGCTTTCTCCGAAAATTCGAGAGCGCCGAAAAGATTATTAGTGTCGGTGACGGCGAGCGCCGGCTGACGATCGCGCGCCGCAAGGTCGATCAGCTTGCCGAGCGCGAGAGCGCCCTCGCGCAAAGAATATGCGGTATGGACGTGCAGATGAACAAAGCCGGCTTCGTCGGCAGGCATGGTCTGGAGCCTTACAGGGCGCGGCGGATTCGAAAAGGAACTCTACAATTTCTCGCCTTGCAGCGAAACTCCGCGCGCGCCGCCGTCCCCAGATGGCTCCATAATTGCCCCGGCGACGGTTACAGATACGGACGGAAAAGGTTAACGCTGCGCGAAACGGCGGACGCTCACGCCATATTCGTTGAGGAGCTTTTGCATCGCGGGCGAGAGGCGAACCACGCGAGTTGCGTTTTGATCGGAACTGCAGTCTTTTTTAAGTCCCACATATTTGGCGTAAAGCGCATTCGCTTCGCTCTCGCCAATGGTCGAGCGCGCCTGTTCAAGCATAACGCTGACTTCGGCCCCGCCATATTGGTGGACCAGGGAACAACCGAACCGCAAATCTTGCGCGGACGCCGGCGCCAGCGCCGCATCAAAAAGCAGCATGCCAAAAACGGCTCCGGCGAGCGCCGGTCTTTTGCAACTCATAGGAGTTCTCCTGCACGCCTAAAGGCGGTTACCGCGCGCCCCCTTTACCATGTTCTCGGATAAACCCAAAAGCGCTCGACTCCACCCAAAGCCCGGCGGAGGCGAGGCCTCCCCGGGCTTAAATGTCCTAGCCGCGTTTGGACGAACGCTTTAGCGCCGATCACTCGGCCGGGGTGTAGGCCTTGGTGACGGATTCGATCGGCTTGAAGGCTTCCTTGGCCATAGACGAATAGAGCTCGCCGAGCTTCGTCGCCTCGGCAAGGAAATCCTCATAGGCGCTCTTGGCGAAATCGGACTGAAGCTGAAGCGCTTCGTCCATCTTCTTGACCGCAATCAGCTTTTCAGCCAGAACGCGGCTCTTCTCGAAGGATTTCTTGGAATAATCGGTCGTCTCGGCGGCGATGCTCTGCCAGCCCTTGGTCACCGCCGCCGCAGCGGCGGATACGGCCTCGAACTGCTCTTTGCCGAGCTTCTGCACATTGTCGAAATTAGCTACCATCGTTCGTCCCTCATGATTTTGGCGCAAATGCGCCCTATGCGACGCAATGCGCCCGCTGACGGTGGATTTATATGCATTGCACAAATAAAAGTCAATAAAAATGTTGCGATGCAAAATCGCTCGGGCGTAGGGCTCGCGCTTAACTTCGAGGTAACCGCGGGCCCTTAATTTGCCAGAACGTCGCTTCGGCGCGGCTGGGCGGTTGCGCGGACAATGTTCGAGTCAAGGGGCGCGATTTAATGGTGAGATCGAATTTGCTGGACCGTCGGCTGCGGCTCCGCTTCTTCGCGGCGACCTTCGCCACCGTGATGGCGCTGATCGCGCTAACGGCCCTCCCGGCCGAGGCGCGCCGCGGACGTCACACGCATCACTCCGCGGGAAAAAAGGAGCACGTGTCGGCCCCGAGGGTGCGCGCCAACGCCACGAGCGATCCTATCGTCGGAGAACATCGGGGATTTTCGGCCATTGTGGTCGATGTTAACAGCGGCCGCACGCTGTATGCCCGCTCGGAGCATGAGCTTCGTCACCCCGCGTCGGTCACGAAGGTGATGACGCTGTATCTTCTGTTCGAGCAACTCGAAAAAGGGCGGCTGCGCCTGAATTCGCCTCTGATGATTTCCAAGCATGCGGCCGCGCAAGCCCCTTCCAAACTCGGCCTGCGGCCCGGCCAGACGATCAGCGTCGACAATGCGATCAAGGCTGTCGTCACCAAATCCGCCAATGATATCGCCTGCGCGATCGCCGAGAACGTCGCGGGCGACGAGCATAGTTTCGCGCAAATGATGACGCGCAAGGCCCATGCGCTTGGCATGCGCAACACCCATTATGAGAACGCATCCGGCCTTCCCGATCCCAACCAAGTGACGACAGCCTATGACCTCTCCGTGCTCGGACGGGCCATTCAGGAGCGCTTCCCGCGTTACTACCGCTATTTCTCGACGCCGAGCTTCGCCTACAACGGCGCGCTGCACCGAAACCACAATCATCTGCTCGGCCAGGTCGAAGGCATGGATGGGATCAAGACCGGATATACGCGTGCGTCCGGCTTCAATCTTTTGACCTCCGTGCGTCGTCGCGGGCATCACATCGTCGCGGTGGTGATGGGCGGCAAGACCGCCTACACACGGGACCGAATCATGGCCGGGTTGATTGAGCAAAACATCGCCGGCGGCGCCTCGATCAGGACCGCTGCGGCGGTCTCCGAAGACCCGCGCGCCACCGAGGCGCAGGAGCGCTTGGCCGCCGCGCAAGCCCAAAACGCCGAGCGCGACACACAGCGCGCCCAGCAGATCGCCTACCAGCGGCTGGCCTATGCCGAGCCTGAAGAAGCTGCGCAGGAGCCTGCGCCGTTCGGCCAGAGGCTGACCGCGCCGATCCCGTCGGCGGACATTCCGCTGCGCCAGAGCGCCGAGCCGCCCGCTATTCGTCCCGCCTACGTTTCCGGCGGTCAGGGACGAACCGCAGCCTCCAGGGACGCGGAGCGCGGGGACGCGTCTCCAAATGGCAAAACAGGGGCTCGGGCGACGTCGGTCGCCGCGCGGGACGGCTCGACGACCGGCGGCGCGCATAAGCGCGACATCGCGCCCGTCTCCACTACGCCCTCCGCCATCCGCGGCAACGCCGCCAAGTCAGAAGCCGCCAAGGCAGTGGCTGGGCGTCCGTCGCGGCCAGGGTGGATGATCCAGATCGGCGCGGCGGAGAATCAGGAAAAGGCCATTCAGCTGCTCGCCCGCGCGCGCAGCCAGCTCCAGGGCTTTCCCGCCACCGCCAAACCCTTCACCGAGAAGGTGCAGAAGGGCAACGAAACGCTCTATCGCGCGCGCTTCGCGGGGCTTGAGGAAGATAGTGCGCAATCGGCATGCAAGGCGCTGAAGCGCTCCGGCTTCGCTTGCTTCACGACAAAGAACTGACTCGCGCCATGTCAACGACCTGGGACCAGGATTACGGCGGCGGGCGGCGGGCCTCAGTGCTGGTGACGCCGCATCAGGACGTCCTTGGCCTCGTTCACCCGGGCCGCAAGGTCGGTCGTCCCGCCAAGATCTGGATGAAGCTTTTTCATCAGATCTCGATGCGCGCGCGCTATGTCCGCCGCCGCCGCGCCGCGCTTGAGGCCGAGAATTTCGTAAGCCTCGTCTTCCGAAATCGCGCCAGAACGGCGCGCGCCGCCATCGCCCGAACGGAAGCCCCCCGTGTCCGCGTGCGCATCGCTTGTCGAACGCCAGCCGGGAAATCGGCGATCCAGATAAGCCTCTAGCAGACGAGCGCCATCAGGATCGTCGCGGCGGCAAACGCCATAAAGTTCAAGCAGCGCCGGCCGCGCCAGCGAATCGAGATGAGCGCCTTCGTGCTGGCCGGCGAGAACGACCCCTCGTATCGCGCCGGTGGAATGTTCGAGCTCCATTTCGATCATCGCCGACCGCACCCGCGACACGCCGCCGGCGCCGGCGCCGCGGAACCGGCGCAGCGCGCCGCCGCCCAGGCCCATCAGCCAGAGGCCCAAGCCCATGAACGCCATGCCAAGGTCGAGGCGGCCTCGCGCCAACAGCAGCCCGCCAAGCGCCAGCGCAAGAAAGCCGCCGCCGCGCCTGATGAGGACCGCCAACAGCGCCGGCGACGTTTTGGTATAGGCGTTAAGCGCCATAATCGTCAGGGCCAGGGCGACGAGTCCGATCAGAATGGCCATCCCATTTATCCTCAACCGATCTGTGACAGGAGCAGGCGCGCAGCGCCTTCTCCTTCGCCGGCGCGCCGCTCCAGCTCGAGCCTCCCGCCCACCGCGTAAGCCGCTGCGGCCGCGAGCAATTCCGCCAGGCGCTGGGCCGCGGTGGCGTCAAAGGCCGCGTAGGCGCCGCCCGTCAGCCGCGCGATCTCGCGATAGGCGCGCTCCGTGGGCGCGTCCCGCCCTTCCTGGAACATAAACGCCTTGATTCCGAGAAGCCCGAGTTCGCCGGCGCTCGCCGCCAGGGCGTCGAGCCGCTCCTCCATCGCATCGCCCACATAAACCAGCGCCCCGATGCGTCCCGCGCGCGACTCGTCGAGGGCGTGGCGCAGCACCTTGCCGATCTGGGTGCGCCCGCCCCTACAGGAAATTCGGGCCATCAGCGCCCCAAGTCCCTCGCCTCCGGAGACGAAGCGCGAGGCCCGGCATTCTCCCAAGCCGCGAAAATAGACAAGCTGTACCTCAAGGCCGCCCTGCGCCGCCGTCGTGCGGAACATTTCGCCTTGAATGGACTGCGCCAAATCCCAGGTCGGCTGTCTGCTCATCGTCGCGTCGAGCGCGAAAATCAGCCGGCCGCGCGACGCGGTCGCCGCGACCTGACGCGCCTTGTCGAGGAACGCCTCTATCGGCCCCGATTGCGTAGAGCCCTGGGTGGCTGGCGGCTTAGTCGAATGATCGCCCACTGCGGTTCACGTCGTTTTTCTTTGACGCTCCATATCAAATCGTCCGCGCGCTCTGATAAGCAAGAGGCTTGGCGCGTAACCCGAACATAGGCTCTTTCGACGCGCGCGGCGAGGATTGGAAGTCGATGCGGAGCGAAGATTCTCATCAATTGCGCGAGTCCACGCTGGCGGCGACGATCGGATGGACGCGTATTGCGGCCTTGCCGGCGGAGGATAGCGCTCGCGTCCAGTCCTTGATGCAGAATTTTGCCGAAGAGCTGATCCAGGGCGGCGTGCGGGTCGGCGGGGTGACGCAGACGCGCGTCGTCGACGCCTCCGGCCGGTCGGGAATCGTCCTGCGCGACGTCGTAACCGGCGCCTTTTATCCGATCTCGCAGGACCTTGGCCCCGGTTCGGCCGCCTGCAATCTTGATAGCGGCGAACTTGCGCTCGCCTGCGCGGCGATCGAGCGCGCCGCGCGCGGCGGCGCCCAACTGATCGTCATCAGCAAATTCTCCAAACAGGAGGCGGGGCGGGGCGGGCTCTGTGACGCCTTTCGCGCGGCGATGACCGCGCGCATCCCGGTGATCGCGGCGGTGTCGCCGCATTATCGCGAAGAGTGGCGCGCCTTCGCCGGGGCGCTGGCGGAAGACGTCGTCCCCGAGCGGCCGGCGTTGACGGCATGGTGGGCGAAGCTTCGCGCGCCGCCCCCATGAATCCGGCGGCTATCTAACCGGCGGCGCGTAGATCAGCCCGCCTTTGTTCCACAATGCGTTCAACCTTCGCTCCATGCCGAAGGGCGCCCCCTGCCCGAGATTGCGGTCAAAGACGTCGGCGTAATTGCCGACATGTTTGATGATGCGATAGGCCCAGTCCTGAGCGAGGCCGAGATCGTCGCCATGGGCGCCGTCGACCCCGAGCAGGCGGCGTATCCTCGGATTCTCCGAGGATAAAGCGGCGTCGGCGTTCGCCTTGGAGACGTCCAGCTCCTCGGCGTTGATCATCGCAAACAGCGTCCAGCGGACGATGTTGAGCCACTGATCGTCGCCCTGGCGCACCAGCGGACCGCGCGGCGATTTTGAAAGGAGGTCCGGCAGGACGGCGTGATCGGCGGGCGCGGCCAAGCCAATTCGAACCCCCTCCAGCGTCGTCACGTCAGCCGTAAGCGCGTCGCATTTTCCGTCATCATAGGCCTTCGACGCATCCTCAAGGCTCGGATACAACTTCGGCTCGTATTTCGCCTTGCGGGCGCGAAAGAAGTCGGCGACTTCGAGTTCGAAAGCCGTGCCCTGCTCGATGCAGATCGAGGCGCCGGCGAGGTCCGCCACAGACGCAAAGCTGCGCTGCCGGCGAGCGAGAAACCCCTGCCCATCGTGGAGGAACACCCCGGCGTAGATCAGCTTTTGGCCGGTGTCGCGGGCCTGAGTCCAAGGCGAAGCGCTGGCGAGCAGATCCACGGCGCCCGATTGCAGCGCCCCGACGCGCGCCTTGGCGGAGAGCTCGACAAAACGCGCCTTGGCGGGATCGTCGAGAACGGCGCTGGCGACAGCGCGGCAGAAATCCACGTCAAAGCCGCGCCATTCCCCGGCGCCGTCGCGCTGCGCGAACCCGGCCCCATCCGTCACCCCGCAGATCACGTAACCGCGCTTGACCGCCTGCGCGAGCGTAGGGCCGACATCCGTTTGCGCGCCCGCGGCGCAAGCGAGCAAAAGCGCGCCGGCGAAAGCCGCGACACAGGCGAATGTTTGGCGACGGATCATGGCGGGCTCGGCATCCGGCGGAGGATATACTACGGTCGCGCGCGCTCGCGCAAAGGCGACTCGTTAGAGGCTGCATGTCCGAAGAACAGAGAAAACCAAGGAGCAAATTAAGGCCCGCCACTCTTGTGACGCAAGCCGGACGCGCGCCGTTCGACCATTTCGGCTTCGTCAATCCACCCATTTATCGCGGTTCGACGGTGCTGTTTCCGACGGTCGCCGCGCTTGAGGCGTTGCGCCAGCCCTATACCTACGGCACCAAGGGAACGCCCACCACTCGCGCGCTCGAACAGGGCTGGAGCGAGATCGCCGGCGCCGCCGATACGGTGTTGACGCCCTCCGGCCTGGCGGCGATCGGGTTGGCGCTGCTCACCGCCACCCACGCCGGCGCGCATGCGCTGATCGTCGACACCGCCTACCAGCCGACCCGCATATTCTGTAACGACATCCTCGCGCGATTTGGGGTCAAGGTGGACTATTACGATCCCTTGATCGGCGGCGGCGTCGCGGCGCTGATGAGGCCCGAAACGACCGCCGTGCTCGTCGAGTCGCCCGGTTCGCAAAGCATGGAAATTCAGGACATCCCAGCGATCGCCGCGGCCGCTCACGCGCATGGCGCCTGTGTGATCGCCGACAATACCTGGGCCACCCCGCTTCTGTTTCCGCCCCATGAGCGCGGCTGCGACCTGGCGATCGAAGCCGGCACCAAATATCTCGCGGGTCACGCCGACCTCCTGATGGGGCTGGTTTCCGCCAATTCAAAATGGGCGCGGCGCCTGCGCGCGACGTTTAACGCGTTCAGCATCGGATCCAGTCCCGACGACGCCGCGCTCGCCCTGCGCGGGCTGCGCACCATGGCGCTGCGCCTACGCGAACAGGAGCGCGCCGCGCTCGAGATCGCGCAATGGCTCGAGGTCCAACCGGAAGTTTCGCGCGTTCTGCATCCCGCCCTTGCGTCGCATCCGGGCCATCTCCTATGGAAACGAGACTTTAACGGCGCCTCCGGCGTCTTTTCCGTTATTCTCAAGGACGTTTCGAAGCAGGCGGTCGCCGCTTTCGTGGATGGATTGGAGCTGTTTGGGATTGGATTTTCCTGGGGCGGCTATGAAAGCCTCGTTTTGCCCTTCGACTGCGCTTCATATCGAACGGCGACGCGCTGGGCCGCGGAAGGGCCGGCGCTGCGCTTTTCGATCGGCCTGGAGGATGTCGGAGATCTGAAGATGGATCTCGAGGCCGGGCTGGCCCGGCTCAACAATGCGGCGTGAGGGCCTTGCCCACAACGCATTTCCGCTTTTGCGCAAATTTCGATCCGGGCGATGATGTCTTGAAGGAGAATAATATGGTGGGCGCTTACCGTTTAACCGCTTATCTGGCCGTCTACGGATTCTTGATTGCGGGCGGCGGGCAGGCGCTCGCGTTCAGCGGTCAGGACTTCCCGAACGTCACATGCGCCTGCAAGGGCTGTGGCCACGGCAAGTCTGACGTCATTGGCAAATGTCAGGAGGTCTGCAAGGAGAAGACGGTCTACAACATCGGCGACAAGGTCGTGCGCCCGGCAAGAGCCAAGGGCCACGCGGGCCGCAAGGACAAGGCCGCCAAAGTCCCCGCGCCGACGGAATTCTGCAAGGCCGCCCGCATGAAGCTGCCAAAAGGCTGGATGCGCGCCGATCCTCCGTCGCCAAAGTCGCGCTAGACTTTTTGCTGCGCCGACGCGTCGCCGAAGGCCAGCATCAGGTCGCGCAATTCAGGCTCTTGGACGAGGCTGGCGGCGACGCCGTATTCGAACCATCTGGTGGCGCGCTGCTTTTTCTCTCGCCATCGCTTGCGCTGGCGCTGCACGCGCAGAGCGAAAACCTCGACGCGGCAGTCGACGGCGGCGCCGCTCTCGAGGCGTTTTTCATACCCAAAGTCGCCGAGCTTCGCTTTGTCGATTTTCCCGATGAGCCCGGCCTCCTGCACCGCCTCGATCGCGGCGACGATATGCGGTTTGCGGCCCTTCATCGGCCAGCCCTTGGGGATCACCCAGCGCTTGGTGTCACGGGAAGTGACCAGCATGATCTCCAGCCGACCGTCTTTGACCCGCCAAGGCAAGGCCGCGTATTGCGTCCGCGGAACAGAGCCGGCGCGCTCGCGTTTCCTCGTCGTTTTAGGGCTCTTCATGCCGCGATCCTCGACAAGGCGTATAATCCATTGCAAGAAGAGCGGCCATCGAGAGGGAGATGGCCGCTGCGAGGATAATGTCCGGCGGACGTGGGATCGGACTGCCGCGACTCGCAGCGCCCCTACGACGATATCTCTGCCGTCATAAATGAGTTCGCGGCTCATAGCCGGGAGAGCCACAACTGTAAAGCGCCGGGCGCTGCGATTATTTTGCGCGCCGCTGCATTTTGTTCAGCGCGATGGCTCCTTCCTGCGCCCTCCCCTCTCCTCTCGCGATGTCGCGCGGCAGGAGATTTTGCACGCGCGCCCGGATTTGACGCGAGGCGTGACTGAGACTGACGAGCCTGGAGCGGCTGTAAACGAATGCGCTGGTTTCGCCGACGACGACGTCTCCGGAACGCAAGGTCGGATCCTTTAGAGACAGACGCAGGAGATCGTCGTGCGACGCAGCCAGCTCGCTACAGGAGCATCCCGCCGTCAGTTTCTCGCGAAAGCTGAAGGCCGCCGGAAGCGCAGAATAGCGCTCCCCTTTGGCGTTGCGCGCCTCCTCGATGCTTGCGCCCTCATAGAGTTGAACGCGTCCCGACGGACAGGCGAATTCACAGGCCTGCTGGCCGGAAATTTGTGAAGATTTGATCAAGGGGAAATAATAGCCGTCGCAGGCGCGCACGCAGTAGCCGCCGGCGGACATCGAATCCGCGTCCTTTCGCGCCGGCTCGGGCTTGGCGTAACGAACTGAAGTTTTTGGGGCGCGTTGGCGGGCGGGCGGATGGAACGCGCGCCTGGAGCGGCCCGAAGGATACGCCGAAGGCGAATCCGGTCCGAACAGGAACTCCAGAAAATCCTCCTGAGCCGAAGACTCGAGCGATGAAAAAAGCAGCATGGCGACCGCCAGCGTGCCGGCAATTCCTCTCGCAGCTTGGCCAGTGCGCCGCATTCGCCCGTCCCCGTCTAATCACTTCGACTGGCGACCCCGGCAGGATTCGAACCTGCGACCCACTGCTTCGAAGGCAGTTGCTCTATCCGGCTGAGCTACGGAGCCGTCGACGGCGCAGCTTACGCCGCCACCGTATCACCACGGTGAATGCGGCGCCAGACGACGCTCGATAGGGGAGTCATATATGGCGACCCCGGCAGGATTCGAACCTGCGACCTACTGCTTAGAAGGCAGTTGCTCTATCCGGCTGAGCTACGGGGCCGAAACAGCCTCAATGCGTCCAAAGTCCGATGCGGCTGGTCTTGAAATTATCCGAATAGGAGGCGCCGCGCCGCGCGGCGAGATTGGGTTTCGGCTCCTCCACACGATAGGCGAGGCCGTTCCGCTCGGCATAGGCGATCGCATCTTCCTTGGTCGCGAAATTGAGCCTGACCTGCTGCCGCATGTCGGCGGAGCTTGTCCACCCCATGAGCGGCTCGATGCTGCGCGGCAGCTCCGGCTCGAAGTCAAGCCGCCACCTGTCAGACCCGGGACCGGATTGAGTGGCGCTCGGCGCGGGAAGATAGATGCGTGCGGTCATATGGCCTCGTCCTTGACTCTGCGCCCCAGGCGCTTGTGAGAGAGCGGCGCGGCGGCGCTCGCGCTGGTCGGGGCAGCAGGATTCGAACCTGCGACCTGAAGTACCCAAAACTTCCGCGCTACCAGGCTGCGCTATACCCCGCCGGATGCATCAAGCCGCCTGCGGCGGCCCTGCCCTCGCTGGCATGTCGCTACCATGCGCGACCGCCTCTAACAAGCGAATGCGACTATCGCTTAAACATGCGATGCCGCACCCAGTCTCCGGGCGCGAGCGAAATGCGCCGCGCCGCGCCGGCGTTGAGCTCCAGCACCGCATAGGCGGGCGCCGGCGACGTGATGATCCGTTCCGAGAAAGGTTCCGTATCGGCGGACACGCCCACCACCCGTCCGTCACGCCCGATGAACACCATATCGAGCGGAATGTAAGTGTTCTTCATCCACATCGAGACCGGCTGTTCAGTCTTGAATTCGAACAACATGCCATGGTCTGCGGGCATCGCCTTGCGAAACATCAGCCCCCGCGCGCGCGTCTTCGGCGAGTCGGCGATTTCGACTTTGAAGGCGTGCGCGCCTGTCGCCGTCACTAAGCGCACGATTTCGGTCTCGGGCGCGGCGCGCGCGATTGTCGACGCGAGGAGCGCGAGCAAGAACGAGAAGATCAAGCGATAGGCGTGCGCCGCTCTCATTCCGAAGCGCCCCCATGAGTCTCGCGCAGCATGGAAGCCTTCAGTGCGACGGGACGCTCGTCGCCTCAAGCGGCCGCACTTCGGTCGCCATCAGGCCCTTCGGACCGCCGCCGTAACGCACAAGCACGCTATCGCCGGGCTTAAGTTCGGTGATGCCGTAGCGACGCACCGTCTCCATGTGCAGAAAAATGTCTTCGGTGCCTTCGCCGCGCGTGAGGAATCCGAATCCTTTCACGCGATTGAACCATTTGACGATGGCGATCTCGTAGCCGCTCGTCGGCACAACCTGAACATGGGTGCGGCCGGCCGAAGACTGCGAAGGATGGACCGCGCTCGACTCGTCCATCGCGATGACGCGAAAGACCTGCATGCCTTTGGCGCGCCTCTGCGCCTCGCAGACGACGCGCGCGCCTTCGAAGGCCGTCTGCAATCCGCTGCGACGGAGAATGGTGACATGCAAAAGTATGTCGGCGGAGCCGTCATCCGGCACTACGAAGCCATAACCCTTGGCGACATCGAACCATTTAATTCGTCCCGCGACTTCGACCAACTCAAGACCGGACTCATCCGATTCAGTCGCGGTCGCTGTGAAATCATCTTGAAATGTCACTTTAGCGCTCACCGACCAACTCCCCGTGCTGATCCAGAGCATTCCACTGGCGCGCGCTGGCGATCTTCCTAAAGCGCGAATCACCCCGCGTCGCTCGTGAATCACTTTTAGCAAGATAGCACCCACGGCGCGTCATCCAACCGGCAATTTTCGTCCGTCAGCGCAATGCCTGTGGATACGCGCGATCCCGGCCAGAGCCGGCGAAGCCATTGTCGTCCCAGCTGAAACCCGCGTGTGCGCGCGTCCGCTTCCGCTCCGATATTGCGCAATAAGCGCCGCTTGGTCACCGAAGCCGTCGGCAAAGACGCCCAAAATCTTTGCCAATGTGGCCCATGCGCCACATTGGCGGCGATTTGACAAAAGCGCACGGCGCGCGCAATCGGAAACCGGCGAGCGTCGCACGCCCTGTCGCCTGCCCGCCATTTCCTCGGTTGGAGCGCCGCCAATGACCCATTCGTCGACCGCGCCAGCGCGCGCGACCAAGACTGTTCCCGCTGCGGCAAGCGTCTCGGCTGCGGCTGATCCGCGGTATGAGCTCGCCGCGCTCGCGGCCTCCCGCGAGAGCGAGCGCTTTTCGCTGCATACGAAGCACCTCAATGAAATGTGGGTGCGCGTTCTCAAGACGATTGGCTATGACGTTGGCTTCACGCGGGGCGTCGGTCCCTATCTCTGGGACCGCAAAGGCGAGCGCTATCTCGACCTTCTCAGCGGTTGGGGAGTTTTCGCGCTCGGACGCAATCATCCGGACGTGCGCGACGCGCTCGTGAGCGTGCTCGACGGCGAACTCGCCAATCTCGTGCAACTTGACGTTTCAGTTCTGGCCGGCGTGCTCGCGGAAAAATTGCTCGCCTATGCGCCTTGGCTGGAAAAGGTCTTTTTTGCCAATTCCGGCGCGGAGTCGGTTGAAGCTGCGATCAAATTCGCGCGCGCGGCGACGGGGCGCGCCGGCATCTTGCATTGCGCGCATTCCTTTCACGGTCTCACCTATGGTTCGCTGTCGATGAACGGCGACGAGATTTTCAAGAAGGGCTTTGGACCGCTGTTGCCCAACGCGCGCGAGGTCGCCTTCGACGATCTTGACGCTCTTGAACGGGCCTTGGCGGGGCGCGACGTCGCCGCCTTTTTCGTCGAGCCGATTCAGGGCAAGGGCGTCAACATTCCTCAAGAGGGCTATCTTCTCGGCGCGCAGGCGCTCTGCCGGAAATACGGAACGCTGTTCGTCGCCGACGAAATTCAGACCGGCTTGGGCCGAACGGGGCGTTTTTTCGCCATTGATCATTACCCCGGCGTCGAGCCGGACATGATTGTCGTCGCCAAGGCGCTTTCCGGGGGACATGTGCCGGTGGGGGCGGTGCTCACGCGCAAATGGATCTTCGATAAAGTCTTCGATCGCATGGACCGCGCCGTCGTGCATGGCTCCACCTTCAGCAAGAATGATCTCGGCATGGCCGCGGGAATCGCGACGCTCGACGTGCTCAAGAACGAGCGGGTGATTGAGAATGCGGCGCTGAAGGGCGACCGTCTTCTCGCATCTTTCCAACGCATGGCGGAAGGATACGAGCTTGTCGCCGACGTACGCGGCAAGGGCCTCATGATCGGAGTCGAATTCGGGCCACCGAAATCTCTCAAGCTGAAGGCCGCTTGGAATCTCCTGGAGACGGTGAACTCAGGCCTGTTCTGCCAGCTCATCTCCATCCCGCTGTTTCGCGATCATAAGGTGCTGACGCAAGTGGCCGGGCACGGCAATCACACGATCAAGCTGCTGCCGCCGCTGACCATTTCCGACGAGGATTGCGACTGGATCGAGCGCTCCTTCGACGCGGTCATTGCGGACGCGCACAAGGCGCCTTCCGCGGTCTGGTCGCTCGGCAAGACTCTGGCGGAACATGCCATAAAGGCGCGTATGAGCAGTTGATCGCCGATCGACGCCTGATGACTGCGCCTTCGCTCACGCTTTGGCGCGCGGCGAAAGCGTCAGTCATGCCCCGCAGGCCGCTCAATGAACGATCCGCCCCGCACGGCGGCCGCGGCTATGCGACCGGCGCGGCGTGCTTCTCGACCTCGCGCGCATAATCTTCGATCAACGCGCGCGAAAGGTCGCCGGGCGTAAAGCGATAGGCTCCGATTTCCGCAACCGGCGTCACTTCGGCGCCGGTGCCGCAGATGAAGCACTCGGAAAACGACCCCATTTCCTCGGGCATGATCCGGCGCTCGATGACCTCGACGCCGCGTCTCGTCGCAAGCTCGATCACCGTGCGCCGCGTGATGCCGTCAAGAAAACAGTCGGCGAGCGGCGTATGCAGCGCGCCGTCCTGGACGAAGAAAACATTCGCGCCGGTGCATTCGGCGACCCGACCGAGCCAATCATACATCAGCGCGTCGGCGAAGCCCCGCCGTTCCGCGCGGTGCTTCGAAATGGTGCAAATCATATACAGACCGGCCGCCTTCGCCAGCGATGGCGCCGTCATCGGATCCGGACGCCGATATTCCGCGATGTCGAGCTTGATGCCTTTCATCTTGGTCTCGACGTCGAACATGCTCGGCCAGTCCCAAACGGCGATCGCCACGTTGATCGTCGAATTCTGCGCCGCGACCGCCATCATTTCGCTGCCGCGCCACGCCACCGGCCGCACGTAGCAATTCGACAGGCCGTTGGCTTTGACGGTCTCATGTTTGGCGGCGTCGAGCTCTTCGACGCTATAGGGAATCTCAAAATCGAGAATCCGAGCGGACGTATGGAATCGCTCGGAATGTTCGCGCGATTTGAAGATCGCGCCGCCGTAAGCGCGCTCGCCTTCAAAGACGCAAGAGGCGTAATGCAGGCCATGCGAAAGGACGTGAAGCTTCGCTTCGCGCCACGGAACGAGCGCGCCATTGTACCAAATGAAACCATCGCGCTGATCGAAGGGCGGAAACGACATGGCGAACTCCGGAAGACGCGATCAAACAGGCTAAACAAGGCGCTGCGGGAAGCGGTCAGCACTAGCCAGCGGTCAGATTTATGTCAATATAGTTGACTTAAATAGGTCACGGCAAACCTCGGGCAAGCATCAACGTGAATGAACTCTTAGCGGGAAAATTCGCGGCGCCGGCCCCGGTCGCCAGCTGGCCCGGCGCAGCAGCGGACGCGGCGGCGACCCCGAGCGACGAAGACGCTCTCGCGCTGGTCGAGCTGTTTTTCTTCGCCTATCGCGACTTCGTGGGAGACGCCGACCGGCTGCTCGAAAATTACGGCTTTGGACGGGCGCATCATCGAGTTCTCCATTTCGTCAACCGCCGGCCCGGAATGACCATCGCCGCGCTGCTGGACATATTGAGGATCACCAAGCAGAGCCTCAACCGCGTAATGAAGCAGCTTCTGGAGGCGGGCTTCGTCGAGGCGCGCCCGGGCGTGGTCGACCGCCGTCAGCGGCTGCTTTACCCGACGCCGCAAGGCGCAAAGCTGGCGCGCGATCTCGCGGCGCTGCAATCGGCGCGTTTTCTGAAGGTCATGGATGAGCTGCCGCCCGGGGCGCGCGGCGCGGCCTCCGATTTCCTGTTCGCGATGATCGACTGCGGCGAGCGCGAGCGGGTTCGCGCGCATCTTGCCTGCGCGAAAGCGGGCGGAGCGGCGCCGTGACGATCTCTGCGCAACGCGCCCGGCCGCCGCACCCGAGAGCGGCGCATATTCTTGTCGTCGACGACGATCGGCGCATTCGCACGCTGCTGTCGCGCTATCTGATGAACGAAGGCTATCTCGTCAGCGCCGCCGCCGATGCGAAAGAGGCGAGCCTCAGAATGCGCGATATCGCTTTCGATCTTATCGTGCTGGACGTGATGATGCCGGGCGAGAGCGGCACAGCCTTCGCGACGCGGCTGCGCCAGAGCGCCGAACCCCTCCGCTCCGCGCCAATATTGATGCTGACGGCGCTGACCGAGACCGCCGACCGGGTCGTGGGCCTTGAGGCAGGCGTCGACGATTATCTGGCGAAGCCCTTCGACCCGCGGGAATTGTCCCTGCGCATCGCCAGCATCTTGCGCCGCGCCCGGCGCACGGACCCGGATGAGCCAAAGCGCTTTGGCGATTTTATCTTCGATCCGGCGCGGGGCGAATTGCTGCGCGACGGGACGCCGGTACGGCTGACGACGCGCGAGCGCGATCTCTTGCGCGCCCTGGGCGAAAGCGACGGCGCCGTCGTTTCCCGCCAGACTTTGGCGCAGCGCCAGCCGGAACGAAGCGCGAGCGAGCGCAGCGTGGATGTCGAGATCGCCCGCCTGCGGCGCAAGATCGAGACTGACCCGGATGCGCCGCGCTATCTTCAGACCGTGCGCGGACATGGCTATCGTCTCCTGCTCGACCCGCTGCGCGCCAGTCGCTGAAATGATAGAGTCGCCCCGATGACCGTCGTCTTACCGGAAGTTCTCGCCGCGCCCCGCAATCTATGGCGCCGCTTCGCCAACTGGCTGCACGACCGCATGCCGAAGGGCCTCTATGCCCGCGCGCTGCTGATCGTGATCCTGCCGGTCGTGCTGCTCCAGTCCGCCGTGGCCTATGTGTTCATGGAGCGGCATTGGGAAGTCGTGACTTATCGCCTGTCCGCGGGAATGGCTCGCCAAGTCGCGGCGCTTGTCGATATCTACCAAACCTTCCCGGACGACCTCGGCCATGCGCAGCTGCGCCGGATCGCCGCGTTCGATCTCAATATGGAGATTGCGGTTCTGCCGAAGCAGGAGCTGCCGCCGCCGGCGCCAAAGTCGGCTTTGTTCTCGCTGCTCGATAAGGCCCTGGCGAAGGAGCTCGCGCGCCGACTTAAAGAGCCGTTTTGGATCAACACCGCGCTCCCCGGCAGCCTGATCGAAATTCGCGTCTCGCTGGACGACGCCACGCTGAGAATGTTCGCCACGCGCACGCATGCATACGCCTCGAACTCCTATATTTTCTTCATGTGGATGGCGATCGCCTCGGTCATCATCCTCGCCATCGCCACCTCCTTTCTGCGCAATCAGATCAGACCGATCCTGCGGCTGGCCCGCGCCGCCGAGGAATTCGGCAAGGGCCGCAATGTCGACTTCAGCCCCCGCGGCGCGCGCGAGGTGCGTCAGGCCGGCGCCGCCTTTCTCGACATGAAGCGCCGCTTCGAACGCGCGATCGAGCAGCGCACGACGATGCTCAACGGCGTTTCGCATGATCTGCGCACCATCATCACGCGATTCAAACTTTCGCTGGCGCTGATGGGCGACTCCAACGAATCCGTCGAAATGCGCAAGGATGTGGACGAGATGGAGCGCATGGTCGAGGCCTATCTCGCCTTCGCGCGCGGCGATGGCGACGAAACCTCGTCGCCCACCGATATCGCCGCCATTCTCGAAGAACTAAAGGCGGACACCGAGAAGCGCGGTCTCGCCGCGGCCATCAAGATCGAGGGCGATCCGCAACTTGTGGCCCGGCCGGCGGCGATCAAGAGGCTCCTCGCCAATCTTGTGGGCAATGCGCAGCGCTACGGCAAGCGGCTCGAGCTTTCCGCGATCAACGACGGCGTAACGATGACCATACATATCGACGACGACGGACCGGGCATCCCGCTAGAGCGTCGCGATGACGCTTTCCGGCCGTTCTATCGACTCGACGAATCCCGCAACCAGAACGAGGGCAATTCGGGTCTCGGTCTCGCCATCGCGCGCGACATTGCCCGCGCGCATGGCGGCGACATCACCCTCGACCGAAGCCCGCTGGGCGGATTGCGGGCGACGGTCAGCTTGCCGCTGTAACGGCGATCCGTAGCCGATCACGCACGCGTGCTGTGAAAGCCGCCCTCGTCGTCGTGGTCGCGCCCGCGCCGAACGCGCCTGCCGAGCAGGCCTTGGGCGAAGGAATAAAACGGCCGGGTCAGCCTGGCGAAGTCTTCCGCCCGATCGACGTAGCGCTCGCCGCGGGTCAGTTCACGGTCGAGCGTCGACAAAGCGTCGTGAATGTCGCCGCCCAACCAATCCTCCAGCACGCGGGTCCAGGCGAACGCCAGCCCCTGCAGCTTTAGAGAGCCGACCGGGCCGTCGCTATCGATGTCCGCCGCCTCCAGCATGAAGCGCATCGAGTTCACCGTCTCTCGGTTGAGCGCTGCGGCGGTAAGCGGATCCCGCGCGGCCCAGCGGCCGACGCTCGCGAGGGCCTCGCGATGCGGGTGAAGCGCATCGAGCCGGCGGCGCAAGACGTCGTAGAGCCGCTCGCGGGCGGGTTCGTGCGAGGCTTCCTTGGGCTGCGCCTCCAGAACCTCCCTGTCGATACGTCGTGAGAAACCGCCGATGATCGCGCCCTTCGAGGGAAAAAGTTCGCGCAGATCCGCAAGCGAGATGCCGGCTTCATGAGCGATGTCGGTGAGGGTTACGTCGCTGAACTCTCGCCGCGTCGCGAGCCTGAGCGCCGCATCGATCACTCGATCGCGAGGGCCGCCGCTAGTCATATCGATCTCCAGGTCCGAATGAATATCTAGCCTGTATTCTATTGTCGCGCGGCGGCGAGACAAGGCGCGCGGCGCTTATCCCGAGAGTTCCCCTGCCCGGCGCTTCGCCGCAGCGACGGCGCGGCGCATCAATCCGGCGAGACCGTCCGAAGCTTCCAGAACCTCCAGCGCAGCCGCCGTCGTGCCGCCAGGAGACGTTACGCGACGACGCAGCTCGTCAGGACTCGTTTCGCAATTGCGGCGCATGAGTTCGCCCGCGCCCTCGACGGTGGCGCGCGCGAGCCGCGCCGCCAGCGCGCCGGGCAGCCCGGCTTCGGCTCCAGCTGCGGCGAGGCATTCGGCAAAGTAAAACACATAGGCCGGACCCGACCCGGAAACCGCCGTGACGACGTCGATCAAGGCCTCGTCATCGACCCATTCGACGGCGCCGACAGCGCGCAGCAACGCGTCGGCAAGCGCGCGCTGGGCGGCGTTGGTCGCCGCGCTGGGAAAGACGCCGGTGACGCCCCGCCCGATCGCCGCGGGGGTGTTCGGCATCGCGCGCACAATGGCGTTGGCCGGCACATGCGCGGCGATGTCCGCGATGCGCTTGCCGGCGAGGATAGAGACGACAACCGTCTCGCGCGTCACGTAAGCCGCCGCCGCCGCCGCGCCCGCCGGAAGCGCCTGTGGCTTCACCGCGAGGACGACGGCGTCGCGGGGCGTTGCGACGCCGTTCAGCGCGAAGCCATGGTCAGCGCATAGCTGCCGCAACCGTTGCGAAGGCTGCGGCTCGACGATCGATACCGGCCCGAGCGCATGTTGCGCGGCCCAGCCTTCGAGCAACGCCAAACCCATGTTTCCGGCGCCGATCAGGGCGACCGACTTCCCGCGAAGCTCGGTCTCCGCGGTCACGCCTCGCCTTTCGTTTCGAAATTGGCGGTGGCCAGCGCCTCTTGCGCGGTCTTCCCGGCCCAGAGCACGAATTGAAAGGCCTGATAATGCCGCTCGCAGGCCTGCAGCGCGTTATCGAGCAGGGCTGCGCACTGCGTCGCGGACGGCTGCGCCCCGCCCGTGAGGATGAGCCCGTGACGATGCATCGCCACGCCCTCCTTCGGCCAGAAGTCGAAATGCCCGATCCACATCTGTTCGTTGATCGCATTGACGAGCGACATGAGTTCGCCGCGCCGGCGCTCGGGCGCCTTCAGATCGAAGGCGCAGCTGATATGCAGCGTTTCGAGCTGAGGAAGCCAAGTAAAGGCCACATGATATTCCGTCCAAGCTCCAGCGACGGAAATGGAAATCTCGTCATCGTCGTCTCGATCGAACGACCAATCGTTGGTGGCGGCCAGTTGCTCCACAACATCCACCGGATGTTCGGCGCGTTCCGTTTCTTTTTCCGTTGCGATCAGCATGTGCCAACCTTTTTTTCAATGTCAGCATAACGCGGCGACTAAAAGACAGGCGACGATGCATAGTGGAGCTTTTGCGTGGCGGCGCCTCCTTTTCAAGCGATTGATTCGAAGTCGAATCATCTCTTGCATTCACTATACTCCACACAAGAAGCATGACGCGAAAAAAGCGATCCTGGGGAGCCCTTCGTCGTGGACACTGCGGGATTCGCACGTCGGCGTCCACGGCGCCTTGGCCCTCTTCCACAACGACTCGCGGCCGAAAAAAGTTCTGGATAACGCCGCCGGCGACGGGAGCGTGGGCAGGGAAAAGCCTCGCCCGCGCGATCGCGAGCGAGGCTTTGGTTATTTGACGCTCGCGCTGGAGCGCGGCTCAGGAAAAGGCGGCATGCGCCGGTGCGCGCAAAGCGCGCTCTCAACTCTGGGCGTCGATCGCCTCCTCCGCAACGCCGCCCATATGCGGCGGCGTCTAGCGCGTCATCATAACCGGCGCGCCGACGCTGACTCGCTCGTAGAGGTCGGCGACGTCCTCGTTCAACATACGGATGCAGCCGTATGAGGCCGCGGTGCCGATTGAGGCGCGCATCCTGCGGGTGGTGCCGTGAATCGCAACTTCGCCGTCGCCCAGCGTCAAGGCGCGCACCCCCATGGGATTGCGCGGAGAGCCGCCAGGAATGAAGTTCGGCAATTCAGGATGGTCGGCCTTCACTACCGGCGGCGGAACCCAGTCGGGGTTCACATATTTTCCGCCGATAGACGTCTCGCCCGACCATTCCTTGCCGCGCTTGGGAACCGCGACGGGATAGCTGATGGCGACTCCGGTGTCGACGACATAAAATAGTCGGCGGCGACCGGTGCTGATGACGACGGTGCCGGGCGCGACGCTCGGAGAGAAGGACACGTAGTTGCGCGCGTTCGCCTCCTGAGGAAGCGCAGCAAGACTCATTCCCGCGACCGCAGCCATCGCGAACATATTAAGCGTTCGCGCCGGCTTGTCGTTGTGGGACCGACGCAATACAGCAAACAGATTACGCATGACGCTCACCCTACATATGAAGCCCCGACAGCGACTTCTGGAATGCACGCAATCTAACTTTCGCCTTGATCTTGTCGAAACGTTTCGCGCCTTCAGGTTATTGCTTAACGTTAAGATTTTGAGAGATGTTCTCATGTCGCGAACGCTTCGCTTCAGCTCATCGCGCCGTTATTGCGCCATCCTTTCGTCGCAATGGATCCGCTGCGCTATCTGGCGCGGGAGCGTCGCCAAGGCATGAGCGAGACAGACGGGCCGCCGAAGATATTTGATCGCGCGCTGCTGCGCCGAAGGTTGGCGCGCGCGACGCGCAAAGAGCCGCCGGACTTCCTGATGACCCGCGCCGCCGACGATCTGCTCGATCGCCTGTTGACGGTGAAGCGCGAATTTCCACGCTCGCTCGATCTCGGCGCGCCGACCGCGCATTTCTCGCGCGCGGTGGCGGCGAGCGGCCGCGCGCCGCCTTTGCGTGCGAGCCGCTATGGCGGAGACGTGATCGCCGACGAAGAATCTCCGCCCTTCGCGCCGGGCTCGTTCGATCTCATCGTCGCCGGCATGTCGCTGCAGTGGGTCAATGATCTGCCGGGCGCGCTGGCGCAGGCGCGACGCATGCTCGCCCCGGACGGACTGTTCCTCGCCTGCCTCGCTGGCGGCGCCAGTCTTGTCGAGCTTCGCGCCGCGTTCGCGCAAGCCGAAGAAGAAATCACCGGCGGCGCGAGTCCCCGCGTCTCTCCCTTCGTCGACGTGCGCGACATGGGCGGGTTGCTGCAGCGCGCGGGCTTCGCTTTGCCCGTCGCCGACGTCGACAGCTTCACGCTACGCTATGATTCGATGTTCGCGCTGATGGACGATCTGCGCGCCATGGGCGCCGCCAATGTCCTCGTCAAGCGCGCGCGCAAACCCTTGCGGCGCGACGTCCTTGCGCGCGCCGCGCAGATTTACGCCGAGCGCTTTTCGGACCCCGACGGACGCGTGCGCGCGAGCTTCGAGATCGTCTGGGCCTCGGGCTGGGCGCCGCATGAGAGCCAGCAGAAGCCGGCGCCGCGCGGCTCGGCGACGATCCGCCTCGAAGACGCGATGAAGCCCCCGCGCGCGAGCTAAGGCGCGACCTCCACCTCAACGCTGCGGGTTTGAACCGGCGCGGGCTCCCAAGGCCGCTGACAGACGAATACGATCTCGGCGCGGCCGGGCATCAAAGCCTTGATCTTCCAGTGATGGACGCTGGGACTGCCAACCATTTTCCGTCGCGCGCCGCTGCGGCCGCCATCCGATATCGACAGGATGCCGAGATCTCGGCTCGTGGCCTGATCGATGCGCCAGGAATAGCCGGTCGTGACATTCTCCTGCAGCGAGAAGATCGCGCTGCGGCCCGGCGCAAGCCTTATGACGTCGGCCGCTTGCGCGGGCAGCGCCATGAGCGGCGTCACGGAAAGACTAAACGCCAACAGGCGTGAGAGCAGAAGCTTCATGAGTTTCCCTTTGCCGGCTGGCGTTCTTCGCGATGGGGCAATCGTCTGCTTCCGTGTCTGGCGACTCAATACACGCCAGGAATAAGCCGCGCGGTGTGGGCGCGATAGGCGTCATAGGCCGCGCCGAACTCTGAGCGCAACAAGCGCTCTTCGGCGTTCATCCGCGCAACGAGCGGCGGAATGTTCAGGAGCGCCAGAAGCACGCCCACCGCCGTGTTGAACGCCAGCCCCCAGCCGAGCGCCGAGATCAGCAGGCCGAGATAGCTCGGATGCCGGATGCGGCTGTAGAGACCCGTGGTCATGAGTTCGTGGCCGGGCTGGATGGCGACGAGCCCGCTGAAGCGGCGCCCGAGCACGGCGACCGGCCACAGCCGCAACGCCCCGCCCGCGGCGAGCAGAGCGACGCCGAGCCAGCGCACGGCGTCGCCGTCCAATCTCCACAGTCCCTCCCGATCGGCCCAGGCCGGGAGATAGGCGCCGAGAAGTCCGATGACGAGAAAGGCCGGGATCACCCATCGATTGCCGCGGTCCTCGCGCAGGCCGGAACTGAGATTGCCGCCGACGAAGAGTGATGCGACGCCAAGCGCGAGCGTGACGACGACAAGCGCCGTCCGCGCCGGATTGGCGAAATAGGCGTCGACCCCGCCGGCGCCAAGAATCGCCAGCGCGAGATAAAGGCCGATGGACAGCGCCACGGAGAGGGCGCGGATGAGCAGCTGACGCATCGAGTCATGGGTCCAACTTACTGGTCGATCCCCGAGCGACGCACGGGACCAGCGACAGTATGCAACTTACTTGCGGTGCTTCGAAGCCTGGCTGCGATTGGCGAACCATACCGCCTTGGCCTGGCCGAAACATTTTCCGCATGTCACGCGACCTTTCGGGCTGACGTAAGCGCAAAGCCCGCGCGCGAGGCGCGCGTCGGTCGTGACGGGGCGTGCGCTGGCCGCGGAGGTGATAACGCCGCCCAATGCATGCGGCGATCGCGAGGATGAGGAGATTTCGCATAACAAACTACTTTAAATTGAGAGAACAGTTCGAATGCCGCGTTAATTAGCGGTTCCCGGCAAATGGGAAAGCGATCGTATTCGCTCGAGGAAATTGAACGATTTATTGGTCCATGTGAGTCGCCGATGTAGATATCCGTGACCCAAGCCAATACTCGAAGAACCGACACGCGGCGGTCTTTCGACAAAAAGGAAGAACTGCTCGCGGCGCACGCTGCCGGTCAAAGCGCCGCTTGGGCAGATCGAACAAACGCGGCGGGCCTTGATGACCATCGTTACGCCGTCCACTCCTTGCGCAGGAGGGCGTATTGAATCGTGTTCTCGAATCTTGGGGCGCCGTCGTCATCGGTCACGAATGATACGAACTCTCTAAACAGCCCCTCATTCCTCATTCGCAATCTTTCGCACAGGCGCTGCGAGGCGATGTTATCCTCCTCCACATAGGCGTAGAGGCGCCGGGCTCGCTTCACCGTGAACAAGTAATCAAAGAGCGCCCGCGCAGCCTCGGAGGCGTAACCGGCGCCGCCGAAATCCGCGTTGAAGTTCCACCCAACCGAATATGTGTCGGGAGGCTCGTGCACGCAGAACAGGTCGCCAATCAGCGTGTCGGAGCTTCGCAAACACACGGCTATATGCTCGTCGCTGCTGCTGCGAGCCTCCGCCTCTGCTCGAGCAGCGTTGAGATCCGCCAAGCTGAGAGAAGCGAAACAATTCGACCTGGGTTGGCGCAAATAGGCAAACAGATCGTTGGCGTCACGCTGCCGGAAATTCCTCAAAATCAGCCGGTCTGTTTCGATGACGTTCATTCCAATTCCCTGTCGGGCCTCATATGTCGATGTGTCGTTTCATTCCCACTCGATGGTTCCCGGCGGCTTCGGTGTCACCTCATACACCATGCGATTGACCCCTTAACTTCATTGATGATGCGCGTCGCCGCGCGGCTTAAAAATTCATATCGAAGGGATAGAAATCCGCAGTCATGCCATCGCTCGACGTCACCGCGCGCAGCGCGACGACGTAATCGTATGTGCGCCCGTCCCCCATCACGCCGACCGAACGCACCGGCAAGAGCGCCGCGAAGGCCTGCCAGATCTCGTCATACAATCCCGTCTTGCGGATTTCGTCGAGATAGACAGCATCGGACTTGCGCAAATGGGAAGCGTCTCGCGCGGCTGAGCGGAGCCAGCGCCGGCGTCGAAACGCGCCAAGAAAATCTGCCGAGCTCATGTCTCTCCTGTTTACGAGAATCCGTCTCAAAACCTATTCAAACGCAATCGCGCGCAACTGCGGAAAGGCGGTCGAACCTAAATCGTCTGAGGTGAAATGACCGAGTTCGCAAAATCGATGCACTCTAATCGGAGGTATCGCGGCAATGATCCGCTCGACAGACTTTTGAATCGAAGGGTGGTCGTCGTCCGAAACCAGAAGATCGATAGCGTCTGCGCGCTTGGCTAAGGTGGAATCGATCTCGAAGTCGAAGAAGGCGTCCGTGCGCGCCCTTTCGGGGTCCAGCCAGGGCGCGACGAGAATCAGCTTGGCGATCGGAACCAGGCGTTCGCTGAGCCAGCGAAGCAGGAAGCCAGCGCCGCAGCTGTAGCCGATCAGCAGGGTCTTGGGGCCTATATCGTAGCGCTCCAACTCTCGCTTCCATAAGTTGTAATCGGGAGCATAGGGGTCGGGCATTTCAGGCGTTTGGGCGGCGATTCCCCTGATCAGCAACTGCTTTTGCATCCAGGGCAGCCAATGACTGTTCGACTGCGCCGGATATTCGGAACTGAAATATTCAGCTCGCTCGCAAGCGCCATGCAAAATGATGGCGTTCTCCAGCTCGGACATCACCAGCTCATCTCGTGAAGACTTTCAAACAGCTCACGTACGGCCGGCCTAACGCGTGCCGGTCCCAATTCGAGCATCAAATCGTGCCAGCGATCCGCGCCTATCACCAGTTGGTCGCCGAGCCAGCCGCCAGGCAGATCGCGTGTAAAGCTGCGTAGATCGCGAGAGTTGAAGACGCCCATCAGCGCAAACGACATCCCCAGGATAAGGATGCAAGCCTGAACGTTGGCGCGCGTCTCCGTCGTCCTGACTTTTGCCGGGGAGCGCGAGACATAGAAACGCGTCAGCCCGTGTGGCAGCCAGCGAATTGCAGTGACCCTGTCGTCCATGCGCTGCTTCCGTTGGTTCCGGTTTAAAATTGGAAATAGACGAACGGCGCGATCCCCTCGGGGCCGATAAACTTGATCAGCAGAAGCGCGCTGCCGAACAAGACGCCGAGCGCAGATGCGGGAGCGGCGCGGAGTTTCTCCGCCGTCTTTTCCAACATATTTGCAGGCAAGAACTGCACGCCGACCGCGCCAGTCGTCAGCAACAGCAGAAAGGGGCTGAACAGTTCCACTCCGCCCGATAAGGAGAACATTTGTTGGAAGAAACTGAATGCGACATTGATGTCGGGCGAGCGAAAGAAGACGCCAGCCAATGTGAATACGTGGAATGTTACAAACCAGCCCGCGAACGCGACGATCAACAGGAGAACCGGGCTTGATCCACTGGTTACGCCGGACGCGGATTGGGCGCGCCATTGCGAATAGCGACTCTTGACGATCCGTTCGATGACGAGCGCGAAACCAAGAACCGAGCCCCAAACGACGAATGTCCAATTGGCGCCGTGCCAAAGTCCGCCGAGCAACATAGTTATGAGCGTGCTTCGGTGCATACGCCACTCCGTCTTGTGCTTTTCTCCGCGGAGCGCCCGATAGAGGTAATCACGCAGCCAAGTGGACAATGAAATGTGCCAGCGCTGCCATAATTGCTGCAGCGACGTCGCCGCGAGCGGGCGATCGAAATTCTTCTTGAAGCGGAGTCCCAGGAGCGCGGCCACGCCGATGGCGATGTCGCTGTAGCCAGAAAAATCGCAGTAGACCTGCACCGCATATCCATAATGCGCTGCGGCAAGATCGACGCTGCTTGCTGTGCTTGGATCGTCGAACGCCGGGTCGACGAGATCAACGGCAAGGTAGTGCGCCACCACTGTCTTCTTGAACATACCGGCCAGAATCAGCAGAAAGCCGTAGACTGCGGCGATACGCGTGAGTTGAGGCGGTTTGGACAACTGGGGCAGAAAGTCCGAACCCCGCACGATGGGACCCGCGACAAGCTGGGGGAAAAACGAGATGTAGAGGAACAGATCGAGCGGCGAAGACACGGGCTTCATGCGGTTGCGGTAGATGTCGACCACATAGGAGATGCCCTGAAACGTGAAGAAGGAAATGCCGATCGGCAGTATGATTTCCAGAAACGGCATGTCTCGTTGCAAGCCCAATCTCAATAAGAGATCGGTCAAACTGTTGAGAAAGAAGTCATAATATTTGAAGAAGCCCAAGGCGGCGAGATTGACGCCGACCGCGCCGGCGACAAGCCAGCGACGCGCGCTCTCATCCTTGGTCTGTCCGAGGAGCCCCCCGGCCAGGTAGTTGAACGCCGAGCTTCCGGCAAGCAGCGCGGTAAAACGCCAGTCCCACCAACCATAAAAGAAATAACTCGCGCCGAGCAAAAGCGCCTTGCGCAAGGTGGCGCGCGACGCGAAGGACCACGCAAGCGCGAAGACCAGCATGAAGAATATGGCGAATGCGAGCGTAGGAAAAAGCATGACGGTTGCCGACGGCTCCTTGCTGCCATTGTCCGACTTCGCCAGTCGCGCATGTTCCTGCGTTGGCGGTCAGCGGGTGAGCGTCTGTTTTTTCGCTTCTTAAACGCCGCGGCCGTTCGAGCTAGCGCCGCGGCCGGGCGCATCACGTCAGCGAGCCATCCTGAGTTCTTTCAGGTTAAGACCCATCGCCTTTGCCACGACACGCGCCAGCAAGAGCTCGCCATCGAGAGTGAAATGCATTCCATCCTCCTTGCGTAGGCGACGCTTCACGCCATCGACGTTGCGGCCGAAGGACGAATAATCGCCGCTCTCGTCGACAAAATTTTTCCAGGTGCTGACATAGGCGAACTTGTGCTTTTCGGCCTGCTTGCGAAAAACTTGATTCAGCTCCCGATAGTCTTGCGTCATTTTTGCGGACCGGACCGCTGGCAAACCGACCCAGTAGACTTTGGCGTGGGCGGTTTTCAGAGCATCCATAAACCGCGCTACACGGCGTTCGTATTCCGCCCGCCATGCCGGCGAGCCTCGAGACAGGCGATGACGGTCTACGAAAATGGACTGCCGATCATTGCCGCCGATCATGACAACGATCAAATCGAGTTTGTTTTTTGCAAGGAATTTCTTCAATGCCGCTTGCCAATCGTAAACATCATCCCGCATGAGACCCGTAGCGGGCTTGGCGAAGGTGACCACTGTGTGATCGTCCTGGTCGTGGAGAAGCCTTTGCATGCCATGGCCGAGCTCTTTTGCGAGCGAGTCGCCAACGATGGCTATTTTCAGCGGCTGGGATGATTGCTGCTGGACGATCTTGTCCGGGCGCGCATCCTGCTCGCGAGCTTGAGCTGAATCAAACTGACTGAAGCCCAAGACGAGGCCCAAAACGCAGATCGCCTTGAGCTGAATTGAAGTGCCGCTACGGCAGTTGCGCGAGATCCAGCTCCTGAGAAGCATGTCGGATTTACTCCTAAGCTTGGAGGGGCTATTCGACGGCGCCTAGGCCACGAACTTGTCGGACCGGTTCGCGAAGCGCAGTTCATCGACGCGTTGGGCGACGGCGCGCCCAGCTTTTGCCGCAGTCTGGCCGGCAAATATGGCGAAAATCGCGCGAGCGTTCGTTTCACTCACGACAATGCGCGGGGATTTCCTTCAGATTCAAATTCGTGCGACGTCGTCGCACGTCAGCGATTATTGCTGAGGGATAGAAATCATTCCCACTCGATGGTGCCCGGCGGCTTGCTCGTCACATCGTACACCACGCGGTTGACGCCCTTCACTTCGTTGATGATCCGCGTCGCGGCGCGCCCGAGGAAGCTCATGTCGAAGGGATAGAAATCCGCCGTCATGCCGTCGCTCGACGTCACGGCGCGCAGCGCGACGACATAATCATAGGTGCGCCCGTCGCCCATCACGCCGACCGAACGCACCGGCAAGAGCGCCGCGAAGGCCTGCCAGATGTCGTCATACAATCCCGCCTTGCGGATTTCGTCGAGATAGACGGCGTCCGCCTTGCGCAGGATCGCCAGCTTCTCGCGGGTGATGACGCCGGGGCAACGGATCGCGAGCCCCGGCCCCGGAAACGGATGGCGCCCGACAAAGGCTTCCGGCAGTCCGAGTTCGCGCCCGAGCGCGCGCACCTCGTCCTTGAAGAGTTCGCGCAGCGGCTCGACGAGCCGCATGTTCATGCGCTCCGGCAATCCGCCGACATTGTGATGCGACTTGATCGTCACCGACGGGCCGCCGGAGAAGGAGACGCTCTCGATGACATCAGGATAGAGCGTGCCTTGCGCGAGAAACCGCGGCGCGCCGCGTCCGTCCTGCGCAATCTTCTTCGCTTCGGCTTCGAAGGTCTCGATGAACAGCCGGCCGATCGTCTTGCGCTTCACTTCCGGATCGTCGACGCCTTCGAGCGCGCCAAGAAATAGGTCGGCCGCTTCGACGTGATGCAGCGGAATATTGTAGTGATCGCGAAACAGCCGCACGACCTCTTCGGCCTCGCCCTGCCGCAGCAGGCCGTGATCGACGAAGACGCAGGTCAGCGCATCGCCGATCGCTTCATGGATGAGCACCGCCGCGACGGCGCTGTCGACGCCGCCCGACAGCCCGCAGAGCACGCGCCCGTCGCCGACCTGACGGCGAATCGCGGCGACGGCTTCCTGACGAAAGGCCGCCATCGTCCAGTCGGCTTTCAGCCCCGCGACCTTATGCACGAAATTCGATAAGAGCTTGGCGCCGTCCGGCGTATGCACGACTTCGAGATGGAACTGCACGCCGTAATAGCGCCGCGCTTCATCCGCGATGGCGGCGAAGGGCGCATTCTGCGACGCCGCCACGACGCGAAAGCCTTCCGGCAGCTGCGTCACCCGGTCGCCATGGCTCATCCAGACAGGAAAGCTGCCGCCCTTCTCCCACACGCCCTCGAACAGCGCGCTGCTTTCCAGCGCCGTCACCTCGGCGCGCCCGAATTCGCGATGATGGCCGCCTTCGACCTTGCCGCCGAGCTGCGTCGCCATGGTCTGCTCGCCGTAGCAGATGCCGAGGACGGGGACCCCCGAGTCGAAAATCGCTTGCGGCGCGCGCGGAGACCCCTCATCCGTGACCGAACAGGGGCCGCCCGAGAGGATCACCGCCTTGGGGCGGATCTCGGCGAAGGCGCGCGCGGCGTTCTGGTAGGGTGCGATTTCGCAATAAACGCCCGCTTCGCGCACGCGGCGCGCGATGAGCTGCGTCACCTGCGAGCCGAAATCGACGATCAGCGCCTTGTCGTGGCGATCGGCGATGTCGTGACGAAAGGTTGCGGCGGCGGTCATGGGCAAACCTGATTGAACCGCAGTTCGCCGTCATGGCCGGGCTTGTCCCGGCCATCCACGCGGGGCTGCTGCGGAATGTCGGCGTGGATGCCCGCGACAAGCGCGGGCATGACGCGGGTTAGAGCACTCGGACTGGTCTTACTCAGCGCTTCGCCAAGACACAAATGTAAAACCCGTCCGTGCCGCTCGTCGCGGGCGACAGGCGGACGCCGGGGCCGTGCGGCGAGGCGAAGCGGGCGAGGTCCGGCAGGCCGGCGGCTTGCGCCGTCTCGGCGGCCGAGCCGGCGGCGTAATCGGGATTGGCCGCGAGAAAGGCCGCGATTTGGTCCTCATTCTCTTCCCGCAGCACCGAGCAGGTCACGTAAACCAGCCGCCCGCCGGGCTTTACGAAGCGCGCCGCCTGCGCCAAGAGTTCGCGTTGGTCCTTCAGCCTCAGATCGAGCGCGCCGGGCGCGAGCCGCCATTTGGCGTCCGGATGGCGCCGCCAGGCGCCTGTTCCGGTGCACGGCGCGTCGACCAGCACGAGATCGCAGCGCGCCTCGAGATCGGCGAGCACATCCGCTTTCCCGCGCGGCGCGCGCACCTGGACGTTGCGCGATCCCGCCCGCTCCAGCCGCTCATGGATCGGCGCGAGGCGGCGACCATCCGAGTCGTAAGCGTAAATCTGTCCGCGGTTGTGCATCTGCGCGGCGAGCGCCAGCGTCTTGCCGCCGCCGCCGGCGCAAAAGTCGAGAACCTGCTCGCCGGGCGCGGCGGCGCAGAGCAGCGCGGCGAGCTGCGAGGCTTCGTCCTGCAGCTCGACGAGGCCCTTCACATAAGCGGTTTCGGCAGGGAGCGCCGGGCCGCGGCCCTGCCCTGCGTCGATGCGCAAGCCAATGGGCGAGAGCGGCGTCGGCGCGGCGGAAAGATGCGCGAGCTTGGCGAGCGCCTGTTCGCGGGAGGTCTTCAAAATGTTGACGCGCAGATCGACCGGCGCGCGGGCGGCGAGCGCCGCGCCCTCTTGCGCCGCCCGCGGCCCGAACGCCGCTTCGAAGCGGGCGCCGAGCCATTCCGGATAGTCGCCGCGCACATGGTCGGGCGCGGCGTCGAGCGCGGCCGACTCCAGACGCGCGCGTTCCTCGTCGGAAAGCTTGGCCGGCGCATGGGCGACGCCGGAGCAAAGCGCCGCGATCGCCTTGGCGTCGAGCCCGCGCGCCTCGCGCAAGGCCCCAAGCATGACCGCGCGCGGGGTCTCGGCGCCCATCACATAGGCGGCGGAGGCGCGCTTCCGGAGCCCATCGAAGACGAGGCTGGCGATCGCCGGCCGATCCTTGGAGCCGGCGAAGCGATGCGACAGTCCCCAGTCTCTGAGCGCCTCGGCCGCGGGCCGTCGGCGCAGCGAAAGGTCTTCGAGAATGTCGATCGCGGCGGAGACATGGGCGGCGGGCGTCATTGCGCCCCGCCCGCACGCCGCAGACATAATTTTGTCGCCAAAGCCACGCTCTTACGCAAGCGGCGCGAATATCCGCGCCATTCTGCAAAACGCGGACGAAACCGATGCGACGTCTTCATCTGATTTTTGCTTCTCTTATCGCTTTGTCGCTCGCCGCCTGCGCGACACAGCCCCCGCCGCCGCCGGATTATCCGCCGCCGCCAAGGCGCAAGCTCGACGCCAAGACTCAGCTCGAGACCGGCCGGACGTACTAGCAGGACGTCAATCAAACTTGCCCGCCGCGCGATGCGTCGCATGGATGCGGCGGACGGTGCCCGTCGCAGAGCGATAGACGATCGTCTCCGTATCGATCGTCGTCTTTCCCAGCGACACGCCGCCGACGAGCGGCCCGGCGGTGACGCCGGTGACGCAGACGACCACGTCGCCGGCGGCCATGTCGCCGACGGCATATTTGCGGCGCGGGTCGCGAAGCCCGACACGCTCGGCCCGCGCCATCTGCTCGCGCGTCTCCAGCGCGAGCCGCCCCTGCATTTGGCCGCCGGCGCAGCGCAGGACGCAGGCGGCGAGCACGCCTTCCGAAGCCCCGCCGCGGCCCAGATACATATCGACGCCGGTTTCGCAGGGATGGGTGGTCAGAATGATCGCGGCGACGTCGCCGTCGGCGATGAGGCGCACGCAGGCCCCGGCTTTGCGGCAGGCGCGAATGATTTCGGCATGGCGCGGTCGATCGAGAATGCTCACGGTGATTTCGCTCGGCCGCACGCCCTTGGCGATCGCCAGCGCTCTGATGTTGTCGCCGGGATCACGATCGAGATCGATCGTGCCCTCCGGATATCCGGGACCGATGGCGATCTTGTCCATGTAGGCGTTGGGCGCATGCAGCAGCGAGTCCGCCGGCGCCATGGCGACGACGGCCATCGAGCCCGGCATGTCCTTGGCGCATAGCGTCGATCCTTCCAGCGCCGCGACGCCCAGATCGACGCGCGGGCCGACGCCCGACCCGATGTCCTCGCCGAAATAGAGCAGCGGCGCCGCGTCCTGGTCCCCCTCGCCGATCACGATCCGCCCGCGCACGGGGAGCCGCGACAGCTCCTTGCGCATCGCCGCCGCGGCGGCAAGGTCGGCGGCCATCTCGTCGCCGCGTCCGCGCAGCCGGGCGGCGGCGACGGCGGCGCGCTCGGACGCGCGCGCCAGCTCCAGCGTCAGGTAGCGGTCGATCTGCGACGCGTCGGTTTCAGGCTGCTGCGTCATGTGGCGCTACTCGCGTTCGATGCGGATGACCTGCGCGCGCGACACGATGACGCCGTCCTGATAGATCAGGTCCAGCGCCTCGCGCACGAGATGCTCGCTCGTCGCATGGGTGATGAGGATCACGTCGACGCAATCGCCGGGCGCGCCGCGCGCCCCCCGCTGCACGATGCTTTCCAGCGATATGCGGCGCTCCGCCATGCGCGTCGCGATCTTGGCGAAGGCGCCGGCGACGTCGCGCACCGACAGGCGGATGTAATAGCCGCCTTCGTGACGCTGCATCGGCGTGCGCTTGAGCTCCGCCAGCTTCGCCATCGGCAATCCGAAGGGCGCGGAACGCACCCCCTTGGCGATGTCGGCGATGTCGGCGACGACGGCCGAGGCCGTCGCGTCGCCGCCGGCGCCCGGCCCGACCAGCGTCAGCTCATGCACTGCGTCGGCGTCGATGGTGACGGCGTTCAGAACGCCCATGACTTGCGCGACAGCGGATTTGTGGCTGACCATCGTCGGGTGCACCCGCTGCTCGACGCCGTCGGCGGTGCGCTGCGCGACGCCGAGCAATTTGATGCGATAGCCGAGTTCAGCCGCCGCTTCGATGTCCGCGAGCGTCACGCGCTCGATGCCCTCGATGTCGATGGCGCTCGCCGCGATGCGCGCGCCGAACGCCAAAGAGGCGAGGATCGCAAGCTTGTGAGCGGTATCGAAACCGCCGATGTCGAAGGTCGGATCGGCCTCGGCGTAACCGAGCCGCTGCGCTTCCGTCAAACATTCCTCGAACGACAGCTGCTCCTGCTCCATGCGCGAGAGGATGTAATTGCAGGTGCCGTTGAGAATGCCGTAGACGCGCTCGATCGAATTGCCGGCGAGGCCTTCGCGCAGCGTCTTGACGATCGGAATGCCGCCGGCGACCGACGCCTCGAAGGCGAGCGCGGCGTGTTTCTCCTCGGCGAGCGCGGCGAGATGCAGGCCGTGAGACGCGAGCAAGGCCTTGTTGGCCGTGACCACCGGCTTGCCATGCGCGAGCGCGGTTTCGACGCTGGCGCGGGCGGGCCCTTCAGAGCCGCCGATCAATTCGACGAACAGGTCGATGGACGGCGAGGCCGCGAGCTTGACCGGATCGTGGAAAAACTCCGCGCCGGATAGATCGGCGTCGCGCGCCTTGGTCTCGTCCCGCGCCGAAACGCCGGTCACGACGATTTGCCGGCCGGTGCGCGCCGTCAGCGCTTCCGCCTGGCGACGGAGCAAACGCGTCACCGCCGCGCCGACGGTGCCGAGCCCCGCGATGCCGACGCGCATGATCTCCGACATTGCAACCTTTCCGGGAAAAAATAGCGGGCGATGGAAGCCCCGAGACGTAGCGCCTTGTGCCCGATTTGACGCGTTCGATCAAGAAATCGCTGACGCATGAGGGATTGAGCCGCGGGGGCTGACGCCCTAACTCTGGGACAAGCTGAAGCCAAGCCCGGTTAGGGGCGATAAGGAGATGACGATGACTCGCCGAATGAGCGTTTTCGCGATTCTGACGGCATTGACGCTGGCCTTTTCCGTTTCTCAGGCGCTTTCGGGCATCGGCGTCCATGTCGAGGCGGCGATCGAGCATACCGAGGAAGCGATAGAGGACGGCGCAAAGGGCGACTCCAAGGAAGTCGTCACGCATGTGATGAGCGCGCTCGGCCATGCGCGCGAGGCACTGCACGAAAAGGCAGTCGAACGGGACCGCTCCGCCAACAAGCTGCTGCATCGCGCGATCAGGCATTTGCGCTTGGCGGAAATGCGCGGGCGGTTCGGCGACACCGCGCGCGCCGTCAAGCACGCGACAAGAGCGCTCGCCGAACTGAAGAAGATCAAGTGACGGCGTCCGCGACGCGGCCCGCCTAATGCGGCACGTCCCGCCAGATCTTTCGCTTGGTGAAATACAGCAGCCCGACAAAGACGAGCAGGAAGGCCACAACGCCGAGCCCGATCCGCTTGCGCGATTCGAGATGCGGTTCGGCGACCCACATCATGAAGGCCGCAACGTCCTTGGAGTATTGGTCGATCGTTTCCGCGGCGCCGTCTTCGTAAGTCACGACGCCGTCTGAAAGCGGCGGCGGCATGCCGATGCGCCGACCCGGCATATAGGGGTCATAGAACTGCCCGTCAGGCAGAGTGACGTCAGGCGGGGTGTCTTCATACCCCTCCATGAGCGAGACGATATAGTCGACCCCATGCTCCTGGTAGGAAAAGCCCGGCAAGGCGTCGAACAGGAACAGCGGAAAACCGCGCGAATATCCCCGCGCCTTTGCCAACACCGACATGTCGGGAGGATAATTGCCGGCGAGCGCCGCACGCGCCGCCTGCTCATTGGCGAAGGGCGGCGGGAAGCGGTCGCTGGGGCGCCCCGGCCTGTCGAAATATTCGCCCGCCGCATTCGGCCCATCCTTGACCTTGTAGCTCGCGGCGAGCGCTTCGACCTCTTTTTCCGAGAACTCCGGCCCGCCGGGCTGAGAAAGATTGCGGAAGGCGAGCATCTTGATTGAATGACAGGAGGAGCAGACCTCCTTGTAGACCTTGAAGCCTCGACGCAACTGCCCCTTGTCGTAACGGCCGAAGACGCCGGCGAAGCTCCAGTCGAAGCGCTTAGGCTTCTCCTCATGCCGCGCGCTCTCGTGACGCGCCTCCTTTTCCTTCGCGGACGGCGCGGCGACCCGATTGGTCGCGGCAGGGGCTGTTTCGACCGTATCGGCGGCGGCAGGCGTTTGATCGGCGGCTGGGGCGGGAGGCGCCTCGACCTTATCGGCGGCGGGCGGGGCTGCTTCCGCCTTATCGGCGGCGGGCGGCGCTGTTTCGACCTGATCAGGAGTGGAAGGCGCTTCGGTCTGATCCGGAGCCGCCTGTGGCGCCTCCTCTTGCGTCCAAGCAGGGCCGACCAGGCCCATCATCGCGGCGAGCGCGACGGGAATGAGCGTTCGCCGCTGCATCCAAGGCTGCATCCAAGGGAGAGAGCGACGCGAATTTTCATGCGCCTCAAACATGGGAGGAATCCCCTCGCACGATCGAGGCGTCGATCGATTCAGGAACAGGCTCCGGCTTCTCGACCTTGCCGAGGACCGGCAAGATCACCAGAAAATGCAGGAAATAATAGGCCGAGAACAGCCGCGCGAACCACAGGTAAGCGCCTTCGGCGGGCTGCGCGCCAAGATAGCCAAGACCGATGCACACGGCGACAAAAACCCAGAACTCTTTGCGAAATAGCGGCCGATATACGGCCGATTTCACTTTCGAGGTATCCAGCCACGGCAGCCCCGCGGTGATCAAGATCGACGCAAACAGCGCAATGACGCCGAGCAGCTTGTTCGGGATCGCGCGCAGGATCGCATAGAAGGGAAGGAAGTACCACTCCGGCACGATATGCGGCGGCGTGACCAACGGATTGGCCTCGATATAATTGTCGGGATGGCCGAGGTAGTTCGGCACGAAGAACGTCAGCCACGCGTAGACCACCAGGAACGCCGCGATGCCCACTGCGTCCTTCATGGTCGCGTGCGGCGTGAAGGGAACGGTGTCCCTCTTAACGTTCTTCACCTCGACGCCTGAGGGATTGTTCTGACCGGTCACATGCAGCGCCCACACGTGAAGCGCGACGATGGCGACGATGATGAACGGCATCAGATAATGCAAGGCGTAGAAGCGGTTGAGCGTCGGGTTGTCGACGGAATAGCCGCCAAGCAGCCAAATGGTGATCGAGGGGCCGACGACGGGAATCGCCGAGAAGAGATTGGTGATGACGGTCGCCGCCCAAAACGACATCTGTCCCCAAGGCAAGACATAGCCGAGGAATCCCGTGGCCATCATCAGCATGAAGATCACGACGCCGAGAATCCACAGAACCTCCCGCGGATCCTTGTAGGAGCCATAATACATGCCGCGGAAGATATGGAGGTAAACGGCGAGGAAGAACATCGACGCGCCATTGGCGTGCGCATAACGCAGCACGGTTCCCCAATTCACGTCGCGCATGATCTTCTCGACGGAATCGAACGCCAGCGTCGTCTCCGGGGTGTAGTGCATCGCCAGCACGACGCCCGTGACGATCTGCGCGACGAGCATGAAGCTCAAAATCGCGCCAAAAACCCACATGTAGTTCAGGTTCTTGGGCGTCGGATAGGCGACGAAAGAGTCATGCACGAAGCTCAAAATCGGCAAGCGGCGCTCCAGCCAGCGCGCGAAGCCGCTCTTGGGCGTGTATTGGGAATGTCCTTCCATGGGCCTGGTGCTCTCGGAATCTCTCGCGGGGAAAAATTGAAAGGCGCTAGGCCTGGGCTAGCCGATCTTGATCTTGTTTTCGGCGATGAAGGCGTAAGGCGGCACTTCCAGATTCGTCGGCGCCGGGCCGCTGCGAATTCTTCCCGAAAGGTCGTAGACCGAGCCGTGGCACGGACAGAACCAGCCGTTGTATTCGCCTTCCTTGCCGGTCGGAATGCAGCCGAGATGCGTGCAGACGCCAATGACGACAAGCCATTGAGGTTGTTGAACGCGTTTCGAATCCGCTTCCGGGTCGGGCAGCGCCGACAACTGCACGTCCTCGGCCGCCTTGATTTCGGCCGGCGTGCGGTGACGCACGAAAACCGGCTTGCCGCGCCATTTCACCGTGACAATCTGGCCTTCCGGCACTGCGGAAAGATCGACTTCCGTGGACGCCAACGCCAGGGTCGATGCGTCGGGGTTCATCTGGGCCACCAGCGGCCAAACCATCGCCGCGGCGGCGCCGGCGGCGGCGGCCCCCGTCGCGACATAGAGAATATCCCGGCGGGTCGGGGCCGGCGCCTTCTCGGCCGTGTCTTTGCTTGTCACGCTCGAACCTCTCCCAACGCTCTCAAGTGTTCGCGGCCGAGGCAGCGCCTCCCCAATGGCGATCGTTCCGCTTCCGCTTCGGGCCCGGCGCCTCGGCGCGCCACGTCCCTGGCATTGCCAAGGCTGCGGCGGGGCGGAGCTGATATGTGACGCGAATCCCCGCCGCTGTCCACAAGCCGGCACAGGGAAATTTAGCTATTGAGGCTGCCGCACAACACCGTTGCCGGCATTCGCGGCGATATGCCGCAAATTCCCCTCTTCTCCTACGCGAACGGACCAATGGCTTCTCTTACGCTCGCCTTGTATCAGCCCGACATCCCGCAGAACGCGGGCGCGATGCTGCGCACATGCGCCTGCCTGGGCGTCGCCGCGGCGATCATCGGACCGGCAGGGTTTCCGACCGGCGACCGCGACTTTCGCCGCGCCGGCATGGACTACCTCGATCACGTGACGATTGACCGACATAGGTCCTTTTTGGATTTTCAAGCGTGGCGCGCCGCTTGCTCGAAGGCCGGCGAGACGCGTCGGCTGCTGCTGCTCACGACGCGGGCGGAGACCTCCTATCTCGACTGCGACTATCGCGCGGGCGACATTCTGCTCGTCGGCCGGGAATCGGCGGGCGCGCCGGACGAGGTCCACGCCGCCGCCGATCTGGCGCTGCGCGTGCCCATGCGCGGCGGCATGCGCTCGCTCAACGTCGCCGTCGCCGCGGCGATGGTGATGGGCGAGGCCATGCGGCAGCTGCGCGCCCGGTGAACGGGTGCGCCGCCGCACAGCGGGTCGCGAAACGCTGCTCTTAATGTGCAGGCGTCGCCGCCGTTAAGGCGATCTTAATCAATTTCGGGAGGGCGATATGACCCATCAGGCAATTCGCGTCTCGCTCATACTTTGGGAGCGACTGCTCAAATCGCTTAACGCGGCGGTGTTCACCGCAATTCTGTGCGTCGGCCTTTACGCGCTGGTGACGAACCTGTCCGAGGCGCGCGGCGCGCTCGGCACGCTCTTCATCAAACTGACGCAAGTCGAGAGCTTCGAAGGCTTCAATGTAAGGGCGGCGTTCAAGGTGGAACAGATCGCGCCGTCGACGCCGATCTACCACGCGCTGCCCGCGGAGATGAAGGACATGCTGCCCGACGACATCCTGTCGCTCCGCGCGAGCTGGGTGGAGCGGATTCTTTATGTCGGCGATCAGGGAAAACTCTGTGACTTCGAGTTCGCCGATCAAAAAATGACAGAGGACTATAACGCCGATCGACATTTGGCGGCCGACGGCCTCATTGCCATGAAGGACTCGCGCGAGGTGAAGGCGCAGGTGCTCGAAGACATGCGGCAGGCGAAAGCCAAAAATCGTGAGTGGCCGAACGGCGAGCCTCGCTTCTGCTATGTCACCGAGCTCACCGAGCGCGGCAGGAACGTCAAGACGGCGCTCGCGCAGTTCCTGCGCGCCGGCTTCGCGGCGGCGGCGGGAACGCCAGCCCCGCGCGCCGCCGCCAAGATGAACGTCGCAGGCGTGGCGCAATAGTCGCCCTCAATTGACAAGGCGCGGCGAGGGCGGGATGAAGCGGCGACAAGAGGAGACGCCGATGACCGCCGCGCCCGATCAGCTCGTAGCCCGCAAGGACGCCGCGCGCGCATGGTTCGAATCTTTGCAGCTGCGCATCATCGCCGCCTTCGAAGCGCTGGAGGACGAAGCGCCCGGCCCCTTCGCGTCCGGCGCCGACTCGCCGGGCCGGTTCGTTCTCACCGCGTGGAGCCGAACGGACCACAGCGGCGCGACTTCAGAAAGCGCCGCTCGAAACATCGGCGGCGCGCCCGGCGGCGGCGGGCGCATGGGCATGATCAACGGCCGCGTGTTCGAAAAGGCGGGCGTGCATTGCTCGACGGTGTTCGGGAATTTCGCGCCCGAATTCGCCAAGCAGATCCCGGGAGCCGCGGAAGACCCCCGCTTCTTCGCGACCGGCATTTCGCTCATCGCGCATCCCTGGAACCCGAATGTTCCGGCCGTGCATATGAACACGCGCTTCGTCGTGACGACGAAGGCCTGGTTCGGCGGCGGCGCCGATCTGACGCCAGTGCTCGACGCGCGGCGCACGCAGGACGATCCCGACACGATCGCCTTTCACGCCGCGATGCGCGGCGCGTGCGAGCGCCATCCCGTCGCCGACTATGCGCGCTTCAAGCATTGGTGCGATGAATATTTCTTCCTCGCCCACCGCAACGAGCCGCGCGGCGTCGGCGGCATTTTCTACGATTATTTCAACAGCGCCGGAGACGCCCAAAATTCCGGCTGGGATGAGGATTTCGCTTTCACCCGCGACGTCGGCGAAAGCTTTCTTGAGATTTATCCCGAACTCGTGCGGCGCAATTTCGCCAAGCCGTGGAGCGAGGCGCAGCGCGACGAGCAGCTGGTGCGGCGGGGCCGCTATGTCGAATATAATCTGCTCTACGACCGCGGCACGATCTTCGGATTGAAGACGGGCGGCAATGTCGACTCGATCCTCTCCTCCATGCCGCCGCTGGTGAAGTGGCCGTAATTTTTTTCGCGCATCATTGGCCACAGCAGCGTCATGCCCGCGCATGTCGCGGGCATCCACGCGGCGCCGCTGTGGCTTCCTTGCAGCGTTCGTGGAACGTCTCGGCTTGGATGGCAGTGACAAGCCCGGCCATGACGTCGCTGCGACGCCTCACCCGAACGTCCACCGCCTGTTCAGCGCGAAGGTGACGAACATCGCCAGCACGTCGGCTTCATCTGCGCCGGGACAAGGGGCGCGCTCCAGCGGTCAACGGCGCGGCGCAAGCTTTCGCGCCGTCGACATGCTCAGCGCGGCATCGCGGCGTAGTAACGCGCGATCTCCCGCATCTCGGCTTCAGACATTTGGCGGCTCATAAAGCGCATCTCCTTATGCGCCCGCCTGCCGGTTTTGAACGCCTTAATTTGATTGAAGAGATAAAGCTCGTGCTGGCCCGCAAGGTGCGGGACGTCGGCGCTCTTGGCGATTCCGTCCGCGCCATGACATGCCGCGCATTGCATCAAAACGTCGGAGAGGTCGCCTGCCTGGGCGGCCCCCGCCCCGGCGATGAAAAGCAACGTCGAAAAAAGCAGACGGGTCGCAAACCGCATGAGCGTCCTTTCGCAGGGACAAGGAACCGGAAAGATAGCGCACTTCGCCGTCCTGCGGCGCGATCCCGCCGCTCCGAGGCCTCTATCCCGTTCCCGCCGCCCCTTCACATGATCGTCAATCTCGTCTAGACAGTCCCCGACTTTCGAGCCGGGCGCGCCCCGCTCGCCGTCCGCATCGCCGGTTCGGCGACCATATGACGGACAAGTTCGGGACGCGTTCTGGTCCAAGGGCCGGAATCGCGGCCCTTTTTTATGCGCGCTGCCCCGCCGCGCGGGGTGCGCCAAGGTGAAAGACGAAAGGTTTCCTCATCCCGAGGAGGCGGCGGAGCCGCCGTCTCGACGGGCGCGAGGAGCCCGCTGAACATCTCTCACCCTCGCGCTTTCGCGACGCGCCTTACGGCGCGCCTCGGCACGGGGGCAGATATTTGCGCGCTGCGGACGGCCAACAGGATCACATGCCGAAAAGAACCGACATTTCCACGATCATGATCATCGGCGCCGGCCCGATCGTCATCGGCCAAGCCTGCGAATTCGACTATTCCGGCACCCAGGCCTGCAAGGCGCTGAAGGCCGAAGGCTATCGCATCGTTCTGGTCAACTCCAATCCGGCGACGATCATGACCGACCCGGAGATGGCGGACCGAACCTATATCGAGCCGATCACGCCGGACATCGTCGCCAAGATCATCGAGAAGGAGCGCTATGCGGCTCCCGGCGGCTTCGCGCTGCTGCCGACGATGGGCGGCCAGACCGCGCTCAATTGCGCGCTCAGCCTCGAAAAAATGGGCGTGCTGAACGAATTCGACGTCGAGATGATTGGCGCGACCGCGCATGCGATCGACAAGGCCGAAGACCGCGAGCTGTTTCGCGAGGCGATGAAAAAGATCGGTCTGGAGACGCCCAACTCGCATCACGTCAAGACGCTCGCCGGGGCGCTGGAGGCGCTCGACGACATCGGCCTGCCGGCGATCATCCGGCCGTCCTTCACGTTAGGGGGCACCGGCGGCGGCATCGCCTACAACAAGGCGGAATTCATCGAGATCGTCGAGCGCGGCATCGACGCCTCGCCGACGAATGAGGTGCTCGTCGAGGAAAGCGTTCTCGGCTGGAAGGAATATGAGATGGAAGTCGTCCGCGACAAAGCGGACAATTGCATCATCGTCTGCTCGATCGAAAACGTCGATCCGATGGGCGTGCACACCGGCGACAGCATCACCGTCGCCCCGGCGTTGACGCTGACCGATAAAGAATACCAGATCATGCGCGACGCCTCGATCGCGGTGTTGCGCGAGATCGGCGTCGAAACCGGCGGCTCGAACGTGCAATTCGCGGTCGATCCCAAAAACGGCCGCATGATCGTCATCGAGATGAATCCGCGCGTGTCGCGCTCGTCGGCGCTGGCGTCGAAAGCCACCGGCTTTCCGATCGCCAAGGTCGCGGCGCGGCTGGCGGTCGGCTACACGCTCGACGAGATCGCCAATGACATAACCGGCGGCGCGACGCCGGCCTCCTTCGAGCCGACCATCGACTATGTCGTCACCAAGATTCCGCGCTTCGCCTTCGAGAAATTTCCCGGCTCGGAACCGATTTTGACGACCGCCATGAAGTCGGTCGGCGAAGCGATGGCGATCGGCCGCAATTTCGCCGAGTCGCTGCAAAAGGCGTTGCGCTCGCTGGAGACCGGATTGTCCGGGCTCGACGATATCGAAGTCGACGGTCTCGGCAAGGGCGACGACATGAATGTGCTGCGCGGCGCGCTCGGCACGCCGACGCCCGACCGGCTGCTCGTCGTCGGCCAAGCGCTGCGGGTCGGCATGACCGCTGAAGCCATTCATGAGGCAAGCAAGATCGACATCTGGTTCATCGAGCGCATCGCCGAAATCGTCGCGCTCGAAAACAAGGTCAAGACATTCGGCCTGCCGGACGATTCAGAAAATTTGCGCAAGCTCAAATTCGCCGGCTTCTCGGATTCGCGTCTGGCGACGCTCGTGGGCCTGGAAGAGGAAGACGTGCGCGCCATGCGCCACCGTCTCGACGTGCGACCCGTCTATAAGCGCATCGACACTTGCGCGGCCGAATTCGCCTCGCCCACAGCCTATATGTATTCGACCTATGAGGCGCCGTTCATCGGCGTTCCCGCGAATGAGGCGCGTCCCTCGGCGCGGAACAAGATCGTCATTCTCGGCGGCGGCCCAAACCGTATCGGGCAAGGCATCGAATTTGACTATTGCTGCTGTCACGCCTGCTTCGCGCTCGCCGACGCCGGTTTCGAAACGATCATGATCAATTGCAATCCGGAGACGGTTTCGACGGATTACGACACTTCGGACCGGCTGTATTTCGAACCGCTGACGAATGAAGACGTCGCCGAAATTCTCGCCGTCGAGAAGTCCAACGGCGTGCTTGTGGGCGTCATCGTGCAATATGGCGGACAAACGCCGCTGAAGCTTGCGCATGGCCTCGAGCAGTCGGGCGCGCCAATTCTTGGCACGCCCGTGGATTCCATCGACCTTGCCGAAGACCGCGACCGCTTCAAGCGGCTCCTCGACAGGCTGGGGCTGAAACAGCCGAAGAACGGGATCGCCTATTCGGTGGAGCAGTCCCGTATCGTCGTGCAGGAGCTTGGGCTGCCGCTCGTCGTGCGCCCGAGCTATGTGCTCGGCGGACGCGCCATGGCGATCATTCGCGATCAAAGCGATCTCGACGACTATCTTCTCGGCACGCTGCCGAGCCTCGTGCCTTCCGAAATCAAGGCGCGCTACCCCAACGACAAGACCGGGCAGATCAATACGGTGCTCGGCAAGAATCCGCTGCTCTTCGACCGCTATCTGACCGACGCCATTGAAATCGACGTGGATTGTCTCGCCGACGGCGACGAGGCGGTCATCGCCGGCGTCATGGAGCATATCGAAGAGGCGGGCATTCATTCAGGCGATTCGGCCTGCTCGCTGCCGCCGCGCTCTCTCGCCCCCGAGACGATCGCCGCGCTTGAGGCGCAGACGCAAAGCCTCGCCATGTCGCTTGGGGTCGTCGGCCTGATGAATGTGCAGTTCGCGCTCAAGGACGGCGAGATCTACGTGCTCGAAGTGAACCCCCGCGCCTCGCGCACCGTGCCTTTCGTCGCCAAGGTGATCGGCAGCCCCATCGCCAAGATCGCGGCGCGGGTGATGGCCGGCGCCAAACTCGTCGACTTCGATCCGCTCGACACGAAGCCGGCGCATGTCGGCGTGAAGGAGGCCGTCTTTCCCTTCGCCAGATTCCCCGGAGTCGACACCGTGCTCGGCCCGGAGATGCGCTCGACGGGGGAAGTCATGGGTCTCGACAGCTCCTTTGACGCCGCCTTCGTCAAGAGTCAGCTGGGCGGCGGCACCAAGGCGCCGCGCGAGGGGGTTCTGTTCGTGTCGGTCAAGGACGCGGACAAGAGCCGCATCATCCCGGCCGTCCGCCTGTTAAAGGAAATCGGCTTTTCCGTCGTCGCCACCGGTGGCACGGCGCGCTATCTCGTCGAGCGGGGAATCGCCGCGCAGAAATTGAACAAGGTCTCGGAGGGAAGGCCGCATATCGTCGACGCGATCAAGAACGGCTCGATCGCGCTGGTCTTCAACACGACCGAAGGCGCGCAGGCGCTGGCGGACTCGCGCTCCTTGCGCCGCGCGGCGCTTCTGCATAAAGTTCCCTATTATACGACCCTGGCGGGAGCGGTCGCGGCGGCCCAGGGAATACGCGCCTATGTGTCGGGGGACCTCCGGGTACGGGCGCTGCAGGATTATTTTCCGCCGACCGCGACCAACTGAAACTTAGGGAGTTTCTGAGACGCAATCGGCGATGCGCTAACTATTGCCGCGATGGGCGGCCTAAGCTTTGACGCGGACCCAGGGAGCTCCTGGCTAACCGGCCGCGCCGCTCGGAAGCGCCGCATGCGTGATGAAACCGACGAAGGCGAGAAAGCGAGAGCAATGGACAAGGTGCCGATGACCGCGCCCGGCTACGCCGCGCTCACGGAAGAATTGCGCCGCCGGCAGCAAGAAGACCGTCCGCGCATCATTCAGCAGATCTCTGAAGCGCGGGCTCACGGCGACCTTTCGGAAAACGCCGAATATCATGCCGCCAAGGAGGCGCAGTCGCTGAACGAAGGCCGTATCGCCGAACTCGAGGACAAGCTGTCGCGCGCCGAAGTCATCGACGTCTCGAAGCTTAACGGTTCGACGATCAAATTCGGCGCGACGGTCACGGTCGTCGACGAGGACACCGAGGAAGAAAAGGCCTATCAGATCGTCGGCGAGACCGAAGCCGACGTGAAGAACGGCCGGGTGTCGATCACCAGCCCCATCGCCCGCGCGCTCATCGGTAAGACCGTCGGCGACACTGTCGAGGTTACGACGCCCGGCGGCGGCAAGAGTTACGAGATTTTGAAGGTGGCGTTTGGCTGAGGCGCCCGGCGGCGGCGCCCCTGTTCTCTCGCTCCCCCGCTAGAGCGGGAGAGCGCGCCCCAATGACAAAGGTTGCGCGGCTTGTTGCACTGGCCCGGATCTGACCCCCTCTCCCGCGAAGCGGGGGAGAGTTGGGGAGGGGGCGTTTCGAGCATCCCGGACCTTCCGCCGCACACGACGCTTCGCGTTCTCTCCGACGGTCGCGCCGGGCATGAGGCGCAAACGCTCGGCGTCGCCGAAGCGCTGGGCGCAAGTGTCGATCTTCGCCGCGTCGCGCCGCGCCTTGCATACGCCGCGCTCGCGCCTTTCGCGCCCGCCGATCCGCGCGACGCTGTCGCCTACGCCGGGCCCTACCCTGACATCGCCATCGCCGCCGGACGCAGGACGATCCCGGCGCTCAAGCGACTGAAGCGCGGCTCCGGCGGACGGACATTCACGGTCTATGTCAATAAGCCCGCGAATGGCGCGGGCGCCGCCGATCTCATTATCGCGCCGCGCCACGACGACCTTCGCGCCGGCAATGTCATATCGCCGCTCACGCCGGCCAATCGCATCAGCCCGGAGCGGCTCGCCGCGGCGCGCGCCGACCCCGATGCGCGCATCGCCGCCCTGCCCCGCCCGCGCGTGGCGCTGCTCGTTGGCGGCGACAGCCGCGCCGGCGCCTATGGCGCGAGAGACATCGGCGACCTCGCCGCCATCGCGGCGTCGCTGCTTGGCGCCGGCAAGTCGGTCATGGCGACGGCCTCCCGCCGCACGCCAAGCGCGCTGCGTGACGCCTTGCGGCTGGCGCTGGCGTCGCCGGGCGGCTTCTTCTGGGATGGCGCTGGGGAAAATCCCTATCTTTCTATGCTGGCTTGCGCCGATGCGATCATAGCGACCGGCGACAGCGTCAATATGGTGGGAGAAGCGCTTGCGGCCGGCGCGCCTGTGCATGTCGTCACGCCGCCGGGGCGCCTACGCAAGATCGACGCCTATCTCGCCGCGCTGGGCGAGGCCGGCGCCATCCGCATCTGGAGCGGCGCGCTCGGGGACTGGCCCAGCGCGCCACTCAATGCGACGCCCGACATCGCCCGCGCCGTCGCGCAGGCCTATATCGCTTTCGCGGCCCGGCTGAGTCCGAAAGAACCGGCATTGACAGAGTTCGGCGCTGCTTGAAAAAGCCGCCGCGCGCCGATAAGAGTGACGCGCCGCGCGCTCTATGCGTGTCCGCGATCGCCGCAATAGCTCAGCTGGTAGAGCACATCATTCGTAATGATGGGGTCGGGGGTTCGAATCCCTCTTGCGGCACCAACGAAAACAATTAGTTCTCTGCTTTTTCCGGCTTCCCTATCGCAACCACAGGGCGCTTCCCGCTATTGCTGGCGTCGTCGCGGGCGAACGCAGCGCACTTTGCGCTCGGAAAGCCGCTTGGAGCAGCTGTGCGCATAAGGCCTCGTCTTATTCGATCATTCCCGACGAGCCCAACGACATTGCTGCAGAGGGTGCGGAACGGCTTGCCGACCAAGCGCATTGCTATGAGCGCCGGAATTCGTCCTGCCGCCAAGAACGACCCGACCGCAGATGTTGTCGGCGGGGCGCTTTTTGTATTTGCAAAATGCTGCTGCTTTGCTTCGCGCGAGTCTCGCTTCTAACCGCAAATGCCTGGGCGCGTCCTTAAACTATTAACTATTTTTTGCGATCTTTGATGAGTTTGTTGCAGAGGGCTTCTCTCATGCTTAGCCGTCGCTCGTTTAGCGTTGGTGGCGCCAGCGCTGTCGCGTCTGTTCTATCGGCATGTTCCGGGTCGGGTTCCTTTGCCGAATTGGAAAGCGCACCGACTGCAACGCAGAAGGCGCTGACGCGGACCCTGGAACGCCCTAATTACAAGGCAATTTACGGGGAATATTCAGGCGAGCCATTTCGAATTGCGGCATTCGACTATCAGCGTATGGACCCCCAGTTCTTGCGCCAGAGCGTGGAATATGGCGGCTCCGAGCAAGTCGGCACGATTATCGTCGACCCGCATTCAAAAGTTCTGCATTTCGTAGAGACGCCCGGTCGCGCCACGCGATATGGAGTGGGCGTCGGTCGTGAAGGCTTTTCATGGGCTGGCGACGCGCAGATCAACATGAAGCGGAATTGGCCCGATTGGATTCCTCCACAGGATATGATCGAACGAACACCAGAAATCGTCGCCCAACTGGAACGCACGCCGCGAGGGATGGGGGTTCCGGGCGGCCCGCGCAGTCCGCTTGGCGCTCGATCAATGTATCTATTCGGAGGAGGGCGCGATCTTGGCTATCGTATTCACGGCACGACAGAGCCGGAAACCATCGGGACCAATGTCTCTTCCGGATGCATCCGCATGATCAATCAGGATATCGCGCATTTGTACACGCGCGCAGCGATCGGAACGCGCGTCATTGTCCTTGCGTGATCGCGACAGCCCGCGTCGCGGCCGTTCAGATCCCTCTTGCGGCGCCAACGCTTCCCTCTTGCGGCGCCAGCGCTGGCTCAATTGCGCCCATCCGCTTTTCAGCGCTCGCCGGCGCAGCTTGCGCCTTGTGGCGCGTTCCGGCTCGCGCGCCGTATTCGGGAATGGAGCCGCGCGCCGGGCGGGACGCCGGCGACGCTCGGGCGCATGACGCGTCGCCGCCATCGCCAAGCCTGGGCCTGACAAGGTTGTCAGCGACGCGCGAAGCGCCCATATAGCGCCTATCGGGTTTTCGGCCGAATGAACTTGCTCTCTCGCTTAGTGCGCGCCGGCTCGTGACTTTCTCTCCAGAACTACGATCGACAAGGGACGCGTCAGCGGCCCTCCAACGCTGCTCCTGGAAGGGACAAGTCATGCAGACAGGCAAAGTGAAATGGTTCAACGGCCAAAAGGGCTTCGGATTTATCGAGCCGGAAGCCGGCGGCAATGACGTTTTCGTGCATATCAGCGCGCTCGAACGGGCCGGTTTGAGCGGCCTCGCCGAAGGACAGAAGGTCACCTACGAACTTCTCGTCGATAAGCGCAGCGGCAAATTTTCCGCCGACCAGCTGCAGGTCGTCGGATAGTTCGCTAAATTTCGGGTCGACAGAATTGTCGGCCCGTCCCGCGTCCCGATCGCGCAAAGGCGACAATTAGACGTCTTACGCCCCGCTTCGCGGGCTCTATGTGAATCCCAAAACTCTATGGGATGTCTGCGACACGCGGCGCTCCAAATCTGAGTAGGGGCCGCGGGGGCCAGAGGCATCGATCAGCGAGGGAGACGCAGGATGGACGCGCTGGACTATCGGATGGAAGCCGCGCTCTATTTCTCGAAAAGCGCCAACAAGCAAAAGTCATTGACGTTTCGCCGTTTTGGGCAGGCGGCTGACGCCATTGCCTACGCCGTCGAAGAGCTCCCGCCAAACTTTTTGAATGGCTGCTCGCTGGAAGTAAACGGCCTGCATTATCTCGGGCGCGAAATTCGTCCCCTCTACGACAGCGACGACTTCCCCTTGAAGCGGCGATCCAGGGCGAACGGCTGAGCCGCGCGGTCTGGCGCGTCGCTTGCTTGAACGCTGCAGCGTCGTCAGCGGCCGACATTTTGCGGCAAGATCCGAGCGCAAGGACGGTTCGCCGTCGGAAAGGCCGCGATGCGCTCCTTCATTCGCACCCGCCGGATGTGCGAATGGGAGGATTTCGGCCATCGCAAGGCGTTCGTTCGCGCGCGATTGGCCGAGTTCGAAGGCAAGCTCCTGCCGCCGTTTCTGCTGCTGGCCGAGCCGGGCGTCTCCGCCGCCGAGCATCGCGTCTGCTCAGAAATTTGGATGCGAGAGCGGCTCGCAACAGCGGCCATCGAGCGCCAGCAGCTCGACTTTCGTTTTGCCGCCCTCGATCGCCTCCGGCCAAAAATCAGGCTTGGCTACCTGTCCAACGACTTCCAGGACCACGCGACGGCGCTTCTGCTGATCGAAACGCTTGAAGCCCATGATCGCGCGCGTTTCGAACTTCATGCCTATTCCTACGGCAAGGATGACGGGAAAAAAATGCGCGGCAGGCTGCGGCGCGCGTTCGATCGCTTCACCGATATTTCACCGCTCTCCGACGTCGAGGCGGCGCAGGCGATTTTTCGCGATGGAGTCGACATTCTCATCGACCTCAAAGGCTTCACCGAGGGAACGCGAACCTCCATTCTCGCGCTACGCCCGGCGCCCATCCAGGTCAACTATCTTGGCTATCCCGGAACGCTCGGGCCCGGTCTGTGCGACTACATCATCACCGACGCATTTTGCACGCCGCCCGAAAGCGCCGGCGATTACGCCGAATCCTTCGCTTATCTTCCGCACACCTATCAACCGCACGGACGCCGCGGCGCTGTGGCGCTTGCGCCAAGCCGCGCCGCCGCAGGCCTTCCGGAGAACGGTTTCGTCTTTTGCTGCTTTAACCAAGCCTTCAAATTCACGCCTGCCGTGTTCGACGTCTGGTGCCGTTTGCTTCACGACGTGCCCGGCAGCATTCTCTGGCTGCTGGCGAGTCGCGAGGCGGAAGGCAATTTGCGAAATGAAGCGCGCGAGCGCGGCGTGGACGGCGCGCGATTGATTTTCGCGCCGGACCTCGCCCAAGCGAGCCACCTTAGCCGTCTCCAGCTCGCCGATCTTGTGCTCGACACCGCGCCCTATGGCGCGCATACGACCGCAAGCGACGCTCTTTGGGTCGGCGCCCCGCTCGTGACCCGTCCAGGAACGACCTTTCCCTCTAGAGTCGCCGGCAGTCTGTTGCACGCGGTCGGACTGCCCGAACTGATCGTCGACACCGACGACGATTATTTCAACCTAGCCTTTGCGCTGGCCACCGATAAGGAAAGGCTCAGCACGCTACGTCTGGCGCTCGCCGACAAGCGAGCGAGCGCGCCCTTGTTCGACGTCGAAGCCTATACGCTGGCGCTTGAAACGCTCTATGGCACGATGTGGGACCGCTATCGCGCGGGATCGCCGCCATCCGCGATCTGAACGCGAGGCGTCGGGCGGCTAGGACGAGCGGCGCACCGTCTTGATCGCCGCCATGGGCCGTCCCGACCGTTCGGCGATCTCGCGATCTTGGGCTTCGAGCAGCGCACGCGCGGGCTCGTCGCCATCGAGCCCGCCAAGGATGTCCTTTGGCACGCGGCGATTGGAACGAAGAGCGCCATCATCGTAGATGACATCGAACAGGACGAATTCGCTCTTCGAGGCGGGCTTGCGGGCCATGACCGGACTCCCGTGTCAGCGGAAGCCTTCATGTAAAACACCACGCCCGCACGCGCCAGTCGATAATTCCCCAAATTCAAACCCCCCGTCATGCGCGCGCCTCGAGCGCCAAGGAGCGCCGCGAGATCCCGTCGCGGCGGACTTTTACGTTGCGCACACCGCTCCAAAGTTTCTAAGATCAGCCGGAACGTCACCAAAGAAGGAGTCGCCATTGAAACCGCTCGTCCTCGCCTTTCTGGGTTTCGCGACATTCGCAACCGCATGGACAATTCAGCCGAAAGAGGCCAACGCGGTCGTCTGCGCTCGTGGCGTGTATCGCGCCGGCTGCGCCGGACCTCGTGGCGCGGTCGTGGTGAGACGCCGTCCCGTCTATGCGCCTCGCGTTTATGCCCCGCGTGTCTATGCGCCTCGCGTGTATGGTCCTCGCGTCTATGGGCCACGTTATCGCGTGTATCGCCGCTGGTGACGGACGACCGCCCAGCCCGACGGCGAAAATTGTCCTTCGATTCTCGTCCCCGCTTCACAAGTTGAACGCAGCGCGCGCTTGTTCTGTGCGCAACGCATGACGAGATCTCGGCGCGGCGCGAGATTGGCCGGTCTGTCGCGTCGATCTCGCGCCGTCGGAGAGGGATGCTGTCTTCCAAAGGTGGTCGCGTGCCGCGTCTCACGAGCGAGTCGTGGCGCCATTGCGCGTCGCCGCGACCGAAAGGCTAACCCAAGCTCATCCGCGGGGCTGCTTAACCTGCTGAAATCTTCTTGTTGGTTCGAACCCGCGCTGGGGACAATCGCGGGATGATCGATAGGACCGCGGCTTCATCCGATGGCTCATTGTCGCCATGGTCTGCGGCGCTCGTCTCGTTGAGCCGAACGCGCGCCAGATCTCTGCGAACGATAAAGACGAATATCATGAAGGCGCAAAGTGACAGTCCGCCGACGATGACGTCGAGCGCGGCGAATGAGAACACGCGTTGCGCCGCAAGCTCGCGTCCCATCAACGCCGCTGAAAGGGACCAGCCTATCACCAGGAGGCGAAGCCCCGCCGTTTCGAATCTCCGCGCCTGCTCGCCGCCATGAATCACGACCAGCAGATATTTGTATGAGCTGAGCAACAAGTAGAGAGAAAGCACGAGCAGCGCCGAAGGGATCGTGAAATAGGGCGAAAAGCCGAGCGCCATGATGATCAGCGTTTGAGCGACGAGATCGGCCGAATTATCGATAAAATATCCGTAAAGCGGACGCGCGGCGCCGCGCCGATAGGCAACGACGCGCACCAGACTCTCGCTTAGCCAATTGAGGATCATTCCCAGCATGACAAGCGTCAGAAACCAGTTCGACCAGTGGCTTGCGAGAAATCCAGCGGCGACGAAGGCGGCGGCGGCGAGACCGATATAGGTCAAATGATCCGGCGATATAGAGTCGGGAAGCCGCCGCGCAATCGCAGCTATCAGCCCCTTCCCCTCAGATGACTGACGTTCGTTCTCTCTGAGGTGGGACACTACGACCTCATGCAATGCGCCAATCGGATGTGATGGCCAATTTTGCGATCGGCTGAATCCGCGCCTAGCCCGGATAACCGCGCTCATTATAAGGAATATTCGTAAATATTTTGGACGTTTGGGCGTGGCAGGTCAATCGGTTTTGTTGCCTCGCATCAATTAAGAGATTCCGATTAATGCAGCGTGACCGAGGCGGCGGCCGCCGGATTTCGTTGCGAGCGCCAGTCTGCTTCTGTCTACACGCGGCGGCCTCGCTGTCGCGAGCGTCACCTGCATGCTGCGGACAATCCCGTCGTTTCAATCGTGTGGCGCGCAATCATCGCTTCCTCGTCGGTGGGCGTCACGAAGACCGGAACGCGCGATTGCGGCGTTGAAATGAGCGGGTCATTGCCCGCATTGGCCGTCGCGTCGAGCGCCAACCCGAGCCAGCCGAGCCCCTCGACCACGCCGGCGCGCACGCGCGGCGAGCGCTCTCCGATTCCTGCCGTAAAGACGAGCGCGTCGAGCCCGCCGATGACCGCCGCGAGCGCGGCGATCTCCATCTTGATACGCTGTATGAAATAAGCGATCGCCGCCTGCGCGCGTGGGTCTTCCGACGCCTCCAGCGCGCGCATGTCATGCGATAGGCCGGAGAGGCCAAGAAGCCCCGAGCGTTCATACAGCAATCGCGACAGCTCCTCGGGAGTCATTCCCTCGCTCTGGAGCAAATAGAGCAGCAGTCCCGGATCGATCTGTCCGCAGCGCGTGCCCATGGGTAAGCCTTCGAGCGCCGAGAAGCCCATGGTGGTGGCGATTGAGCGTCCGCCCTTCATCGCGCAAAGCGACGCCCCGTTGCCGAGATGCGCGACGATGACGCCGCCTTCGGCGTGGATCGGATCGATCGCGCGCAGGCGCCGGGAGATATACTCGTATGACAGGCCATGGAAGCCGAAGCGTCGCAGCCCACGCTCGTAATAAGAATAGGGAAGCGCATAGGCGTCATCGACGAAGGCATGTCCGCGATGGAAGGCCGTGTCGAAACAGGCGACCTGCGGCACATGCGGGAACGCCTCCCGTGCGCTCTCGATTCCGGCGAGGTTGTGCGGCTGGTGCAATGGCGCGAGCGGGATGAACGCGCGCAGCTCCGCGAGGATTTCCGCATCGATAATGATCGGCGCGGCGAAGCGCAGTCCGCCATGCACGACGCGATGTCCGATCGCGCTCACCGCCGCCTCGGGGTAAGCGGTCTCGATCCATTTGAAGATCGCTGCGATCGCCTGGCGGTGGGTAAGCTTTCCAGCAAGGCGCCTGTCGCTGGCGTCTCCGTCGACAATCGCCGCGCGAAAGCGCGGCTTTGCGCCGAGTCCTTCGATCGCGCCGGAGACGATCAGCCGCGGCCATTCGGCGCCCCCCGCGAAAAGGGCGAATTTCACCGAGGACGACCCGGCGTTGAGCGTGACGACGAGATCGGCCATGTCCCCCGGGCCTCCAGGCGATGCTACCAGACGCGGCGACGTTTCTCCGCTTCGAACGTCTTGCCGAGATAGACCACGCGCTCCAGCCGCAACTCCCCCTTGGGGCTGAAGGCGTCTGGACGCGGCTTCAATTCGCCATTCTCAAATTCAAGGCCGAGCAGCGCATAGGCGGCCGACAACATCCGGGCCGCCGCGCCGGTGTACCAACTCCACCCGCCCCGCCCCTCATAGCCCTCGCCGTTATAGACGTCGGCGGGCTGCTGGTGCGGCGGCAGGCCGTAAATGTCGGCGGCGGCCGGCGTCGTGAGTTTGGAGATCGGCGAGATCGCGATCCACGTCTCGAAGGCCTTGCGAAACAGCGCGTCGGCGGCCTGCGAATCGCCTTCCTGTTGCGCCATCGCGGCGAGTTGCGCCAGCGCGTCGACGAACCAGGAAACGCCATGCGAATATTGACCGCCGTTTTCGCGCACGCCGGGCGGATATTCCGCGCTGCGCCCGGGATAGGGCCGCGAATGTTCGTCAAAAGGCGGATGGACGAGCAGCACGCGATCGCCGAGCCCGAGAATGGCGAGGGCGTTCTCGATCGCCTCGCGTCCGCGCGCGGCGTCGACGGCGCGGGTTAACGTCGGCCAGGAGGACGTCATTGCGCTCATGCGCGAAACCTCCTCGCCATTGTCGGCATAGGCGCGGATATAGCGGTCGCCGCGCCAGCAAGTCTCAAGCGCCGCGCGAAGCTTTTCGGCCCGCTCGCGATAGCGCTCGGCGCGGCCGGCTTCGCCTTTCGCTTCGAAGATCGGCGCAATGTCGAGGAGGATGCCGTGCAGGAAGAAGCCCAGCCACACGCTCTCTCCGCGGCCTTCGTCGCCGAGAAGATTCATGCCGTCGTCCCAGTCGCCTGAGCCCATCAGCGGCAGGCCATGCGCGCCGAACCGGTCGAGCGTCCAGTCGATCGCGCGCGCGCAGTGGCCGAGCAGCGTATCTTTGTCGCGGGACGTCAGCGGCACGGTGGCTTCGCCCTCCTGATCCTTCGGAACGGGATTGGCCTCGAGGAAGGTCTCGACCTCATCGAGGATGGCGTAGTCTCCGCTCCCGCGGACATAGCGAATCGTCACATAGGGCAGCCACAAATGCGGGTCCGACGAATGCGTGCGGTCCGCGAGACCCGTGCCGCCATTGGGCGCGCGATGCCACCATTTGCACGCGTCGCCCTCGATATATTGATGCGCGGCATGCAGCAGAATCTGCGCGCGGGCGCGCTCTGGCGCGAGATGAACGAGGGGGATGACGTCCTGCAGCTGGTCGCGGTAGCCCGTCGCGCCGGAACGCTGTGACGGCCCGGTGCGTCCCCACAGACGCGCGGCGAGCAATTGATAGGGCAACCAGTCATTAACGAGGCGGTCGAAGTCGGGGCGGTTGGTCTTGATGCGCAACACCGACAGCTGATCGTCCCATGCGCGCGCATTCGCCGCCAGTTCGGCATAGGCGTGCCCGGGATCGCGGGCGTAATCGGCGAGCCTTTTCGCGTCTTCGATTGAAGCTGTCTGTCCAAGCGCCACGACGACGACGGCCTCTTCCCCCGCCGGCACGTCGATCGCGCCGCTGAACGCGGCGACTTTTCGTTCATGCGCGGGAGCGCCGGCGTCAGGATGGCCGTGTTCGACCATATACGGCAGGTGGGGGTCGCGGCTCTCATGTCCGAGGAAGCGACGACGCGAGGTCTCGGCGAATTCCGCCGGGATTGACGTCGTCACAAAAGCCCAGCCCTGCACGAAATTGTTGCGCGGATTGCGGAAGTAAATCGAATGCACATTCTCGTCGATGACCGATTCCAGCGCGCCGAGACTTTCGTTCGGCGTTTCCGCCAACACGATTTCCATCGCCGGGGTTATTTGCAGCAAGCGCTCATGGTCGGTCTTGTTGCGTATTTTCAGGATTTTGAATTCGATCGGCTGCGTCGGGCTGACGAAAACGGTCATCTCGAGTTCGAGATGATCGCGCTCGGCATGATAGACGGCGACGCCGGGGGCGTAGGTCACCTGATAGTCAGCGTCGCGTCGACGCAGGGGCACGAAGGTCGGACTATGCGCGTCGGTCCGGGCAAGATCATAAACGTAGATCCTTTGACCGGGCGGCGCCATGCGGCCTTCGCCCATGCGAAACGGCGTGAAGCTGTTCAAACGCGAATTGCCATGGAACGAAAAAATGTCGCCGTCGTTCGTGAGCACCGCGCCCTGCCCGAACGCGTTGGCGATGACATGCGCGAAGGGACGCGGCGTGCCAGGCGCGAGCGTGACGCTCCGCCCGTCCGGCGAAAAGACGTAGCGCGGCTTTTTGGGCGGCCCTGGAAGGATGAGCTCGCGGCGGCGGGACAACGCCGCGTTCAGCGTTTCGGGCGCCACGGGCGCGACGCTCAGATGCCGCGCGATGGAATCCGTCGCGCGTCCCATGTCGCGGGCCCATCCGTCGACGATGATCAGTTCCGTGGCGCCGGCGGCGGCGAGCTCAACTTCGATGCGGAGACTGGCGCATGGCTCGAAGCCATAGAGCAGGCCTTCGTCTTTTGGATCGCGCGGCGCCGCCAGTCCGAGAAGGCTGTCTGGCGCATGCGTCGAGCCCATTCCATAGAAACGTGACTTGACGTCCTCATAGCCGAGAATCGAGATTTTAGCGTCCGCGCCGGCGCCAATGGCGTGAAAGCCAATCTCCGGCGACAGCCGGCGGTCGGACTGGCGGCGCGCCCCGCCTTTCAGCAAGCGATTCTGCGCGAAAATCGCGTTCAGCGATCGGACGTACCAGGTGCCGATGTGAATCGCGTTGTACGCGGGGTCGCGAAGCTCCACGCCGGTCTCATTGAGCACCCATTCGCGCAGCGACGCCAATATCAATTTGCGGTGGCGCTGCTCGAGATTGACGATCTTGAGACGCGTGATCTCGACGGCTTCGTCCGCGGCGAGCGAGACGCGCGCTTCGACAGCGAATCCATTGCGCTCCGCCATGAAGAACAGGCAGTTCTCGCCTGCGTCGGTAAGCGACCCCTGGGAGGCGCGGCAGAGCGTCGGCGCCTCGCCGATCGACCATAGCTCGCCGCCGTCTTCACGCAGAAAGAGAAAGCGCCCGCGCGGGTGAGCGTGATCGTCCGGGCGCCGCGTCAAATCGATCGGCGGTCCGCCGCGCGCCACGCCTTCGATGCGGATCGCGCCCTGCCCGTCCTGAAACCATTCGCTGGTCATGAGCCCGTTGGTCAGCTTCAGCGGTCGCGAGCCCGGCACGCCGCCGGCGCCGGTAATGCCTTCGATCGTCACTTTTTGCGCGCGCGCCAGCCGTCCCAGAAGGAAGAGCACCAGGCCGAAGGCGACGAGACCGGCGTAGATCAGATATCCGCTGACCAGATAGGCGTACGAAGGCGGCCGCGTTTGCGCCATCTGCTCGGCGCCGCTCCACGCCGTGTCCCATTCCGCGCCGCGCGGAATATAGAACGGCAGCAGCAGCGGCGCCCAAGTGCCGAAACGGCGAATGCCTTCCGGGATCGCGCGGCTGATTTGCGCCTTTCCAAGAAAGCGCGCGGCCTTTTCGTCGGCCACGTCGCCGCCGACGAAGGATAGGTTGACGAGCGTCGCCACCCGAAGGCCCATGTGGTCGAACCAGATGAGCACGCGCAGCACGTCATAGGCGAGCAGCGCCGTGAAAATGTCGAGGCTCCAGGCGCGGAAATCCGAATCCGGCAGGATGTAGTTCATCCAGCTCGCCACGCCGGTGCGGATAAGGCCGTCCTGATTGTACCAGGTCGGATCGGGCGAAGCTTTTAGGAAGGAATAGATCACCGGCGCCATCCAGAGGCCCCAGCGCAAGACCCGCACGGCGTTTTCGATGAGCATGTCGAGGCCTTGCCAGCTCGCGAGTTGGCGAAGCGGCTGCAGGCTGCGCTGAACGAGCGCCGTAAGGAAGAACAGATTGATCGAGAACAGCGGCGCGGCGAATACCCACTGGATGACTCCAGAGAGCGACTCGTCGAAGAACAACCGAACGCCGCCGTCGACAGGACCGAGATTGGTCGCGCCCCATTTCGAGAAAAGCGGCCGGATGACGTATTCGTTGACGGGACGCCCCTCCGCCGCGTAGTCGAGCGTTGTGTAGGCGAAGAATTTCGCGGTGATGGTTTCGAGCTGGCCCACATCCAGATACCAGGCGACGGCGCCGCCGACGAGGCTGCCGAGCGCCGCGCCGAGCGCATAGACCCGCCAACTCCGCAAATGCTGCCGGCCGCCCCGCATCAGCGCGTGGAAATCGACCCCCGCGTCGACCCCCGCGTAGGTGAGCGCGCCGGCGAGCGCGCCAAAAAGAAATCGGCCGCCGCCGCTCATCGCAGGAAGCCCTATCGACAAGCCGAGTCCGACGGCGGCGCCGGCGACCGCGCCGCGAAAAAAATTTGACGGATGCAGATAGAGTTCTCTGATGCGCGCGAAGAAGGGCGGCGTCGAGTCGGTGCTCTCCACGATTCCGCGCGCCAGAGGATAAAGCGCGGCGCCGATCAACGCGCCGCCGATCGGGCCGGAGGCGGCGAGCACAGCCACGGCCGGCGCGAAAGAGACGACCATTCCGGCCGCAAGCAGCAGCGCCATGAACACGAAGCCATAGACCGCGCCCTTCTCGGCGCCGGTCCGCCAATCATGAAACACCACGACCTGAAGCGACGGCGTCGCGCGCAAGAGGCCAGCCATGGCCTGGGTGACGAGATAGGTTTGGCCCCATAATCCCGCCTGTGCGAGCGCCGCCGCAACCGTCGCGACCGCCGCCGTCAGGGGGTAGGGCAAATAGGGCGCCGCCAAATAGGCCGCCGAGGTCGCGATATAGGGCGTCAGCGAAGCGAGCAACGCCGAGGCGAACAAAACATTGTGTGGACGCCATTGACGGGGAAGGAAGCGGCCAAGCGCCAGCGGAACGCCAACGACGATGGATTCATTGAGGAGGAACAGAACCAGCGTGCGCCCGGCGATCTTTCTGAAAACTTCCGGAACATCCAGGCCAAGGAGCAGCGCGCCGCCGATCTGAGTGACGGGCGGCGAGCCAAGAGCGATCAACAGGCTGAACTGCAACGGCAACACGAAAAGCGCCGCGCGCACCGCCATCCGCGAGCGCGCTCGCAGCGTCACGACGCCGGCGAGGTACAGAATCGTGGCGGTCCCCGCGCCGACGGGCGAGAAGCGAAACAATTCGGCCATGGTTTCGGGAGAACGCCACAACGCCCCCGAACGGTCGCACAGCAGGGTGAACGTCGCGACGGCGAGAAAATCCACGACGAAATCGGCGGCCTGGCGCGCCCCTTCCGACGAGCGACGCAGCACGAAAATCGTCGCCCCGGCGAAAAAGCCCGCAACGATCGCGTGCTCGCCGCCGCCGGCCGCTTCCAGCGCGGCGAAGACCGCGAAGCCCATTCCGATCAGAATGCGCTCGAACAACGCGCTGGTAACGTCCGATTCGGCACGGTTGACGGCCATGGATCCCCTTCCCGCCTCTGGCGAATCCGGCATTTTCTTAGCGTTAATGGCCGGTCGCTGCGGCTTTCGTATGGAATCCCTTGCCGGAGGCGGGAGAAAAAGTCGACTCCCGCGTCCGTTCGTCGCGTTGATCTTCGCACCGCCGCCGAGAACCGCTATAGTCCACGACGCTTTATCGCCCTGGCTGCGCAACGAGGGCTTCAGCGAGTGGACGAAATGGAAGAGCCCCTGCCCGCCCCGCCTGCCGATTCTCGCGACGCCATACAGACAAATGCGTCCCCCGCCACGCCGGCGGAGCGTCTCTCCCTTCTCGTCGAGCGTGAGCGATTCGCCCGCAAGGGCGCGAAAGGGTCGCTTGACGAGCGTATGGCGAGTCTTGCCGGGGCGCTGCGCCGCGCGCGCCTCGAAAACGCCGAGCGCTCCGGCGCGATTTCGGATTTGCGCGCCGCCGAAATCGCCCGGCTGGAGATGCTCGGCGACGCGCTGGCGCCCGTCTTGGCGCAGTTGCCGCGCGAGTGCGATATTTTCGACGTCGGGGTTGCGCCGTCGGAACGGCCGCGCCTGTTCATCGACCAGCTCGGCTTCGTGGAATTGGATCGCGACGGCCGGACCTATCGCTTTCTGCAGGACACGCGTCACGGCCGAGTGACGCTGCGCGAAAGCGACGGCATTGACGACCTCGTCGAGGCGATCACCAGCTATATCGCGCATCGCCTGATCGAGCGCGAGAAAGCGCTGGCGGTCGATTACGCCAGCGGCGGCGCGGCGCAGGCGCTCGGCGTGAAGGCCGCCGCGGCGCGGGAAAAGCCGATCGCCCGCGAGAACGGCAAATCTCTGGCCGCCCGATGCGCCCACGCGGCCGCGTTCGTCGCTGAGTTTTTTGGCGCCGGCGCCTTCTTTGCCTTATTGGCCGTCTTGGCGGCGTGGATCTATCGCGCCTATCTCGCGAGCTGAGCAGGTTCCGAAAAAATTTGACAGACTTTTTCGATGAGAACCTGATCCAACATTTTGATTTTGAGCGATTTCTTATCGATCACATGAATCCATGCGATCGATAAGAAATCGCTCTAGGCAGTCACAGCGGCAGGGATTCGAGCTCGACGATCTCTCCGGATTGGTTGAGCCCCCGCCGGCGCAGGCAAATGCGATGGCCGTCATCGCCCTCTTGCTCGATTTCGTAAAGATTATAGGCGGCGCCAGGATAATGCCCGCCGGGCCGGGCCGACGCCGACGCCACGCCAACGACGGGCGCCGCGCGGTCGCGCGCTGGAAGCCGGTAGAGGCTCGGCTTGTGATTATGCCCGTGTAGAATGAGCTCGGCGCCATGGCGCGCGATGACGCTCTCGAACTCCCCTGCGTCTTCGAGCCCGCGCAGCCGCTTGGCGCCGCCGACATGCGGCGGGTGGTGCAGGCAGACGACGCGGGCGAGCCCTTCCGCGCGCGCGCGGTCGAGCAAATCCGCGAACGCCGCCAGCTGCGCCGAGCCGAGCCGGCCGGAGGCGACGAAAGGCGCGGTCGGCACGCCGGTGTCGAGACCGATCAGCGCGACGCCGCCGCGCCGGCGCAGATAGGGGAAACCCACGCCTTCGCTGTCGCCGCCGGTCCAGGGCGCGAAGGCTTCGCGAACCAGTTCGGTCACGTTCGCCACATAGGCGTCATGATTTCCCGGCGTGAAGCTCACCTCGCTGGGCGCGCCGAGAGTGGCGAGCCAGTCTTTGGCGAGCGCGATTTCGGCGGGCAGCCCAATATTGACGATGTCGCCGGTCATGACGACATGGTCTGGCGCCTGCGCCTTGATGTCGGCGACGATCTTGGCAAGCACGCCCATATCGTGCTGGTCGCCGCGTTTATAGAGCCAGTTCACATAGCCGGTAACGCGCTTGCCAAGGAGCTCTGCGAGATTTGGCCGCGGAATCGGACCGATGTGCGCATCGGAAAGATGGGCAAGTCGAAACGCCAAAAAATCCTCGCTGATTCTCTTGCCTGCGCCGCGCCCGAGTCCGCGGGCTTCGCCGCTGCGCCGGATGGGGAAACACTAGAGCTTTCGCGCGTCATTTACCATAGTTTGGGGAATGGAGGCGGGTTTGACCAAGCGTGAGGAAGCGCGGACGGCGCCGTCGCGGCGTGCGCGTCTTGCGTCGCGGCTGATCGCCTTGGGCGCGCGCTTTCAGCGTCCCATGACCCTTGGCGTGCGCGGCATTGTCATCGACGCAAGAAACCGCGTGCTGCTTGTTCGGCACACTTATGTGGACGGCTTTTACTTGCCGGGCGGCGGCGTCGAAAGCGGCGAAACGCTTGCCGAGGCGCTTAGCCGCGAGCTAAGCGAGGAAGGGAACGTCCTGCTCGACGCGCCGCCTGAGCTGTTCAGCGTCTATCTCAACCGGCGCCACTCGATACGAGACCATGTCGCGCTTTATGTCGTGCGCTCGTTCCGCGTCATCCAGCCGCGCGCCCCTGATTACGAGATTGCCGAGGCGGCGTTCTTCGACCTCGACGCCCTGCCTGCGGACACGACGCGGTCGACGCGGGCGCGACTGTCCGAGGCGCTGGAGAAGGCGCCGATCTCGCCTTATTGGTGACGCCCGCGGCCGGCAAACGCAGCGCAGTAGAGGGGATTCAGCATGCCGCCTATGGTCCTGATCGCAGCGCTCCTCTCGCAACTTGTCTTCGCATCCGTCGCGCGCGCCGAGAATGACGCGGACCATACGCTCGAGGCCATTTTCCACCTGTTTGACGAAAACGACGACGGCTTCATCACGATCGACGAGGCGAACAGATACCTCGCAAAGACGTTCGCGGAGATGGATAGGGGCGGCGCCGGCAGAATCGGCATGGCCGAGTTCAGACAATTCAGCTTCGGACTGGCCGACGTCGCCGCCGCGGAAGGAAAATCCGAGCCCTATGAAAAGGCCAAGGATGCGATTTTCAACCGCTGGGACAAGGCGAAGAAAGGCTACCTGACTCTCGCCGATTACCGCGCCGGCGTTATTGGCGACGCGAAAGCGGCGCGCCGCGACGGCAAACCTGACCCCCAGGGCCGCGTCGACTTCGACAGTTTCAAGCGTGCGCGATTCGTCAGACAGCTTATGGACAGTCTGAACTGACTCGAGCGGCGTCAGCCAGAATCCGCAGATCGCGCCAGCCGTAGGCGATATCGGGAAGCGCCGCGCCGTCGACCTCCCACACGCCCTCGACGCCGACGGGCGCCGCGCCGAGCGCCTCGTAAAAGCCGCGCGCCTTCGGCGAGTCGCGCAAGACCCAGACCGCTGCGCTCGCGCAGCCGGCGGACATCAGATGTTGCGCGAGCCGCGCCATCAGGCGTTTTCCCAATCCTCGGCCTTGGGCGCGGCGCAGAAGATAGATCGACGCGATGTCGGCGTCGAAGCCCAGCGGAACGAGCTTTGGGTTGGATTGGCGGCTGCAGCGGGCGAAGCCGACCGGCGCTTCGCCGGTCACAGCGACGAACACGGCCTGCGCGCCATCGTCTGAGGCGATACGCTCCCGCCAGCGCCGCGCCCAGTCGTCGAGATCGATCGCCGCCAACGCGTCCCCCCGCATGACGCCGGCGTAAGTCTCGCGCCAAGCCGCGGCGTTGATCGCCGCGATCGCGCGGGCGTCCTCAATGCCTGCCCGGCGCAAGCGATATTCCGCCATGGGCTCCTCTCGGCCGCAGCCTCGCATGGCGGCATGTCGCGCCGCAACAGGAGGTTTTGCCCCGCAGACGACGCATGCTATGGCCTGCGCCCAGGGCCAAGCCAGCACATGATCGATCTTGCCGTAAAATTCGCGCCGCTCACGGCCGCCGACGACGCTCACATCGAAAAGCTCGACGAACGCGCCTTCGGTCCGGGCAGATATGCGCGTACGGCCTATCGCCTGCGCGAAGGCGTCGAACCGGACCGTTCGCTGTCCTTCGTCGCGCGGATTGGCACGTTGCTTGTGGGCGCCAACCGCATGACCCCCATCCTCGCCGGAGCCACGCCCGCGCTGTTGCTGGGTCCGCTGACCGTCGAGCCGGCGTTTCGCCAGCAGCGCGTGGGCGAGACGCTCGTCACCTATTCGCTGGACGCCGCGCGCGACGCCGGGCACGGGCTCGTCCTGCTCGTCGGCGACGAGGACTATTATGCGCGGCTCGGATTTGCGCCTGTGCCGCGGGGCCAAATCACGATGCCGGGACCGGTGAACCCTGACCGTCTGCTCTATTGCGAGCTCCGGCCCGGCGCGCTTGCGGCGGCGCGCGGCAGGATGCGGCGCGTATGAGCGCGCGCGCGCCGACGATCGTCGAGAAATACGAGGCGCTCGTCGAGCAAGGCGACTTGGAGCGCGACGCCTCGCAGCGCTTGGCGGTCGAGAAGCTTCAGGCCCTTGCCGACGCGCTTGCCGCCAAGCCCAAGCGCGCCAGTTTGACCCACGCTCTTGCGGCGATCTTTCGGCGTCGGACGCAGCCTATGCGCGGCCTCTATCTTTGGGGATCGGTCGGCCGCGGAAAAACCCTCTTGATCAACCTGTTCTTTGGCGAACTCTCCGTCGACAGGAAACGACGCGCGCATTTTCACGCCTTCATGGCGGACGTGCACGAACGGCTGCATCGGCTGCGTCAGAACCCCGGCAGTTGCGACTTGGACCCGGTGACTTGCGTGGCGCGAGAGATCGCGCACGAAACTCGGGTGCTCTGCTTCGACGAATTCGCCGTGCACGATGTTGCGGACGCGACGATCCTGGCCCGGCTGTTTACGTCACTGTTCGCATCGGGCGTGGTCATTGTCGCGACGTCCAACGTCGAACCTTCGCGCCTTTACGAAGGCGGCCGCAATCGTGATCTGTTCCTGCCCTTTATCGCTCTGCTGCAAGCGCGCATGGACGTCGTGCGTTTGAACGCCCCGAGCGACTATCGGCGGCGGCGCGAGGATTTTGGGCAGGTCTATTTCACGCCCGCCGACTCGCGCGCGAGAGCGGCGATCGACGCGCTCTATGCGACGCTCGCCGGCGGCGCCGCGGAGACGCCGTCGACGATTGAAGTCAAGCGACGGCGGATCGATATCCCGCGGACGGCCGGCCGCGTCGCGCGTCTGAGCTTCGCGGCTCTCTGCGGTCAACCGCTGTCTGCGGCGGACTACATGGCGCTCGCCGACAGATTCGATGCGGTGATCGTCGAAGACGTTCCCATCATGGCGCCCGAGCAGCGCAATGAAGCGCGCCGTTTCATCACGCTCGTCGACGTCCTCTACGAGGCGCGCGCCTTGCTTGTCGTCTCGGCGGCGGGCGAGCCTTTGGAGCTCTATTGCGCGGGCGTGGGAGCGGAGGCCCGCGAATTTGAACGCGCGGCGTCTCGCCTGATCGAAATGCGCGGAACGGAATATGTCGACGCCCACGCCAGGCTCACGGCTTCGACATGCAGTCCTTGATATCGCTCTCCCTCTTCATCAGCTCGAACCGATCGATGCAATAGCGTTCGAGATCCGCGCGCTTTGAGGGATCGGTCGCCGCGGCGCGAATGCCGACCGCGCCGTCGAGCAGCTCCTTTTGCGCTGCATGGACCTGACGCGGCGGCAATTGTCCCGAGCAGGCCTCATAGCGCTTGAGCAGCGCGTCGCATTGCGGGACGCCGGTAGGATCGACGGCGAAGGCTGGCGTGGCGGCGAACAAAACAACGAGAGCGAGACGATACGTCACTTGTGCGGGATCCTCCGGTTACGACCTTCGCCATATAGCATTTTCCCCGGGCCGGCGACGCGCCAAAAAAGACCAGAGCGGCGGGCCTTTCCTTGGACCCGCCGCCCTGAAGTCTCCAGCGCCGTGTGTCTCGCGGACGCCGGAGCGTTCTAGCGTCGACGCTTACAACGTGGCCAGATAGCGTGTGGGGTCAACCGGAGTCGAACCTTTGCGCAATTCGAAGTGAAGCTGCGGCGAGACGACATTGCCGGATTGACCCGATTTGGCGATGGTTTGCCCGCGCTTGACCTGATCTCCGCGCTTGACGTCGAGCGCGGCGTTGTGGGCATAGGCCGAGACGAAGCCGTTTGGATGACGAATCAGCACGAGATTGCCATAGCCCTTGAGTTCGTTTCCGGCGTAGGCGACCACACCGCTTTCGACCGCCTTGACCTGGGTCCCCTCCGGCACGGCGATGTTGATTCCGTCATTGCCCCTCGTCGCGAAGCCCTGAATGATGCGGCCGCGCGCGGGCCACCTGAATTCGGGGCGGCCTCCATCGGAAGCGACCGCTTTGGCGTCATTCGCCGGAGGAATGGAAGCGGTCGCGGTCGCGTCGACCTTGCGCGCCGCGATCGTCGACGCGCGCGTTTCTGTGGCCTCGGCGGCCTTGCTATTGGCGTTAGCGACGGTCTGTTCGGGCGCTGACGGCGCGGGTTCGGCCGCACGCACGATCCGCTCGGTCTTGACGGGCCGGACCGGCGTCGCCGCGCCGACGCGCGGCTCCGCCTTCGCGACGATCTTCTCCGGCGCGGGCTTGGCGGCAACCTTCGTCTTCTCAGCCCGCTTCGCCTTCGCCGGCTCGGATTGCGCTTTGCGATTCCGCTTGGCGTCGTCGACCGGCTTGGCCGCCGCCACCGGCTTGGCCACAGCCGCGGGCTTCGCGGCGATGGGCTTGCTTGCGGGCTTCGCCGCGGGGACGGACTTAACAGGATTGACATTGGCGCGGGCGCTGAGGACAGAACCGCCGCCCGCACGATAGACCGGAATTACCATACGAGAGCCGGGCTGAACCTGCGACGCGATCTTAAAGCCGTTGGCGCGCAGCAGGGCGTCCGTCGGAACCCCGTAGCGTGTCGCCAGCAGCCCCGCCGTTTCGCCTTGGGCGACGACAATAGGCGTGCCGCCTTCCGCGCTCCAATGGCCGCTCGCCCCGCCGGGCGCGGTGCGCTGCTGCTGCGCCGAAGCGCTGATCGCCGGAGGCGCGGCGGCGCGCGCGGCCGACGCGCTGGGAGCGGAGACGGCGGCGGGCGGCGCCGGCAAGGGACGAGTTTCAACCGCCGTCGACGGCGCGGCGGCGATCGCGCCAACCGGCGCCCGATCGACTCCGCGGGAGGAGATTCTAGGAGAGCCCGAGAAAGGATCGGAGAAAGGATCATCCCCGAAACGGGAGGCGTCGGAGCAGCCGGCGACCAGCGCAGCGACACCAGCGACCGCCAGAAACCTGACAGCGGCGCGGGAATAAGCAAATTGATGCTTGACAGCCATGACGCGACCCACCCGAACGCAACATTGAACCCGTCATGAGTTACAGCGCGGCGGTTAAGGAGCCGTTTAAGATGAACGAACAGCGCCTGCGAATACGAAAATTTTCAGCATTCGGACAGGAAGTTCAGAGCGCTTGCGCCAGGCCGGGAATGGCCGGCCCGAGGCGGCAGGGGCCAAGATCGATCTCCCGCAATTCGCCCGCCTCGGCGCGATCAAGCTTAATCAAGCGTTCCTTCGCCCGCGCGCCCGCCTTGGCATGTTCCCGTCGCGCGAAGAGCAGCGCGCCGCCGGGCGCGAGCAGCTGGATAAGCGCGGCGGGCGCGGCGCCCACCGAAGCCTCGACAATGATACGGTCGAAACGCCCAAGTTCCCGCGGCGGATCGAGACCGTCCGCGTAGATCGCTCTCGCATTGGTCACGCCGTGCGCCGCAAGCCGGCGCGACGCTTCGATCGCCAGCGTTTCGAACCGTTCAAGGCTCACGACCTCGCGCGCGAGCTGCGCCAGCGCCGCCGCGCCATAGCCGGACCCTGCCCCAACCTCCAGCACCCGATGGCCGCGGCCCGTCTTCAACGCCTCCAGCCGCCGCGCCAGTTCGACCGGACGCGACATGGTCTGGCCGCAGCCGAGCGGCAAGGAAAGATTGCGGTTCGCAAGATCGCGAAACCGAAAGGGCGCGAAGACCTCCCGCGGGGTCGCCTCGATGGCGCGCAACACCGACAGATCGCGCACGCCCGCCTGCCGCAGCGTGAGCAGCAGCGCCGCGCGCTCCTCGACGTCGCGGGGGCTGGGCGCGCCGCCCTCGTCCGTCATTCCGCGCCCTCGAACGCCGCCGCAAGCCGCGTGACGGTCGGGTGATCGGTGAAGTCGAGCTGCAGCGGGGTGATCGAGATTTTCTTTTCTTCGAGCGCCAGCAGATCGGTGCCGTGCCCCGGCTTGAAGTCGCCGCGCTGGAAGGAGATCCAGTGATAGGGGTTGCCGCGGCCGTCCTTGCGATCCTCGATCCTCATGATGTCGCTGCTGCGCCGGCCCTGCATGGTGATGGCGACGCCTACGACGTCCCGCGGGGTACAAGCCGGAAAATTCACGTTCATCAGCACGTTTTTCGGAATGCCCGCCGCGAGCAGGCGGCGCACCACCGCGGCGCCATGCGCCGCCGCGCATTCCCAGTGGATCGTCCGGCGGTCTGCAAAGAAATCATAGACCTGGGAAAGCGCGATCGACGGAACGCCGAGAATCGTGCCCTCCATCGCCCCGGCGATGGTGCCGGAATAGGACACGTCCTCGGCGACATTCTGGCCGCAGTTCACGCCGGAAATGAGGAGATCGGGCGGATGATCGAGCATCAGCTTGCGCACGCCCATGATCACGCAATCTGTCGGCGTGCCCTTGACGGCGAAATGGCGCGGCGCGATCTCGCGCAGCCGCAGCGGATCGTTGAGCGACAGCGAATGCGAAACCCCCGACTGCTCGAACTCCGGCGCAATGACGAAAATATCGTCGGTGAATTCGCGCGCGATCGCCTCGGCGATCCCGAGGCCGCGCGCGTGGACGCCGTCGTCATTGGTGATGAGAATGCGCATGCTACAGCGGTTCGCCTCGCTTTGCGGGCGCCTGAAGAAGCCCGAGTTTCTTTGGACGATTCGGCGCCGAACGTCCACCATGGCCCTATATTGCCGGCCCTATATCGCGCCGCCTCATTCAATGGAGGAATTTTGATGCTCTCACGACATGCGCTCTTACTTGCGGCGGCGGTCGGCGCCGCTCCCGGCGGCGCGACCGCTTTCGAGGCCTATGTGGCGGCGGCGACGCCGCTAAGGATCAG